>Ga0099364_10000255_pt1 | contig 88895 bp, 90 predicted proteins | sample TergutTh196P3_FD_73070 | JGI IMG/M metagenome (GOLD analysis project Ga0099364, IMG submission 73070) | Microcerotermes parvus P3 segment gut microbial communities from Pointe-Noire, Republic of the Congo - Th196 P3 | ecosystem: Host-associated > Arthropoda: Insects > Digestive system > Gut ...
CATGGAAAAACAACCCTTTCCGCCGCTATCACCGCTTATTGCGGCATGAAGTTCGGCGATAAAGTCATGTCTTATGACCAAATTGACAATGCTCCGGAAGAAAAAGCTCGCGGTATAACAATCAATACCAGGCACCTGGAATACCAGTCCGAAAAAAGGCATTATGCGCATATAGACTGTCCCGGTCACGCTGACTATATCAAGAACATGATTACCGGTGCTGCCCAGATGGACGGAGCTATACTTGTAGTATCTGCACCGGACTCAGTTATGCCTCAGACAAGAGAGCATATCATTCTTGCCCGTCAGGTAGGTGTACCTAACATGATGGTTTTCTTAAACAAGATAGACCTGATTGACGACCCTGAGCTAATCGAACTTGTAGAAGAAGAAATCAAGGACGTATTAACTGCCAATGGCTTTCCCGGAGACGAAATCCCCATTATTAAAGGTTCTGCTTTTAAAGCAATGGAAGCTTTATCCGGCGGTTCCATTACCGATGATTGCAAATGCATACAGGAACTTCTCGATGCAATGGACTCTTACTTCCCCGATCCTGTAAGGGATGCAGATAAGCCCTTTATTATGCCTATTGAAGACGTATTTACCATTCAAGGACGCGGTACTGTAGTTACCGGTAAGGTAGAAAGAGGCTTGCTTAAACTGAACGAAGAAGTAGAAATTGTTGGTATTAAAGCCACCAAGAAAACCGTTGTAACAGGTATAGAAATGTTCAACAAGCTTCTTGACGAAGGTCATGCAGGTGACAACGTTGGTACTCTTCTCAGGGGTATAGATAAAAACGAAGTAGAGCGCGGTCAGGTGCTTGCCAAGCCCGGTTCAATTACACCTCACAGTAAGTTTAAAGGTCAGATCTACTGCCTCTCCAAGGATGAGGGTGGACGCCATAGTCCCTTCTTTACCGGTTATAGACCCCAGTTCTACTTTAGAACTACTGACATAACTGGAACAGTCAATCTGGCTGAGGGAAAAGAAATGGTAATGCCCGGTGACAATACAGAGATAATCGGAGAACTTATACATCCAATTGCTATGGAACAAGGTCTTCGTTTTGCTATCCGCGAAGGCGGTAAAACCGTTGCTTCCGGACAGGTAACAGAAATTATAAGTTAAGTTTAAATGACCATTTATTTGAAAAAATAAATGGTCATATTTGTTTGGAGGATTAATGGCTAAGGAACGAATTCGCGTACGTTTACGCGGTTTCGATGTGGAACTGCTGGATCAGAGTTCAAAATCGATTGTTCAAACGGTGCAGAAGGCAGGGGCAAAGGTAACTGGACCTATTCCTCTACCTACCCGGATAAATAAAGTGACTGTTCTCCGTTCTCCCCATGTTGATAAAAAATCCCGTGAGCAGTTTGAGATGCGAACTCATAAACGGCTTATTGATATTATAAATCCCTCGCCGGAAGTTATGGATTCACTTATGAAGCTGGAACTGCCTGCCGGTGTTGATGTAGAAATAAAACAATAGCAAGGTATTTGGAGTAGTATATGTTAGGGCTAATGGCCAGAAAAGTGGGAATGACTCAGGTTTTTGACGAAATAGGTAATTTAATTCCTGTTACAGTTGTGCGTATAGAACCCAATACTGTGATTGCCGAAAAAACCGAGGAAAAAGACGGATATAAAGCTGTAGTACTCGGTATTGATGACTATAAACGCGCGTCTAAACCTTATGCAGGACAGTTTTCTGCAGATATAGCTCCCAAAAGAAAAATTAAAGAGTTCAGGGATTTCGATAAAGAAGTTAAACCCGGTGATGTACTGGGAATAGAACTGTTTAGCGATGTCCGCTATGTCGATGTAATAGGGGTTTCCAAGGGTAAAGGCTTTCAAGGTGTTATGCGCCGTTATAATTTCAGCGGAGGCCGCTCAACTCATGGATCAAAGTTTCACCGTGTAGGTGGTTCTACAGGGCAGAATACCTATCCTCATAAGACTTTTAAAAACAGAAAAATGGCAGGTAGAATGGGTCGTGAACGGGTAACTGTTATGAGCCTTCGTGTAGAAAATGTTGATGCAGAAAAGCAACTCTTGCTTATACGGGGTTCTGTTCCCGGTGTAAACAAGGGGCTTGTAATAGTAAGAACTGCAGTTAAAAAGTAGTTAGTAAGGGCAACAGGTGTTAGTATGAATGGGAAAGTGTATTCAATAGAAGGTAAGGAGCTAAGAAGCATAGAGTTATCCGATGCTGTTTTTGGCCTTCCCGTAAATGAAGATCTAATTTGGTACGCAATAAAAAATGAGCTTGCCAATAAAAGACAGGGAAATGCCAGTACCAAAACAAGAAGTGAAACCAATGGTTCAAATGCCAGACCCTATAGACAGAAAGGTACAGGCCGTGCAAGGCAGGGTGATAAAAAAAGCCCCATATTGGTCGGCGGCGGCACAATTTTTGGTCCCAAACCCAGAGATTTTTCCTATACCATGCCAAAAAAAGCAAAAAGGTTGGCAATTAAGAGCATACTTAGCTTAAAAGCTCAAAATGATATGCTTAAAATAATAGAAGATTTTACCGTTGATTCCGGAAAGACAAAGGATCTAACAGGGATTTTATCAAAATCCGGTCAATGCAAAGCCGGGGAAAGAACGGTATTGGTTTTAAGGGGAGAAGAAGTCTGTATTAAAAGCGGAATTGATGACCGTGACACTGTACTCCCCGGTGTAAGAAAAATTAAACAGGCAGGAAAATCACTTCCCTGGCTTAGCTTTTTGTCACATTCAAGGTTAAGAGCTCACGATCTTTTTTACGGAAGGAACATTATCATGACCGAAAGTGCCGTGAAAAAACTAAATGAGTTTTATGCCAATAAGGAAGCTGTTAAATGAGATACGATCAAATTTTAATAGAGCCTGTTCTTTCAGAAAAATCAAATCTCTTAAGGGAACAGGGAAAATATGTATTTAAGGTAGATCCTAGAGCTACTAAAATACAAATAAAAGAAGCAGTAAGACGCCTGTATAATGTTAACCCTGTTTCTTGCAATGTTATGCGGGTAGGCGGCAAACCAAAAAGGCTGCGTTCCCGTCCCGGTTATACTTCGTCTTATAAAAAAGCAATTATAAAACTTGATAAAGATGAAACTATAGGTATTTTCGAAGGCGTATAGGAAAGGATTGTTTTATGGCTATAAAAACATATAAACCTGTTACCCCAGGAATGAGAGCCTGGCAGAGTCTGGATTATTCTGAGCTTAGCAAAAATGTAAAGCCGGAGAAAACACTTACCGAAGGTCACAAAAGACGAGCCGGAAGGGATCATAATGGCAGAATCAGCGTCAGGCATCAGGGTGGAGGACATAAACGCCTCTATAGGATTATAGATTTTAAGCGGGATAAAATAGATATTCCCGGTAAAGTTGCTTCCATAGAGTACGATCCAAACAGAAGTGCAAATATTGCTCTAATAAATTACAAAGATGGTGAAAAGCGTTACATACTGGCTCCCAAGGGTTTGGCCGTAGGCAGCCAGGTAATAAGTGGTGCTACTGCTCCCATAGAAACCGGTAATGCATTGCCCCTGGAAAATATACCTCTGGGTTTTACTGTTCATAATGTAGAACTAACCTTGGGAAAAGGAGGCCAACTGGCACGCTCAGCAGGTAACGGTGCTGTAGTTGCCGCAAAGGAAGGGGACTATGTTACCCTGCGCCTTCCCTCAGGTGAAATGCGTATGATATTTAAAAAATGCTTTGCAACCATAGGAACAGTGGGTAACGAAGACCACATGAATGTAGTAATAGGAAAAGCCGGCCGTAAACGCTGGATGGGAATTAGACCCACAGTACGCGGAATGGCAATGAATCCTGTGGATCACCCCCATGGAGGTGGTGAGGGTAAAAGTAAGGGTAAACATCCGGTTACCCCCTGGGGGCAGCCGACTAAGGGATATAAGACCAGGAAAAAGCATAAGCCTTCTTCCAGGTTTATAGTAAGCCGCGGAAAGAAGAGATAGGAGTAAATAGTGTCAAGGTCTGTTAAAAAGGGTCCATTTATCGAGAAGAGTCTCTATAAAAAAGTACTGGAGTTGAATAAGTCCGGGGATAGAAAAATGATTAAAACATACTCCCGCTGTTCGACAATAATTCCGGAAATGGTCGGGGGAACAATCTCTGTTTATAACGGAAAAACCTGGATTCCTGTTTACATAACTGAAAATCTTGTAGGTCATAAATTGGGTGAATTTGCTCCAACCCGTATCTTCCGGGGACATGCAGGTTCAGATAAAAAGGCTTCCAGGTAAGGTGTGAACGATGGCAAAAACTAATACAGATGCTAATAAAACCGAGTATAAGGCAATTACAAGGTTCCTGATTATGGCTCCGTCTAAAATCCGGCCTGTTGCTGATCTTGTTAGAAGGAAAACATATCCAGAGGCAGTGTCCATACTTGAAAACATGCCTCATAAAGGTGCAAGGCTTATCAGAAAGACTGTTATTTCTGCAGCATCTAACGCCTTGAATCAGGACAGGCAACTGGAAGAAGACATGCTATTTGTCAAAGAAATTAAAATTGACGAAGGTCCCCGTATGAAGAGGATATGGTACAGAGGCAGGGGCCGCGCAGATATGTTATTTAAAAGAATGAGTCATATAACGGTAGTTCTTGATCAGACTGCAAACATTGAATCAGGAAAAGGAAGCAAGAAGACGTCTAAAAGGGCAGGTAAATAATGGGACAAAAAGTAAATCCTATAGGTTTAAGAGTAGGTATTAACAGAACCTGGGCTTCCCGCTGGTATGTGGATCCCAAAGAGTATGCCAAGACCTTACACGAGGATCTAATGCTGCGTAAGTTAATCATGGATATGCCTGAGACCAAGGGTGCAGACATTGCAGAACTTGAAATTATTCGTCACCCTCAGCGCATAACAATAACAATACATACGGCAAGACCCGGCGTCGTTATTGGCGTAAAAGGTGCAAACATAGAGAAGATAGGTTCAGAGCTACAGAAGCATGTTACCAAAAAAATTCAAATAAAAATAAAAGAAGTACGCAATGCAGACAATAACGCCCAGATTATTGCCCAGAATGTAGCAAGACAGCTGCTTGCCAGAGCCGGTTTTAGAAGAACCATAAAAAAGGCAATTGGGGATGCAATCAGAAAGGGAAATGCCCAGGGTGTAAAAATACGTCTTTCCGGCAGGCTTGGCGGAGCAGAAATGTCCCGTACCGAGGAAGCTAAAGAAGGCCGCATTCCGCTTCATACCTTAAGAGCAGATATAGATTTTGGCTTTGCCGAAGCTCATACCACTTTTGGAGCTATAGGTGTTAAAGTCTGGGTTTACAACGGTATGAAGTATGGCAAAGAACAGAAAGAAGATGCCGGCTCCCTCCTTCGCAAACGCAGGGACAGATTACCGGGACAGAGATCTGATTCTCCAAGATCAGAAGGTCAAAGAAGCGACGCTTCCCGCAGTGACAGATCTGAAGTCAGGTATTAGGAGAAGTTTATGTTAAGTCCAAAGAGAGTTAGGCGCCGCAAAGTACAGCGGGGTAATATGCCGGGAAATGCAACACGTGGGAATACTATAGCTTTTGGTGAGTATGGCCTGGTTGCTCTGGATAGAATGTGGATAACAAACCGCCAGATAGAAGCTGCCCGTGTTGCCATGAATAGGCATATCAGGAGAGGCGGAAAAATGTGGGTGCGTATTTTCCCCGATAAACCTTTCTCCAAGAAGCCGGCTGAAACCAGAATGGGAAAGGGAAAAGGCGGACCTGAGTACTGGGTTGCAGTAGTAAAACCGGGAACTGTTATGTTTGAATTAGGCGGAATTGAGAAAGATCTGGCAGTACAGGCTATGACACTTGCGGGTTCAAAGCTTCCTATTAGATCCAAGGTTGTTTTCCGCTCAGATATGGAATTGGGAGGTTAAGTTATGCGTAATTCATTTAATAACCTTTCCTTTCAGGAACTAAAGGCAAAGAGAGAAGAACTTAGCCGTAAATATATGGATTTGCGCTTTCAGATGGTAATTGGGCATGTGGATAATCCATTACAAAGAAGAGAAATGCGCAGGCAGATAGCACGTCTTAATACACTTATTCACCAGCAGAGTAAAGCTGATGAAAATGTTGTACAGAAGGCTTAGGAGTAAAATGTGACTGAGGATAAAACCCTTAAGGTAAGAGCCAAAAAAAAGGAATTTACCGGTATTGTCAAAAGTAACAAAATGGAAAAAACCATTGTAGTTAAAGTAGAGACCACAACTTTGCATAAGCTCTATAAAAAGTATGTGGTAAGAAGCAAAAGCCTAAAGGCCCATGATGAAAAAAATGAGGCTAAAATTGGTGATCGTGTAAGGGTTATTGAGTGTCGTCCGCTCAGCAAGGAAAAATGCTGGAGACTGGATGCAATTTTAGAAAGGGCTAAATAGGAGTAGTGTGATGGTTCAGGTGGAAACTTTCCTGAATGTGGCAGACAATTCAGGTGCCAAGCTTGTTCAGTGTATTAAGGTTCTCGGCGGTTCAAAACGTAAATACGCTGGCGTTGGAGATATAATTACAGTAGCTGTTAAAGAAGCCCTTCCTACTTCCAATATTAAAAAGGGAACTATAGAAAGGGCAGTTGTTGTAAGGTCTCATAAGGAATACCGTCGTCCGGACGGAACCTATATAAGGTTTGATGATAATGCCTGTGTAATTGTTGACCAGGCGATGAATCCCAAGGGCAAACGTATTTTTGGACCTGTTGCACGGGAACTAAGGGAAAGAGGCGATTTTATGCGAATTGTATCTTTAGCCCCGGAAGTTTTGTAGGTTTAGGAGTTAGTGATGGTTAAGGCAGCACATAAATTTAAACTCAAAAAAGAAGACAATGTCCAGGTTATTACCGGAAAGGATAAGGGTAAACGCGGGCGTATTTTAAAAATAAACCGCAGTGACAGCCGGGTTGTTGTTGAAGGTATTAATATCGTAAAAAAAGCAAGAAAACGCAAAAATCAGCAGGACAGGGGCGGCATTGTTGAGATTTCTGCACCCATCCATTATTCAAATGTTGCAATTATTTGCAAAAAATGCGGTCCCACAAAAGTCGCCTATAAATTTGAGGGAGATAGCAAAATCAGAACATGCAGAAAGTGCGGGGAGGCATTTTAATGGGTAAAGTAAAAGCAGAAGTCCCCCGGCTAAAGCAGCTTTATAAAGATCAAATAGCACCGGAACTAATAAAAGAGTTTAACTATAAGACACCTATGCAGACACCAAGACTGGATAAAATTGTTGTCAGCATGGGAGTAGGGGAGGCTCTCCAGAATAAGAAACTTCTGGATGCCGCCATTGAGGATCTGGGTGCAATTACCGGGCAGAAGGCTGTTAAAACAAAGGCCAGAAAGAGTATAGCAAACTTTAAAATACGTGAAGGTCAGGAAATTGGCGCAAAAGTTACTCTTAGAGGTGCAATGATGTATGAGTTTCTCGATAGGCTTGTTAATGTTGCACTCCCAAGGGTTAAAGACTTCCGGGGCGTCAATCAGAATGCATTCGATGGAAACGGAAATTATTCACTGGGATTAACCGAACAGATTATTTTCCCGGAAATTGACTTTGATAAAATTGAACGTGTGGCAGGTTTAAACATAGCAATTGTTACAACAGCAAAGACCGATGCGGAAGCAATGGCCTTTCTATCAAAATTTGGCATGCCATTCAGAAAATAGGGGGAGTTAGTGGCAAGAAAAGCAATGATTTTAAAGGCGCTTAAAACGCCTAAATATAAAACCAGAAAAGTAAACCGTTGCCGTCTTTGCGGAAGAGCCAGAGGCTATCTTAGGAAGTTTGAGATGTGCCGTTTATGTTTTCGTAAACTCGCTAACGAGGGACTTATTCCTGGCGTTACTAAATCAAGTTGGTAGGAGGAAAGGATGAGCGTTTCTGATCCCGTTGCAGATATGTTAACCAAAATCCGGAATGCCGGAATGGCAAAACATGAAAAAGTAGATATCCCTAACTCTAAACTGAAGCTTGAGATAATCAAGATTTTGAAAACCGAAGGGTATATCAAAAATTTTAAGAAAGCGAATCAGGGCGGAGCAAATGTCATCAGGGTTTTCCTTAAATACGATGATAAAACCACCCCGATTATTCATGGAATAGAGAAGGTATCAAAACCCGGCAGGCGGGTTTATATGGGTTATGAAAAAATGCCCAGGGTCTTTAACGGTTATGGAACTCTGATTGTATCTACATCGCAGGGAGTTACAACAGGGAAAAAAGCAGCCGAGAAAAAAGTCGGCGGCGAAGTCATCTGTACTGTCTGGTAGAGGTAGGATTATGTCACGTATTGGAAAAATACCAGTTAAAATTCCCGGCGGTGTTAAGGTAAGCTTTGCCAATGATCTTATTACAGTAGAAGGTCCAAAAGGCAAGCTAACGCAAAAGTATAATACCAATATTTTATTCGAAGATAAGGGAAGTGAGATTATTGTAAGCCGCCCAAACGAAGAAAAGCAAAACAAAGCTTTTCACGGGCTATACCGCAATCTGCTTAATAATATGGTTACAGGTGTTACAGAAGGCTTTACCAAAACACTTATTGTAACAGGTGTCGGCTACAGAGCAGAGGTTCAGGGTAAAATTCTTGTGTTAAGCCTGGGTTTCTCAAATGATATATATATGGGTATCCCTGATGGCCTTTCTGTAAGTTCTGAGAGCGGCAGAATTGTTATATCAGGTATAGACAAGCAAAGGGTTGGTGAACTTGCAAGTCAAATTAGAAAACTCAGACCGCCTGAGCCCTACAAAGGTAAGGGTATACGTTATGAAGATGAACAGATAAGACGCAAAGTCGGAAAATCCGGTGTCAGGTAAAGGGTAAGAAAATGCAGCGTAAGATGATAGAGAAAGACAGGAAACGTTTTAGAAGAAAGGTTCATATAAGGAAAAATATCTCCGGAACCAGCGAGCGTCCCAGAATGACTGTGTTTAAAAGCAATAAATCTTTTTCCATACAGATAATAGACGATGCCAAGGGACATACACTTGCATCAGCATCTACCCTGGAAAAGGAATTAAAGAGCATTAAAACAACAGTTGCAGGAGCTACCCAGCTTGGAGAGCTAATGGGAAAGCGTTTATTGGAGAAAAATATTAAGTCTGTAGTTTTTGACAGAAATGGTTATTTATATCACGGTACGGTAAAAGCAATGGCAGACGGAGCCCGCAAAGCAGGGATCCAGTTTTAGGGGGCATGATGGAAGGCGAAGTTAAGGCTGAAGAAGTAAAACAGGAAGAAACTGCTCCTGTAAGAGAAGATAGACAGGAAGGTCGAAGCGGCTCTTTTAGGAATGAAAGAGGCAGGGGCCGTGGTGACGGACGAGAGCGAAACCGCGAAAGAGAATTTGTAGAGAAAGAGTTTATCGAAAAATTGGTTAAGCTTAATCGTACTGCAAAGGTAGTTCAGGGCGGCCGCCGTTTTTCATTTTCTGCTCTTACTGTTATTGGCGATAAAAAAGGAAAAGTAGGTTATGGTTTTGGCAAGGCCAATGATGTTTCCGAGGCTATACGTAAAAGCGTTGAAAAAGCAAAGCGTAACATGGTAATGCTTCCTGTTAAAAATGGCACCATTCCGCACGAAATTATAGGTACTTTTAAAGCATCCAAAGTATTACTTAAACCGGCATGTTCAGGAACGGGAATTATTGCAGGAGGAGCTGTAAGGGCGATTATGGAAGCCGGAGGAGTAACAGATGTTCTCTCAAAATCCATAGGATCTTCTAGCCAATACAATGTGGTAAAGGCAACTTTCGATTGCATAAGCAGGATGATGGATGCCCGCACCATTGCAAAAAACCGTGGAAAATCTATAAAGGAATTCTGGGGGTAATATGGCAGGAAAAGTTAAAATTAAACTTGTCCGTTCTGTTATTGGATCACTGCCAAGACAACGTGCCACTGTTAGATCCCTGGGTCTTAGAAAAATTGGTTCAAGTACAGTACAGGAAGCCAGTCCCGCAATAATGGGTATGGTCAAGACTGTTGAGCACCTTGTTTCGGTAGAGGAGATTTAAAATGGCTCACGACTTTAATTTACATGCTCCATCAGGTGCAAACAGGAAGAAAAAGATGCTTGGCAGGGGACAGGGTTCCGGCAGAGGTACAACCTCAGGTAAGGGAAATAAAGGACAGCAGGCTCGTTCCGGCGGAAAAGTTTACGCCGGCTTTGAAGGAGGCCAGATGCCCTTATACCGCCGTCTTGCACAAAGAGGTTTCTCTAACTACCCCTTCAAGAAAACATTTCAAATTGTTAATTTAAGTGAGATAAATAAATCTTTTAATGACGGAGAAACAGTTGACGAAGCAGCCTTGTACGATAAAAAACTTATTAAAGGCAGCAGGAAAAACGGTGTTTTTAAAGCAGCAAATCCGGTAAAGATTTTGGCGAACGGAGATTTGGAGAAAAAGCTAAAAGTTGATATTTCTGCAATATCATCATCAGCTATAGAAAAAATAAAAAAAGCAGGCGGAGAATTGGTGTCCCATGGCTAATCCATTAATCAGTATTTTTAGGGTAAAAGAACTCAAGGAACGCATCTTTTTTACCACTATGATGCTGGTTGTATTCCGAATTGGTGCGTATATACCCATTCCGGGTATAAATGTTCAAAATTTGCAATTGGCACTTTTAGCAGGAAGCACGGGAAATTTCATTGTAGATTACCTGGACTTTTTTGCCGGAGGTGCTTTTTCAAACTTCTCTGTTTTCATGCTTGGGATTATGCCCTATATATCAATGTCCATTATAATGCAGCTTCTTTTGATTGTTTTTCCCAAGCTTAAGAAAATTTCTCAGGAAGAAGGCGGGAAGAAAAAGATACAAAAGTACCAGCGTATAGGAACTGTAGGTATATGTCTTGTGCAATCCTTTGCAGTTACCCAGTATGCCAATAGCCTTGGAGAACAGATTTTAACAATTCCTTTATGGCCAAACTTTACTATTGTTGCCATGATTACGGTTACCACAGGTACTATGTTCCTAATGTGGATAGGGGAGCAGATTACCAAACGCGGAATTGGAAATGGTATATCCATTCTAATTTTTGCAGGTATTGTTGCAAGGCTGCCCACTGCTTTATGGGAACTTTTTAATCTGGTGCAGAGGGGAGAACTTAATCCTATTCTCGTTATTGTAATTTTAGGTATTTTTGTGGCTGTTGTTACTCTCGTGGTTTATGAGCAGCAGGGACAGCGCAAGATTCCCGTTAACTATGCAAAAAGGGTTGTAGGCAGAAGAATGTATGGGGGAGCACCAAATGCCTTTATTCCATTTAAAATTAACCCTTCCGGTGTTATTCCTGTAATTTTTGCTTCTTCAATACTTACATTCCCCATGCAGATACTCTCCAGTTTTGAGGCTCCCTGGGTTAGAGCAGTTGTCGATGCATTAAGACCTCATGGAACCCTTTATAATATACTTTATGTCCTTCTAATCGTATTTTTTGCCTATTTTTATACACAGGTAAGCTTAAACCCTTCTGAAATTTCCAAGCAGATACGTGAAAATGGCGGTTCTATCCCGGGTATAAGATCTGACAAAATGGAAGATTATCTTACAAGAATTTTAAACCGCATAGTATTGCCCGGTTCTCTTTATCTTGCTGCCATTGCGGTATTGCCAAGTATCTATATGAGTTTATTTAGTTTTCCATCTTCTGTCTCCTATATTTTGGGCGGTACATCATTATTGATTATGGTTGGTGTAGATTTGGATACAATGAGCCAGATAGAAGGGCTGCTAAAAATGCATCATCATGAAGGTTTAACCAGAAAAGGCCGCTTAAAGGGCAGGAATTTATAGATTTTTATTGTAGTTCATTGACGAATTGTAAGAAATTTGTTTTAATGATAGAGCTTTGGATTTAATTTTGTGGGAGTATAAGGATGAAAGTCCGAACCAGTGTAAAACCAATTTGCGATAAATGCAAGGTTATTAAGAGATATGGGATAATACGTATTATTTGTACGAATCCCAAGCATAAGCAGAAGCAGGGTTAGGAGAATTTAATATGGCGCGATTACTGGGGGTAGACCTCCCGAATAAGCATGTGAACATTGCTTTAACCTATCTTTTTGGTATAGGCAGGTCCAGTGCGGACGAAATTTGTAAAAAAATGAACATAGAAGAAACTAAGATGATTAACGATCTTAGTCAGGAAGAACTAAACGAGCTCCGGAATATAATAGAGACAGACTATAAAGTAGAAGGACGCCTCCGGACAGAAACAGCTCTAAATATAAAGCGATTAATGGATATTGGTTGTTATAGGGGACTGCGTCACCGCAGGGGACTGCCTTTAAGAGGTCAGAGAACCAGAACCAATGCACGTACCCGTAAGGGCAAAAAGAAAACCGTAGCCGGTAAGAAGAAGTAATCCTTAGGAGGAATAGTGGCTAAATCAACAGGCGGCAGGCAAAAAAGAAAAGAGAAAAAGTCCGTATACGAAGGGAATGTATATATTCAGGCAACCTTTAATAATACAATTGTGACTATGACAGACCTAATGGGTAATGCAGTTTCCTGGGCGAGTTCAGGCGGTCTTGGATTTAGAGGAGCGAAAAAGTCTACTCCCTTTGCTGCTCAAACAGTAACGGAAACTGCAGCGCAAAAGGCAATGCAGCTAGGACTTAGGGAAGTTCATGTGTATGTAAAGGGTCCCGGCATAGGCAGAGAATCAGCAATACGCCAGTTGGGTGTTCTAGGGATTAAAGTTAAATCCATTAACGATGTAACTCCTATTCCGCATAATGGCTGCAGGCCAAGGAAAACCCGTCGTATTTAACGGCGGATAAATAGAGGAAGCTATATGGCAAGATATGTTGGACCTGTCTGCCGCTTGTGCAGGACAGAACAAAGCAAATTGATGTTAAAAGGAAACCGTTGTAAGAGCGATAAATGCCCAATAAATAAAAAAAGGGCTGCTCCCGGTAAAGACCCCAAAGTCCGTCCCGGTAAGCGTTCTGACTATGGAGTACAGCTTAGGGAAAAACAGAAGCTAAAGAGAATTTATGGAATGCAGGAAAAGCAATTTGGTCTTTTCTTTGAAAGAGCCTTACGTATGCCCGGCATTACAGGTGAGAATCTCTTTGCTTTATTGGAAAGACGCCTGGACAATGTAGTTTATAGAATGAGGTTTGCAGTAAGCCGGAGTCAGGCCAGGCAAATTGTTCTTCATGGTCATGTAACAGTAAATGGAAAAAGGGTAGATATTCCTTCTTTCCTGTTAAAACCTGAAGACATTGTTGAAATTGGCGAATCCAGCAAGAGTATGATAGTAATTAAAGATGCATTAAAGGAATTTGGAAAATCCGGCGTTATGCCCTGGCTTCATCTCGATCCTGATACCATGCAGGGTAAATTCCTTGCGATACCAAGACGCAGTGATATTACAGATTTGGCAGATATCAAAGAGCAGATGATTGTTGAGTTATATTCCAAATAGTTAGGAGTAATCATGGCCCGTAAGAACCTTTTAAAAGGGATTAAACGCCCTAAAGGTATTACCTTTGAACACACTGAATTAACCCAGGATTACGGAAAATTTTCTGCATATCCTTTTGAGCCGGGTTTCGGCACTACTGTGGGGAACACTTTACGCAGGGTTTTACTCTCTTCCATACAGGGGTACTCCATTACGGCAGTTAAAATTACCTCTTATAACGAAGAGGGTGTTGCACAGATGGTCTCAAGTGAATTTGATATCATTCCCAATATAGTAGAAGACACTCTGGAAGTTTTGACAAATCTTAAACAGATCAAGTTAAAGCTTCCCCATGATGCAGAGACTGCAACTGTATATTATGAGTGGTCGGGTAAATGTGAGATAAAAAGCGGGGATTTTGCCAAGCCGGGTCAGGTAGAGATACTAAACGCAAACCAGCATATAATGACTTTAATGGATAATGCCCGCCTTGATTTTGAAGTAGAAATTGAACTTGGCAGGGGTTATGTACCCTCAGAAGTAAACGAAAGGTATATAGATGTAATTGGGACAATTCCATTAGACGCAATTTTTTCTCCTGTAAAAAAGGTAAAATATTCAGTTGCCCCTACAAGGGTAGTTCAACGTAACGATTACGACAAGCTGGAAATTGAGATATGGACGGATGGTACCATTAGACCAGAAGATGCACTTGCTGAAGCTGCCAAAATAACCAAAGATCATTTTTCTGTTTTTATCAATTTTGACGAAAACAATCTTGGTCTGGAAGATGATTACGATGAAGAAGATGAAAGGGTAAGGCAAATTCTGAACACCCCGGTAGAAGAGCTTGAACTTTCTGTAAGATCATCTAACTGTTTGAAAAATGCCAATATTAAGACAATAGGGGAATTAACACGTAAAACCGAAGATGATATAGCTAAAACCCGTAATTTTGGAAAGAAATCTCTACAAGAGATAAAAGAAAAACTTAAGGAATGGAATTTAAGTCTGGGTATTACAGATATGAATGTTCTAAGGAACGCAGTCAAGATAAGACCCCAAAAGGATGCAGAAGATGAAACATAGGAGAGGTTTTAATCCCCTGGATCGCAGATCCGCACATAGAAAAGCTCTACACAGAAATATGGTTACATCCTTATTCAGATACGAGCGAATCAAGACCACAAAGGCGAAGGCATTGGAAATTAAAAGAACAGCCGAAAAGTTAATTACCCGTGCAAAGGTGGATTCTGTACATAACAGAAGGATAGTCTCCAGCCGTCTTTTTGACGAAGGCATTGTAGCAAAATTATTTACAAACATTGCACCCCGTATGATCAATAGACCGGGCGGTTATACAAGAGTTTTAAAACTGGGAGAACGTCCCGGAGATGCCGCAGAAATAGTTCTTCTTGAGCTTATAGATTATGAGCTTAAAGCAGATGAAGCTTCAGCAAAAAAAGCTAAAAAAGAAGCAAAGAAAAAAGAAAAAGCGGCAGCTAAATAGGAGATTATAGATGTCTAAGCCTTACAGAGGAAAAAGTATCAGAGAATTGGTGTCACATGGCAGGGGTGTATGTCCCTTGTGCAAGAGGAGCGGAGTTAAGCTTCTTTATGAACAGGATGCCGGCGATACTAAAATAAAAATATGCAAGATATGCAGAGCATCAGTTAAGAACGGTAAAAAAAGCCTTACAGGCAGTGCCGAAGCCAAGCCGGCAGAAGCTTAAACCTAATCAAAGGGATTTCTTGTTATTACCCTTGCGCCAAGTACTCTTGTAGATAGTTCTGTTAAATAATCCATAGTTAGTATCATTTCTTCCCTGTTTTTCCTGTGCTTCTCGGCGATCTCATCTGAGTATGAATAAAGAGGATATACTTTAAAATTTATCCAGTTTCCTTCAAAATGTGTTACAACAGGAATTGCACCTTCATCAATGAAAATAAAACTGTCTCTTTCGCCTTCGTTAAGTGCAGGGATCCTTTTTATTTTTATGTAAGCCATGGCACCAAGCATAGTTGGCGGAGTAGCCTGGGCGGAAATTAAATTCCCAAGGGAGTAGAAGCATAGCATGAATCTTCCGTCCGGTCTTTCTATATATTCAATGGGCTGTATTACATGAGGGTGGTGTCCCAAAACAAGATCTACCTTATGCTCTGCAAGGAAAGCCGCAAGCTCCCTTTGCCTATTGTTGTAATTATGCTGATACTCACTACCCCAGTGCATGGAGACTATTAAAAAATCGCATAAGGGACGTATGGCAGAAATTTCCCTTTCCATTATTTCCATGTTTATAAGAGATACCATGTAAGGTCTTGCGGGCGGTAATGGAATGCCGTTAGTCCCAAATGAGTATGCAAGAAAACCTACGCTTATGTTATTAACTTCAATTATTATAGGGTTATTTCTTTCTTCTTCTGATCTGTGGATGCCCAGCACCCTTACTTCCGGAATTGTATCCCAGAAATCCATAGTCGCCGTAAGGGCTCTTTCGCCCCTGTCCATTGCATGATTATTTGCGTGGCTTATTATATTAAAGCCTACATTATTTATTGCCCTGCCAAGAGCCTGAGGCGAATTAAACAGAGGAAAGCCTGTAAAGCCAAACTCTCTCCCGCCCAAAACAGTTTCCTGATTAATAAATGCAATGTCCGCACTTTGTATTAAAGTTCGAATTTCGCTGTATGCCGCTTCATAGTCTCCCTCTTCTCCCTCTCTTACCATTACATTATGGTAAAGGTTATCTCCTGCTGCTATTATAACTAAATAATCTTCGGGTGTAACAAGTTCTGCTTCAGCTTGAATATCTTCTATATAAAGATTATCTTCCTGATTTTCTTCCGAAATATATTCCCGAAACTCCTTTTCGGCGCAGGAAAATAATGTTAGAAAAAGAAAAAAGCATAGTATTTTTTTATGAATATGCTGCAGAAATTATCCTCTCTCTCTCTGACAGGTCTTTGCAGATCCTTATATCACTATAATTGTTTTCCTTTAACATTATGGAAATAGCATCCATCTGCTTTGGGGATGCTTCAAGGAAAAGACGTCCCCCGGGAAAGAGGCAGTCAGGCGCCTGCAATATTATTTTATTTATAAGTTCCAGTCCGTTTATACCCCCATTAAGCGCAATTTCCGGTTCTCTTTGGACTTCCGGAGTAAGTTTGCTTAACTCTTCAGTAGGGATATATGGGGGGTTAGAGACTATTATGTTAAAGCGGGAACTTATATTTTTAAAAAGGTCACTTTGTATTATTTTGATTGCATCGCTAGAGCCCAATAGGCTTGTTGTATTTTTTGCCGCAATGTTTAATGCATCCTGCGAAATATCCGAAGCGTTAACACTTATTAAAGGACATTCTTTTTTTATGGAAATTCCAACAGCTCCTGATCCTGTGCATAGATCAAGAAGAGTGATCTCTTTTTGTTCATTATTGCTGAATGCAGCTATATATTCCAAAGCTGCCTCTACAAGATTTTCTGTGTCAGGACGAGGTACAAGGACATGATGGTTTACAAAAAAATCAAGACCGCGGAATTCTTTACGCCCAAGTATATAGGCTATGCATTCACCTGAACGCCTCCTTTCAAGATTAATAAAATATTTTTCGCTTATGATACTATCAACATTTTCATTAGTTTGCGCATATAGCTCTTCCCGTCTAACTTGTAAAAGTTCTGATAATATTAGAGCGGCATCCAGAGCAGGTGTATCTATAAAGGAACTTAAGCTTGCTGAACTTAAATATTTTACACCATCGTTTAGGGTTTCACCAATAGTCATATCTCTTACTCCGACGAGGCGGAAGCTTTTAAAAGCTCTTCTCTTGCTGATAATTTAAGTGCATCGAAAAGCTCTTCTACATCTCCCTGCATAAGCAGGTCCAGTTTATATAGGGTAAGGTTTATCCTGTGATCTGTCATGCGGTTTTGGGGAAAGTTATATGTACGTATCCTCTCTGCCCTGTCCCCTGAACCTACCTGGTTTTTCCTGGACTCTGCCCTCTCTGCAGCTGCTTTTGCCGCTTCCATATCGTAAACCCTTGCACGTAGTATGCGCATTGCCTTTGCCCTGTTTTTAATCTGGCTTTTTTCATCCTGACATACAACTACCACTCCGCTGGGGAGATGCGTTATGCGAACTGCAGAATCTGTAGTGTTTACATGCTGGCCACCGGCTCCTCCTGAGCGGTATGTATCTATACGCAGATCCTCCTGACGTAAATCTATTTCTGTCTCTTCGGCTTCCGGAAGGACAGCAACTGTAACTGCCGATGTATGTATACGCCCGGAGGATTCTGTGCTTGGAACTCGCTGAACCCTGTGAACCCCGGATTCATATCGCATATTTTCATAAACATTTTTTCCTGTAATGGAAATCACAATTTCTTTAAACCCGTCAAGTTCTGTCTCGTTTGAACTCATAATTTCAAACTGCCATTGTTTTGTTTCTGCAAAACGTGAATACATTTTATATAGGTCTGCCACAAAAAGCGCCGCTTCTTCCCCGCCTGTGCCTGCCCTTATTTCCATTATAATATTTTTTTCATCCAGAGGATCGCGCGGTATTAAGAGCAGTTTTAATTTTTCTTCTGATATCTTAATTTTTTCTTCAAGTTCATTTATTTCTTCTTTTGCCAGTTCTTTCATTTCAGGGTTTTTTTCTTCCTGGATTAATGTTTTTGTAGATGAGAGCTCTTCGTATAAATTATTTAGTTCCCTGTTTGCCATTGCAATTTCGCTGAGATTGGTATACTCCCTCATTGTATCTTTATATTTTTTTTGATCTTTTACCAAATCGGGATCTTGAACTGTTTTTTCCAGTTCATCATATCTTAATAACAATGAATTAAGCCGCTCATTTTTCATGATTGTATTATACTGAATTTGGGAAGTCTGGCAAAGAGACTTCCTTGTGTGATATACTTGGGTAAAATATGGATCTGTCCCTGCTTAAAGAAAAAATACATACAATTACCCATAGAATTGCTTCCCGCCTGGATGCCATGAAGCCGGAAAAAAGAAGGATTTTTTTTATTAGCCTTGGGGCTTTATTTACACTTTTGCTTGTGATAATATTGTTGGCAGTAAACACTTCATCCGGTCAAGATTCCGGCAGGGGAGGGATCAATGCCGCTCAGGGACTTGTTAACTTAAGTATTCCCCATGATGAACTTTTTTTCCCCGATGAACCGGATTTTGTTCCTGAGTATCTTCTTGAAAGAGAACCTAGGTTAATATGGACTATAGACGACATTAGACCATACTGGAGGATACCGGAGAACAATGATTTTTGGCTGAATGAAATAAGATCGGCAGTTGACTTGTTAATGGAAGGTATACCATGAGGAATTTTAGACATTTCTTTTATTTTTTACTCTTTGGTATACTTCTGGTTTCCTGCCGCAGCAGTCCTGATACTGCTGAGATTGCCGAGGATTATGCTGAGGATTATATTGAAGTTACAGACAGTGATACTACACAGATTGATCTGCCTGATATAATAGTTACACCTTATATACCCATTTTTGATATGCCTGATCCTCCTGTCTTGCCCTTGCCTGAATTTAATTTTACCCGTCCTGATCAAATTGCATTGGCAGAGCCCATAATTCCGGAGCCGCTTCTTCCGGAACCGGTTCTGCCTGAACCGGAACTCCCTGAGCTGCCACTCATGCAGGAAGATGTTCCTATAGAAACGCAATTACCAATACAGGAAGATGAAGCCTTGGATGCTTCGGTGCCTGAAACCATAGTAGAAGAGCTGCAGGAAGATCCTCAGCCGGAAGAGCCCTTGCCTCCACCACCTCCACCTCCGCTTCCTCCTGTTAACATTGCTCCTGCAGAGCCGCCGCCATTAATTACTCCCCCTGTAATATCTGAACCTTTGCCTGTAGATCCCTTCCCCGTGCCTGCTAATCCCATACCGGAACCCCTGGGTGAGGAAATAAACTTTTCCCGTGTTGTTCGTGCTACAGTTGGTCAGATTATTGAAATTCCCTTTAGAGGGACAGGATGGGTTTTTCTTGGTGAGCTTGCAAACCGGCGAGGCATAAGGTATGAAGCCAGACGGCTTGATGTTCAGGAAGCTTTTACTGAAGGGCAAAGTTTTATTTTTTTATGCGAGGCTGTTGGTACCTATATACTAAGGTTTTACAGGCAGGATTTTTATCAGGATTATTTAATAAACGATTATGTACAGGTAATTGTCGGAGAAAGCAGTGCAGGAACTACGCTTAACAGAATTATTGCAGAACCGCGCTGGCCCCCTCTAGCAGAACCGCCTGCCCTATCTGTCACTCCTGCTGCTCCTTCCCTTCCATCACTTCCTGATTCTTTACCTGTTGATTCTTTACCCATGGATTCTATGTCTCTTGATTCTATACCTCCTGATTCTGTGTCTTCTGATTTTATACCTCCGTCCCCTGATCATGTAAGCCAGCCCGGGACATTAGAATTTGAAGCAGAAGGCTTAGCAGAAGAAGCTCAAGTTTTACCTATGCTTTCCATAACGGAATATATTTTAAGGGCAAGACAGGAGTTTGATGCCGGAAGGATAAGAGAGGCAATAAATATTCTCGACACCATGAGGCAATTTTATCCTCAAGGTTCTGATGAAGCCTGGTGGCTTTACGGTCAGCTTTATGAGGCAAATAGTCCAAGCAGAGACATTTTATTATCTTTGGAATACTATAACAGGCTTGTGAGTGAATACCCTCTTAGCAGCAGGGTATTGGATGCGCAAAGACGTATTGCCTACCTGGAGAGGTTTTTTCTTAATATTCGTTAGATTAGTTGTGCTGAGAGGCAAGAATTATCAGCGATAAAACCAGGCTCACAACTATTCCTATACAAAAGAATACTGCTGCTGTGTTAAATCCCAGATTTATGACTGCCCATATACCAATATTGTTTACCCAGCCCCTTGTAAAATGTTCAATACCGTTTATAACCACAGGAAGTATTCCGAGCATAGGGATGGACATATAACGCGAGCGTTTTAAGTTACGGTAACGCCATCCTACTGTAATTGCAAATATACCCAGGGGAAGAAGAAAAACAGGTCTAACAAAACGCTGGAGCAGTTCTGAATTAAATATTTCGGGAGGGTATCCGTAATTTGCAAGATGCATACTTCCAGTTCTAAGTTCCATGGGTGTTAATGAGCCAAGACCCCTGTTGGCATAGGAGATTAATAGAAAATCTTCCCAGCTAATGGGTAGAATAATTTCCGCTCTGTACCCTTCTAAAGGATCCTCCGATGCATAGCTGGTTAAAGAAGGTTCCCAGCGTAAATCACTGTTTCTGCGATCAACAGCCCTCATTAATATTGATACTGAAGGATTGCCGTTTATAAGTACAGGCAGGAATTTTACATAAGGAGCGGATATGCTCCATAATTGCATTCCATTATGATCAAATGCAAGAAGATCCATTTCAACACCATAAGAGACATCATTAAATGTGTTTAATGAGAATACCCTCATAACAAGTCTTCCGTTGTTTATTCCGGAATTATACGGAAGGGAGTAAACAGCGCTGCTAAGAACACGTCCAAGGCTCATTTCTATCTCGTCAATAAAAAATGCAATATCTCTTAGTCCGTTTTCACTTAAGTCAAGCAACCTTGGAATGTCAGGGTCATTGGGGCTTAGCTCTCTTAGTTCTAAAAATGTATAGTAAGCAAGTATCCAATCACTTCCCATAAGTGCATTGTAACCATCTAATTTAATGTTATAAATTCTATGTGATTCTGTTTGAATGCGGGTTGGAGCAAGCAGATCAGGTTCTGTAGAGTTTACGCCATTCCATGCCCTGCGTGCTATTTCGTTTGCCCTGGCTCTTTCAGGACTGTTTATTCCTGCTATACGGCTGCCCATTGTAGCAAGCCAATGTGCATCAAAATATCTCCCTTCTTCCAATGCTGTATCTGCCTGATCCAATGCAGCCATAGCCGACAAGCCGTCTGCTCTGTTGGGTAAAGAACCTGTAGGTACAGGAAGAGGGTCTATTTCTGTATAAAGGCGTCTGCTTTCTAGCTGTATATTTGTTTCTATTACCAGAGCTTCCATTGCAGGATTGTTGGGCCATATACTTTCGCAGACGGAAAGGTACTGTGCAGTCTCGTCCCAGTTTCCCTCATTGGCATGATTTTGTGCCAGTACTCTTGCATGTGTATATATACGTCCCTGATAAATTAAGGTAGTTTCATAATTTTGGGCAAGAGGAAAAACCAAAAATGATAGAATCCCATAAATTACTGCTGCAAGAATTGCAGAAAAAATTGATAAGTTAAGGGCCTTCAGAAAATTTGGTGTAAGAGGATTAATTTTTTCCTGGAATTGTTTTCTTGTAAAACCAAAAGGAACTATTAATGCAGATAGAGACAGAGCCGGAAAAAGTCTTATATATTCCAGAAGTCCTTGTAAAAAGCGCCATGTTGATGAAAAATGAGCTAAAGGAGCATCCTCACCGGGAAAAATAAAACGAAATGTCATTATGATAATACAGGAAACTATAATGTAAACAAAGAAAACACCAAGAGAGGATGAAAAAATTTCCTTTTTGATTTTAAGCATTTACATGTCTCCTTGGTTTTACAATGGAGATAAGTATTGTAAAAAGGATAATTAATCCAGCTATGGTACAAAAAATTATTGGGGTTATTGCTGCATGTGGTATAGAGTCCCCCAAAAAACTGGCTGCCAGCAGATTAACTCCTCTTGTATTTAGAAATGCAGAAGCAGATAGAATCCCCCTAAATACCAATGCGCCGGTGAAAAGGTTTGCAAGGTGCCATTTACTAAGGTTAAAAATAAAACGCATGGAGGAAAGCAGCAGAATAAGGGATAATGTGTATAAGCGGAAATTCAGGTAGTTATCGTTATAGCGGTTCATAATTTCCTGTCCGCCTAACCTTAAATCCAGATCTATGCTGCGTATAAACCAGGGATTTTCGCTGCCCAGTTGATATGGAGGCAGGGGTAATACTGTGTTGTTTGGACCAATAGGATTTTCCTGATAAAGCAGGTCTTGATCCGGGAAAGAAACTACTCTAGGTCCGTCTATTTGGGTGCTGTCTTTAAGTAAAATAATAGAGCTGTCTGAACGGGAAAGTACAAGGCCGGGACCGGATTGTATGGGATTGACTGTCTGTAAAGTGAGTCTCATATAATCTGATCTGTTAATTCCTATGGATAGTCCCCCTGTATAAAGCAACGCCAGTATTGCAACAATAAAAATAGATGTGACAGAAGCCATTTCTTTCCTGGCACTATAACTTAGACTTACCAATATTGTTAAGTAAATTGAAAAGTTCGCAGATTTCCAGGCAAAGTCTGTAAGATTTACCATAGGTACTGCTTCAACAGGTATAATTCTGACCATACTTACCCAATATGCAAGTAATTCCATTAAAAGACTTATGAAAAATATGGCAATAAAGTATAAACTAAAGCAAAGTGTTAGTTTGGCAATGTTTTTCATTTATTTATAGAGACTATCATGAGTAGCCTTATAGTGCAAGAGTTAATAAAAGTTTTAAATGGTTAACAAGTTATCCACAATTAAGCAACATCATTAAAAATTTTTTTTTCTTCTTTCTTGTTGATCTATTATTCAAAATTTTTATTACAGTTACTGATAAAACAATGTAATTCTTTGTATTATAAGGAATTATGCTTAGATTCTAAAAGATGCTAAAATGTCTAATATCTTAATGTATATTTTCTTATACACCACATATTATTAACTTTGTTTATGCACAAGTTATTAACATTAATATTTACTAGCCCAGAAAAACCTGACCTGCATTATCTATGGCAAGGATAGTTTTACATTCAGAACAACGAAAGCGGCCCGGTTTTAATGTTTTTAGCTTCTTTGAGCAGATGGGGCAGGAAAAAACCCTTGGGAAAACTGAAGCTGCCTCTACCTCACCGTCTGTACGGAAGAAATTTACAGAATCATCAAGGTTATTCTTTATATTAAAGAACTGAGAAAACCCTAATAATTGGAAAACTTCGTAAACTTTTGGCTGTATATCTAAAAGTACTAAATCTCCGCCCCTAGGCTTTACTGCTTTTAAAAAGGCAGTAAAAGATCCTATCCCTGTTGATGATACATAGTTTAAACCGCTGCAATGGAAAATAAGTTTTGTAAAGCCCGATTCTATGGCTTTTAATATTCTTTTTTGGAAATAATTTGAATTGTAGGTGTCTATATATCCTGTAAGAAAAAGGATAAGACAGCCTTCAATATCATTTACCCTCTGAAGAACAATCTTGAGGCTTTCATCTTTTTCATCGTCAAATCCAGTAACTACTTCGTTATTTGCCATGACTTCCCTATTCTATCAAATTTATTGTCATAAAACAAGACCTTTGTCTACAGGAATTATTGCTCCGTTTATCTCAGGGTTTTCCAGAATAAACATGGCTGTTTTTGCAATTTGCTCTGGTTCCAGTGCTATTCCATCCGGTGATTTTTTTCTGTTATATTGAGTCTGCCTTTCGTCACAGTACTCAGTTTCAGTCAGTCCGGGGCATATTACATTACAGCTAACTCCATGTATGGCTGCAAGCAGGGCTGTTGATTTTGCCAGTACTCCAAGAGCTGTTTTTGCAGCTGAATATGCAGTACTTGTTGTGAATCCTCTAATAGTATCGGTATTTGTACCTCCAAACAGCAAAATTCTTCCCCATTTTTGTTTAATCATGCCGTTTAGATAAAGAGAAAGTAAGTATGAAGGAAAAAGCAGGTTGCTGTCTATCATTTTTCTCCAAAGCTGTAGATCTGCAGATTCGAGCTTAGCCTGCAAAAAAGAACCCCAGGCGCATATTAAGATATCAATATTTGGGTACATTGAAAAAACTTTTTCTGCTCTTATTGGATCATCCAGGTTTAGTAAAAATCCTTCTGCTTTTCCCCCCTCTTTATTTATTTTTTCAATAATGTTTTCTAAATGCGGGGAGGAGGAGCCACCATGGATAATTAATTCTGCGCCTTTTTCTGCCAGTTTTATACAGAGAGCGCGTCCTATACCTCCTGTTCCTCCAATTATTAAAGCTCTCTTTCCGGAAAATGTTTTCACTTAATTTAAATCTTTCTGGAGCCGGGCTTAACAAGGGGGAGCCTTTTTTTGCAAAGTTCACAGTTATCTGCTTCCCAGCTTTCAGCTTCCAGACGGCAGGCAGAGAAAAATGGCCATTCTGACTCCAGCTCTTTAGCCCTGCGATCTACAATGCAAGCCAGGGCTGTAATTTCGGCTCCCAGCTCTTCAAGGGCTCTTGCACTTTCTGCAGATGATTTGGCAGTAGTAACAACATCTTCGGCAATTAATATTTTCTGTCCGGGTTTTACTTCAAAACCCCTTCGCAGGCACATAAAACCATTCTCATCCCTTTCTGTAAAAAAAGCAGGGAGGCCTAATTGCCGCCCAAGTTCGTATGCCACTATTATTCCTCCAATTGCAGGACCTGCTATGGCATCAACTTTAAGTTTCCCTGTATTAATTGCATTTTTAAGTTCCTCTGCCAGTGGAAATAATGCCTTTTCTGCCCTGTCCGGGTGTTCAAGAAGTTTGGCACATTGAAAATAACTGTCTCCATGTCTGCCGGAGGAGAGCAGAAAATGACCTGATAAAAATGCTCCTGATTCTTTTAATAAAGATATTGTGGTGTTCATAAAGACAGTCTAGCACAAAGTATTATATATGTGCAGATTGATTATTATCATTTAAAAGCATATTATTATTATTATGTTATCAAATACTGGAGGTGCTGATAATGTTTCTTTACGAAGTTTTCCCCCCGGAAATGATTATTGTAGGTATGAATTCAAATAATAAAAACGAAACCTTTGAAGAGCTAACCGGGCATCTTTGTAATTTAAATGAATACATTTCCCGGGACGAAGTTTTATCTGCCATTAAAGAACGCGAAGATAAGATGTCTACAGGTATTATAAAGGGCATAGCCATACCGCATGCAATTTCCGATATGGTAAGCAAAATCCATGGGGTACTTGGAATATCCAAAAAAGGGATTAACTATAATTCTCTTGACGGAGAAGCTGTACACCTTGTTTTTATGCTTTTATCTCCAAAAGAGTTTACAGAAAAATATCTGGGTCTTTTAACCCGTCTTAGCACTTTATTATGCAAGAGCGATTTTTCTTCGGAACTGAGTGCTCAAAATACCAGTAATGAGGCTTACCGTGTAATAAGGCAGTTTGAGGAAAATTTATCTAACCCCTGATTTTTAGTAATTTTTGGATGCGCTTTATAAATATAGGAGTTTTATGGAAGACAATGAAGTTTTAATGCACTTAATGTCTCTTGAAAAAGAAGCATCTGAACTAGTCTACGAGGCGCAGACAGAATCTGACAGAAAAATTGCTGAATGTGAAAAGCAAAATCGCAGCCGCTATGAAGAAGCTTATGTAAAAGAGATGGAACTTCTTGAAGAAAAGTATAAAGAGACTCTCGAAATTACAAAAAAAAAATACGAAAGGCAGCTGGAACAGTATCAAGATAGTTTAAAGACCCAGACTGTAAATATGCAGGCATTTTCTGCTTTGGCAGAGAGGTTTCTTATTGAAAAATAAAGTGTTTTCCAGGACTGTTTCCAAAGGAGAAAAATCATATGCCTATGCCAAAGCTTGCGGAATAATAGGTAAATCTTTTGTTGGAAGCAGGATAAAAAACCTTGAAACTGTTACAAGACTTTCAGAACTTGATAAGCTGGTATTTCCAAAAACATTTAAAGATCTGCCGGAGAAAGAACTTTTGACGGATCTTGAAGACAGGATTATTAACAGGGCAGTTGATTCCATTATTTCCATTATAAAATGTTTTTCACGGCCTCCGGAATTTTTGATACTACTGCTTAGAAGTTACGAATATGCAGATCTAAAAAGTGTTATTTATTCTTTGAATAAGGGCAGTGATGCTCCGCCTCATACAAATATTGCGCCTTACCAGACAATTAATTTTAAAGCCTGGCCGGATTTTCCTGCCATGGTAAAAAATACAGAATTTTCTTTTCTTTTGGATTATGAAGACATCCTGCAGGGCAGACAGGAAGACCTGGCTCTGCAATCTGCACTAGACCGCCATTATTATAAGGCTCTCTGGAGTTCTTTAACAGCGCTCCCAACCAAGGACAGACAGGTCACCCAGAAAATCTTGTCAGACGAAATTTCCTTAAAGGACTCCTGCCTTGTTATGCGATTACGAACTTTTTACAGAATGAGGAATGAAGAAATTAAACCTTACTTAATTTACCTGCCTACTATAGATAATTCCCATTCCCTGGCAGAAGAAGCGATTAGCTGTCTTGAATTCCCCCTTGACGATTTTGACAGCTGGTCAAAATGGCGGTGGAGAAAATTTCTTAACCCTGATTCAGGACCGGGACAATGGAAGGCAGATCCAAGGTATTTTCAAAATGCTGCTTCCCGTTATCTATATGGAATTGCAAAAAAATATTTTCACCTTCGTTCATTTTCTCTTGATAGTATTTTTTGCTTTATTAAGCTTAAGCAATTTGAAGAAGATTTACTTACAAGCAGTGTGGAAGGATTAAATATCAGTATGACCAATAAAGATGTGTTTTCCATGTTGGGGGTAGAACATTGAAGATAGCCGGAAAATTAAGATCAAAAAAAATGAAGCATATAGAACTTACTGTGTTAAAGCAGGATGTAGATGCTGTAATTGAATTTTTAGGACGTCAGGCTTTACTCCACTTTTCCTATGATGATGCTTCGCAGGAAGAACAATATGTTGAGACTACGGCAGAAAGTGAGATTCAGGAAAAACTTGACAATATCTCAAAAGCGGCAATATGGCTGGATATAAGTTTGCCATCGGAACCTGAAGAGTCTTTTTCTTATCCGGGAGAGGCAGAAAAATTGCTTTTAAGCAAGGTAAATTTGGTTATCAACTCCTTGGTAAAACAGGAAAATGAAAACCGTGAAGAAAAAAGAAAAATAGAAGAGACACTAAACGAAGCAAAAGCTTTTAGTAAACTAAATGCTGCCTTTACCAATTTGGATCAACTATCTTACCTTACACTAAGGGTTGGACGTTTAGACAGCCGAAGACAAATAGAGCTTAAAGAGACCCTGGCTGAGCATGCTTTAATTATTCCTCTTGATGACAATGATAATGATGCTTCAAGCAGCGGCAGGCGTATTCTTGCAGCTGCTTCCCGAAAAGGCCGTTTCGCTTTGGATTCTGAACTAAAGAAAATTGATTTTGTACCAATTTCCATTCCGGAAAATTTTAAGGGCATTCCTTTAGAATTCCTTAAAGGATTGGAAGACAGGCTTGTTTATACAGATACAGAGTTGGAAGATATAGAAAGAAGAAGAAAGTTACTTGGAGAAGAGTACGGAGCAGTATTGCAAAGGCTCTCTTCATCTTTTTTAATGGCAAAGATGATTGTTCAATTAAAAAACCGGCTTGTTTCTACAGAAAATGTTTTTTTACTTTCCGGCTGGGTACCCAACGATAAAATAAAATATTTATTGAACGAACTTGAAAAGCTTACCCAGAACAGGATTGCTGTCAGGAGCTATGATCCGGAAGAGATGGAAAAAATAATAAAAGGAAGAGAGAAGGTTCCTGTTTACATGAGCCATGGAGCTTTTGTTAAAGGCTTTGAGAACCTTGTATTTACCTATGGTGCACCGCTTTACGGAACAATAGATCCTACTCCCTTTGTTGCTGTTTCTTTTTGTGTGTTATTTGGAATTATGTTCGGCGATCTTGGGCAAGGTATGGTACTCTTTCTTCTTGGTATACTTACCGGTCTTAAAGGCAACTTTTTTCTTTCACGTTTTAAGAGGTTCTCTGTTCCGTTAAAAGCGGTAGGTGTGACTTCCATGATAATGGGAATATTAACAGGAAGCTTTTTTACAAATGAGGAGATCCTTTCCGGCCCTGTCCGTGCTTTGACTGAGCTGCTTTTTGGATACCCTATGGACAGAATATTAACCATTATGCCTCTTGCCGAGATGGGCGGCAGTGTTTCCAGGCTTTTTTATTTTTTTGGTTTTACAGTGTCTATAGGTGTACTAATAAATTCTGCCGGGCTTATTGTAAATATAATTAATCAAATTGTGTTAAAAAATTATGAAAGAGCTTTGTTTTCCAAAACCGGTTTTGCAGGATTAATGCTTTTTTGGTATGCATTATTTATTGCAATTCGTTTTATTGTTTCCATGTTAAGTGCCGATGCCAATCCTTTTAGCTTAACATTTATTGATGCAGCCTGCTTAACATTTCCTATGTTCTTAATTTTCTTTGGTTCTGCATTATGGCGTATAATATGCAGAGAAAAGAAAATTTTATCAGAAGGCTTTATGACATTTTTTATGGAAGGTTTTGTAGAAATTCTGGATACAGTTTCCGGCCTTATATCCAATACCGTAAGCTTTCTTAGGGTAGGTGCCTTTGCGCTTTCTCATGCAGTGTTGGCATATATTGTTTTTCGTTTTTCCGAGCAGGTGTCTGAAATCCCGGTTGGGACATTCTTTAGCATACTTATTTTGGTATTTGGAAACTTGGTTATAATACTGCTTGAAGGCTTAATTGTTACAATACAGGTAGTGCGTCTTCAGTACTATGAATTTTTCAGTAAGTTTTTTACTGAAACCGGAGTGGAATTTAATCCTTTCAGTTTTAGAAAGCTTAAATGATAGTTTAGTTTAATAAATTTTTAAGGAGTATATACATGAAAAAATTGTTTTTTATTTTAGGTCTGGTGCTGTTGTTTTCTTCTACTTTTGTATTTGCACAGGATGTACATGGAGAAGCTGAAGAAGCATCGTCTTCTTCCATGTGGAAATATATTTCTGCAGCAGCAGCAGTAGGACTTTCCTGTATTGCCGGCGGCATCGCTGTTGGTCAAATAGGATCAGCCGCTATGGGTGCAATGAGCGAAAACCCTGAGCTTTCCGGAAAAGCCCTTCCCTATGCAGGTCTTGCTGAAGGTATTTGTCTCTGGGGATTTTTAGTTGCCCTTTTAATATTGGTTATTTAAGTTAAATATGGATTATTTTTTTCTGGGTGATCCTGAGCTTCTTACAGCTTTTCATTTTATTGGTATTAAAGGTGCACCTGTCTTAAATGAGTACGATGCTTTAAGGATTTTTCGTAAAGTCACAGAAGGCTACGATGAAATCAGCGGTAAAGTGAGCCTGCCCCAGGAACCATGCAAGGTGTTAATACTGACCGAGGAAGTTGCAGAATGGCTGGATGAATATGTAATAAACTGGCAGCTTTCTGACAGATACCCATTAATTGTAGAGATACCGGGTTTAATGGGAAAACATGCAGGCAGGAAAACACTTGCAGAATTGATCCGTGAAGCAGTTGGAATAAGGATTTAAGGAAAGATTCATGGAAGAGCTTAAAAGTACAGAAGCGCTGGACAGGGAAATTCTGGAAGATGCCAGGGAGAAGGCTTTAAAAATAGTTTTAAGTACAGAAGAAACTATTAAAGCGCATAACCTGAACTGGGATAAAAAACTGGAGAGTGCACTGGACTCTGCAAGGAAAGGCTACGATGAGCGTTCTTTAAAAATAGAAGGAGAAATTTTTGCACGTCTTCCCCTGGACCAAAAGCGAAGGAGATCAGAAGCTGCTGAAAATATTTTGTTAAAAGCCATGGACGATTTTCTTCGTTCTCTTCCCAGAGATAAGCTTTTATTAATTTTAGAGAAGGAGCTTTTGGGGCGATTAAAATCCTGGGCAGGCGGCGGGATGGAAATAATTAAAGAGAATGTTTCTGTCAGATACTCCAACATGGATAGCTCTGAGGCTGAGCTTATTTTAAGGAAAATTCCGGATTCCGGAAATTGGGAGATAAAAAAGGACAGTGTATTTCATGAGTTTCCTTCCATTACCATTAACACTCCAAGCATGAAGATAAATGCTTCAGTGGAAACTGCAGCAGCAGCAATATTAAAGGCAAAAAGGGCAGAACTTGCATCTGCTTTACTAAGCGATGGAGTTTTAAATGATTAAAGGTCAGATTAAAAGAATTTCCGGACCTATAATTCATGCACAAGGTCTGGGAGCTGCAGGACTATTTGATGTAGTAGAAGTGGGAGAAAAAAAACTCATAGGTGAAATAGTCAGGCAGGAAAAAGATGAAGCAATTGTTCAGGTGTATGAGGATGCTACAGGATTAAAGATAGGTGCAGAAATAGTATCGGGAGAGCGTCCCTTATCTGTACTTTTAGGTCCCGGCTTAATTGGAACAATCTTTGACGGCATACAAAGACCTTTGGAAGATCTTTACAATAAAAACGGTGCATTTATGGATTCAAGCAGCCAAAGGCAGCCTCTTGATCCTGATAAAAAATGGCTCTTTATTCCTGATCCTTCTCTTGAAGAGAAAATTAATAATGGTGAAAAAATTCCTGCCAAGAGCGGGCTTGTACTTGGAACAGTTAAAGAAACAGAAAGTATTATCTGTAAGATAATGCTTCCCCCGAAAACCTCAGCACTTTCAGGCTCTGTAGATTATATCAAAGAGCTAAGCCCAAAAGCAGAACTTTCTATCTTTTCAACTGTTGCCTGCACCGAAAGAGGAGAGGAAATTAAGCTGGCACAGTGGTGGCCTGTACGCATTGCTCGCCCTGTTTCCAGGCGGCTTCCCTCTGATATGCCATTAATAACAGGGCAGCGTGTAATTGATCTTTTTTTCCCGCTCTCTAAAGGCGGTACTGCTGCTATTCCCGGAGGTTTTGGAACCGGTAAAACAATGACGCAGCATGCCATTGCCAAATGGTGCGATGCCGATGTAATTATCTACATTGGCTGCGGTGAAAGGGGAAATGAAATGACCGATGTGTTAACAGAGTTTCCCCAATTAATAGATCCCCGTAACGGAAGATCCCTTATGGAGAGAACTATTTTAATTGCTAACACATCCAATATGCCTGTTGCAGCCAGAGAAGTATCCATATACACGGGAATAAGCCTTGCAGAATTTTACAGGGACATGGGTTTTCATGTTGCTATAATGGCAGATTCAACAAGCCGTTGGGCGGAGGCCTTAAGGGAATTATCCGGGCGTATGGAAGAAATGCCGGCAGAGGAAGGGTTTCCTGCTTATCTGCCAACAAGGCTTGCAGAGTTTTACGAAAGGGCGGGGAGGGTAAAAACTTTATCCGGTCTTGAGGGATCTGTAACAGTAATAGGTGCAGTTTCTCCCCCGGGGGGAGATTTTTCTGAACCGGTTACTCAGCACACTAAAAGGTTTATCCGTTGTTTTTGGGCATTGGACAGGGAGCTTGCAAATGCCAGGCATTACCCTGCAATTTCATGGATAGATAGCTATAGTGAATATGTAGAGGAAGTAGTTTCCTGGTGGACAAAAATAAATCCCGACTGGGCTTTAGTCCGCGCCAATGCCTTGGAACTGTTAAAAAAAGAACAGAGGCTTGCAGAAATTGTGCGGCTGATTGGACCGGATGCATTGCCTGATGATCAAAGGTTAATTTTGCTTACAGCCGACATGATAAAGAACGGTTTTTTACAGCAGAACAGCTTTGACGAAGTAGACATGTATTGTGTACCTTCCAAGCAGGCTCATATTTTAGAACTTATTATGGAGTTTTACAGGCGCTCACAGGCCTGTATAAAGTTAGGTGCACCTTTAATAAGAATTAGTTCACTTGAATTACGTGAAAAACTTTCACGGATAAAAAGCACCTTAAAAAATGATGATGTTCAGGGCTTTTTAGATATTGAACAGGAGTTGAAAACTGAACTGGAGCAGCTGGAGAGGAATCAGCGCATGAGGGAGTCTTTATGAGAGGTATTGAATTTCGCGGTTTAAGCCGCGTAGACGGACCTCTTGTTATTACTGAACGCAGTCGTAATGTAGGCTATAATGAGCTTGTTTTGGTTTATGACAGGGAAGGCGGACGAAGGCTTGGCAGGGTAGTGGACCTAAGTGAAGACTTTAGTGCTGTTCAGGTTTTTGGTACAACTACAGGTCTTTCTGCATTGGATAGCAGGGTGGAATTTTTGGGCAGACCTATGGAATTAAGGGTTGGGCCCGGACTTTTGGGACGGGTTTTTAACGGTCTTGGCGAACCCATTGATGGATATGGTGCAATATTTTCATCTAACTTTTATGATGTAAACGGTTTCCCCATTAATCCCTTTGCCAGAACCTATCCCAGAGATTTTATTCAGACAGGAGTGTCCGCAATAGACGGGATGAACACTCTAATTAGAGGTCAAAAGCTCCCTATTTTTTCCGGTAATGGGCTTCCCCATAACAGGCTGGCTGCTCAGATTGTGCGTCAGGCAAAAATAATATCTCCGCAAGAAGCAGAAGGCTCGCAGGATTTTGTTATTGTTTTTTGTGCCATGGGGGTCAAGTACGATGTTGCCCGTTTCTTTTTGGATGATTTTGAACACTCAGGGGTATTGGCAAATGTAGTTGTATTTATGTCATTGGCAGATTCCCCCAGTCTTGAGCGCCTTGTGGCACCGCGCTGTGCACTTACAGCAGCAGAATACCTTGCATATGAAAAAAATATGCATGTTCTTGTAGTTATGACCGATATGACAAATTATTGTGAGGCTTTACGCGAAGTATCTTCTGTGCGCGGAGAAATTCCCGGGCGAAAAGGTTATCCTGGTTATCTTTACTCTGATCTTGCTTCCCTATATGAAAGAGCAGGAAAAATAAAAACTTCTACAGGATCCATAACCCAAATTCCAATACTAAGTATGCCAAATGATGATATAAGCCATCCCATTCCGGATCTTTCCGGTTTTATAACTGAGGGGCAAATAGTGTTGGACAGGGAAATGTTCCAACGGGGAATTTATCCGCCTGTAGCAGGTCTGCCCAGCCTCTCCAGGCTAATGAAAGATGGTATAGGGCAGGGTATGACAAGGGAAGATCACAAGGATCTATCCAGCCAGTTATTTGCAGCTTACTCACATGTAAAACAGGTCCGCAGTTTGGCATCAATAATAGGAGAGGAAGAACTTTCTACTGTAGATAAGCAGTATCTTAAATTTGCAGATAAATTCGAAGCACTTTTTTTAAGCCAGGGTGAATACGAAAACCGCAGCATAGAACAGACTCTGGACATAGGTTGGAAGGTTTTATTGGAAATTCCTAGAGAAGATCTTCTTAGGATTAATGAAGATTATATCAGGAAATATCTTGATCCTATCTCCGGGGAGACAGAATAAATGGCACGTGATTCCATTGCTCCTACAAAGAGTAATTTATTAAAAACCAAAGAAAGGTTAAATGTCGCTATGGAAGGTTATGATCTGCTTGAGCAAAAAAGGGAAATTCTTGTAATGGAACTGATGCATAAGGTAGAAGAGGTTAAGCTTCTGGAAAGACAGTTGAATAAGGAAGTAAACAGCGCCTATCCTGCCCTTAAGCGCATGCTTTTAAATGTCGGCAGGGAAAGAGCAGAAAAATTATCACAGAGCATTCATTACGATTATAAGTTAAGCGAAAAGAAAACCAGTATTATGGGAATAGGACTTTTAGGGCTGGATATTAAACTGCCAAAACTGGAACTAAAATATTCTCCTGTTAATTCATTTGCAGAATGTGATGAAACCGTAATGGAATTCTTTACATTAATAAAAACCATTACCGAATTGGCAGCAGTAAGAACAATTGCATGGAGACTCGCGAGGGAACTCAAGAAAACCCAAAGAAGGGTTAATGCTCTTGAGAAGATGGTTATACCAACATCAAAAGAAACTATTTCTTATATAGATTCTGTTTTGGAGGAAAGGGAGAGGGACAGTTTTTTTACCAGTAAGCTTCTGAAAAGAAAAGGCGTTGGAGGGAGAAAATGATAAAAACATTTTTTACGAATATAATGGTAGCTGTTAACGGTTCAGACGCTTCGATTGCGGCTGCAAAATATGCCATTGTATTGGCAAAAGCGTACCAGTGTAAACTCTCGGCAGTTTATGTTGTGGATACCGCAGCAATAAGAAAGCTTTCTCTTAGTAAGATGTTTATTCAGGAAGAAAGCCAGGAGTTTGAAATGAATCTTCAGTCTGACGGAGACCGCTATCTGGATTTTGTTGAAGAGCTGGCACAGGCAAAGGGAATAAGCATAAGTAAAATAATACGCCAGGGTGCAGTCTCCACAGAAATCCTGGCTGCCGCAGATGACAAGCGCGCAGATTTATTGATAATGGGCGGATGGGAAAAAGATCGCGGTCCAAAAGATATTGTTTATACCACTTACCGTGAAATTATGGCAAATTCCAAATGCTCTGTTCTTCTTGCCAAAGATCCTTACATAGACCAAATGTACAAACAGGCTTAAGTATAGTTTAAGCTTTAGTCTTAATAAACCTGAATACAAGCACTGCCAGCACTGCCCCTGTAGCCGGTGCAAAAATAAAAATCCAAAGATCCCTTAAGGCCTGACCTCCTGCGAAAAGTGCAGGCCCAAGGCTGCGTGCCGGGTTTACCGATGTCCCGGTTAGGGGAAGGCCAAGAATATGCACAAAGGTAAATGTTAATCCGATTACTATACCTGCAGTCAAGCCTTTATACGAGAAAGCAGTAACTCCAAGTATTGTTAACAGAAAAATAAATGTAAGTATTACTTCTACAAAAAATGCTGCTCCAACACTGCCTGCACCGGATATAATGTTTGAAGCAAGTCCGCCTGTATGATCTATTCCTGTAATATCAGAAACAATGTAGAGTAATGCAGCCCCGGCAACACCTCCGGATAACTGTGAAGTAATGTAGGTTAAAAAGTCAGAACAATTTATCCTTTTGTCCATAAAGGCTGCCAAAGAAACTACGGGGTTAATATGGCAGCCGGATATATTGCCAATCATAAAAGCCATTGCAACAATGGAAATTCCAAAAGAAAGTGCAACTACCAAGTGAGCTTCCATTGTGCTGTTTCCAAGAAATACTGCGCTGCCGCAGCCCATAAAAACCAGTACTGCAGTACCGAGAAACTCTGCCAAATATTTTTTTAAAGTATTATCTGTCATGATACTCCTCTTATAGAGAAAATATCATCCAATGGTTTGCAGCGTTATACCTATATTGTGAAAAAAAACATCGCAAAACACACCTTTTTTACAGATAAAACAGCTCCCCTGCCAAATGAGGAGCTGAAGATGCTTATATCTTGAATTTTTCCACTTCTTTTATCAACTGTTCTGCAGCCCCGCGGTTTTGATCGGTTAAATCGTTAATATGGTTTACCGCTGTATTTATTTGTTCCATTCCTGATGCCATTTCATTCATGCCGCCCGTTATCTCTTGTGTTACTTTTTCAAGATTCTCTGTTTCAGTCATTATCTCTTTTGCACCTGCAAGCATTTCCAGAGAGCCGCTTTTTACAACCTGGGTTGAATCATTTAAGCTGCTGATGGCACCAAAAATTTGTTTGCTTCCCTGTCCCTGCTCTTCCATGGCATTACGAATATTCTCTTCCTGATCTGCGACTGTTTTTACACCTGTATCTATGGCCTCGAATCTCCTAAGAACGTTATCAGTCGAATTTGTGATTTTATCTATGGAGCTCTTTATTACTTTTAATACAGAACTGATGGTCTTAGACTGTTCGCTGGAACTCTCTGCCAGTTTTCTTATCTCTTCTGCAACTACGGCAAAACCTTTACCTGCTTCACCTGCATGGGCAGCTTCTATGGCAGCGTTCATGGAAAGCAAATTGGTCTGACTTGCAATATTATTCATTACTGCATTGATCTCCAGGAGTCCTTCAGATTCCTTTGCAATCTCCTGAATATCCTGTGCCACTCCCTGTAAACCTGAACGGCCTATTTCCGAAGCATCGGTAAGTTTTTCTACATTCTCTGTGTTTTTTACCAATGTCTGTGTAACAGATTGTATATTTGCAAGCATTTCCTCTATGGCAGAAGATGACTGCGATACATTGTTAGTCTGTTGTTCTACTTGGCTGTTTAGCTTATTTATATTGCTTGTGATTTGCTCCATAGTTGCATTGGTTTCAGTAACGCTTGCGCTTTGGTTTACCATCCTGGTTTTAATGCTTTGAATATTTGATGAGATTTCGTTCATGGCAGCTGCAGTCTCTGTCATATTGTTGGAAAGGCTAGATCCTATCTCTCCTATTGAATCTGCTTCCTTTTTAATGCCAAGTATCAGAGCTCTTATTTTTTCTATTGTGTTGTTAAAATCAATTGCAAGATCCCCAATTTCGTCTTTGGAATTTATTGTCAAAGTTTTTGTTAAATCGCCTTCGGCTACTATTTTTACAGTATCTGCTACTTTTAGTATGGGCTTGGAGATTTTTGCTGTAATTATAAATGCCAGTAAAGAGCTAACCAGTAATGCAGCGACCATAAAAATAATTATAAAGCTTTCATATAGCATCCCTGTATCGTAAATTTCAACTATTTTGTCGTTTAGTATATCGCTGTAACGGTTCTGCATTACATCTAAATCGTTAATAACATTAAAGGTTACCGGCAGTACTTCGTCTCTGAAGATTCGTTCCGCTTCCGAATTATTCCCAATATCAATTTGTCTTATTATTAATGCTGCTGTATCATGTATATAACGATGCGGTTCTACTATATCGTTTAACATGCTACGAATTTCCGGATCTGTTATTTGCCTTGCCTCATCACTATTAAGCCATCTGCCCAAAGAGCAGGCAGTTGAATCCAAAGAGCCTGTAAAAACAGCCCCTGAGTAAACAGTTTCGGACAAGCTATGTCTCCATACATAGTGGGAACCCAAAATGGAAGAAATTGTGGTTCTTGTTCCTGCAATATCAAGTACATCATTGGACATACTAACAAGGATTTCACTGCTAAAAAGACCGAGTGCACCTAAAAGTAATCCTATTGCTACTACAATTAAAAAGCCGCCAAAAAGTTTCGTTCTAATTCTCATTTTATTACCCTCTTTTTTGTACTTACTCTAATTGTGACAGTTACATATTGCGCTGTCAATATATATTTATTAATTATATTTATTAATTTATATCATGCTTATAAATAATTGGCATAAGGTTTATTATGTATAAATGGGCACTAAAGCTCCCTCATATCTGGAAATTTTGAATCCTGAGCAGCAGAAAGCAGTACTGCACTCAGGGCATCCCCTGTTAATTCTTGCCGGTGCCGGTTCGGGTAAAACCAGAGTTATTACCACAAAAATTGCCTGGCTTATACGGGAGCAGGGATTTGATCCCCTTTCCATATTGGCAGTTACTTTTACCAACAAGGCAGCCAGAGAAATGGCAGATCGTGCCAGACAAATTGACGACAGGGCTTCTTTTGCCATGCTAAGAACTTTCCATTCATTTGGTGCCTGGTTTTTAAGGCGTTATGGGAATGCTTCTGCTTTGGCATCTAACTTCGTAATTTATGACGACGAAGACAGCATGGCATTGTTGAGTACCTTAATGGAGGGCATGCCCAGAGCAGAGATTAAAGAATTGGCAAATAAGATAGCCAGAGCCAAGGATTATTTTCTTTCTCCCGGAGATCCTGAACTTGATTTAATAGATCCCAGGGTGATTTTTAAAACTGTTTATGCAAGGTACGAAGAAAGACTTTCTCAAATAGGAAATGTAGATTTTGGGGATTTAATTAAAAAACCGGTGGAGATTCTAAGAAGCAATCCCCGGATTGCCAGTCGTTTACATGACAAATTTAAAGTGATAATGGTGGATGAGTACCAGGATGCAAATGTTGCACAGTCTGAACTCTTAAAAGAGCTTTATAGTCCCGGTTCTTATCTTTGCGTTGTCGGGGATGATGATCAATCAATTTACAGGTTTAGAGGAGCAGAGGTAAAAAATATTTTATCATTCCCTGATACTTTTAAAGATACAGATATTGTTAGACTGGAAAGAAATTACCGTTCCAGTGCATCAATCTTAAAACTTGCTTCTTCTGTAGTAGCCAATAACAAAGATAGACTGGGAAAAGAATTAAAAGCAGAGCGAGGTGACGGTAAAGTTCCTGTTCTTGCCTTTTTGCCGGATCAGGATACAGAGTCGGAATTTTGTGCAGAACTCATTACAAAAGCGGCTAAGGGACTTTACTCTGACTGGGCTATAGTTTACAGAACAAATGCACAGTCTTTGGGTTTTGAAACGGAATTCCTTCGAAGGAAAATTCCTTACAGGCTGATAGGTTCTTTGAAATTTTATGAAAGAGAAGAAGTAAAAGATATTCTGGCATTACTTGCCTTCCTTGTTAATCCAAGAGATGAAGTAGCCTTTCGCAGGATAGTAAATAAACCAAGCCGGGGAATAGGGTCTGCAACTGTAACAAAAATAATTGAACACGCAATCCTTATGGGGATTGATATTGGTGATGCTGCCGGCAACATCGCCCCTCATCTTTCTGCCAAAGCAAGATCAGGCATTAATACTTTCTTGAAAACCATAGAGAAGGGAAAAGCTGCACTTATAGGTGATTCTATGTATAGCTCTGTTTCCGGTGCAGATGAAAGCCTTAAAGCGGGCGTAGGGCTTTCTATTTGTGTTGTCTCTCTGGCACTGGGAAGCGGAATAGCAGAGTATCATACCACAAGAGATGAGCTTAGCGGCAACCAAAGGTTAAATAATTTACAGGAAGTCGCAAATGCGGCAAGTTTATACAGTGCCTCTATGGAAGGACTCCTGGAATTTCTTGAACATATAGAGCTGGACAGATCTACAGAGGAGAGATCAAACGATACATTTGATAATAATGCAGTTACCTTAATAACTCTGCATAACACAAAAGGTTTAGAATTTAAGAAAGTAATTATTACCGGAATAGAGCAGGGCATTTTCCCAAGGGAAGATAAAAAAGACGGAGATTTAGAAGAAGAAAGAAGGCTTTTTTATGTGGGAGCAACAAGAGCCATGGATGAACTATACCTTTGCTCCTGTGCTTTACGCCGTATGTATGGAGGACCCAAAAATATGGAGCCTTCTGTGTTTCTTAAGGAAATAGATCCAAATTATATACAGGTAATTGGTAGAATACCGCCTGGTTTTAGGCAAAATGGAGAAAAGCATAAAAATAATGTATATAGGGCAAAGAAATCTTTAGATGGCAAATGGACACTGGGTGATAAAGTTTACCACGATGATCATGGTTATGGGTCTGTGATGCAAATTATGGATACAGATGATGATTCCATAATAAAAGTGGTTTTTGAAACAGCTTATGAACTGCGTTTTTCCAGTAATGAACAAAGTTCACATTTTATGAAGATAAAGGAGGATTAAAATGCAAAAAAGAGAACTTTTAAGACTCCTCCCAAATATACTCAGGGCAAGGGATTTTCACCTTTATTTGGACGGAGGGAAGCGTATAACGGATCTGTGGCTTTATGGGGGAAAGCTGCTTTTAGGGCATAAAGCCGCCGGCTTTTTAAAAGATCTAAAAAACTCCGGAGAGAGGGGGCTTTTTTCTCCTTTGCCTCATTTTTCTGAAAAACGTTTTATTAAAGCCCTCCATGCTATTTTCCCCGGCTCTGCATTTCGCCTTTACAATGAAGAAATTAATTTATTCTATGCAATTACAAATTATTTGGGTGTGGATACTTATTCAAATTTTTCAGAACTCCCTTTATGGCGTCCCTTTGGAGATCCTTACACGAAAAACGATAGGGGTTTTGTTGTTCCCATTTTGCCTTGTCCCCTGGGTCCCTATGTACTTGTACTGGATAAAAATCTGGAAGAAAAAATCCCCAATGGAGAAATTATTTCTCCTGTTATTTTGGCAGCTGCAGCTTCATCTCTTTTCAAATTAATCAGAACAGCCAAAGAAGATTTTCCTCCCTATTACAAGATTGAGAAGGCATTAAAAAACAGTAATTGGCATAGGAAAGGAATTTATCTTAACATAAATACCGCTTACCATAAAAAAGAAGAATACGAGGAAGTGTTTAAAAAATTTTTTGAGGGTGGATTTCTGCTTCCCCCTTCGCCTGACGAACCGGCAATACTCCCCGCTTTAATGTCTTCCGGAGAAGAGGCCAAGCTGGCTTCTTTGCTGCTTAACCCTTAATATCTATTTTGCTTGGTGCCGGAGCACTTGCAAAGCCGTTCCTCTGCTTATAGGGGTTATTTTTTAGAATTGCAATTTCTGAACGGAGTTCAGTCATTCGTTTTGCCAGCAGTACCCTGTTTTGCGCAGAAAGCTGAGCTGCTTCTGTTTTTAACTTGTTTAATGAATCTTTTAGGTTAATTACTTCATCTGTTCCTGACTGCCCTATCATTGAATGATACATCTCGTCCAGGGGTGAAATTACCTTTTGTATTGAAAATATATCTTCTACAATTTTTTCTTCCAGTTCTACATGCCGTAGTAAATCATCTGCAGTGCCGTCTTTAATTACTTTTTGTTGTTTATCAAGTGCATCCAGGTATGTCTTAAAGCGGTCTCTTTGAGTGCTTAAAAGCTCTTTAAAGCGTTTAAGAAGTGCAATACGCTGGTTTAACTCAGAAGGAGATATATCTGACATAAAATCCCCTTATGTGGCAATATTAACGCCGGTAATGGCTTTACCACTGTTTTCGGTATTGCTTTTCGAGGCAATTTCTATCCATGCGCTTCGTAATTCATTTAACTGATTACGTATTGATGTAATACGCCTTAGATCATGAGAAATATTTGCTTCCAAAAGCTCTTTGTTAAACCATGTATAAAGAGAAAAGAGGTTTTTTGCTATGTCTCCTCCCTCTTCAAAATCCAGGGATACTATTAACTCTGTAATTATTTCCTGGGCTTTTAAGATAGCTCTGGAGATTTTTTCAATGTTGGCGGGATTTTGCTTTCTCCCGGCATCCAATTTTAACAGGTCCAAACCACGATCCAGGTTTCTCACGGCTTCGTCATAAAGCATTATGATTAGCTGCCCCTGGCTTGCTGTTTTTACACTGGTTTCCCTGTAAGTAGAAATTGCATTAGTATAGGCCAAGATCTTCCCCTCCATTTTTGATTACAAACATCCTCTTCATATATCGGTAATTAAAAAAAAACCTTTATATGTAATCTTAAAAAATCGGAGGAAAAAAAGGGGATCGTATACGATGTACGATCCCCCTCTCTAATAAAAATTGATGTTTCTTCTTAAATTCCCATTTCAAATGAAAGTCTTAAGCCATTAGTTCTTAAAGATACCCAATTTCCTGTTAAAGGTGTATTTATTGGCAGATAGAACCAGAAAAAGAAATCTAAAGCAGGATCTGTGGGGTCAAAAACCCTTACTTCGCCGGTATTTCCATTAACCCAAATTTTTGCCGGCACAGGATATGACCAAATTTCTTCAGTTAGAAAATCTACATATTCATTTAGGTCAAAACTCTCTACTAAATCCATGTTAATCTGTGAAGTACTGCGGTAAATTTGTGCAGAAAATCCTCTTGGAATTTGCGCTGATAGTGGATTTTCATCATAATTTAACCATAGAAGCCATGAACTTCCGCTGCCCCATGAAGCTCTGTTAATTACATCATCTACAAAAAGATGAACTCCAAAACCTCCATGACCATCTTCAATCCCACCTTCGTAACGGACATTAAATTCATAAATCATTGGTCCGCTTTGTGGAATACGCATGTTCATTTTGGCAAGTCTTGCATTAGCTTCGTTTTGGTAGAGCCTGTTACCAATAAAACCCCAGTTTCCCGAACCCGTCGCAAAGTGATGTTCCGGTAGCTGCATTTGAGCGAATAGCGAGAAGCTAATACCCAAAACCAAAATCAACAGAATAAACCGTTTCATAGGCACTCCTTGTATTGTACTATACTGCCGAGGTCAGATTATCCCTCATGCGGTATTTATTTTGTAAATTATATCATACCTTTTTAAATATGGAATAGTAAAATTATTAAATTTCTGTTTTATTATTAAATTGTTTTACTTTTGATTGGGTTGTTGATTATATAAACAAAAAAAAGTATCATATAAAAGAGTTTAATGCAAACAATAATCAGGTACTGTAAACCATATTTTTCCAGGATTCTGGCCGGTTTATCCATAAAATTTGTTGCCACCATAATGGATCTCTTTCTCCCCTGGATTTTGGCATATATGATAGACTATGTAGTTCCTTTGGAGCAGGTTTCCTTTATTTTCATATGGGGAGGGGTAATGGTTATATGCTCCTTCTTCGGTGTTGTGGGCAATATAATGGCAAATCGCATGGCTTCCGGAGTTGCCAGAGAAGTAACAAAGAACTTAAGACATGATCTTTTCACTAAAATTTCATATTTAAGCTGTGCTCAAATAGATAAAGTCAGTGTACCCTCTTTAATTGCCAGGCTCTCTTCTGACACTTACAATGTCCACCGTATGGTAGACAGGATGCAGCGCCTTGGAATTAGAGCTCCAATTCTTCTTTTTGGCGGTATTTTAATAACATTAACCCTGGATGCAAGGCTTACATTGGTTTTACTTGGGGTTTTACCTTTTGCAGTTCTAGTCGTTTTTATCATATCCCGTAAAGGTATACCTCTTTACACAAAGCTCCAGGAAGCTGTAGATACTATGGTACGTGTTGTAAGGGAAAATACTACAGGAATACGAATAATAAAGGCCCTCTCCAAAGGGGAGTACGAAAAAAATCGTTTTTCCGGTGCCAATAATGAAGTTACAAGCCGCGAATGGAAGGCAAATATAATTATGGGAATAACTAACCCTGCCATGTTTATTATAATTAATCTGGGTTTGGTTGGAGTAATTATAGCCGGAGCTTATCTTGTGAACGCCGGGCAGAGTACACCGGGTGTTATTTTGGCTTTTTTAAGTTATTTTACCATCATATTAAATGCTACTTTGTCCATTACCCGTATGTTTGTTATGTTTTCCAGGGGCAGCGCTTCCGGAGAAAGGATAAATGAGATTTTCTCCCTCCCTGATGATCTTCTATTACAAGAGAGGGTAAAAAAAGATGAAGATTTCCACATTGTGTTTGATAATGTAGCTTTTTCATATCAGGAAAGCCAGGATGGAGTGCAGCTTCTTGAAGGAATTAATTTTTCCCTTAAAAAAGGACAAACCCTTGGTATTCTGGGAGAAACCGGCTGCGGTAAATCTACCATTATCCAGCTTCTTCTTAGATTTTATGATATAAACAGCGGTTCAATCAGAATTAATGGTGAAGACATTAGGGGTATACCCCCGGATGAGTTATACCCAAAATTTGGTATATGCTTCCAGAGAGATGTTCTTTTTGCGGATACTATAAGAGAAAATATAGACTTTGGCAGAGAAATTGATGAAGAAGCTCTGCGCCGTGCTGTAATTTATGCACAGGCGGAAGACTTTGTTTTTTCACGGGAAGAAGGTCTTGATTCTAACTTGAGTTCCAGGGGCACAAATGTGTCGGGAGGCCAGCGGCAAAGATTGCTGATAGCCCGTGCTATGGCTGCAACTCCGGAAATACTTATTTTGGACGATTCATCCAGCGCGCTGGATTATAGAACCGATGCAAATCTGCGCCGTACTTTAAAGGAGAATTTTAAGGATACCACTGTAATTGTTGTTGCCCAGCGTATAAGTTCAGTAATGCAGGCAGATCATATAATAGTTCTGGAACATGGCCGTATCAGCGGTCATGGTACCCATGATGAGCTGCTAAATTCCTGCATCCTGTATCAGGAAATTAATCAATCACAAATGGGAAAAGGTCCCCGGGAAAGGGTGGCATAGATGGGAGGAATGCATGGTTTTGGTCATGGGCGAGGGGGGCCCGGACGCAGAGGTCACAGGGATAATTTAACTTTTGACGGGCATGGAAAAACCCCTGTTCAGGTATTTAAAACAATAATACGTTTGTGGCACTACCTTGCAAGATACAAGGCAAGGATCATACTGCTTATTTTTGTTACTGTTGTTAGCAATATATTTGCGCTTTTGGGACCTGCTCTTTCCGGCCGGGCAATAGATGCCATAGTACCGGGAATAGGCAGTGTTGCCTTTGACAGCGTTTTTTACTATGCAGGATTAATGGTGATTTTTTATTTTGCATCAGCAGCTTTAAATTATTTACTTTCTTTCAATATGATATCTCTGTCCCGCAATTGTGCCAAGCAGATGCGTAAGGAAGTTTTTGACAAGCTTATGGTTTTACCTGTTAGTTATTTTGATATAAACCAGACAGGTGATATTCTAAGCAGGATCTCCTATGACATTGATACAGTAAATACCTCTCTGGCAAACGATTTAATTCAAATTTGTACAACCTTGGTGACTGTTTCAGGCTCCCTTTTTATGATGTTTACAATTTCCCCTTTAATGGGCCTTATTTTTGTTGTTACAGTCCCTATTACAAGCATCTTTGTAAAAAGGCAATCGGCAAAGGTTCATGGTTATTTCCGTGTTCGTTCAGCAAAACTTGGTATTCTTAATAGTTATGTGGAAGAAACTGTCTCAGGGCAAAAAACCATAAAAGCATATAACCGTGAAAAAATGACTATTTCCCGCTTCGATCTTAGAAACAAGGAAGCAGTGGATGCCTATTACGAAGCAGATTATCATGCCGCTTTTATGGGTCCATCCGTACAATTTATTAATAACTTTACCCTTTCTCTTATAAGTGTTTTTGGTGCCATACTTTACCTTTTTGGGAGTCTTAGCCTGGGGAGCATGAGTGCTTTTATACTGTATTCCAGAAGATTTTCCGGTCCTATTAACGAAATTGCCAATATATTTTCTGAAATTCAATCTGCCGCTGCCGCAGCGGATCGTATTTTTACCCTTTTGGATGAGGAAGCGGAAAAAGAAGATGTAAAGGATGCAGATGATCTTGATAATGTAATGGGAGATGTAGAATTAAAAAATATAAACTTTGGATATATAGCCGATAAACCTGTGTTACAGGATCTTAGCTTTAATGCAGCTCCCGGCAGCCTGATCGCCATAGTTGGACAGACCGGAGCCGGTAAAACAACAATAATTAATTTATTAATGCGCTTTTACGATCCCATTACGGGGACTATTAGCATAGACGGACATGTAATAGAGGGGGTAACAAGGAAAAGCCTTAGGCTTGCCTTTGCCATGGTGCTTCAGGAGAGCTGGCTTTTTCATGGTACAGTCTATGAAAATATTGCCTACGGAAGTGAAACTGCCACCAAGGAGATGATAGAAAATGCTGCCAAAGCTGCTCAGGCCCATAATTTTATTATGCAGCTCCCCATGGCTTACGATACAGTACTGAGCGAAAATGGGGTAAATATCTCTCAGGGGCAGAAGCAGCTCCTTACCATAGCCAGGGCAATGCTCCTGGATGTAAGAATGCTCATTCTCGATGAAGCTACCAGTAATGTGGATACCCGCACAGAAATACGAATTCAGGAAGCCATGAGAAATTTAATGAAAGATAAAACCTGTTTTGTCATAGCACATAGACTCTCTACTATACAGAATGCCGATAAAATTCTTGTAATGGAGAATGGAAATTTTATCGAACAAGGCACCCACGAGGAACTTTTAGGTAAAAATGGTGTTTACAACGCTTTATACCAATCTCAATTCGGTTAAATCTAAAAAAATACTTTCAAAAATGTATATTATGTATTAAAATTATTCTCATATATAAAGGGGGAAGTATGAAACTAATTCTATTAGGTGCTCCCGGTGCCGGAAAGGGTACGCTTGCTACAAAAGCGGTGGATATTTTAGGTGTGCCCCATATAAGCACCGGCGTAATATTCCGTACTGCCATGGCAGCCGGTACTCCGTTGGGCTTAAAAGTAAAGGCCATTGTAGACTCCGGTAAACTTGTTGATGATGATGTAACTATAGAGCTTGTAAGGGAAAGGTTGACGCAGGATGATGTCAAAAACGGTTATATACTTGATGGATTCCCTCGTACCATAGCTCAGGCGGAGGCCCTGGCAGAATTTTCTACTGTAGATAAAGTGGTAAATTTAAACATCTCCGATTCTGTTTCTCTTGAACGCCTGGGAGGCCGCCTTGTCTGCCGTAAATGCGGGCATAATTTCCATATAATTAGCCAGAAGCTAAAGCAGGATGGGGTGTGCAACCTGTGCGGAGGAGAAATTTATACAAGGGATGATGACAAGGCAGAAGCCATAGAAAAACGTCTTGAAGTATACCATGTCCAGACCGCACCTTTAATTAAGTATTACCGTGATAAAAAACTGCTTGTGGATGTAGAAGCCTGGCCTGCTATGGAGCAGGTAGTCTTAAATTTCAAGCATGCTCTGGGTATAAAATAGTACAGGGGATTGACTTCCCTCTATCAGAACCATAAACTCTAATTAATATTATTTATTGGAGTATAATGGAAGATAGTATAACCATTGTTCTTAATGACCGGGATTTACTTTCCGGGGTCTGCGGTGTAAATGACAGAAATCTCAGGGTTATAGAAGGCAGTCTGGGTGGGCGTATTGCTGCCAGGGGAAATGAGATTAGGCTGGAAGGCGCAGGCGGCGATGGAGTTAAACGTTTTAAATCTCTAATGGACAGTCTTATTGCACTTGTAAAAGAGGGTGAGGCTCCCAGCCCCGAATATGTAAAAGCCCTTGCAGAGCCGGAATCTGATGCATCCAAAGAAGAAGAAAAAGAGGCAATAATTCAAATACCTCATGGTTTTGGCAGGGTTTATCCCAGGAGCAGGAATCAGACTGCCTATATGCTAAACATGAAGAACTATGATATATGCTTTGGCATAGGTCCTGCCGGAACGGGGAAAACCTACCTTGCCATAGCACATTCTCTTAACCTGGTATTATCAAGAAAATTCCGTAAAATGGTTCTTACCCGCCCCGTAGTAGAAGCCGGGGAGAACCTGGGATTTTTACCTGGGGATCTCGCACAGAAAATAAACCCTTACTTAAGACCTCTTCATGATGCAATGGAATCTCTTGTTCCCTTCGAAATTATACAAAAGATGGAGGAAAACCGCTCCATAGAAATTGCTCCCCTTGCCTACATGCGCGGAAGAAGCCTTAATAACTGTGTTGTAATTCTGGATGAGGCTCAAAATACAACAAAAGAACAGATGAAAATGTTTTTAACCAGGGTAGGCGAGGGTGCCAGAGCCATAATTACAGGAGACATTACTCAAATAGATTTACCGCGCCGAAGCGAATCCGGACTTGTTCATGCAGCCTCTATTTTAAAAGAAGTGGAAGGTTTGAATTTTTCTTTTCTCCATACCATAGATGTAGTCCGCAACCCCCTGGTTAAAAAAATAATAGAGGCATACGACAATGCAGGTAAAGAACAATGAGTGATACTACTTCCTTTACTGCATCATATACCCGTACCTGGGTAATTGCCTTTATTGCCTGTTATGCGTCTATTTTAATAAATAGAGCTACGCAGGGGATTGAAGTCTCCATTCTTATTGCAGATTTTCTTTTTCTTCTTATTGTTTTCTTCTTTCTCTGGTATTTTTGCGGCAAACATATTATCAGGAGGAGTCTGACAAACGGTGAGTGCTATCTTATTGCTTCATTAACTGTAATTTATTTTGTCCTGTCAATACTTTCCGGCTATGTATCTGATATAGGCATACCGTCTTCTGTTGTTATGCCTACATCACTTGTAATACTGATACCTTCCATTTTAATCAGCCCCCGTCTTGCCCTTGTGCTTGCAATGACTCTGCCACTAAGTGCGTTTTTAACAGGTTCTTTTGATCTTCCTTCTTATTTTTTCGCACTATGTTCTGGAGTTGTAGCAGCTTATTCACTACAGGGTGCAGAAAAGAGAAATGATCTTGTTAAGGCAGGTTTAATTATTGCAGGTGCCAATGTTATCGCCATGTCAGCGGTTCTGCTCTGGCTGCAGAGCCCTGCAAGAATTTTCCCCTTTGCCCTGGTTTGGGCGTCAATTAACGGTCTTGTCTCCGGAATGCTTGTTTTGGGTGTACTACCGCCCCTGGAAAATGCGCTTAACGCAGCTACATCATTCAGGTTAATTGAACTTTCCGACCTCAATGTCCCTGTAATGAAAAGGCTCTTTACTACAGCTCCGGGAACTTACAGTCATTCCATGATGGTGGCAAATTTAGCGGAAACAGCCTGTCAGGATATTGGTGCAAATCCCATACTTGCCAGGGTGGGAGCCTATTACCACGATTTGGGGAAGCTGGATAACCCTGAATATTATGTTGAGAATCAAAAAGATTTTAATATTCACGACGATATGGATCCCAGGTTATCCGCTGCTGTTATACGCAATCATGTTAGGCTCGGAGTGGAGAAAGCCAGGCAGCATAGACTGCCGCAGGAAGTTATTAATATAATTAATGAACATCATGGAGATTCTGTAATTACATGGTTTTACAGTAAAGCTTTAAAGCAATACGAAGATACAAAAACCAACCCTGTTCATCTTGAAGACTATAAGTATCCTGGCAACCCTCCGGCTTCAAGGGAAAGCGCTGTTGTAATGCTAGCAGATATCTGCGAAGCTGCAGTAAGAAGCCTCGATAAACCTACCGCTGTACAAATGGAAAGTTTTATTGACGAACTTATCTCAAGAAAAATTGAATACGGTCAGTTAAGTCAGGCGGAATTAACATTTAAAGATATAGAAAAAATCAAGAACAGCTTTGTCAGTGTCCTTTCGGGCTATCATCATAATAGAATTGAATACCCTTCCATTAAAATTCCAAATGGAAATTCCGGAGAAAAAGAAAATGAAAGCGGCTAGGCCTCCAAAAAAAACAAAAAACATGGTGGAATTCCTTGCAGAAGATATAGAAATGCCGTCCTGGATTAAAAGGGCAGGAGTGTATGTTAATAAGGTTTTATCCGGTCTAAACATAGAAAACTGGGAGCTTTCCATACTTTTTTGCAGCAATAGATATATTAAAACTTTAAACAGGCAGTATAGGAATGTTAATGAAGCAACTGATGTTCTTTCTTTTTCTATGGGCGAAAAAAACAAGGATGGATCTTTTATGGCTGGGGATATTATTATTTCCCTGGATGCACTTGAAGAAAATGAAAGACTTTTTTCTGTTGACATTGATGAGGAACTACGCCGCCTTTTAATTCATGGTATACTGCATTTAAGCGGAGAAGATCATAAGAGCAATGCCAAAAATGAGCCTATGATCATAAAGCAGGAGGAAATTCTGTTAAAAATTGATTATGATATAATTGATTCATGCCTTGTTGAGGTACTCTAATGAAGGTAAAATCGCTTGTAGGTTCCCTGTTTAAAAAAGATACGGAATTTAACAAAAAAGCTCTGGATTCACTTGAGACTGATCAAAAAGAAATGATACAGGGCATAGTTGATCTTTCCGGCACCACGGTAAAGGAAGTAATGGTTCCGCGTATTGATACTGTCTTTATTCCTGTTAATGCAGAGAGAGAAGAGATACTTGCCCGAATAGTAGATTCAGGGCATTCACGTTTTCCTGTATACGAAGAAACAATTGACAAGGTAATAGGCATTTTGTATGCAAAGGATGTATTAAGGTATCTTGTAAAGGAAGAAGTTCAGGATGCTCCCGCTGTAAAACTTGATCTTAGAAAAATAACAAGAAGAGCTTTTTTTGTTCCTGAATCAAAACACATAGACGAACTGTTAAAAGAACTACGCCGCAGGAAAGTTCATATTGCAATAGTTGTGGATGAGTACGGAGGGGTTTCCGGCATTGTAAGCATGGAAAATATTATTGAAGAAATAATTGGTGACATACAGGACGAGTTTGACAACGAAAAAGAAGATGCTCTTGAGCTGGGAGGCGGAGCATGGTTATGCGATGCCAGGATTAATCTGGAAGATCTTTCCGAACTGCTTGGCATAGACTTTCCTTCTGATAATTTTGATACTCTTGGAGGTTTTGTTTTTGACCTCTTTGGTAAAATACCTGTAAAATATGAAAAGACAATGTGGGAAGGCCATGAGTTTATTATTCAGGGTTTGGAAGGTCACAAGATAAATTCTGTTAAAATTATATTGGGTAAAGATGAATAAAAACTAAACTAATGCATTCTGTGATTAATGGAGGGGACATGAAAAAATACATTGCATTTAAGTTTTTATGCATAGTGTTGCTTTTTACTGTAATACCGGTTATTTCAGCTCAGGTGAACAGTGTAACTGCACTGTATCAGCAGGGGCAGGCTTTTATGGCGGCCGAAGACTGGTATTCGGCTGCAGAATCCTTTATGGAATGCTTAAGGTTAAACTATGCCCATGCCGGAGCCACGGCAGCATTGGCTGAATGTTATTATGAGCTTGGCGAATTTGACGAAGCTCTTGTATGGGTACAAAGGGCAAGAAACCTTGCAAGAACAAGCAGCACTCTTGCTAACCTGGAAGCTTTTACCTTGATTGCTCTTGGCCGCTTAAACGAAGCATCCGGAGTTATAAACTGGGTTTTGGCGAGGGAGCCAAATAACAGGGAAGCCCTCTTTGCCGCAGCAGAACTCGATATTGCCATGGGAAGGGCAGGGAATGCCGTTATACGCTACAGAGAAGCCGCAAACAGGTTTCCGGATGACAGGAGGCTTTTAATTTCGCTCTCTTTGGTTCTGGGTTCTTTGGGAGAAAGCGAAGCGGCAGAGTTTTATATAAACCGGGCACTGGATCAGCATCCGGGGGATCATAGGGTTCATTATTACGCTGCCTATCTTGCATCTCAAAGCGGGAATATAAGCGAAGGTATATTCCACGCAGAGAACGCCCTGTATTTTCGGCATAACTTTATACCGGCACGTTCCTTATTGGCATCTTTGTTGTACCGCGCCGGAGAGTATGAAGAAGCTGCACGCTTATCCGATGAGCTTATTTTATTAAACAGAAATGATATTCTTTCCTGGTATATAAAAGGTATATCCTATATAAGTCTTGGAAGATATGCAGAAGCTCAAAATATACTTTCGACAGCTGTGGGAATAGATCCTGATAATGAATTTATCCGTGTTGCTCTGGAGGAACTTTTAATTTCGCATACCAGAATAGAAGATCCTTCCCGCATACATTGGGCATCGTGGCACTTTGCAAGGGGCAGGGACTTTAGAAGCAGGAATTTAATGGAGCAATCCCTTTTCGAGTACAGGCGCGGACTTAGGTTAAACCCTTTTGCGCGTGACAGACGCGAATATGCGGAGCTGCTCCGGCTTCAGGGCTACCCTGCACGTTATCTTGAAGAACTGCGTTTTATGCAGGATCTTGGGCTGGGTGACAGAAGCCTGGATGATGCTGTAGAGTCTTACCACAACCTTTTATCAACAGCACTGTTTAGGGTATGGGGAATAGATCCCATTTTAATATCCCAGCCGCATTGGAACCTTGCAATTTTTTCCATTGTTCCCCAGTCGGGCTCTTTTCATCCGGATGCCGGTGTTTGGGCTTCTGCCTATATCAGAGATATATTGGTTCACGAGAGGAATATTTCCCCTATGGATCTGGAATTAAGACAAGCTTCCTTTTCTTCTGCTTTTAGGACAGCAAGGGAAGCAGATGCGGATTACTTTCTTATAATATCAGTTTCAGAAAGTGAGAGGGACTTATCTATTAAAGGGGAGCTCTTTGTTGCCCGTACCGGTGCCAGAGCTGCAGTCTTTGACATCTTTAGAACAGGACCGGACAGGCTTAGAAATGGCAGCCGCAGTATAGTAGATCAGCTCTCAAATGCTCTGCCATTTAGGGGAGAACTTATACTGCGCCGTCAGGATCAGGGCATAATAGACAAGGGGCGGGCTGATGGTGTACAGAATGGAGATGAGTTTTTAATAGTCCAAAGAGGGAGAACCAGTCTGCTTCATGAAGGTATAGGTCTGGTGTTTAACCCGGAGGATATAGTTGGCACAATTACCATAGAAAGGGCAGATGAGGAAATTTCATTGGGGCGTATTACCAGGAACGGTTTTTTTGATCGTGTAAGTGCCGGCGACGAAGTATTTCTTGTAAGACAGCAAAGTACAAGAGCCCCGGACGGAAGCTCTTCTTCTGTAGATCCTGAACTTAGATCCCTTTTACGAACATTAAGATCAGTTTCGCATTAATTGGAGGCAGGCCTGAATCCAGTCTCTGGATTCATTTGGCAATGTTTCCTGAATGGCAAGAAATTCAAATAATGCTTCTCTTGGCATGTTTAAAAAATAAAAACACTGGCCTAAATAAAACCTTGCTCTTGCAGTTGTAGATGAGCTGCGGGGAAGTGCAAGAAAGCGGAATAGCTCATCGCTTGCATTTTGCCAGTCTCTATCCATAAAAGAACCTGTAAGAATGCTGCTTAACGCAAAGTCTTCTCCTGCAGAAGGATTAGTTTCCATATCACTTACAAAAAATTCCGGGCTCCTTGATGAAGGATCAACAGAGGGGCGCAGTGGAATACTTTGTAAAATACTGCCAAAGTTTTGGTTCGCTCTGAGGGTGTCAGGAATTTCAGTTGAGGAGCGGAGCTGCGGCAGGGGAGTAAGCCTAATTGCCTCAGGAGGTGCATCAATTCCCATGTCATCTCTGCCTGCAGATACTTCTACAGGATTCAGGGAGGAATTTACCCCGGGGATTACTGTTACTGTACCCCGTACAAGATCGTCTTCGTTTATTACAGCATAATAATAAGGAATTCCGGGAAGCGGGAAATCAATAAAGGGAGATGTTATACCTGTTTGAACTATTACAGATCTAAGAAGATCCGGCGTATGTAATATTGGCCTTATGCTTCGGTATAGTGCTGCACTTCTGGTATTCCCCCGGGAAAAAGAAATTATTACCCTATCGTTATGTGGAATAATTTGCATTGCGCTTATTCCCATCTGCATGGTCTGTGTTCCCATTTCAGGCGCAATAAATTGTGGTGTAATTGTCATTACAGGCGCAGTTAATGAAGAATAAGATGGAGTAAATTGCGGCGGGTTTAATCCTGATGCTACATGAACTCCAATAAAATTATCCCAAAGTATGGGTTCATTGTAATGATAACCTTCTGTATCGCTTGCGGCAATAAAATAATAATAAGTCCCATGGTATTCTACTTCATCAACGTAAAAAACAATTCCAAAGGGGATCTCTATGGGTCTTACGCCCTGAAAAAGCAGGAAATCCGGATACAGTATTTCTTCCTGAACAGGGAAGGGTGTTCTGTAAATATATACAGGTCCCTCTGCTTCTGATCTATTCTGCCAGCTAAGTCTTATGAGGTTATTTCTTACTTCTCCCTGTAATTGGGTAACTATTGGTACTTCCTGTGAAGCAAGAGGAAAAATCAATGTTAAAAATAATAAGAGTTTTAACAATTGCGCATCCTATATATTACTTAAAACTGACCATACCCGTTTAAGTTCATTTGGAACATCGATGTTTTGCGGGCAGCTGGAAAGACAAACACCGCAGTTTGTGCAGGAAGAGGGATCAATTTTTTTTGCAGCTCCCCACCACGGACCTCCGCCCTGAGATATTCTCTTTTTAACAGACTCTCCCAGCCCCCAAATTTTATGCTGCAGGTAAAAGGTAAAGATTCTTCCTATGGCAATATCTTCAGGGCAGCGGTGGCAGTAATTACAGTTGGTGCAGTAAAGGTCATTTAGCTCGTTAAGTGCAGAACTTCTGTCAATTAAAGCCTGCCTTTCTTCCGGGGCTATATTGTCGGCTTTTTGTGCGTAGCTTACATTTTCCAGGAGTTGTTTCATATTTGAAATCCCCGATAATACCATATCGACCGAGGGATGGCTCCATGCAAAACGCAGGCTCATCTCTGCAGCACTTGAAGCTTCGGATTCCATTTGCTTAAGAAATGTTTCGCCGCCATCTGTTAAAACACCTCCCATTAAAGGTCCCATAACCATGGTTCCAAGCCCCTTGGATTTTGCATAATGAAAAACTTCTTCGTTGCGCCTGTCCACAAGATTATACTGCCCAAGCATTGTAGAAAAAGCTCCGGTGTCAATAATTTCCGGCATTTTATCCGCATCACTGTGGAAGGAAAATGAGAGCCTTTTCATTAGACCCTGTGCAATTGCTTTTTCCGCTTCGTCTATCAATTTAAAAGGGAGTACTTTTTCTGTCCAGGTGTTATACGATAATGCCGGGAAATGATAAAAATCCAGGTAATCCAGACCCATCAGATCCAGAGAACGCTTTAAATAGTCTATAAAATCTTCAGGTTTAAGTACCAAATCCAGACGAATTTTTGATGAAATATATACTTTATCCCGTACGGAACCCAGGGCAGCCCCTACAGCCCTCTGGCTGTCATAATTGCAGTAAAACCAGTGTGTATCGAAAAAATTTATTCCAAGGTCAACGGCTTTTTGCATTAGGGGAGCTGCCAATTCATCGTTTACTATGGCTTTACCGTCTTTCTCTGTCATAGGAAGCCGCATACAGCCAAAGCCCAAAGGGGATACTTTAATACCGGTTTTCCCAAATTCTTTGTAAGTCATGTACAACTCCTAAAAACTTAAAATTACACCGGCATTTGCCTGAAATAGTGTGGTATCCCTTGGCGGATTAAGCATAGGTAGTTCTGACCAAGAGAAAATTGGTAAGAATCCCCCAAGAATTAACTTTATCCTGTGATTTATAGTGATCATTCCCTCTATATTTGTAAATATGGAGTGCAGTTGATCTGTTTCTGTTGCTCTATTCACATTACCGCCAATTACAGTGCTGCCTGTATATGCACGCTTTAAATTTTGATATCCTATATCCATGATAATGGTGTAGGGAACATTTTTTGCAAAGATATTTGCCCTAAAATACCAACGTTCCAGCATGTCCTCTATAATTAAATTTTCTGTTTCCCTTATGGTGAAATTCTGTATATCCATGTTAAAAGAGCAGATTACATGGGGTATCCAAAAACCAAGACTTAAATTTGCAGAATAAATGTTATGGAAACCGGTTTTTTCCCTGAAAAAATAGGCAAATGTAGAGGATACACTGCCCTGTGCAAAGATTATCCCGGGATATTGGAGAGTAAGGCCTGCACTTATCCCCGGATTTACAGGTAAAACCCGGCTTCTTACGATATTTAAGAAGGGACCAGCCTCTATTACCAGATATTCAAAATCCCATATATAATTTGCATAGAGCCTATTTCTTAGTATGGGGTCTATTTCAAAACCTATATCATAACTATTGTTTCCGTGTTCTCCCATAATTCTTATTAGACCGAAAGGGCTTAAAACAGGCATAAAGGATTCTCCATCCTGACCCAGAGAGGAGCTTCTCCCCTGATCAAAGAGAATATTTCCCATACCGCCTGAAATTTCCAGTTCCTGGGGAAAAAGGTATGATATCCCTAAAAAGGTAAAGAAAAAAAAGCTTAATATTGTCCTTTTTTGCAAAGGATACCTCCAACTACTTTGATAGACCTATTTTTATTCTAATGCTTTTATAAAATAATAACAAATTTGGGAGTTTGTGTCAGGCATATCTTGACGTAAGCCGATTTTCGTATATTCTATATATATATGAGTGACTATCTTGATCCCAATAACGAAGAACTGTTAAAAGACTTTTTCGCCGAAGCTCAAATGCAGGTGGATACTCTTGAACAAAATGTTCTCGTATTAGAAAACGATGTGGGCAATAAGGATGCTGTAGACGAGATTTTCCGCGCTGCTCATACCTTAAAAGGCGGTTCTGCCACTGTAGAAATGATGGAATTATCCGGTTTTACTCATCTGGTGGAAGATGTTTTTGATGCAATACGCGGTGATAAACTAAGTGTAAATGAGGATGTTATTGACATACTCCTTTCTGCCATTGATGTAATAAAAGCTATGCTTGGGCAGCGTATGAATGGCTCGGTTTACCAGGAAGATATATCAGACATTATGGACAAACTAAAGGCTCTTCTTGGCGGGGGAGCGGCTGCCAAGCCGGCAAGTGCCCCTGCAGCAAAAGCTGCTCCAAAAGCTTCTCCTCCCCCAAAAACCGCTTCTGCACCCTCAGGTGGTGCCGGCTCTTTAACAGAGGATGAAATCCATGAGCTATTGGATTCTGTTGAAGGCGGTATGCCCATTCTGCGTGTAGCCGTAAAATTCGATCAAAACAGTTTAATGAACACAGTAGGCGGTATACAGGTATACGCTGCACTTAAAGATTCAGGAACAGTACTAAAAACCATCCCCGATTTTGAACAGCTATACGAAGATAATTTTTTCCCCACAGTAGAGTATTTTATTGCCTCTACAAGAAGTGCGGATGATATTAGAAAAACTGTCATGATTCCCGACGTAACACTTGGCGCAGACATTAATAACCTTAGTGATGTCAGTCCTGCCTCTGCTCCTGCGCCGGCCGCTCCTGCTGCCAAGGTCACTGCGCCTGCCGCTCCTCCTGCTGCCGCACCTGCTCCTGCAAGTCCGGCTCCTGCGGCCTCAGCCGCCGCTTCTGCTGCCTCTTCCGAAGACTCAAGGAAGGCAGGCAAAGAAGCCGGTTCCATACTTAGGGTAGATTCCAAACGCATAGATGATCTACTAAACATGGTTTCCGAGGCTGTTATTACCAAGGCGACTTTTAACCAGATAAGTTCTCAATTTGGCGATCTCCAAACAGAGATGCACACTATAGAGAACTCTTACAGGGAAAAAATCAAGAACCTTTTTGATAGTCTTCCTGAACATCTTGGTAGTATACAATCCGGAAAATCTGTTAAAGATATACGTAAAGATATAGGTGAACAGTATGGCGATATTTTTACCATATTTGATACATTCGATGCATCTTTAAAATCAACAGTTGGTAAATTCCGTTCTACCTCACAAAACCTGGGCAGAATAACAGGAGAACTTCAGGAAGGGGTAATGAGGATAAGGATGGTACCCATCAGCCAGATCTTCAGCCGCTTCCCCAGGCTTGTAAGGGATCTTTCCAAAAACCTTAACAAGAAGATCAACCTTGTTATAGAAGGTGAAGAAACAGAACTGGATAAATCAGTTATTGATGATCTCCTTGATCCCATTATGCACTCTGTTAGAAACTCTGTGGACCACGGTATAGAATCTGCAGAAGTCCGTAAAGCTGCAAACAAGCCCGAAGAAGGAATGATACTATTAAAAGCCACCAACGAAGGCAACATGATAGTCATAGAAATCTCTGACGACGGCAAGGGTATAGATGTAGAAGCAGTAAAAGCCAAAGCAGTGGAAAGGGGTATATTAAACCCAAATAAGGTCTTAACCGATGTCGAAGCTTTCCAGCTTATTTTTGAGCCTGGTTTTTCTACGGCAGCACAGATTACTTCCATATCCGGCAGGGGTGTAGGTTTGGATGTTGTTCGAAGATCCATAGAAAAATTAAACGGCTCAGTTACCGTTAATTCCGAGAAAGGTAAGGGTACCAAATTTACAATAAAACTGCCTCTTACCCTTGCAATTATTCAGGGCCTCCTAGTTCGGGTTGGTCAGGAAATTTACTCCATCCCTATTACCTCTGTTATAGAGAGTTTGAGAATAAAACCCGAAGATATCAAGATGATTGATAATAACGAGGTTTTTAACATCAGAAGCGATGTTATATCCTTGCTCCGCTTAAACAGGCTTTTTGGCATAAAGAGCGAAAGTAAACAGGATTATTACTTTATTGTAATTGTAGGTACTGCCGAAAAGAAAATGGGCTTTATGGTTGATAGTTTAATTGGTGAAGAAGATGTCGTAATAAAACCTCTTCGTGATCAATTTACCAATTCACCCGGCATAGCCGGAGCTTCCATACTTGGCGACGGTTCAGTATCCTTAATAATTGATGTAGGTCAGCTTCTGGAACTGGGTCTTAAAAAAGAAATGGAAAACCGCCGTACCCGTGAATCCGGCAGATGGTAGGCAGAAAAAGAGGAGTATATGGCACTAATTAAAGATTTAGCAGAAGTCAACGCCGAATTACAGGAACAAAAAGAACGTGTAGATAATGTAGATTTTAAAATGGTTACATTTTCTCTTGGTGGTAAAGATTACGGCGTTGATATAATGAATATTAAAGAGATTGCAAAGGCGGATAAGTTTACATATGTGCCTAATGCAGCTTCTTTTGTAAGGGGTGTTTACAATCTAAGGGGTGATATAATCCCTATAATTGACCTTCGTATCTTTTTTCACATGCCTGTGGAAAGAACCCAGGATAACCTGGAAAATCTGCTTATCCTTCGTATAGACGAAAGGGTTTACGGAACCATAGTTGATAAGATAGACAAGGTTGTAGGTATAGACAGTGAGAGCATACAGCCTCCCCATCCCATATTCGGGGATATCAATATTAAATTTATCAGGGGAGTTGTAGAGAAGCTAGGCGATCTTTACATAATTCTGGATGTTGTAAGAATTTTTTCCCAAACCGAAGAGGAAAAAGAAAAACCGCGCGGCGCTGTTGTAGATTTTGGTCCTGTTAATGAAGTAAGCAGTTACGAAGCTACCCCTCCTGTTTCCGGGGCGTCCAATAATGAAATGGCACTTAACTTTATTAAGGAAAGCTTGCCTGCTTTAAGACAGTTTTACCCCAGCGAAGTTAACAGTGAGTGGATAAGGCGCCGTTTTGCCGATTGGAGCGGTACACGCAGCGGTAATGAATTACAGTTAAAGAACGAAAGTGAAGCAGACGACTTTGTTTCAGGTTTTTACTCAGAAGATACAGGCCGTTTCTGGAGCGATTCTTACGCTGCCATGGTAAAAGGAATGCTACCTAATCTTAGTTCCAATAATATACAGGTATGGAATATTGGCTGCGGCAAGGGCTATGAAACATTCTCATTTATATGTATACTTAGATCCAGGTATCCCGATGGGCATATTAAGATATGGGCGAACGATAGTGATATTATGGCAATATCTCAGGCACCCAATCTTACCTTTGAGTTAGATGAAGTACCGGAATATATGAAGTCCTTTGTAAGCAGGGGGCGCAGCGGTTACAGTTTTAATCAGGGTATTAAAGATGCTATAGTTTTTGAGTATCACGATATTCTGCATGATAACCTTCTGCCCGACCTTGATATGATCCTCGTCAGGGATGTTTTATCTTTCCTGAAGACGGAAGATCAAGCCAGGATAATTAGCGGCTTTAAAGAAAAGTTAAAGGACAGGGGTTTTGTGATTCTTGGTAAGAATGAAGTACTTGCCGGTGATTCCTGGATGTATATAGGAAAAGAACCAGTTTCCGCATATGCGCAGACTGAATAGTGTGAATAAGGAGCGTTGGTATGAGAGTAGAATACATTAATCCCTTCGTAGAGGCCACTGTTAATGTGCTTAAGGAATATCTGGGTCCTGTAGTAAAGCGGGGGAATTTGTACCTGAAATCAACCAGTAAACAGATCATGGGTGTTGCTGCCCTGGTCGGACTTGCAGGAGATGTAGAAGGCCGGGTGCTTTTGGATATGACTCAGGACACAGCCCTTGCTGTGGCCAGTATCATGAATGGCGAAGAAATGAAGGTCATGGACGAAATGGTAAAAGCCACCATAACCGAGCTTGCCAATCAAATTACAGCCCAGGCTATTTCTAACCTTTATCAGGCAAATTATAAATTTGACCTTACCCCGCCTACCATTTTTACCGGCGAGAATATGATGATTTCCAACAACATGAATGTTGAAGCTCTTATTGTCCCTGTTGAACTTGGTAACAATGGAGAAAATGGTAAAATCGAAATAAACGTAGTTATACGGGAAAAAATCTAACTTTTCCGTCTTTCTTGCTTTTTTTTCGATCTAGTCCATCCCTTTAGAGCGGGCATAGCTAAAAAATTTCTTTTTATCATTAAGGGCGGTTAGCTCAGTTGGTTAGAGCACTAGCTTGACATGCTAGGGGTCACAAGTTCAAGTCTTGTATCGCCCAAAAGACAGTTTTTCCTTGGTTTATACTTCTTTTTGTATCTTCGTAAGAATATGGTTTCATTTTATCCTTCTTTTAATCATGTTTATCCATAAAATCTGCAAATTTCTATAAATCAAAATTAAAATTCATAGTATAACTAATTTCCGGCAGCAGTTCAAAATTATCTTCACTTAAACCCAACTCAGTATTGTAGATTCTTATACGATTATCTATAGAAATTCTCCTTAACCTAAAAAAATCTGAACTATATAGGTTATAATCTCTACGTTCTCTAATAGCATTTATATATTCACGTTCTCTAAGTATGGAGAAACGTTCAAAAAAACAATGTTGAAGCCAAGAATCAAATATATATCTATCAATATAATTATCCCATAATTCAATATGGGCTGCTTCATGGATTACAGTAGTTGCGTATAAAGCAGCCCCAGAAATTCTATTAAGACGTGAATCGTAAAAAGTATTGATTAATATGGTTCTATAACCAGGATAAATATCAGGTCTTATAACCATTCCAGCAACTTCTACTTTCGTCCATGAATCAATAAGTCTTGGACAAAAAATAATCCAATCTACATTAGACAAAATATACTCATAAAATCCATATCGTTGTAATGCCTGCGATAAATCTAGAGGCATGTTATTGGAAGAAACTATTACTGCATTTCTACCTGATATACTAGCAATTGAAGTTATAGGAGTGGTAATTTCATACAGAGAAATTGAACCGCCATTTTCTTTTTCAACATATCTTGCTAATCTGGCGTAAATATCCTGCCGTTCTTCACCTAGTGCTAATACAAGATTATCTTGTTTTGTAGTAGCACAACTAATTAAGATAACAGAAACTATAAATAAAATAAAAATTGTTATCAATTGACTTTTTCGTAGCAAAATTGGTCTCAAACTATAATAAGTTTTCATTTAATTTTTCCTTTTAAAGAAATATATTATGTTTATTTTTCTTTATCAATACTGTATCTTTTTTACAATACCCTTCCTGTTTCCATGCTGTATACGTTTAGGGTTCAAGGAGCTGGAACAGGTATTGCCTGGCCATTCAAGGGATTAATTTATTTGACACCTTAGGCATTTGAATGTACAATAAGGCTGATAAAGTAGACCTTTAGGAGGAAAAGATGGATAGAAAACTAGTTTCTGTAAAGACTGTAGTAGCCATTGGAATTGGAGCGGCACTTATGTTTGTATTGATGCGCTTTGTTGCTGTTCCCACCATAGTTCCCAATGTAAACATTAACCTGGGTATTGCTGTTCTCGCGATTTTTGCGGCTATTTTTGGACCCATTGCGGGATTCCTTATTGGTCTTATTGGCCATACCCTTGTAGATCTGACCTGGGGCTGGGGTATTTGGTGGAGCTGGGTTGTATCTTCTGCCCTGTTTGGCTGTGGGATTGGCTTTTTTGCTAAATACTTCAAGATCGAGGAAGGAGAATTTGGCCTTAAGCAATGTTTAATTTTTAATGGTGTGCAAATTGGTGTAAACGCTCTTGTTTGGGGTGTCATTGCTCCAACTCTGGACATTCTTATTTACTCAGAACCTGCTGATAAAGTGTACCTTCAGGGAATTGTTGCCGGTGCGAGTAACATGGTAGTAGTTCTGGTACTGGGTTCCCTTTTGGCTTTCGCATATAGCAAGACAATAACCAGAGCAGGTAGTTTGAAAAGGGACTGAACCTAAAATTTGGTACCGGAAAACAAAATTGCAGTTTCATTTAATAACTTTTCTTTCCGGTACAGAGCACAGACCGAGCCTACATTAATTGACATCAATTTATCTGTAAGCCGGGGGGAGAAAATTCTCATCCTCGGCCCATCAGGTTCCGGTAAATCCACTCTGATTCACTGTATAAACGGTATTATTCCTCATTCATTTAATGGCGAAATTACAGGCTCGCTGTCCCTTATGGGCAGGGACATAACCAATTTTGATATTTTTGGTATTTCCAAAATTGCAGGAACAGTGCTGCAGGATACGGACAGCCAGTTTGTTGGTTTAAGTGCGGCAGAAGATATTGCCTTTGCACTGGAGAATGATTATGTAGAGACTGCCGCTATACACAGGCAGGTTTCCCAAACCGCAGCTCTTGTGGATATGGGTGATCATCTGGCAAAGAGCCCTCACGATCTTTCCGGAGGTCAAAGACAGCGTATATCAATGGCAGGGATTCTGGTAGATGATGTAGACATACTGCTCTTTGATGAACCATTAGCCAACCTTGATCCTGCTGCCGGGAAAGATGCTATAGAACTTATCGATGAGCTGCATAAGAAAACAAAAAAGACAATTATCATTGTAGAGCATAGACTGGAAGATGTACTCCATCGTTCGGTGGATAGAATTGTGCTTATGGATAATGGCAGAATAATTGCGGATAAAAAATCGGCGGATCTTTTGGCAACGGGCATTCTTAAAAAAACCGGCATACGGGAACCTCTATACCTAAGTGCTTTAGAGTATTCTGGGATTAAGATAACCAGGGATATGGAACCTCAGCACCTGGATACATTAAAAATAGATTATAAACCTCTTGTAGAATGGGATAGAGAGCAGATAATACTGAGCAGTGATCAGGAAACATTGAACAGCGAACAGGGATTAAAGGTGCAGGATATTTATTTCCGCTACGAGGAGAATGGGGATTATGTCTTAAATAATATCTCCTTTTCTGTTGCATCCGGTGAATGTATAGGGCTGGTTGGCAGAAATGGATCCGGCAAGTCTACCATGGCAAAGTGCATCTGCGGTTTTGTGCAGCCGGATTCCGGTACGGTTTTTTTTGATGGACAGGATTTGGCAGAGCTTTCGATTATGCAGAGGGCTGAGAAAATTGGCTATGTGATGCAGAATCCCAATCAGATGATCTCTTTCCCTATGATTTATGATGAGATCGCCTTTGGGCTTAGAAACAGGGCAGTTCCGGAAGATGAAATAAAAACAAGAGTGCTGGAAGCACTGAAGATTTGCGGACTCTTGCCATTCAGGAACTGGCCTGTGAATGCCTTAAGTTATGGTCAGAAGAAACGGCTGACAATTGCTTCAATTTTGGTAATGAGGCCATCTCTTATAATACTTGATGAGCCTACCGCAGGGCAGGATTATAGGCATTATACCGAATTTATGGAATTCCTTTTAAGATTAAACAGAGATTTGGGTTTATCCCTTATCCTTATCACCCACGACATGCACCTAATGCTCGAATACACAACAAGGGCGGTAGTTCTTTCGGAGGGGATCTGTGTTACCGACAGTGAGCCATTTGAAGTACTCACGGATGATGAAGTAATTGAAAAAGCAAGCCTTAAACGGACCAGCCTTTACTCTCTTGCTCTTAAGGCCGGACTTAAAGATCCTCGCGGTTTTGTTAGGCGCTACATTGCTTTCGATAGGAGCTCCTCATGACAGGCCGTAGGATGCTTTCCTTTATTGATGGACAGTCTCCCCTTCATTCTCTTTGTGGAGCAACAAAGCTAATCATCTTTTTGTTTTGGTCGGTACTGGTTATGGTTAGTTTTCAAACTCCCATGCTAATTGCTCTTGCAGCTCTTGGGATTATTTTTTTTAACATTTCCAAAATACGTTTTTCTGATATTTCATTTATCATAAAGCTAATGTCTGTTTTTCTTTTGCTTAACCTTGTAGCCGTTTATATTTTTTCTCCGGAAGAGGGGGTTAGCATTTACCAAAGTAGAACAATTATTCTGGAAGGCAGAGGCCGCTTTACCCTAACAGCCGAGCAAATATTGTATGAGTTTAATATTTTTTTGAAGTATATCACCATAATACCCCCTGCAATCTTGTTAATAGTTACCACCCATCCCACCGAGTTTGCAGCTTCGTTAAATCGCATAGGAGTTCCTTACACAGCCGCCTACGCTGTCAGCCTTACATTGCGCTATATCCCCGATATACAGAGGGATTATGAGGCTATATCCCAGTCCCAGCAGGCAAGGGGTCTTGAGCTATCTGGTAAAGCTTCTCCGCTTAAGAGGCTTAAAAGAACAGTCCCTTTGCTACTGCCGCTTATCTTCTCGTCTCTTCAGCGCATTGATGTAATAAGTCGTGCCATGGAACTGCGAGGCTTCGGAAAAAATAAAAAACGCAGTTGGTATTCGGCAAAGCCTTTTTCAAGAGGAGATAAAATTGCCCTTATAGTCAGCACAGTGCTATTTGTTCTGGGGATCTGGTACACTTTCCGCACAGGGAGCAGGTTTTTTAACCCCTTTGCATAGCGGAGCCATTTTGGATTATAGATATACCCCTTTCCTGCCGATAATGAATTTGGAGAATTATCTGTAATATATGATAAAAACGCTTTTTACAGGAATTTTGTTTATATTTCTCACCTTTTCTTTATATTCCCAGGCAGGAATGCGTATCATTCTGGAAGAGTATAATGGGCAGTTAACCATTATCAGGTCCGAAGGTACAAGCAGGACGCTGGTTATTCCCGCTACTATAAATGATATGCCCATTATTGCAATTGGTGAAAATGCCTTTACCCGAAAGGGGCTTACTTTGGTAACTATCCCGGACAGTGTAATAGAGATAGGAGATGGCGCCTTTTCCTATAACGAGTTAACTACTCTGGTAATAGGTGACAGTGTGGAGATAATAGGCCGCAGTGCCTTTGCTTACAATAGATTAAATGATTTAACCCTGGGAGAAGGCGTAAGGACCATAGGTGTAGGTGCTTTTGCCAATAATGAGCTTGTAGATATAGAAATTCCGGACAGTGTTGTCAATATAGAAGCCTATGCTTTCTTCCTTAACAGATTAAATACCCTTGTTATCCCCAATAATGTAGTTTCAATTGGGGAAGGTGCATTTTCCAGTAACCGCATATTAAATTTGATTTTAGGTTCCAGTGTAGAGACTATAGGGGACGGTGCTTTCTTTAACAATCGCTTAAATAGAATTACAATACCGGAAAGCCTTTATGCCCTTGGCAGAAGGGTTTTTGAAAGCCCCCTTACCAGGCGAAGAAGGACAGAACCCCCCATAGATTTTGTCCTGGAAACGGGCGAAGTTATTTATACAACGGCCAATAATTTCGATACCTATTATGCTACCACCGGAAGACGTCCGGGTAACTATATTTTTTCTCCTGAAGGTTGGGTCTTTCAGGATTAATTCAATACTCCCTTGCGATTATGGATGTGTAAGGGTATAATTTAAATACGGTGTTCAACAAGGAGGACCGAAAATGAAAAAGTTTTTTCTTAGCTTAATTCTAATCTCATTCTGCCTGGTACCAGCTGTATTTGCCCAGCAAACCACTGTTACCACAGAATCAGAAATTTACTATGTAAATGTCACCATAAATAGAGTGTATCCTTACCGTATGGGTTATGTAATATTGTACCAGGGTTCAAATTATCTTACCCACGAAGCTTATATTCCCTTTGATTGGTTTGATGGCACCGACTCCAAAGCAGAATTAATTACTTTAAGACCCGGTAGAGAATGGCCTTCCATGAGTGTTTACTACCTTAGGGGAGAATTCCATCATGTAAAACTCAGGTTAAGGGAAAGATCCCATCAAACCTGGGGTCTAATGCCGCCATGGGTCGATATTGATCATTACTTTATTGGCGTAGAGGAGATATGGCTCCAGTTCTAAATGAACTTTTGGATTTTATAAGGGAGGGCAAGCGATTTCTGGTTACAGGTCATGTAGAACCTGACGGAGACTGTATAGGTAGTCAGCTTGCCTTTGCTTCTGTTTTACAAAGGATAGGTAAAGAAGCTCTTCTCTGTTCACCGGGACCTTTTAAGCGATCTGAAATAAAAAAATACGAAGGACTTTTTACTTCTTCTCCCATTACAAAGGAATCCGACAGAGTCATAATTATGGATTGTTCTTCCCTTGATCGTACTGGTGATCTTGTATCTGTTTTAAAAGGCTTTCCCACAGCTATTATAGATCATCACGAAAGCGGGGTTTTTGCACAAAAAAAGACATCAAGTGATAATACTCTTTACATAGACGATAAAGCCCCATCTACAACCTATCTTGTTTTAAAAATTATAGAAGGTCTTGGTCTTGAGCCTAATGCAGAAGAAGCAGAGTATATTTTCTTTGGGCTTTGCACTGATACAGGTTTTTTCAGGCATGTAGACAATAGCGGGGAGCAAACTTTCCTGGCTGCTGCCAAGTTAATTGCAGCGGGAGCAAGTCCAAAGAAGGCCTTTGACGCTATTCATGGAGGAAAAAGCCTGGATTCCAGAAAGCTGCTTGGGCATATATTAATAAGGGCAGAGTCTTTTTTTGATGGTCAGCTAATTTTATCCAGCGAGAAACTGGAAGAAACCCAGATGTATGGTCTTGAAGGTCGCGATTCCGATAGCTTATATCAGTTATTGCAAAGTGTAGGCGGTGTGGAAGCAGTTGTTGTTATACGACAGGAAAGTCCGGAATTCTGCACTGTGGGTTTCAGGTCCCGTGACTGGCTTGATGTAGGAAAAATTGCCCAGTCTCTTGGCGGAGGGGGGCATAAGAATGCTGCCGGTCTAAAGATAAACGGAAGCATTGATAAACTAAAAACAATTATTCTGGATTTATTTAAAAAAGAACTATCTCCAACAGTGACAAAATAGCACCAGTGGTATAATTTATAACAGTTTTAACGTCCCATGTAATGACATTAGTAATAAAATTCCAAGTAAACTGCATATGAACACCGTATTAATATTATAGATATTTTATACCAGGAGCTCAATGTGGATACAGAAAAACAATTGTCTAATATTTTTAAAATGTATAAAAACAAAGAGATCGATAAGAAGGATTTAGAAGGAGAGATATTTCGTTATTTAATAAGAAAGCCGGGGCGATATAATCTTTTTGAAGACGATGAAGAAAGCTGGGGGGATTTTATTTCTTGGGTATATCCTAGAATTTCAACTGCAATTGACAAGTATAAGGAAACCGGTTCTTCTTTTGATTCTTATTTAACCGGGTTGCTTCATGGAACTGCCAAGGAATACCGTGCAAGGGAGGCTGATCATAAGCTAACCGAATATGTATGCTGGCAAGCGAGGGCAGAAGAAATGAAGCTTTTTGAAAGTGAGCCTGAATACAAGGAACCGTTGTATGACAATCCCATTGTAAAAGAATTAAACCCCAGACAGCTTTTGTTTCTCCTGCTAAAAGCATACTACTGTGCTACTGACGATATGGTAGCTCATGTTGCAAAAGCAAACAGGGTAGATAAAGATTGCGTACGGCAAATGATAGACGAATTAAGAAATATGAGATCCCACAGGGAAAATGCAATTAGAGGTTTACAGGACAGAATACATCTCCAGCACTACCGCTGTCTTGCCTATCAAAAAAGAATGAATTATTCCCAAAAAGGAACAGATTATTTTTATGTAATGGAAGGTCGTTTTCGGCGTGCATTGATTAGGTTAAACTCTATGAAAAAAAGACTTAATAGTATGAGGAAAGCTGCCTCCAATCGCATGATTGCACAAGTGCTGGGTATTCCTGTTGGGACTGTGGACTCCGGTCTGTCTGCAATAAAGAACCGTCTATCTGATCTTAAAATTATATGCTAGTATTAGCCATGTCCACAGTCGATGATAAAAAAATTATTTATACTATGTATAGGGTTTCCAAAAAACATGGCACCAGGCAGGTTTTAAAAGATATTGGAATTTCCTATTATTATGGCGCAAAAATTGGCGTATTGGGTCTTAACGGTTCGGGAAAGTCCAGTTTATTAAATATTCTGGCAGGCATAGATAAGGAGTTTACAGGAGAGGTTTCACTAAGCCCCGGATATTCCATAGGCTATATGGAGCAGGAACCTTATCTTGAGCCCGGTCTTACAGTCAAAGAAATTGTGAGTCAGGGAGTGCAGCATCTTGTAGATCTTATTGATGAATTTAACAGGGTAAGCGAGGCTTTTGGAGAACCTGATGCAGATTACGATAAATTAGGTGCCAAACAGGCTGAACTTCAGGAAAAAATAGAAGAAGAAGATGCCTGGAATCTTGATAATCGTATTGAGCTTGCCATGAATGCACTATCTTGTCCTCCCGGGGAAGAACTTGTAGATTACCTCTCCGGAGGTGAAAAACGCAGAGTCGCTCTATGCCGTCTTTTGCTTAAAAAACCTGACATACTTTTACTGGACGAACCTACTAACCATTTGGACGCAGAAACAGTAGCATGGTTGGAAAGGCATTTAAGGGATTACAAAGGCACAATAATCGCCGTTACCCACGACAGGTATTTTTTGGATAATGTTGCCGGGTGGATTTTGGAGCTGGACAGGGGCGAAGGTATTCCCTGGAAGGGTAATTATTCTTCCTGGCTTGAGCAAAAAGAACAGCGTCTTGCCATGGAAGAAAAAGGTGAAAGTGACAGGCGCAAGCAGCTTCAAAGAGAGCTTGAATGGATACGCATGAGTCCCAAAGGGCGTCATGCGAAAAGCAAGGCAAGGATAAGTCAATACGAAAAACTCCTTTTGGATGACGAAAGAGAAAAAATCAGCGAAGGAAGAATTACCATTCCTGCCGGACCTAGGCTGGGGCAGCTTGTTATAGAAGCTATTGCTTTAAAAAAGTCTTATCCTCTTAAAAACGGGGGAGAAAAACTTCTTTTTGAAAACATGGACTTTACTGTTCCCCCTGGTGCCTGCATAGGAATAATAGGACCTAACGGTGCGGGTAAAACCACCCTTTTTAAGATTATCAGCGGTATAGAGAAAGCAGACTCCGGTACTTTAAGACTTGGAGAAAGTGTAAGGCTTGCATGGGCAGATCAAATGAGGGAAAAGCTGGACAGTGAAAAAAGTGTCTGGGAACAACTGTCTGACGGGCTTGATATTATTAAACTTGGAAGCGTGGAAGGGAAGGGCGGTAAAGAGGTAAATTCCAGAGCCTACTGCGCCTGGTATAACTTTTCCGGCTCTGACCAGCAAAAGAAAGTAGGTTTTCTTTCCGGTGGAGAGAGGAACCGTTTAAACCTTGCATTGGTGCTTAAAGAAGGTGCAAATGTACTTTTGCTGGATGAGCCTACTAATGACCTTGATGTGAATACTTTAAGAGCGCTTGAAGAGGCCATAGACAGCTTTGCAGGTGTAAGCCTTGTTATAAGCCACGATCGCTGGTTTTTGGACAGAGTTGCAACACATATACTTGCTTTTGAAGAAGATCAGGTTGTTTGGTATGACGGAAACTGGTCAGAGTATGCTGAATGGAAAGAGGGTAAATCTGGAAGTGACGGAAAAACCCATCGCCAGGTATATAGAAAGCTTGAGCGTTAATCTTTAAACATTGCCAAATAGAAAAGCGGCATCCTTGTCTGTAAACGGCTTGCCGTAAATGTACTCAAAGAGGAATCTTAGATCTTCCGGCTGTGTATCTATAAATGTACAGCCAAAATATTCTCTTACCTTATCCTTAAATGTCCTAACCACTTTTGCCTTATTGTTAACAGTTCTGTTAGGTGTTTTTAGTTCAACCGTTAACTGTGTTTCCGGAAGCAGGTTAGCCGCAAGGCTGGATACAGGATACGAAAATAAGAGACCTGAAGCACTGATATCTATTATTCTGCCGTCAAAAGGATCGTTGCTAATTTTTCCTGAATCAAAGTATTTATTTATTTTTAGTGAATATGCCAATATTTTTGCAAACTGGTACATATTATCCAAAACACCAAAACTGAGCGGCGGCATACCATTCCTGTCTATCCATACCCTTATATACCCAATTACATATTCCTGAAAAAGTATGGGCATCCATAGATCCGATCTTATTCCCTTTTCCAGTTTTTTCTTTAAAAACCTGTTGTAGGCATCGTTTGTATTTTTTACGTAGAGTTCCTTGGTTTCCAGAAAGCTTTTAAACATATCTTCGGTTATTAAGCGTTTTTTTGGGTAGGGGTCTTCAATGGGAAGGTTTTCCTGCGACTTTGGAATGTAAAGACATTTTCCTGTTTCCGATATTATTCTTTCTTCTGTACTGCTTGGCTTAGAATCCCGGAATATTATCAGTTTATAACCTGTTGCAAATCTTCTTATCAGGATCTCCATCTGTGATACAAGATCATTTAAATTTGCAGGATCATAAGACTTCATTATAGTATCTTCGTCTACAGGTTCAAATTCGTTTACTTTCGGATATGATAATGAGTATCTGTCATTTGTGAATGTAAAACGAACCTGCAGATCCGGCGGGGCTGATACTCTGGAGTAAGATCTGTCCAGATCCTTATAAAGAAATTCCGGATTTTTGGTAATAAGGATGCGATCCCTGCAGGAAATAAGTTCCACAGGAAAGCTTATTATCTGACCCTGAAAGTCAAACATAATGTTTATCTTTTGCCCTTCCTTTAAATCATATACATTGCGGTTGGTCCAGAACTGCATTTCCTCTTTTGCGGGCTTTTCCAAAACCATAGTAAATTGGGATTTTCCCTTGGAGAACCTCACCTGAACCTGCTCGTCATATATATATTTTAGGAAGAAATCTTTTTCTATGCGTTTTATTGGAGTAGCCATATATCCTCAATAAAACCTTTCGTAAGGCGAAAAATCGTAAAGGAAGCTGTCTCTTATTTCACCTATTGTTCTTCTTTCTTCCAGAAATAGATCATCAATTACCCATGCTTCATCTATTAGTTTTAGGTAAATTTCTCCTGTTATGCTCTCGTTTGATCCCAGTAAGCGTATTAAAAAAGAGACATAGCCATCGGCTTCTATTCTGCCGCCTCCCAGACGAAAACTTCTGGGTCTAAGACTGTTTATTTCCAAACGGTTTTCCCCGCTTAAGTTTCCGCTATTGTATTCTGCTTCTAAATCATATCCCCCTATGACTCTGTTAAACAAATTTCTTACATAGTTATACGAAGCCAGGGGAGCATTACCCCTTCCAAGAGTTCCTATTACCATGTCTACAGGGTATCGGGGTGCTTCACTCCTTTCAGGGATTCTTAGTAGTTCAGGAATGGAAGATTGACTCTGCTGGGATACAAGTATCCCTGGAACAAGAAGTTTGAGTATGATGCAAAGTATAATTATCTTCTTTTGCATTCTTATATTATAGGCTTTTTGCATCCATGGTGCAATGCTGATGACTTTTCTGCACTTATAATTTGATATTTTTTACTTTTCGTGCTATTATTAAGCATGGCCTTCGGAAATTTTATCGTAGAAAGCGGTAAGGCCCTGCCTTTGGGTGCAACTCCCACGGAAAAGGGAGTTAATTTTGCAGTTTTTTCCCGTAATGCAAGCGGAGTAATACTAATTCTTTTTGAATCTGATGAAGCGGGTAGTCTATACAGGGAGATTAAACTTGACCCCAATATAAACCGTACAGGAGATGTGTGGCATTGTTTTATTCCCGGTTTAAAAGCTCAGAGCTGTTATCTTTACAGAGCAGAAGGACAGTATATCCCCGAAAAGGGCTTTCGCTTTAACTCCAACAAAACACTGCTTGATCCCTATGCCAAAGCATTGACTGATCTCTCTAATTGGGATTTTAGTGCATCCCTGGGTTATGACATGTTTTCAGTTTCCAAAGACCTTTCTTATTCCTATAAAGATGATCTTTATAATATGCCAAGATGCATTGTAATTGATGATAATTTCGACTGGCAGGGAGACAGACCTTTAAATTACCCTCTTCGTTTTAGTGTACTTTACGAAACACATATAAAAGGTCTTACTAAACATCCAAGCTCCGAGGTTTCTGCTCCTGGAACTTATAAAGGTGTAATAGAAAAAATTCCTTACTTAAAAGATCTGGGTGTTACAAGTCTGGAATTTCTGCCACTGCAGGAATTTAACGAAAACGAACTATCCAATGTTAATCCCTTTACCGGGAAAAAGCTTGTAAACTATTGGGGTTATTCTACAGTTGCCTTCTTTTCCCCCAAAGCTTCCTATGCATATGACAAGAGTCCTGGTGCTGCTGTAAGGGAATTTAAGGAGATGGTAAGGGAGCTGCACAAGGCAGGACTGGAAATTATTCTGGATATTGTTTTTAACCACACCGGAGAGGGAAATGAGATGGGGCCTACATTTTCTTTTCGCGGATGGGATAATACCGTATATTATATGCTGCCGGAAAATAAACGCTATTATAAAAATTATTCCGGATGCGGAAATACCGTTAATTGCAATCATCCTGTTGTTTTAAGTTTTATTCTGGACTGTTTGCATTACTGGGTACTAGAAATGCATGTGGATGGTTTCCGCTTTGATCTTGGTTCAATTTTGGGCAGGGATGAAAATGGTCAGCTGATGGAGAACCCTCCTGTGTTAAGGCAAATTGCTGAAGATCCCGTTTTGCGTAATACAAAAATCATAGCAGAAGCATGGGATGCCGGAGGTGCTTACCAGGTTGGCTGGTTTCCCGGCGGCCGCTGGGCTGAGTGGAACGACCGCTTCCGCGATGAGCTGCGCCGTTATTGGCGCGGCGATTCCAAAGAAACCCGGCATTTGGCAACAAGAATCTCAGGCAGCTCTGACCTTTACTTAAGAGACGGCCGCAAGCCTTTTCATTCAATAAATTTTATTACCAGCCATGATGGTTTTACCCTGCGGGATTTGGTTACATATTCGCAAAAGCATAACACTGCAAACGGTGAAAATAACATGGATGGTAATGATAACAATATTAGTTCAAATTACGGCATAGAAGGTCCAGACAAAAAAGCCGATATTTTTCGTTACAGACACATGAAAAATTTTATTGCTACCCTTATGATTTCTCTTGGGACTCCCATGCTGCTGGGGGGTGATGAAATTGGCCGCAGCCAGGGCGGGAATAACAATGCATATTGTCACGATAATGAAATATCCTGGTATGATTGGTCTTTATTGTCCAAGAATGTGGAGCATTACCGCTTTGTAAAAGAGATGATTGCTTTTCGTCTTCGCCATCCCGGTTTTATGAGACCTGAGTTTTTTACAGGGAGGGACGGAAATTACAATCCTACGCCTGACATTGTTTGGTTTGACGAAAAGGGAGAGATTCCCGATTGGGAGGATATAGGCCACTGTCTTGCTTTAAGAATAGACGGAAGTAAAGCTGATGTACTAGCAGACAGGGATGACAATGATTTTTTTATCATGTTTAATTCCGGCAGTAGTCCTGTAAACTTTAAGATATGCGAACCTTTGGCAGGTAAAAAGTGGCTTAGGGCAATTGATACAGGTTTGCCGGCACCTGATGATATTCTGGAATCCGGCAAGGAAATGGCCTTAAAAAGTATTAGCAGCTATAGATTAAAAGAATGGAGTATGGCAGTGCTTATTTCAAGGTTACTTTATATATAAGCAGATAATTGCAAGGAAAAAAAATGGATCAAAGCACTTTTATTTTTGGTGTAGACCTGGACGGTGTGGTGGGAGATTTCTATGGCATTATGCGCAGGATAGCTGCTGAATGGCTGGTGAAACCGGTAGAATCACTTACTACCAATGTCAGTTTTGGTCTTGAGGAATGGAATCTTAATGAGTATGGCGGTTATGATAGACTACATAGGTTTGCCGTAACACAGCGAAATTTATTTCGTGATATGGAACCAATTAAAGATGCACCTGCAGTGTTAAGAAAATTATCGAGTAAAGGCATAAGGATAAGGATTATTACACATAGATTATTCTTAAAATATTCTCATAAGACTTCAGGTATACAAACCATAGATTGGCTTGAAAACTGGGATATACCTTATTGGGATCTCTGTTTTATGGCAGATAAAAGTGCCGTCGGTGCTCATGTTTACATTGACGATTCTCCTTTTAATGTTAAAAGCTTAAGGGAGCAGGGCTGTAAGACCATAGTTTTTTCAAACTCCACTAATTTGGATTTACCCGGACCAAGGGCAGATAATTGGCAGGATGTTGAAAGAATGGTCCTTGAAGCTCAAAAAGAATGGCAAACCGGAACCAGGGATATGTTTAACTAGTAATGCCAAAAATTATTCTTGCCACAATTAATGCCAAATGGATACATCCATCTCTGGCTTTAAGATTATTAAAGGCAAATTTAAAAGAGCTTGAAAACGAATGTGAAATACTGGAATTCGCCCTAAGACAGCCTCTTAATGAAAAGCTCTCTCCCATACTGTCATCCGGAGCATTAGTTTTTGGGCTTTCTATTTCTGTTTGGAATCATCTTGCAAGCCTGGAACTTCTTAAAGAGCTGCATGCAAAGTGGCATGCACATCAAAAACCCATTGTTGTACTGGGAGGTCCTGAAGTTTCCTTTTTGGACGAAAACTCAAGTATTTTTCAATATTCTGATTATGTAATTAGGGGCGAAGGTGAAGAGAGCTTTAGGTTGCTTTGCATGGATCTGCTTGGCGGCGATAACCCTAAAACTTTAGAAACCAGACCTGTTTTTATAAATAATAAAGAAGAAAAAATAGATCTTTTAAAGGCATCTTTTGCATATCATTATTACAGCGAAGAGGATCTTAAAAAAAAGCATGTTTATGTTGAGACATCTCGAGGCTGTCCCTTTAGTTGTGCTTACTGTCAGGCTTACTCCTCTTGCGGCAATAGAGCTTTTCCTCTTGATAATATATGTAAAGAAATCGAAGACCTTGTAGTAAGGGGAGCTAAAAAAATAAAATTTTTAGACAGAAGTTTTAATCTTAACAATGACAGGGCAGCAGCCATTCTGGAATTTTTATTGTCTTTATTTAAGGAAAATGATTTACATTCTATATGCTTTCATTTTGAACTTCTCCCCTTTAGAATTTCGCCTAAGTTAAAGGAAATACTTGGCCGCTTTCCTGCAAATTCTCTGCGTCTTGAACTTGGTATTCAGACCTTTAACATAGAGACTGCAAAATTAATAAAGCGTCCCTTTACTTCCTTAGAGATGAATGAGGAAGCAGAAAATTTAGAATACCTGCGTTATAATACAAATGCAATACTCCATGTAGATTTAATTGCCGGTCTTCCGGGAGAGAACATGCTTTCTTTTAAAAATGGTTTTGACAGGTTATGGCGTATTCTAAATCATAAAGATAAGAACACCAATAATAAATTCGAAATACAGCTTGGTATTTTAAAAGGCTTGCCGGGAACTGATATTCTTAAGCTAAAAGAAAGCATGAACATGCGTTACTCAGATATAGCTCCTTATGAGGTATTGGAAACCGGAGTAATGTCCTTTGAAGAAATAAACAGCCTTAAAAACTTTGCGCGTTTTTGGGAGCTGCTTGTAAATAGAAATCCTTTTCCTTCTATAATTAACAGTGTGCTTACATCTAAAACAGAAGTTTTTGATACCTTTATGGAGCTTTCAAATAATCTCTATAAACACTTTGGGAAAAACTGGGGAATAGACAAGAAGGAAATGTCTATGTTTTTAAAGTCATATATTGTTAATTAGTTCCAGGCTTTTATCTAATTCAAAGAACAGGACAGAATCGGAAATTGCAGTCATTTTTGTTTTTATTTCAGAGTCATAGTTAAAAGTCATTAATTTATCTACCAATGTGTTGATTGTACTAATATCCATTACAGTAATTGCAGTTTTTAATTCGTCAAGAAGAGGTCTTACCATGTTGATATCTGTAACTTGTTCAGAATCTTTAACAACATGTTTTTTAAGCACTTCTTCAAGCTCTTCAAGAAAAATTGTTATACTTGTGATAAAGCTGCTGTTATTTTTGTCAATGTATTCAATATTTTCTTCATTGCCTGCAAACTCCAGGGCTTTTGCATTTTCTGACAATGACATAGCTCCAATGTTTGCGCAGGCACCTTTTAAAGCATGTACATGTACTGTATATAGCGGGAAATTAGCTTCTTTTAGACACCTTTCTATTTCGTATATTTTTTCCCTGCTGTCCCTAATAAAAATTTCCAGAGTTTCCAGATATAGATCAAGTGAGCCGCCGGAAAAATAAATTCCTTTTGCTACATCAACTCCCTTTATTTCCGGGTAAGATATTTTTTGCTTTGCATCTTCTTTTATATTAGTTTCAACGGTATCTTTTCTCATATCTTTTGGAATCCATCTTTCCAGAATGGAGTTTAATAATACAGTATCTATAGGTTTAGACATAAAATCGTTAAATCCATTTTCCAGAAACATTTCTCTTGTTCCGGCAACTGCATTTGCAGTTAATGCAATTATAGGAACTGTTCCAAAGTAAGGATCTTCATTATTTTTTTTCCTGATTAGCAGGGTAGTTTCTACACCATCCATTTCCGGCATTTTGTGATCCATAAAAATAATATCGTAACGATTATCTTTTAGTTTATTGAGTGCCTCAAAACCGCTTTTACAAGTATCGATTTCCATTTTATAAGGCATCATTAATCCTTCGGCTACTTTTAAGTTCGTGCCAATGTCGTCTACCAAAAGAACCTTAGTGCCCGGAGCGGTAAATCTTACAATTAGCTCTTTACTTTCGCTGTAATTAAAGGTGTTTGACACGCCGTTTATAATGTCGGCAAGAGATATAGTATGAACAGGCATTGCCAGTGAATTAAGGGTTCTGTCAGGAATTGATTCGCCGAATTCTGTTAAAACTATAATTTTTGTGTTTTGCCCATATTGCGATAAAATAGAGCTGCTCCCAAGATAAAGATTATGAGAGATTATTATAAAATCATACTTACGCTCTAAAAGACATGTACTTAGCTCGCTTGTGTCTGAAACTATATCGTTTTTTAGGCCAAGATTTTCCAGACTGTATGTTATTGATTCTGTATAGATTACTCTGTGCTCGTAAAGGAGTACCTTTATGTCATCAGGCTTATCTATATATGCAATTGGACTAGATAATATTACTTCTTGAGGTAAAATGACAGTAAATGTACTACCGCTTCCATATTCAGAGTCTACGAATATCTCACCTTGCATGCTATTTACAATGCTTTTTGTAATTGCAAGTCCAAGTCCTGTTCCTTCTATTTCCCTGTTCCTTCCAAGATCAAACTGAGTATAATCATGAAAGAGGTTTTTGATATTTTCTTCTCTTATTCCAATGCCGGTATCTTTAACTTCTATTTTTAGCTTTACTGTGTTTTCATCTATTTTATTACATTGTACGCTGAAAGAAACAAAGCCCTTTTCTGTGTATTTTATGGCATTACTTAAAACATTAAGGAGAATCTGGCGTATTCTGATTTCGTCACCTTTTAATCTTGAAGGTATATTGCTGTCCAAATTTACAGTAAAATGTATAGGAGAATCTACCGCTCTCATCCTTATAATACTTATAACATCGTTTATAAGCGAAGAGAAGGAATATTCATTACTTACAATTTCCAGTTTGCCTGTCTCTATTTTAGAAAAATCAAGTATGTCGTTTATTATGGAGAGGAGATTGGAGCTTGCCTGTTTAACAGTTAAAATATGTTCAAGTGTAGCTTCGTGTACATTTGCGCGTAATGCGAGTTCTGTCATTCCTATTATTGCATTCATGGGTGTGCGTATCTCGTGGCTCATTTTTGCAAGGAAATCACTTTTTGCCTGGCTTGCTTCCTCTGCTTTCAACAGAGCAGTTTCCAATCTGCTTGATGTATCTTTTAAACTTTCTGTAATGTTTTGACGCAGTAATGCATTGCTCATAAGCAGACTGCCGGAATGCAGAATAGAAACTTCGTTAGTTGTAAATATTCTTTCATATTTACAGTCTTCGTATACAAAAAAGCCCCACATTTCTTCATAAAAAAATACAGGGACTGCTAGAATGGATACAGATCCCCATAAATTAAGAAGTTCTCTTTCTTCCTGAGATCTGTTTTTTACTATGGAATTAATAATCTCGCCGCTGGATAATGTTTTTTCCCATTCTTTAAACGCAGTGCTGTAATGTATAATATTTGGTACCTTTGCGGCTTCCAGAGAATTGCTTCCCAAGGACCATTCATACAAGAGAGAACAGCCTTTTTCGCCATCAAGATCGGTATTTTTCCAGATATGTATACGGTCAATTTCTACAGCATTTGCAAGAAGGCTCATGGAGTAATTTAAATTATTATTAAACTTTTCCACATCAGGATCCAGTAAAACAGATGACACACTGTAAACAGTATTAAGATAATTATTACGCTGTTCTAAGGATTCTGCCATTTTTCTGTTTTCTCTCATGTCCTGGGAATATGAAAAAACAGCATAGTCGCTGCCATAATTTATGCGCATAAAAGATATAATAACAGGAATTGGAGAGCCGTTTAAAAGCTGATGAATCCAATCCCCCTTGTAATTTTCTCCTTCAAAAGCCTTGTCAATTATTTTTTTAAAAGCCTCCCTGGATTTTGAGCCGTCTACCTGGTATTCCGGAGATAAATGATTAAAGTTTTTTATAAATTCAGCTTTACTGTCAAGTTCGAAGAGTTTTATCGCTTCGTTATTACAGTCTATGCACTGATAATTTCTGTTAATTAGACAACAGGAAAGGGGAAAGGAATCGTAAACCGAGGAAAGTATAGCAGCTTGTTTTTTGCTTGCTTTATGGGTTTTAATACACTTAACTAATAAGAGAACAGAAGCTCCAAGGAGTATGGACATTGTAATTGCAGAAATTATCAGATAATTTTCCATTATGGGCATTTCTTTTATGTGCCTTCTATATGCAGAAGAAGTTTATCAATTAATTGAACAGCATTATTAAATTCTGCAAATAATACAGAGTCAGACAATTCTTCAACAAGAACTCTGGCAGAATCCGGCATGGAATATTCCCTTAGGTTATCTATTTTTCTGTTTATTTCTCCTGCATCCAGTGAAATAATGGCGTTTTGTAACTCCTGTAATTCAGTTTTTAAAACTTCGGCGTTTGCTGGTTCCAGGTTTTTATCCGGATTACTTTTAAATGAAGATAAAACATTATATATTTTTTCTAAAAGTAATTTTAAGTTCAATATAAAGATCTCATTGTGGTTTTCAATAAAGGATATATTTGCCTCGTCCCCTGCACTTTCAAGGATTTTTGCCTCTTCCGATAAAGAAAAGGCGCCTATGTTCGCAGATGCACTTTTTAAAGCGTGAACAAGTATGGTGTACATTTCCAGATTATTATTCTCCAGAGATGTGTTTATTTCTTTTATTTTTTCAAGTCCATCCTTGTAATATGTGGAAAGTGTTTCCATATAAAGGTTAGCATGTCCGCCTGATAAATAAATTCCTGTATTTACATCTACTCCTTCAATAGTAATATTTTTTATTTCTGAATTTCGATCAACAATTGCATGCGGGTTTTGAGCTGAGCTTCTTTGTTTTTCTCTAGGAATCCATTTTTCCAGTATCATGTTCATCTTTGCGGTATCTATGGGTTTAGACATAAAATCATTAAAACCGTTCTCCAAAAAATGTTCCCTTATACCCGATACGGCATTTGCAGTCAGTGCAATAATGGGGATATTGGCAAAGTATATGTTTTCTTCTCCCATCATTCTGATGTATTTTGTTGTTTCCAATCCATCCATGCCCGGCATTTTATGATCCATAAAAACCAAATCATATTGATTACTTCTAACGATATCTATTGCATCTACTCCGCTCTTGCATAGATCTACCTGCATCTCGTAAGGCATCAAAAGACCTTCTGCGACCTTTAAGTTGGTGTAAATATCATCGACTATAAGTATTTTTGCATCCGGAGCTGTAAATCTGACATAAAGTTCCTGGTTCTCGTTATATGAATAATTATTTGATACACCATTTAACATATCTGCAATAGAGACTACATAAATTGGCATTGCAAGAATATTAAAACCCATGTCAGGAACTGATTCTCCAAATTCTGTGAGTATAACTATTTTTGCTTTTTCAGTATTGTTAAGTATTAATTCCCTGTTTTTATTAAAAAGATGGTAAGAAATAAAGATAAAAGAAAAGTCCTGTTTTTCAAGTTCATTTATTAGTTCTTCGTCACTGCTTGTAAGTTTATATTTTAGACCAAGGTTTTCTACACTGTAAATAATTGAATTGGAGTAAACTTCTCTTCTTTCATAAATTAGAACAGTTTTTTCCTCAGGCTTGTTAACAATTGCAATGGGTTGTTTATTATTAATTTTTTGCATTAGTTCTATAGTAAATAAACTGCCCTTTCCATATTCAGATTCTACTGTAATTGTACCATCCATTGCATTAATAATGCTTTTGGTTATCGCAAGGCCAAGCCCTGTACCTTCTATTCCTTTGTTTCTGTCTGTATCAAATTGGGAATAATCAATAAAGAGTTTCTCTATGTTTTCTTTCTTTATACCAATACCTGAGTCTTCTACTTTCATAATTAGTTTAATAGTGTCGTCGTTAATTTGATCTGCAAGAATAGAAAGAGAGATATAACCTTTATCCGTATACTTTACAGAATTACTTAATAGATTCAATAATACCTGTCGTATTCTTATTTCGTCTCCAATTAGTTCATTTGGTATACGGCTGTCTACGTTTGCCACAAAACGAAGCCTGCTGTCTACTACTCTTATTCTAATTATACTTATAACGTCATTCATTAAAGAAGACAAATTGTAAGTATCAGGTATTATTTCCATTATACCTGATTCGATTTTGGAAAAATCGAGTATATCATTAATAATGGAAAGGAGATTTGCACCTGCCTGTTTTACTGTTAATATATGTTCTCTGCTTTTTAAATTATCTTCCGCTCTTAGGGCAAGTTCTGTCATTCCTATTATTGCATTCATGGGAGTACGAATTTCATGGCTCATTTTTGCCAAAAAATCACTTTTTGCATTATTGGCAGCATTTGCCGATTCCAGCGCATGACTTAAATTCTGTGCCATATCCTGACGCAGCAAAGCATTCGTAATTAACCTGCCTGCAGAACGTAGTATTAGTTCTTCATTGGCGGAGTATATACGTTCGTCTTTACGGTCGGCAAAGCCTATAAAGCCCCACCATTTACTCTCCATAAAAACAGGAGCTATTAAAATTGAAATTATATCCTGCTGGAGAAAATATTCCTGTTCTTCATGCGGTCTATAGCGTATAAGGGTATTTAATGTATCTCCCCGAGAAAGGATATTTTCCCATTTATTAAAACCCCTGTTGTAGTAAATATCTTTTGTATTTTGATTTTCCGGCCACTCATATATTTTTGTACAGTATAGTTCATCATTTGTATTTATATTCTTGAAAAGGAAAACACTGTCTGCATTTACAGCTCCTGCAATTAATTCCAGAGCTTGACTAATGTATTTGTCAAAATCAGAGACATTGGGCTCTAAAAGAATATCAGATACTTTATTTACTGTATTTAAGAAAATATTCCTTCTGTCTATGCTTGCCATCATTCTGTTATGTTCGCGAAGATCTCTTGTATAACCCGCTACGACAAATTCATCTTTATAACTTACCCTTACAAGGGTAACTTCTGCAGGCATTAAAATATCCTGGTCAGGTATGCGATGAAGCCAGTTAAACACACAGCGACCCTCAGTAAAAGCCTTTTCTACATACATAGCTGCTTTTTTATCTGATCTTTGGCCGTCCGGCTGAAACTCCGGTGAACATTCATTAAACCTTGCAACATACTCTTCTTTATCTTTAAATCCATATAGTCTTACAGCCGCTTCGTTACAATCCATTGTTTCCAGTCTGGAGTTCCATAGCTGGCAGCATAGGGGAGTAGTGTCCAGCATTAATTTTGTCTGTTCTTCTGCATCTTTTAATTGTTCGTTCTGTTTTAAAATTGTTTTGCTTTTCCCAAAGTACTGGATAAATACAAAACTTAACAGAATAAGGATTAACAGCAGGACAGCAGTAGAAATTGACATGTAAAATGAGCGTTCTTCCGCAATTCTCCTTGTATAATCATAAATTCTACTTGTCCAGTATCTGGATATTCTGTCTGTGTCTACAAAGAGCATTGCGGTGCTAACAATACTGCGCAGTGTTTCTTCGTTTAAATTGATACCAAAGTAAGAATGAGCTAATATTGGAAATGAATAGTTTATTTTATATCCTGCTCTTTCCCTGTAATTTGTCTGGAAAAGTATCAGATACTCCGCAGACATTATTAGATCAATTTCGTCCTGCTCCAAAGCATCAAGCGCATCATTGTAGTTATCAAAAAGTCTATAACTCTGACTTTCAGAAAACCATGCTTTATATTGTTCTTCCAGAGCGCTGCCTTCTATTAAACCTACAATAAACTGGGGTATTTGAAAAAAATCTATATAAGGGAAATCATTTTTGGAAATTAATGTGTAAGGAGAAGAAAAATATGGATTATCCGGCCATAAAAAGCTCCCCATTCTTTGATCTGTTTTTAGTAACTCAGAAACTAAAACTACTTCACCTCTTTTTAGCATTTCCAGTATAGTAAGCCAGCTTGAATGTTCACTGTTTAGTACTTCAAATTCAATGCCGGTTAAAATACTTATTTCTGCTAAAACATCAGCCGCAATTCCCTGGAACTCTCTGTCTGTGTCATTGTAAAAACTAACAGGGTACATATCTGCTTCCAATGCTATGGGGATCTTTGCACCTCTCCTTCTTAAGTCTTCCAGATATGCTCTCTCTTCACCGGAAAGTAAATTGCTAAATTCAAACCTAGTATACTCCCTGTTACTGTTTACATATAACTGGTGAATTACATTTGATCCGCCGGCAGCAATATACTTGTTAATAACTGATATAACAGGTACAAGTTCCGTATTGGCAGTGCTAACAGACATGGGATAATATCTTAAAGATGCCGTTTCAGTAATTTCTGAAGCTGACTGTGCATCATAATCGTAATGAAAAAAAGATAATGATCTCTGTGAGATAGGGTAAGTCATATAATACCTGCTCTCGTCCATTATTAGGGAGCTGCTTAATTCGCCGGTAAAATCCAGGTTTCTGTTATCCAGTAAGTATAGCAGTTCGTCCGGTTCATATATAAAAGGAATAAAATTTATGCCAAAAAGGTCTGTAAGAAGTACACAAAAATAATATGTAAAACCTGCTTTGCTGCCGTCAGGTAACTCAAATAATTCGGAGTATAGTGTACTTCCGTAGCTAAAAGCATCCCATTGAAGTTTAAGGTTTTCTATTGCTGTAATTTCTTCGACTGTTATACCGGGTATTTCCCTGTAGCTTTGGATATTATTAATGTTGAATAATTCTATATTGCTTTCTCTTTCACAGCCTATGTTGAATATTAAAAATGCAAATGTAACTGTTAAAATACACTTCTTCATTAAGTTTTATATTTCCTTTAAACCATTTAAGGCTTTTGTAAGATCCTGTAAACCTGGAATATACTCATTATTGTCATTAAGACCTTCTTCCGGAGTAAAGTTGTTTTTTATTAAAACAAGTCTGATATTTTCCAGGAGTACTCTTAGGTTATCTATAAATAAGGAGTTGTGGTTTTCAACATAGGTTATATCATTTCTATCCCCTGCCGTCTCTAGACTTAATGCTTCACTTGAAAGTGAGGCAGCTCCTATATTTGCCGATGCACTTTTTAAAGCATGAACATGCACTGTATATAACTGAATATTTCCTTCCTTTAAGCAGGATTCCAGTTCTGTAATTTTTTCCATGCCGTTTTTATAGTATACTGAAAGAGTATCAAGGTAGAGGTTTAGCTTTCCGCCCGATAGGTAAACGCCTCTTTTAGTATCCAAACCTGGTAATTCCAAGTTAATTTGTGTCTCATCTGTTTTTTGATCTTTATTTTTTTCTGAACCTGCCGCTTTTTGTTTATCTTTAGGTATCCATCTTTCAAGAATTGAATTCATTGCCATTGTGTCTATTGGTTTAGACAGAAAATCGTTAAAGCCGTTGTTTAAAAACATTTCTTTTGTTCCTGCAACTGCATTTGCCGTTAGTGCTATAATGGGTATTCTGCGTATATCTGAACTTACGGCTGTAATATCCTGCTGTTTATTTTCCCATTCTCTTATATGTGCTGTTGCTTCCATGCCATCCATGCCCGGCATTTTATGATCCATAAAGATAATGTCATAAAAATTATTTTTTATTTTTTCAATAGCATCGTAGGCACTGGAAGATGTTTCTACCTTCATCATGTATGGTAGCAAAAGCCCTTCGGCAACCTTTAAATTTGTGCTTATATCGTCAATTACAAGGACTCTAGCTTCCGGTGCATTAAATCTTGCAAAGAATACATCGTTTTCGTTGTACGAATAATTATTGGACATTCCGCTGATAATTTCCGCAACGGATATTGAGTGTACCGGCATTGCCAGGCTTTTAAGATACTTGTCCGGTATTGCCTCGCCAAATTCCGTAAGAACAACAATTTGTGCATCCCCGCTGTATATGGACATGGTATCAGTATTGCTTTTGTATAGGTTATAGGAAACAAATATATAATCGAATTCCTGTGCTGAAAGCGCAGTTAACAATTCACTGTCACTTAATACAAGCTTACAGTTAATGCCAAGGTTTTCAATACTGTATGTAATGGAGTTGTAGTAAATTTCCCGGCGTTCATAAAGTAATATATTTATGCTTTTTGGATTTCTTACAAAAGCCAATGGTTCATCGGAGGAAATTGTCTGCGGTAATGTTACTGTAAATGTACTGCCTTTTCCATAATGAGAGTCAACTTTAATATTTCCACCCATTTCCTTTATTACACTGTTTGAGATTGCAAGACCAAGGCCTGTTCCCTCTATACCCCTGTTTTTTTCAAGATCAAACTGAGTGTATTCTCCAAAGAGGTTTCCTATGTCTTCTGATTTAATACCCCTGCCTGTGTCTGTTATTTCAATTATAAGTTTTAAATGATTATCACCGCTTTTTTCCCCTCTTATGGAGAACATTACAAAACCTTTGTCGGTAAATTTTACTGCATTACTTAGGATGTTAAGCAGTACCTGACGTATACGTATTTGATCCCCAAAGAGTATCTTAGGCAGACGGCTGTCAATTTTTACCACAAAACGAATCCGCGTATCTACAGTACGCATTCTTATAATGCTAATAACATCATTTGTTAAGGAAGATAGGTGGTAATCATCAGGTATTATTTCCAGTTTCCCTGTTTCTATTTTTGAAAAATCAAGGATATCATTTATTATTGATAATAAATTTGTACTAGCGTGCTTAACTGTTTGTATATGTTCTTTTGCCGTATCAAAATTGTTGGATCGCAGGGCAAGTTCTGCCATACCCATAATTGCATTCATAGGTGTACGTATTTCATGGCTCATTTTTGCCAAAAAATCACTTTTTGCCCTGCTTCCCTGTTCTGCCTGCTCTTTAGCCGTAATTAGCTCTGTAATATCAACCGAATGCTGGATGTGAACCTTGTTACCGTTAGGCCAGTCTATAAAACTGTCTATGTTTCTGTAAATACGTTTGGTTATGCTATCCTGTTCTTCTCTTATTACTTTATTGTGATGCCCCTTTTCCAGTTGATAGCAGGGACAATGTTCGCATCTTTTGTTTAGGTTTCTGTGTAAAACTTTATAACACAACTGTCCTACACAATCACCTTCTATATTGTAGTAACGCTTCATGTTTTCATTTATGAAAAGAATCTGATCAGTTGCCGGATCAGTTGCGTATATCATTATATCTATACCATTAATTACATTTCCAAGAATTTCCAGGGATTCTGAAACCATTGCTTTCATTTTTTTCATGTCGTCAATGTCTTCTATTGCTCCTGCCACCCTTAGCGGCTTACCTGTAGAATCCCGTAATGTTGCACCAAAGGCATGAAAATGCCTAATCTGTCCGTTTTTTAGTATAAGGCGGTATTCAATGTTGTATGGAGTTTTTCCGCTTCTGTCAGTTATGTGATTATAAAATGCCTTTAAGGTGCTTTCTTTGTCTTCAGGGTGTAACCTGTCACTCCAGCTGGAAAGTATATTGGGAAAATCTTTTTCGTCGGTAAAACCCAGCATGTTACGGAATTCCCGCGACCACCAAAATTCATTATTGCCCACAACAGGATCATCAGGGTTTACCTGCATATCCCACATTGCAACATTCATGCTTTCCAAAAGTAAATTAAGGCGCAGATTATTGTTCTCTAGCTGTTTATATAAAGAATCACTGTCCGGAGTTGCTTTTTTGTTATTTCCTGTTTCCATGTTTTTATTTCCTGTTAATTCAATCCTTCTTTTTAATTGGTTTCTTAACAATATTTATTGCGCTAACTCTGCATACTTCGTGGCAGCAGAAGCATCTAATGCAATCTTCATGTTTTATCTGTATTTTTCCCGACGCTTGATCTTTTATTATTACCCTGGAAGCACAGATTTTTTCGCAATCACAGCAGCCTATGCATAGTTTATAATTTATTTCCGGCCTTGGTGCAAAAGATTCCAGGATTCTTCTTGCTGCTTTTGGAAGAATAAAATTTAATAATTGAGGCGCTGTTTTTTTTAGTGCAATTTTCTTAAAGCTTGGTACGCAGACTTCGGAAGGTGTAAGAATAGGGTAATCTATATTTTTATGTAGTGGAGAAAGCCAAATCCCGCGTTCCAGTGCTTCCCTGTTTATGGGAATAAGGTCAGGCGGGTATCCTATTATCTGGCATGCCGCCATGTCCATAGCGAGTGAGTTGGAGGAAGCAAGAACAAGACCGACATGGCGGGGAGTCCCCGCTGCGGGGCCTGGCCCTTCCATTGCTGTTACGGCGTCCATTAAGTTATATATTTTTAGTTCTTTAATTTCATTTAACGCAGCGTTAAGATCTATTATCATGGATGCAAATGCTTTTTGGCTTGGACAACGAACATGGAAACTGCTTTTTAAAGTGGAAGGAACAAGACCAAAAAGATTTTTCATTGCACCTGTAAAACACATTAGCTGATGGGTTTTTAATTTTGGCAGATTAATTATTATATCTACTTCTTTAATAATTTTTGTCAAGGTAAATTTTTTAACCGTTACACCCTGTGAATAGTTAATTTCAACTTTTTCTTTTGAAAAATCTACCCATCCATCCCCTTCTTTTTGGGCTGCTTCGCCAAGACCTGAGTTTTTTGCATTAAAACCGGGCATGTGCAGACCGGGGCTGTCTCCTGTATATATCTCCTTTGCCCCCATTTCCTTAAAAAGCCGTATTGCCATCTGTAAAAACTCAGGATGAGTGCAAACTGCTTTTTCAGGAATGGCATCAAAAACAATATTTGGTTTTAGAAGCAGTTTTTTTCCCTGGACATTAAAATCTCCGGCGGCCATAATAGCTTTTTTTATGGATGCATAAAGCTCCTCTGCCTTATAGGAAGAGCAGCGTTCAATGGCTACCTTATTGTTCATTAAATGGTTCCAAGCAAGGCTTCGGCATTGGTGGCATAGCAAATATCATCCCTGCCGGAAATTATTTTGCAAAATTCTTCTATTACGTGCCAGTTGTTATCTACATCGAATTCATAACTATGCCCCCATACATAAAAAACCTGTACATGGTTCGGCATAAGCTTAATAAAATTTTCTGCATGCTCAATTAGCCCTGGGTCTTTATGATGCACTGTCGGTTGGTAAGTAAGTAAGTCCTTTGGTATATCGTAATTCTGTGTACTTTTTACACCTCTGGCATATAAAAGACCGCTTTTTCGCACAAGATTAACTACAGTTTCATTAAAAGTGCCAAAGGGATATGCCATCCCACGCATCTTCTCACCAAAAATTCTTTCCAGATTAATTTTATCCTGTACAAGTTCATTTATTATTGTTTCCTCGTCCAGTTCATTTAAACGGGGATGGGTAAGGGAATGGACTGCGATTTCATGCCCTTTGTATAATTCCGGCAGTTTATCTACATTCATACGCCGTATTTGGACATCATTTTTGGTAAATTGACTGGATCCGCTCTGAATTCCGCTGTTTAAATTGAAAGTTGCTTTTATACCGTATTTATTTAGGATTTCTATTAGCTTTATATCCTGTTCTACGCCATCGTCATAGCTAAGCGTTAGAATTTTCTTTTTGCCATGTATAGCCATATTCACCTCCGCTTTCTTCTAATTATACCTAAAAATTTATGCTTCATCTAGATAAAATTTGCAGACAACTTGTATCTCTAGCCGCATTATGGTACACTGTTGAATAACTATATCAAATAAAAAGGAGTTTATGATGAAAAAGCTAATTTTAGTGTTGCTTTTAGTGGGTTTAACCGGAGTATTTGCCATTGCAGATCAATTCTTTATCGAAAATGGTACAGGCGGCTATTCATTTTATTTCATCTATGTATCTGATGCACGTTCCAGTGACTGGGGGAATGACCTTCTTGGGGTAAATATTCTGCGTCCTGGACAGAGATTCGAGGTTATTACTTTAGTTCCTATAGGCAGCACCACTTGGGATATTCTTATTATAGATGAAGATGGTGATACCTATACACTCATGCGCAGAGCAATCAGAAATAATGAAGTTATTAGGGTTACCCTGGCGGATCTCGACTAGTACTGCTCACTTTTCTCTTCATTAATATTGACAAAACTCATAATTGCTGATACTATACCGGAACGTTGTAGTATCAGCATTAGGCCCTTATAGCTCAGTTGGCAGAGCATATCCATGGTAAGGATAAGGTCATCAGTTCGATTCTGATTGAGGGCTAGTGTTATCCTTAAAAGAATACAAGGTGCAAGTCAGCGGCGCTTCGCTTGTCTGATTGAGGGCTGAGACCGATGCGTGGAGTTTGTGAAACAAACTCCTAAGCTCAAAACAAGCAGTGTTTTGAGCATGATTGAGGGCTGAGACCGATGTGTGG
>Ga0099364_10000256_pt1 | contig 88671 bp, 70 predicted proteins | sample TergutTh196P3_FD_73070 | JGI IMG/M metagenome (GOLD analysis project Ga0099364, IMG submission 73070) | Microcerotermes parvus P3 segment gut microbial communities from Pointe-Noire, Republic of the Congo - Th196 P3 | ecosystem: Host-associated > Arthropoda: Insects > Digestive system > Gut ...
GAGATAATCCGAGCCCTCTGTCCGCTCCCGTAATAATCACACTTTTCATGTTTAAAGCTCCTTACTTTGCCATTTACTTCTTTTTGCCGCACCAAAGCAGCGCGTTTTCCAATGTTTTTTGAAAATGCGAATTGAGCCAGACACTCTGGAGATGTCCCTGCGTGAGGGTGCAAACGCGGCCCTTGCCGTGCTCCCGAACAAAGCCCGCCGCTCCGATCCATGCGGAAGTGTTGAAATACGGCTCATTTTCATATTTGCTCTCGTCGCCCTGTCCGGCCGAATAAGAAGCGATAATAACATCAATGTCGTCGGTCAGTATCTCTAAACGGTAATGCTCGTCAATCTCGCAAAACATCCCGACGCCGTCTGTTATCGGATGCGGTTTTATAGGGGCTGCCGTGACGGGACAATTGTTTGGATGGAATGTAAAGCGGCATCCGACAAGGCGGCTCAGGGCATGGGTGGTTTCGTCAAACACCGTTCCGTTATGTATGACGAGCAATCCGCCTCCGTCATGAATATAGCCGATAAATGACTCTTGAATCTCGTCTGTCAGCCACGGGCTGTTATCGGATTGGGATTTGTGATTGCATTTACAAAGCATGACGGTATCATAATCGTTAAGCATATCGGGGTCAAAATCTCCGGCATCTTTGATAATGTCAAATGAGTAGCCCTTGGCTTTGAGCGGCACTATTCCGTTTATCGGGACATCGCCCGGGTGCCAGTGATCGTCACAGAGCAATAAGGTTTTCATATCCATTATATCAATCTCCTCATCTACTTTTTGCTTATTTCAAATTCGACGCTTCCGCCGGGAAATTTGGCAAGATATGTGCCGAAAAAGCCTGTAACCTCGATAACTCCGTTTTCATCGGTTTTAAGGATTTGCTCCGGTGTGCGCCATTTTTTGTGTATGAGATTGTATAAAGCGTCATATGCGGGTTTTTGCCGCGCATCCTTTGTTACAAGCCCGCATGGGGCGTTTAGCCATCCGCCGTCGGTAAAGCTCCAATATGTAAACGCTTCAACCAGCGGATAATTGAAAAGAGTCTCATAAAATGTCACAAGCTGCTGCGCTTGACGCTCCTCGCCCTCCGGGGTTGACGGCCAGTTGTCCGGTATCCAGTCGTTGAGATCAACTATATGTTTGGGCATTAAGTCGCCCGAAACGAGATTGATCTCGGTAAAATGCAAGGGCAGGCCGAATTTTGAAAACCGCTCTAAAATCTCCTCAGTTTTTTCCAAGCTCCAAACGCCTTGATGCATATGTGATTGCAATCCGATTGCGTCTATACAAACTCCGGCGTCAAGGAGCTTTGTGACAAGATCGCTATAATCTTCCGACATATCAAAATCATTTATAAGCAGCGTAGCTTTTGGGTTTGCCGCGCGCGCCTCGTCAAAGAGTTTTTTGACCAACGCAACTCGGCCTTCGCGTTTGCATATCCGGGTTACGGCGTTGTCATAGCGGTCGAAATCCGGCATGATGACGACTTCGTTGACGACGTCCCATGTGTCAATATAGCCTTTAAAATCAGTAACTTCGCGGTTTATGCGTTCAAGCTGTAATTTTAATATTTCAAGGTCGTCAAACTCGAGAAGCCAATCGGCGCATACGGTATGCCAGCACAAGGGGTGTCCCTTCACAAGAACGCCGCGCTCACAGAGCCATTTGGCGGCATTTAATGTTTCCCGCGTCATGGGTTTTCCGCGAACCGATTCAAAACGCCCCCAGTAGAAAGGTAAAGTAATAAAGTTGAATATCTCAAGCATTTTTTCGACGCGCTTTATGGCGGAAGTATTCTCATCTCCCTGTAAAAGCCCGTTTACGGTTTGAATGGTCTCAAATCCGGCGCAGCCAAACTTTAAACCGCTTGTAAGCTGGATTACCGTGACATCAATGCCGGGCAGCGGCACACCCGCGCTATTTGTGATTTTGATCGGTGTTGTGGAAATTCTGTCAGGATATTTATTTTTCATAATGCGATTCCTCCATATGTTTATATAAGTCAGTTAAAAAACAAGGTCAGCGCGTCTAAGGCGTTTGTGTAATTTGATGCTGTCACGGCAATGCAAAAATAGGCTTCGGTAAATAATGATATGCCAAGCTCGGTTATGAGGGAGCTGTCCGTTATTCGTATGCCGACGATCCTTTCCGTTTGCTTCTCTTCGTCAGACCCGTAAGCAGCCGAGACGGTTTCTTCCGTTATACGGCTATACGTATCGGGATATAGCGCTTCAATTTCAGAAAGCGTATTTTCCAAAGGAAGCAGAAATTCAATTTTTGAGTAATTTTCGAGAGTTTCAAAATCAAGGATAAATATATCTATCGCTCCGGATGAAAGCATTGCCAGCCGCTTATTTTCCTGTATCATCATATAAGAGGGGTCGTCTTCAAGAAAGAGCGTGACATAGTATTCAACTATCTGCGAGCCTGCGTTTGAAAACAGCTTCTCGCCGATTGTTTGCGCGAGGGCGTGCATATCATCGGACAATATATATGACGCGTCCCATTCGATATGCAGACCGATGTTTCGCCTGTTGCCGCAGGTTGTAAGCACAGATACCAAGATTATGACACCGAGGACTCCGCCTATGATAAAAAAGCGGTAATAGTCCCAGATATATCCGAGTTTTTCCTTAAACGGCATGTCACTTAGCTTTTGCAGCTCGCTTCGTGACCTGTCCTTGCTGCGGGGCATATAGTTCAAATAAGCACCTCACGGTAAATATAATTGATTGCTTTTACAATTATATTTCACAAGAGCGTCACCGTCAAGTTTCTTTATTTCTTTCTTTCGGGCGTATTATTTTTTAGCAAAGATATTGACAATAATGCTGCGGTGCTGTAAATTATAGAGGTGGTCAGGCATGACTGCTTACTTTGGTAAAATCAAACAGAAAGGTGAAGTATAATGAAAAAAATCCTTGCATTGCTTTTGGCTGTAATTATGAGTGTGGGTATACTCGCAGCCTGCGAAGGAGAGCCAGAGGGCGCAAAAGGCGGAGATGACCCCGTGACAACGCCTACTCCCGGACCTTCGGGTGAGCAAAAATCAGAAAGACAACTGCTGGCAGAACAGTACGGACTTCCGTGGACAGACGAAATGGAGTCATGGCAGCCCATATCATTTACCTATTTCAGCCGCAATCCCGGTCAAGTACCGGCAGCGGACAACCCTATCATTGAAATAGTAAGTAAGATAACGAATGTCACGATCGAATTTGAAATGCTCGTCGGCGACCTCGGCACAAAGCTCGGAACCATGCTTACCGGCGGTGATGTGCCCGACATGATATTTGTCGGAGGCGACGCGGGCATAGCTATTGACTCGGGAAAATTTATGCCGATTGACGACCTGATCGAAGAGTATGCGCCAAGACTCCGCGCTCACTACGATCCATGGTGGGACCTTATGCGTTATACGGATGGACGCATTTACACAGCCGAAATTTGGAGCACGCCGGTAGGTGAGAGGTATACATTCTGGGATAACGCAACCGCGTTTTGGATTCAAAAGGATGTGCTCGACCATTTTGGCTACGCACCGCGCACTCTCGACGAATACTTTGATTTTCTCAGAGAGTATAAAGAGCTCTACCCGACGATAGACGGTATGCCGACGGTCGCCTTTTCGATACTGCACGATATAAACGGAAAGCGTTACAGCATTGACAACGGCGGATTCTTCCTCGCCGGGCACGCCAACTGGGGCGGCGCGGTAAACACCGATGGCAGCGGACCGGATGCGGCTATATCTCCTGATGTACATGCCCGTTGGACGAGCGATTTCCAATACAAATGGTGGAAGAAATTAAACGAAGAGTTCCACAAGGGCACGTTCAGCCAAGAAACCTTTACACTTTCCGAGAGTGACTATGTCGCGCAAATAGCCAACGGCGTTGTGCTTGGCGTATGCGATCAGCAATGGGTCTTTGAGGAAGGCGAAAACACGCTCATCGGCGACCAGCGTTATAATCGCACATATCTGCCTGTAGGTATAGTATATGACGATTCAATCACGCCTGCCTATTTAGACGACAAATCGGAAAGTTTCACGGGCTCTAACGGTATCAATATCAGCAACACAATCTCCGACCCCGTAAGGGCTATAAAATACTTAGATTGGATCATTTCCGAAGAGGTTCAAAAATTCCTTTACTGGGGCATTGAGGGCGAGCATTATTTCTACAATGACGAAGGCCGTATCGAGCGTCCCCCCGAGCAGCGTGAGCTCCAGCTTGCCACAAGATGGACAACAGACAACCTCGGACGCTTCCTCTTTAACGCAATGCCTAAGATGCAAGGAACATATCCGTCAGACGGCAACCCGACCGATACGAGCCAGTCTTATGTTGAATGGTACGCATCGCTGACGTCGTATGATAAAGAAATCTACGAAAAGCTCGGCATCGAGACGCAAATCGGACTTTGGGGACCGATAGGTCAAAGACCGGCATTTTATCCCTATTGGAGCATTACACCGCCGAGAAATTCCGATGAAGAGTTTGTAAACAATCGAATCGGTGATATTACAAAAGCGCAAATAGCCCTTATGATCGTCGCGGATGAAGATAAGTTTGACGATTTGTGGGAGAGCTTTGTCGCCGACATACATGCTGTGGACGTATCGGGACTTGAAGCGTATTTTGCGAGCATAGCGCAAACCAGAATAGAAGCCACGGGCGGATAAGAACCCGCAGGGAGATGGGGCTGATAATTCAGTCAGCCCCATCTTTTTAACATACCGTGCAACATTGCAACATTTACCGCATACATTTAAGGCTCCCAAATATGATAAGGGATGGTCATAGACATGAATGACACAGCAAACAGCGCTATCGCTTCACAAAATGGATTTTTAAATTTTCCAAAAAGATTTTGGGTCACCTTGACGGGGTTGGTTGGCATTTTTATCGTATCCATGCTCAATTGGGCGCACGATGATCTAATTTTCCAATTTACCGAATGGAGAGAGCTTTTTCCGGGTATCGAATATTTAAGAGATGTGCCTGTAAGATTTGGCCTTGCGGATTTATTGGGGAGCTACCAAAACACCAATCTATATTTTTACTTTGGCGACTTATCGCAATACAATATCTTTAAGATCATGTCAATCGTTATAGCCGTACTGCTGGTCTTGTCTTTTGCGACGGTACTTTTCGCGCTCGTTCGCTACCGCTCGAAACATTTTACCAAGCTGTGCATACTGGGCTTTAGCCTTTTTGCATTTACGGCACTCTTATACATTGTTTTTACGATGCTGATTTCCACAACGGACACACCGCTCGACACATATAAAATCATTATGGCAGTGCTCATAGTGCTGCTTGTAGCGTCATTTTTACTTATGATACCCGTTTTCATACAAAAACGCAAAGACCCGGTAAAATCTCAAACTGTTTATAAGTTTGCTTTATCGGCTTTTCTGTCCTTATCTTTTATTACCATTACGATGCTGATAATCGAAGCGATGCTCGAAACGATAATTACGGCAATACCGGTCATAATATTTGTGGCATCGCTTTCCACCATACCTTTTTTACTCGATCCCGCGGAGGTAAAAAGCAAGCGTTTGAGCAGATTTTTACATCAAAAGGCATTTTTCTATATGATAATACCCATAATGGCATACGTTTTCTTGTTTAGCTATTATCCGCTCAAGGGATGGGAAATGGCTTTTCAGGACGACCCACTGTTAAAAGAAACTTCATATATAGGTTTCAAATGGTTTGTGTTCTTATTTACAGAGGGCGAATTTTGGAAGATTATGCGAAATACGCTGGGAATGAGCGTAATAAATCTCGTGTTGGGATTCACGACGTCTATATTCTTTGCGCTTTTGCTAAATGAAGTGCGGCAAAAATATTTCAAGAGGGTTGTGCAGACAATATCTTATCTGCCGCATTTTCTGTCGTGGGTTATTGCGGCGGGAATGATCACGCAGTTTTTGATGAGCGACGGCCTGTTAAACCAGATGTTGGGCAGCGATAAGGTTTGGCTTACCGACGCCGATAATTTTTGGTGGATAGTCGGTTGGGGCAATGTTTGGAAAAGCGTAGGCTGGAACACCATCATCTACCTTGCCGCCATTACCTCGATTGACCCGGAGCTTTACGAAAGCGCCGAGCTTGACGGAGCCGGACGGTTTGCGAAAATGATACACATTACGCTGCCCGGCATAAAGTCCACCATACTCGTTTTGCTCATAATGAGCATTGGCTGGATACTGAGCGCGGGATATGAAGTGCAGCTTCTTTTGGGTAACACGCTTACTTGGGATAGGGCTGAGACTATTGACACCTTTGTCTACCGCTACGGCATACAGGATATGAGGTTCCCGCTCGCTACGGCTCTCGGAATGTTTAAGACGGTAGTAAGCATAATTCTCATCACCGGAGCCAACTTTGCCTCTAAGCGTTTTGCTAAAGAGAGCTTGGTATAGGAGGGACAGTGACATGGAAGCAAAAGCAAAAATAGATCAGTCAAAATTCCGGCAGCGCTTGCCCGACTACATATTCATTTTGTGCAACACAATATTTATGTGCTTCATAATATTGATCATGCTATACCCGTTTGTAAATACGCTTGCCATATCCCTAAACGACGCATTAGACAGCGTAAAAGGGGGCATCGGGCTTTTGCCGCGCAAATTCACTCTTGATAACTTCGATCAGGTGTTTAAGAACGCCAGAATTCTTACGGCATTTACAAACTCGGTGGGGCGCACTGTCATATCTACCGCCGGAGGAGTGTTTCTTTGTTCGATGGCGGCGTATGTGCTGAGCCGAAAGGAATTTATGTGGAATAAATTTGTCACGGTTTTCTTTTTGCTCACGATGTATATCAGCGCCGGTCTTATACCTATGTATATGCTGTACGGAAAACTCAGCCTGATCAATAGCTTTAATGTATACTGGATACCCGGTTTGTTTGGAGCTTTTAACATAATCGTTATACGAACCTATATTCAAGGCTTGCCGGACAGCCTTGTCGAGGCGGCGCGCCTTGACGGGGCGGGGGAATTTCGTATCTTCGCTCAAATTGTTCTGCCAATCTGCAAGCCTGTTTTGGCTACAGTCGGCTTATGGATAGCGGTTGGAAACTGGAATGATTGGTTTACGACCGCCGTCTATGTTTCCGGTCAAAGAAACATAGAGCAATATACAACGCTTCAGTATGAGCTATATAGCGAGCTTCAATCTGTCCTTGCGCGGATGGGAGAGCGTCAATCAGAATTTTTGGCGTCGCAGGGCGCGGCGGCAAGGCAAAATACCACTACCGTCTCGGTACGCGCCGCCACCACTATCGTTGCCGCCCTGCCGATATTGTGCGTATATCCGTTTTTGCAAAAATACTTCGTAAAAGGCGTCCATGTGGGCAGCGTCAAAGGATAATCGCATAAGAGCCGCACAAAGAGACGCACGCAACATAACATTGCACGCAAAATGATATTTCACGCAACATCACGTTTCACGCAACATCACGTTGCGCGCAAAATAACGCCAAGCGCGAGCATATAATTTTATGGCCGGATTGCTTCTGTCCGCTTATAGTAGCGGATGGAAGCAACAAACAATATTGCATATATGAAAAACACACAGTTGCAGGAGGGCGACGTAATGAGTAAATTTATGGATGAGGATTTTCTGCTCACAGGCAAGACGGCAAAAAAGCTATATCATAACTGCGCATCCAAGATGCCGATCATTGATTATCATTGCCATATTGACCCTGCCGAAATTTATCAAAACAAGCGCTTTGCCGACTTGTCGGAAATTTGGCTTTCCGGCGATCACTATAAGTGGAGGCTCATGCGGGCTTCGGGGATAGAAGAGGAGCTTATCACGGGCAATGCTTCAAACCGGGAAAAATTTGAGGCATTTGCAAGCATATTGCCTCGCGCAATAGGAAATCCAGTATATCACTGGGCGCATTTGGAACTAAAGCGTTTCTTTGATATTGATATACCGCTGAATTCCCGCAGCGCTGGCGATATTTGGGAAGCGGTCTCACAAAGGCTCTCGAAAGATAATAGCCTTCGCGCTCGCGGCATAATCAAAAGCATGAATGTTAAGACCATTGTTACTACGGACGATCCGACGGACAGCCTAAGGTGGCACAAAAAGATAGCGAGCGATGATAGTTTTGACGTAAATGTGCTGCCTTGCTGGCGTCCTGATATGGTAATGGGCATTGATTGTGACAATTTTCCCGAATATATACAAAAGCTGTCAGCTGCCGACAGCAACAATGACGGAACATCCGCCGTAGGCGCTAAATCAAATCGGAACAGCATTAAAAGTCTCGACGATTTAAAGAGCGTATTGCGAGAGCGTATGAACCATTTTGCGGAAAATGGGTGCAAAGCCTCAGATCACGGGATTTTTGAGATTGTGTACGCACCGGCCTTCGATGAAGAAATATCCGCCATATTCAAAAATGGACTCGAAGGCAAAACGGTCAGCGCGGACGATGCAAATAAGTTTAAATATTATATGCTCTCATTTCTCGCAAGAGAATATTCGCGCTTAAATTGGGTAATGCAGCTTCACTACGGCGTTTTGCGAAACGTAAACACGGCCTTGCATAGCAAACTAAAAGCAAACGCGGGTTTTGACTGCATAGGCTCTGCCTCCGGGCTTGCCGGGCTTGCAAAATTTTTGGATTCGCTAAATATCACAGGTGAGCTGCCAAAGACTTTGATTTTTTCGATAAACCCAAATGATAATGAAGCGATAAACACGCTTGCGGCATGCTTTACGGAAGAAAAGGTAAAAGGGAAAGTCCAGCAGGGGAGCGCGTGGTGGTTTAACGACACATATCAAGGAATGAAGCGGCAGCTCATCAGCTTTGCCGAAAATGGCGTGCTGGGAAATTTTATTGGTATGCTCACGGACTCGAGAAGTTTCACAAGCTATACGCGTCATGAATATTTCAGGCGCATTTTATGTGATTTGCTCGGCGGGTTTATTGATACAGGGCGTTATCCTGACGATATGGAGCATATCGGAGGCATTGTGCGTGATATTTGCTACAATAACGCAAGGGACTTTTTCGGGTTTTAACAAAATCATATCGGAGGCCGCGTCAACATGAAATTAAACGATATAGGCATAAAAGACAAAAAATCATGGGAGCAAAAAGGTTATATAACGCCTTGCTTTGATCGTGAGGTCATAAGAAAACACACGAAGTCCGCTCCCGTATGGCTGCACTTTGGAGCCGGAAATATCTTTCGCGCCTTTATTGTTGTACTCGCTCAGCGGCTTATTGATATGGGCTCGCTAAACGGAGGCATTATAGCGGGAGAAGGCTATGACTATGAAATTTTGGATATTGCCTATAAACCTTTTGACGACCTGTCAATCTGCGTGACGCTGATGCCTGACGGCAATGTCAAAAAAGAGGTCGTCTGTGCCGTCACGGAATCTGTAAAAACAGATAAGGACGGTATGTCAAGGCTGCGTGAGATATTCGCTTCGCCAAATCTGCAATTGGTCAGCTTTACAATAACCGAAAAAGCGTATGACATGAACAACCCTTTTATCGGAATTCTCGCGGAGCTGTGCTTATGCCGCTTTATAAACGGAGCTTTCCCGCTTGCGCTTGTGAGCATGGATAATTGCTCAAATAACGGAATATTGCTCAAAAACGCGGTGCTTGAGTATGCAAAGAAAAATATCAATACGGATGCCGATTTTCTTTCCTATATAGACAATCCCGAAAAACTTTCATTTCCCTGTACTATGATTGACAAGATTACGCCATATCCCGATCGGGGCGTCGCGAAAATGCTCACAGATGACGGCATAGAAGATATGAAAATCTTAGAAACGGCAATGAAATCCGTCACGGCTCCTTTCGTCAACGCGGAAGCTCCCCAGTATCTTGTCATAGAAGATGTTTTCCCAAACGGCAGGCCGCCGCTTGAGAAAGTTGGCGTAATGTTTACCGATCGCGAGAGCGTTTATAAGGTTGAAAAAATGAAAGTCAGCACATGCCTAAATCCGCTACATACGGCAATATCCGTATTTGCGTGTATGCTCGGCTTTACGCGTGTCAGCGACGCCATGCGCGACGAGGATTTGCAAAGGCTTGTACAAATGGTCGCGAAAGAGGGTTTGCCTGTCGTTTCTGATCCGAAAATTATTTCACCATCAGAATTTATTGACACGGTTTTAAACCTTCGTTTGCCTAACCCGCATATACCCGACACGCCGCAGCGCATAGCCACGGACACATCAAAAAAACTCGCGGTGCGTTTTGGCGAGACGATAAAAGCATATATGCAAAGCGATAAGTTAGATATAAGAGAGCTTGTCGCGATACCGCTCGTACTGGCGGGTTGGTGCCGCTATATAATGGGGATTGATGACGACGGCAATGAGTTTGAAACCGACCCTGATCCGCTTTTGCCTGAGTTAAAACCGCTCTTTGACGGCATAACGCTCGGATGCGATGACAATTACGCTTCGGTGCTGCGGCAAATACTGTCGAAGAGCGATATATTTGGCGTTGATTTATACAAGGCAGGCATCGCAGAAAAAGTAACTTCGTATTTTGGTCAAATGATATCCGAGCCGGGCGCGATACGAAAGGCACTGCAAGAAAACCTGCCTCACGGCAAATCATAATATCGGATATGATCGGCTCGGGCATATGAAGCCGGTTCAGGCATTTAGAAGCTGCAAAGTGCCTCAAAGCCGCGCCGGCAGGCGGATAGTCAGAACATTTTATATTGGAGAAAAAGAATCGAGCTATGTTTGTTGAAAACGAAAAGCAAGGTATCAGCGTATGTCAAATAAAAGAAAGCCTTTGCGCGTACTTGTCAAGCAAAAGGCTAAACAAAGTGCTGCTCGTCCCCCCCGACATAACACGGAAAAACTCCGGGGCGGGAATCATCACGGAGCTTTTGTATGATATTCTCGACGATGTTCATATAGATATACTTCCGGCGCTCGGTACGCATATGCCAATGACCAGAGATGAGCAAACAGCTTTTTTTGGCGGCAAAATCCCGCCGGAGAGGTTTCTTGTTCATGATTGGCGAAACGGGGTCAGTAAAATAGGGGAGATACCTGCAAAACTCGTGCGTGAGGTTTCGGAAGGCTTGATCAATGAAAAAATGGAGCTTGAAATTTCAAATTATTTGCTTGATCCGTCATACGACCTCATATTGTCCATCGGCCAGGTAGTGCCGCATGAGGTTGTCGGAATGGCAAATTATACGAAAAATATAGTCGTTGGCTGCGGCGGTAGCGGAATTATCAGCGCTTCGCACATGCTTGGAGCGTTTTACGGCCTCGAACGCATAATGGGTAAGGATCATTCCCCGGTGCGTAAGGTTTTCGACTATGCGCAGGAGCAGTACATTTCAAAATTGAGCGTGGAGTATATCCTTACGGTTACTCGCACAAGCGGCGGTCAGACAGATATAATCGGATTGTATATGGACAAAAAGCGCGATGGGTTTGACCGTGCGGTGGCTCTTAGCCAAAAGCATAACCTAAACTATGTGGATAAACCCATAAATACCTGCGCGGTATGGCTCGACGAAAAAGAATACCGCTCGACTTGGCTCGGGAATAAAGCAATATACCGCACCAGAATGGCAATCGCGGACGGCGGCCATCTTATGATACTTGCGCCCGGCGTGATGTGCTTTGGCGAAGACTGTGAAATTGACAGGCTTATAAGAAAATATGGTTACATAGGCAGGGAAAAAATACTTGCTCTTTGCAAAACAAAGGCGGAGCTAAGGGGCAATCTTTCCGCCGCGGCGCATTTGATACACGGCTCATCTGACGGACGCTTTGAAATTACATATGCGACAAAAAATCTTACTCGAGATGAAGTCGAAAGCGTGGGTTTTAGGTATATGCCGCTCGATGAAGCCATCGCCCTCTATGACCCGCTCCGGCTAAAACCGGGTTATAATACGCTTGCAAGCGGCGATGAGGTATACTTTATCGAAAATCCGGCCTTGGGTCTTTGGGTATTGTGATTTGTTGCATTTGAAATTACATTTTGATTTTTGACGCAAATAAGAGTAAATTAGTGCCTTAAAAACTTGCATTTGAATACAAAAATAGTGTATAATACAATAGTAACGCAATCTACAGCGTTATGCTTGAAAGGTTTTGGATTTTATGTTTCAAATTGGGGATATGATTGCTCACCCCATGCACGGTGCCGGAATAATAGACAGCATCGAAGAGCGAAGAATGAACGGATGCACAAGACAATACTATGTGTTGAAGATGCCTGCCGGTGGTATGGTTGTCATGATACCGATTGAGTCATCCGAACAGATTGGCGTCAGACCGATAGTTGACTCAAACGAAGCCGACAATCTCATGGCGTCTATCTCAAATATTGACGCGGAGATGACATCAAATTGGAACAGGCGTTACCGTGAGAATATGCAGCGTATCAAAAGCGGCGATTTGATTGAAGTGGCTCGGGTCGTTAAGGGGCTTATGACAAGAGATGTTGAAAAAGGGCTTTCCACAGGCGAGCGCAAAATGCTCCACTCGGCTAAACAGATTTTTATTTCAGAGATCGTATTATCAAAAAAGCTCTCTTATGAAGAGGTCGAATCTCGCTTAAACGCTTCACTTGCGTAGGTATTTATATGCCGCTTTTTAAATTACTAAAGCTATTAATGCCTATATCGTTAAAAAAAACTCCCACTTGCAGCGTAGTTATAGCCGCAGCCGGCAGCTCGCAAAGATGCAAAGGGGAGGACAAGCTGTTTTATGAAATAAACGCCAAACCTGTCCTTGCATATACTATTGAGGCGTTTCAAAAATGCGATAGCGTCAATGAAATCGTCGTTGTGACAAAAGAAAACAATCTCGGCAAAGCTGCCGATATGTGCCGCCGTTATGGGCTGACTAAAGTAAGCAAGGTTATCACCGGAGGCATGACAAGAACACAGTCTGTATATAACGGGGTCTGCGCGCTGTCGGATAAAGCAAAGCTCATAGCCATCCACGATGGGGCAAGGCCGTGTATCAGCGGCGATATTATTGTAAACACGATAAATAAAGCGGCGAAGTTTAACGCGGCAGTTGCTTGTGTCAAGGTCACATCAACCCTTAAAATAGCCGACGGAAGCATGATCATCAAAAAGACCGTGGATAGGGATGGGTTTGTAGAAGTGCAAACACCCCAGATATTCCGGGCGCAAATCATAAAAGCCGCGCTCGCGAATGTGATAAAAAAATCTATCGCCTGTACGGATGACTGCGGCGCGGTAGAACTGTTAGCAGTGCCAATACATATCACGGAAGGTTCAGGAAAGAACATAAAAATCACCACGCCCGAGGACTTGGAGATTGCGGAGGCATTTTTATCATGATGAGTTGTGAGTACAAAATCGGTCACGGATATGACGCCCATAGGCTCATAGGCGGGCGAAAATGCGTATTATGCGGCGTTGAGATACCTTGCCCGTTCGGGCCGGACGGACATTCCGATGCCGATGTGCCGATACATGCGCTCATGGATGCTTTGCTCGGGGCTTGCGCACTTGGAGATATCGGAGAACACTATCCGCCATCTGAGCGTGCATGGAAAGATATAAGCAGCATGGAGCTGCTTGCCAAGACATATGCGCTTATTTTATCGCATGGCTATTGTGTCGGCAACGTGGATATAACCATCGTGCTTGAAGCCCCGCGTTTATCAGAGTATATAAGGCAGATGAGAGAGAATATAGCCGCGGTTTTAAAAACCGATGTCGGCACTATCAGCGTCAAGGCGACTACGGAAGAGGGCATGGGTTTTACCGGAAGCGGCATGGGCGTTTGCGCCACCGCAGTAGTATGTTTGCGCAAAATATGATATAATTAGATAAAAAAGAGGGCTATCAAAGCCCTGCATACGATTTCGGATTTACCTTATTTGAACTTGTAGTGTAGTTCCAAAGGGGTATCAAGCCCTTGTGGATACACTATAACCTAATGATTGTGAGATGTCAAGCATTTTTTGCAATGCTTTTTTTGCGTTTGCGATTTTACGATTTTTGTAATGTTGCAGGATTTTTTGTGTAGCATCTCAAAGCTAAACATTTTGAAAAAGAGAAGAAAAACGCTATGCAGTATGCTATAATGAAAATTGAACATTTTAGATAAACATTCATAATAAATCCGAAGAAAGAATTGATATTATGTGATTCCCCGCCTGAATTTGATACTGACGAGGATAGGAATTACTTTATTGTTACGCTGCGGCAGCACGAAGGGTTTAGAACTAATGGTGATGAAAAGAAAAAAATGGATGTCCCTGTAAATGTCCCTGTAAATGTCCCTGTAAATGTCCCTGTATCTCGTAGGGAGAAACTTAAAGAGATTGTTGCTGACAATCCATCAGTTACTGCGTATGAATTAGCTGCAATTTTCTCCGTGACAACGAAGACAATCAAGCGAGATCTAATCATGCTTAAAAAAACAGGGCAGTTAAAACGTGTTGGTTCCGATAAAACAGGGCATTGGGAGATTGTCGAGTAATCATTGAGCTTGAACTTGACTTTATCGAAACTGTATACGTTTTTAATCGAGCGAATGAGGGAAGCCCGTTTTCGGGCAGGAAGGCGAGAGGACATCTTAGACGAGTTATATAGGATTTTATGGCTACTCTTACAGCAGAGGGGATATTATCTAAAAGTATAAAATTCATGGAAAAGTAATAGGGGGACAATATGAAAAAATATTTAGGATTGGATGTTGGCACGGAATCAATCGGCTGGGCTTTGACGGATGAAAATTACGAGCTTTTGACTCGGAAAAAGTCTCCGATGTGGGGCGTACATCTTTTTACGCCTGCCGACAACAGCGACGAAAGGCGCAAATATAGGTGTACCAGGCGGCAGGTCAGGCGGCGCAAATGGCGCATCCGAATATTGCAAGAGCTGTTCAACGAAGAGATATCAAAGGTTGACGAGGGCTTTTTTGCCCGATTGAAGCTGCAAAAGGAAGGTCTGTTCACCGAAGGGGATAAAGAGTATTTTTCCGCATACCCTACCATCCATCATTTAATTCGCCATCTTCAAACCACAAAGGAAAAACCTGACATCCGACATATCTATCTGGCGTGTAGCTATTACATGAAGCATCGCGGACATTTTTATTCCAACATAAAAGTAGATGCGAGCTTCGAGGAACTATTGAAACTGGATGACACGTTTGCTGAGTTCGCCACTTGTGCGGAAGAGAGATTGGGCATAGTTCTTCAATATGACATCGGCCTGATTGAGTATGCTCTGCAAGAAGGTACTGCGACAAAAACCAAATCTGCGTTGAGCAAGGCTCTGACGGCGACTTCCGATGATGAGGACAAGCTGAATCATGTCATCAAGCTACTCTCGAACGCCACGGTGAATGTCGGTGATTTGTTTTCGCTGGAAGATAATGACAAGAAAATCAAGCTCAAAGATGCCGACTTTGAAACCGACACCATTCATGAGCTGAGGCTTGAGCTTGGCGATGATTTTGAGCTATTGGAGAAAGCGAAGCAGGTCATGGACTGGGTGGTTTTGCGTTCGATTTTGAAAGATGAAAAGAGCGTAAATACCCAGAGGCTGTCTTTATACAATTATGTCAAATCAGACAAGGAATTGCGTGGGGCAAAGCTTGACGAGTTCATGAAAGAGCGGCACAAGGAAAACCGCGTAATTCCATATCAGTTGCAGTGGGCGGATTTTCGCAAGGTACTGGATAATATTGCCCGTTTTTATCCCGCATTAGACACGGTGAAAATAGGTGAGTTGTTCAAGCATAAGATTCCATACTATGTCGGTCCTTTGAAAAAGGGCGGGGATTTTGCTTGGGTAGAAAAGAGAGGCGACGAAAAAATCTATCCGTGGAATTTTGACGATATTATTGACAAAGAAAAAACCCGCGAAGCCTTTATCGGCCGCATGACGGCAAAATGCACATACTTGGTAGGCGAAGATGTATTAGCAAGGGACAGCCTGCTTTATGCAAAATTCGTGATTTTGAATCAGCTTAACAATCTGCGGTTAAATGGCGAAAAATTGGATATCGGAGTGAAACAACGCTTATATCATGCCATGTACATTGACCAAAACGGCACGGTGTCGATTGCGAAGATAGGTAAATGGTTGCGTTCGGAAAACCTAATCGAGGCAAATGCCGCTATTAGCGGGGTTGACACCATTCTACAAGGAAACTTGAAAGCATATCACAATTTCAAGTCTTTTTTCGAGGCAAACAAACTGACCCCAAAAGAAGCAGAAGAAATAATCTATCGGCTGACGGTATTTGGCGGTGAGAAAGGTGAGCTGAAAAATTGGCTATGCTCGTCATTCGAAAAGTTAGACGACGGGGATATAAAGCGCATTCTTCGTTTTAATTACAAAGAATACGGTCGATTATCGCTAAAGCTTTTGGAAGGCGTTTGCCACGAGGATAGGAGCATCATTCAAATGATGTGGGAAACGAACAATAATTTCATGGAACTATTGTCGGACAAATTTACTTTCACCGATAAAATCAATGAAATGAATGATGAAAAAGAAAGCCCAAACAGGGATTTGAATGAATGGCTGGACGAGCATTACATTTCCAATCGGGTGAAACGCACGATTTTCAGGAGTCTTGACATCATCGACGAGATAATCGAGATGGAGGGCAAGCCGGATAAAGTCTTTATTGAAATGGCAAGGGGCGAGGAGGAGAAGAAGCGCACGAGGTCGCGAAAAAAGGAACTGGAGGAACTGCTGACAGGCAACAAGGAACTGTTGGAAGAGTTGAGTCAGTATGATGATGCCAGCCTGCGGCAAAAGAAATTGTTTCTTTATTTCATGCAAAAAGGCCGTTGTATGTACACAGGGGAGACGATTTCACTTTCCACACTTTTGTCCGACAATTGGGATATCGACCATATATGGCCCAGGGCAAAGGTCAAGGATGACAGCATCCGTAATAACCTCGTGCTGGTTGACAAGACCGCCAACGGTGAAAAGGGCGACAGCTATCCACTTCCTCCCGACATACGGGACAATATGCGCGGGTTTTGGGAGGAACTGAAAGCAAAAGGCAACATTAGTGAGGAAAAATACATCCGATTGGTGCGGGCAACTGCTTTTTCGGAAGATGAAATGGTGAATTTCATTAACCGTCAACTGGTCGAAACAAGGCAGTCCACCAAGGCTCTCGCCCAATTGCTAAAGGAAAAATACGACATTAAGCCGATTTATGTCAAGGCGGGATTAGTGACGGAGTTTAGACAGCAGTATGAGTATTTCAAATGCCGTGAAATCAATGATTACCACCACGCCAAGGATGCTTATTTGAACATTGTTTGCGGCAACGTGCATGACTTGCTTTTCAGTAATGTGCGGGTGTTCGTGAGGAAAAGGGATAATTTTTCGGTCAAACCCGAGGTTCTTTACAGCAAGCGTGACTGGCTGAAGAATGACTGGAAAGAAAACACCCATGGCATAATCAGGCAGACGATGCAAAACAATAAGGTGAAGTATACAGAGTTTGCGTTTGAGAATAGAGGTGGTTTGTGGGGGAAAACCCTCGGTCTTGTTCCGCGCAAAGGTGAAGTAGATGGAGCGGGAAAGCCATATGAGCTGTCCACCTGTTTCTTTGCGTTGATATCCTATCGGCTCAAGGGGCAAATGCTGACACGACTTGTCCCGATATATAATTATAAACTGGAGGAGTTTGACAAGGACAAGGCGAATTATTTTGAGAATGTTTATCCGCAGTTGAATGAGAAATTTGTAGGCGAGAATGTCAAGTTCATTCGCACGGTTAAATTGAGAAGTGTCGTGACGGAAAAAGGTGTCCGTTATCGGGTAACAGGGAACACGAATATGTCGCACACATATCAGTTGGTGTTGTCGTCAGACATGGAAGAGCATTTACGCAAGCTGTTAAAAGCTGTTGAAAAAAATGATTACCGCAATATCGAGGTTGGGAAAAATCATATGCTGTTCAAGTCTTTTAAGGACAAGCTCTCGAGTTCCGTTTATTCGAAGATTAGTTCAATAGCAATGCAGATTGAATGTTTTGACGAGGACGAGTTCGTGGGCTTGGATATAGAAAAACAAACGACATTTTTGAAAAACGCATTAAATCTTTTCACGGCGAATAAAGTATTTGCTGATTTGACATTGATGGGTGGGGTGAAATTAGCGGGAGCCATGAGAATTCCGTCAGCGGTAGACATCGACTACATCATTGACCAATCCCCAACCGGTTTCCACGAAAGGAAATTCAAAGTGGGAGGTCAAGATTCATGAGTTGGCGGACAGTCGCCATCACAGGCAGGGCGAAGCTTGATTATCGCATGGGGTATATGCTTATCCGCAAGGATACGGAACAGAGGGTATTCCTGGATGATGTCAATGTGCTGATTTTGGAAAGCACAGCCATATCGCTGACTACATATCTGCTTAAGGAGCTGGCAAGCAAAAAAGTCAAAACCATTTTTTGCGATGAGTTGCATAATCCCTACGGAGAGTTGTCGCCATTTTATAATAACACTTCCTGCACAGCCAACATTGCAGAGCAGATTGCTTGGGAGAAGGTAAGAAAAGATGCGGTGTGGCGGAACATTATCAAGGAAAAGATTAAGAATCAAGCAGAGGTCTTGCGCTCCATAGGGGAGTGTGAAAAAGCGGAAATGTTGCAAGCTTATGCGGAGGATGTCAGGGATGGCGACATATCCAACCGCGAGGGTCATGCGGCTAAGGTGTATTTTAACGCTCTTTTCGGCAACAGTTTTTCCAGAGGACAAGACAATCAGATCAATGCCGCTCTGAATTATGGCTACGCCCTGATATTGTCAGTATTCAACCGTGAAATTGTGGCGTTTGGTTATCTCACACAGCTTGGTATAAATCACCATAATACGTACAATTATTTTAATCTAAGCTGTGACTTAATGGAACCTGTCCGCCCGTTTGTTGATTTATTGGTGAAAACTTCGGACTTCAAAGAGTTTGGCATGACGGAAAAGCATATAATGCTCGGATTGCTGTCACAGGAAGTGAATGTGAATGGTCAGAAAAATTATTTGACCAATGCAATTTCCGTTTATACGAAAAGCGTTTTGAACGCAATAAACTCTGAAGATGAAATAAAATACGTGCATTTCTTGTGAGGAATGAAAGTGAGTTATCGTTTTATGCGTGTGATGGTCATGTTTGACCTGCCGACCGTGACGGCTGAAGACAAATGCAGTTACCGAATGTTTAGGAAGAAGCTTATAAAGGATGGTTTTTTGATGATGCAAGAGAGTATATACGTCAAAATAGCCATAAACCCTGCCGCCGGTGAAGGCATCATCAACAGAGTTGAGAAATATAAGCCCAAAAAAGGCATCATTCAAGTGCTGACTGTCACAGAAAAGCAGTTTGAAAGGATGCGCTTTATAGTCGGTGAGCCAAGCGGCGATATTGTAAGCTCTGCAGAAAGGCTAATGATATTATGAGGTTGATTATTCCTGATATTGACAAATACTTTGATTTTGATAATCAAGTGGTGAATCGTTTGGTCATAGAGAGTCCGTTTTTGTGGCGCAAGGTTTTACAATCTTTCAGAAATCAGTTTGAGCGGGGGTTTGAATATGCAAGGGCTTATGACGGAACGACAGAATTGAATTTCACAGCAAATGCGGAAATCATATACTCGCCGATTGATATAAATGCAAACCGGAGCAGGCTATTGACGAAGTTATATAAGGCTTTGACCGTTGATGGTATAAGCGGCGAGCAGTTAGAAAAAACATACTCTTTGAAACGGGATATCCGAAATTACTTTGAACAGTTTCTTTGCGATTATGATTTTGACTTAGTGTACAATGATGATTTCGATATGACAAGCCTGTTTAAAGTGATCGGGATCAGGTTTAACGAAGCATCAAACGATGTGCTTAATAACTTACTGGAGTATATGCTTTGTGTTCAGACCTTTGACGGAGACAAAGTATTCATACTAATTGGGCTTAGTGATTATATGAGCAGTACAGAGAAAGAGAAATTTCATGAAACTGTTTTGGCTAAAGAAGTAAAACTTTTCTTGTTGGACAGAGCCTTGTATGAAAGAAGCAGATTAGAGAAAATAGTTGTAATAGATGATGATTTGTGCGAGATTTAGCTGGAAATAGCGGCACAACTGTAGTATAATATGAGTGAAGGAGGAAATACATATGAGCTATTTTCAATTTGCAGATCTTATCAATCTGCCCTCAATGTTCACAGTGATTTTGGGTATTTGTGAATTTGAGGTTTGAGAGTAGTGTAGTTCCAAAGGGGTATCAAACTATGTGTTGGACGATGAAAAACAATGCTCCGTTTGAGAGTAGTGTAGTTCCAAAGGGGTATCAAACTATCAAAACCATAATGCCTGTGTGTCATCAGTTTGAGAGTAGTGTAGTTCCAAAGGGGTATCAAACAAACAACAACGCCTATAGGAAATATAATAAGTTTGAGAGTAGTGTAGTTCCAAAGGGGTATCAAACTGTGCGGTAATCGTCGCGTTCAACATCGTTGTTTGAGAGTAGTGTAGTTCCAAAGGGGTATCAAACAACGACGCGACCGATACCGATATGGAGGGTGTTTGAGAGTAGTGTAGTTCCAAAGGGGTATCAAACTCTCCCTGTACTTCTTATTCGACACTCATGTTTGAGAGTAGTGTAGTTCCAAAGGGGTATCAAACAGGCACGGTGACACTAAAAGTGATGTGGGGTGTTTGAGAGTAGTGTAGTTCCAAAGGGGTATCAAACCTTGCGTTTAGCTTTGCCCTACCAACTTTTGTTTGAGAGTAGTGTAGTTCCAAAGGGGTATCAAACCACCGCCGCCTATACGGACAGTAATTGTAGTTTGAGAGTAGTGTAGTTCCAAAGGGGTATCAAACCTATGTAACAGTTGCAGCATATTACCAATCGTTTGAGAGTAGTGTAGTTCCAAAGGGGTATCAAACCTGAAACAACGCTAACCAAATACAGGACCAAGTTTGAGAGTAGTGTAGTTCCAAAGGGGTATCAAACTGTAATTATAAAGAAAACAATCTTGTTTGCGCCGCGGCGAAAAACAATCTTAAGTGGTTCCTCAAAAGCACTTGAAAAATTATTCAAATATTGTAAAATATACATAAGAAGATTAAAAGATGAAGATTTTGTGGATTTACAATTTCAATTATCGGTGAATGTTTTGAGGATGAATTTAAATAAATCACATATGTTCCAGCATAAATTGCGCAAAATATGATATAATAACCTCCAGCGGTTATTATATCGGTGATTTTGACCGCTACGCTTATCACATTATTTTCAACGGGAGCAATTATGGCAATAGACCTTAGAGAAATTTATGAACAAGTAATTGGCGTGCTCACATCTCTTAGATACTCCCTTCGTATCTGGGATATTATTGACATACTGATTATCGCGTTTCTCATATATAGAGTCCTCAGCATTATGCAAAAGACAAGCGCCAGCAGCGTCATTAAAGGGCTGCTCATTCTCCTTGCGGCAGCGTGGATCGCAAATTTCTTCAACATGAACATATTGACCTATCTGCTCAGACAGGTTATGCAGCTTGGAATACTTGTCATAGTAGTTTTGTTTCAACCTGAAATACGCAAACTGTTTGAAAAAATGGGTACGGCAAATTTTGGTGGAATATTTAGAAAACGCAGGAGATACGATAATATTGAGGCAGTTATACAAAATGTCGCCGAATCATGCGTAGCAATGGCGGAAAATAAAACAGGCGCGCTCATTGTTTTTGAGCGGAAAGTGGGCTTAAACGATTACGCTGTCACGGGGGTCGGCATAGACGCAAAAGCATCTTCCGATCTTATACAAAGCGTATTTATCGAAAACGCCCCCATGCACGATGGAGCGCTCATTATTCGTGAGGACCGTATTCTTGCCGCCGCCTGTATGTTGCCGTTATCAACAAATTATAACTTGAGCAAGGAACTCGGCATGAGACATAGAGCCGGGGTCGGTCTTAGCGAACGCTCGGATGCGGTGGTTGTTTTGGTCTCGGAACAGACGGGTACTATATCTGTCGCAATTGACGGGATGCTGAAACGTAATTTAGACAATGATACGCTCGCTCGGCTTCTTATAAGCGAAGTGCTGCTTTTTAACGACAGCCGTGAGATGAAAAGGCGAGCCAAGTACGCAAGGCAAAAGGTGACAAGCGATGATTAAAGAGATATTAAAGAAATTTGCGACGCGAATCGTCTATATATTGTTTTCCCTTATGCTCTCGATTGCGCTGTGGATGTATGTGGAGATAACGGAAAACGATATGCAAACACTCGAAATCAGCGATGTCCATATTGAGCTGCTCAATATGGAGCTGCTGCACGACAGGGATTTGCTGGTTTCGTCAATTTACACCGAAAATCTTTCGCTTACGTTTGAAGGTTCCCGCTCCAATATTTCCAGACTTGCGGTTGAAGGCGCGGTGACCGTTGAGGTAGACCTTGAAAATATCCGCCAAATGGGTTTTGCAAGCCCGATCTATAATGTTATACTGCCCTCGTCGGTAAATGCCAATGACGTATCTATTGTCGGAAGGTCGGCATCCCGTATTACTTTGTATATAGACAGGATATTTTCAAAAAATATCGAGGTTCGGACAAATTATACGGGCGGTACGGCGAGCGATGATTTGATCGCTGATATTCCCGTTATAGACCCTCAATCTATCACGGTTCGCGGGCCTGAGGAAATCGTGCTGCGTATCAGTCATGCTTTTGTCCCCATAGTCAGGGAAAACTTATCATCCACATATCAGGCGGAGCTTCCTTTCGTTTTATACGATACCGACAATGAAATAATAGAACAATCTATACTTGACACCCTTGTCTTGTATCAAGACCAGATACATATCACGATACCCATAGTGCAGGTAAAGACCATATTTCTTCATGTTGAGCTGCTTCACGGTATTACAACATCTGAAACAAACACCGAAACAGTAATATCTCCGGGAGAGATCACCGTTTCGGGAGACCCTGAACTCTTAAAAGACCTCAACATTATACATATCGGCAATATAGATATGCAAAGTTTTGGCACAACATCTCAGCCAAGGGAATTTCCGATAAGGATACCAAATTACATAACAAACTTGTCGGGAGAAACATTTGCCACCGCGCAGGTTCGCACGTCAGGGCTTGCCGCGACCGCGTTTAGCGTAACAAATATACAGCCAATCAATATACCCCCGGGATATAATATTGAATTTATTACGCAATCTATTGACGTGAGAGTGCGCGGTACGCAAAACGCGCTCAACATGATTACGCCGATGAACTTTAGCATTATAGCCGATTTTTCGGAAATAACGAGTACCGGATTTGCGTCCATAACGGTAAATCCCGCCATTGTCGGAACAAATGCCGAGATTGAGGTGGTCGCGCCACTGGCATCGAGCGAATATAGGGTAAATGCCAGAGTGTCTGAAGAGGAGAGCGAGAGCCCATGATAAAAAGCATGACAGGATTTGGCGCCGCCAAAGGCGCTTCGGGAAAGCTCGAGATTTCCGTCGAAATAAAAAGTGTAAACAACAGGCATTTTGATTGTTCAGTAAAGATACCGCGCATTTTCGCGCAAATAGAAGAACAGCTTAAAGCGGTTGCCGGAACGTATATTTCACGCGGAAAAGTTGATATATCCGTTTTTATTGATTCGTCAAATGCCGATGATATAGAGGTTCGCGCAAATCATTCGCTTGCGAAAGAATACATCATGGCGCTGCGTGAAATCGCGGCCGAAAATAATCTTAGCGGCGACATTCGCGTCGCAGACCTCATCCGTTATCCCGATATACTGCAAGTCGCGAAACGGGAGATAGACGCCGATGTCCTTGGCAATGATATTGGCGGCATACTCGACAAAGCATTGCAAGGCTTTAACGAAATGCGATTGCGCGAGGGAGCAAAGCTAAAAGACGATATTTTGATTCGAATCGAACAAATAAGCAAATTGATTGAGTTGGCCGAAGAAGTTTCTCCGCAGTCTGTTCAAACGTATAGAGAAAAGCTTGAGGCAAGAATGATGGAGATACTGCACTCATCAACAATAGATGAGTCGCGCATACTGACCGAAGTTGCAATATTTGCTGACCGCGTAGCGATAGATGAAGAAATCATCAGGCTAAAGAGCCATATCGCGCAGCTTGATGAGTTGTTGGCTCAAAGCGAGCCTGTTGGCAGAAAAATTGATTTTTTGCTGCAGGAAATCAACAGGGAAGTCAATACTATCGGTTCAAAGGGCAGTGACCCGGCTATGTCAAAAATCGTTGTTGCTTTAAAATCAGAAATAGAGAAAATACGCGAGCAAGCTCAAAATATTGAGTAATCTTTGCGGGAGGATATAATGAAGCTCATCAATATCGGTTTTGGAAATATGGTATCGGCAGAGAGGATTATAGCGATTGTCAGCCCTGAATCCGCGCCGATAAAGCGTATCGTTTCCGATGCCCGCGTGAGCGGGGAGCTGATTGACGCGACATTTGGACGCCGCACGCGCTCTGTTATCATAACCGATAACAACTGCCTGATACTCTCTGCGCTGCAGCCCGAAACCATTGCATCACGAATCGGCCAGGATTCTAAGGTGACGCATGATGAATGATAAAGGCAAGCTGGTAATTATATCCGCTCCGTCCGGCTGCGGCAAAGGCACCATCATTGCGGAGATATTGCGTCTGCGCCCATCCTATATCTTTTCTGTGTCCGCCACTACCCGAACCCGGCGCATAGACGAAAAAGATGGCAGGGAATATCATTTCATTTCCCGAGACAAGTTTGAAGAGATGATATCAAATGACGAGTTTTTTGAATGGGCGGAGTATGTCGGAGATTTTTACGGAACGCCAAAAAAACCGATATACGATTTTGTAAACGGCGGCGCGACAGTTTTGCTTGATATAGAAGTGCAAGGCGCAAAGCAAGTCATATCCCGCGAGCCGAACGCGACATCTATCTTTATTATACCCCCGAGTATGCAGGAGCTTGAAAAACGCCTTCGCGGGCGCGGCACAGATTCGGAAGAAAAACTCGCGGCCCGTTTGGAGAGGGCAAAGGAAGAGCTTGAGGAAAAGTATAATTATGAGCATATCGTCGTAAACGACGTAATCTCCCGAACGACGGAAGAAATATTGCATATTATTGAACGAAAGGATTGAATCAATATGTTATACCCATCACTGGCCAGTTTACTAAAGCAAATCAACAGCCGTTACTTACTCGTCAATATCATTGCGCGGCGCGCACGTGATATTACATTAACCGATAAGGGGTTTGACGAGTACAGATGCGAAAAACCCGTATCAAGAGCTATTGATGAAATCGCCGCGGGCGAGCTCATGGTTACGCTGCCCGACGATCTTTAAGCCGCTTGCATAATGAGCCAACTTGTTGCGAAAATTGCCGTTTCCGCGGCAACCTATCATATAGATAAGCCATACGATTATCTCATACCGGAGGCTTCTTCGCATTTGGCAATTGCCGGAATGAGGGTTATGGTTCCGTTTTCCAGATATGACAAGTTGGTCGAGGGCGTTATTTTATCCGTAACTTCAAACAGCAAATGCGGCAAGCTCAAGGTTATTGAATCGTTTGTTGACGAGCGGCCTTTAATTGACGAAGAGAACATAAAGCTCGCTTTGTGGATGAGCGACAGATTTTTTTGCACGGTATATGATGCCCTTCGCGCAATGCTGCCGGTCAAACTTAAAGCAAAAAAACATCCAAAATCCGGCGAAAAAACAACAAGCAAGCTCGCAAATATGCCCGAAATGCGGCTAAGCGACGAGCAAAGCGCGGTTTTTGACGAAATTGTTAAGCTCTTTGAGCGCGGCTGTCCAAGCGCCGTTTTGCTCTACGGTATAACGGGCAGCGGCAAAACGCTGATTTATATAAAGCTCATCGAAGCGGTGCTGGCGCAAAATAAAACAGCAATAGTGCTGGTGCCCGAAATAGCGCTCACCCCGCAGACTGTCAGGATATTTAAGTCTCATTTCGGCGGCTTTATCGCTGTTTTGCACAGCGCACTCCCATCTCGCGAAAGATATACGGAGTGGACGCGCATTAGCGGCGGTGAGGTAAAGGTTGTGATCGGAACACGCAGCGCGGTTTTTGCCCCGCTAAAAAATATCGGGCTCATTGTTATAGATGAGGAACAAGAGCATACCTATAAATCGGAGAGCAGCCCGCGCTATCATGCCAGAGAAGTTGCGAAATATAGAGTGACCCGCTCATCGGGGATGCTTCTGATGGCTTCCGCGACACCGTCAATTGATAGCATGTATGCGGCAAAAACAGGAAAGTACAAGCTCTTCAGGCTTGACAGCAGGTTTAACGAAAAAGGATTGCCGTCTGTTATAGTCGTTGATATGAAAAACGAGCTAAGAGCCGGAAACGGAGGGGCAATCAGCTCCGTATTGCGCGAAGAGCTAAGAGCGAACATTCAGCGCGGCGAGCAAAGCATTTTATTTATAAATCGGCGCGGTGCCAGCCCGATTGTTACCTGCGGTGAATGCGGATACACCTATAGATGCAAAAAATGCAGCGTTTCAATGACATATCACACTACGGGTATGCGGCTTCTCTGCCATTATTGCGGATATACGATACCTGTTGGCACGCTCTGCCCGAAGTGTTCCGGCAAGCTAATGTTCATAGGCTCGGGCACGCAAAAGGTAGAGCAGGAGTTGTCGGATTTGTTTCCGGATGTCGGTATAATCCGCATGGACGCCGATACGACGATGCGAAAAAACGCGCATAACAAACTTTTGTCACAGTTTCGCGGCAATGAAGCTCATATTTTGCTCGGTACGCAAATGGTAACAAAAGGATTGGATTTTGAAAATGTAACGCTTGTGGGTGTACTCAGCGCCGATCAATCGCTTTATATGAGTGATTTTCGCGCAAATGAAAGAACATTTTCTCTCATAACGCAAGTCGTGGGCCGAAGCGGCAGAGGCAAGAAACCCGGCAGGGCAGTAATACAGACATTCACGCCGGAAAATAAAATCATTGAATATGCCTCAAAACAGGATTATGATATATTCTACGACAATGAAATTGCGCTCAGACAAGCGCTTGGAAGCCCCCCTGTACGCGACTTGCTTGTCATTACCGTTACGGGAGCCGGAGAAGCCGCTGTCGCCGCCTCATCATCGGCTTTGAAAGTGCTCTTTCGTAAATATTTTGAAAAAGAAGCTAATGTTGATATTCTCGGACCGGCTCCCGCTCCGATGCCCAAAATCAATAATAAATATATTTACAGGATTTTGTTAAATTGTGAGAACAGCAAACATATCAGGGCAATAGTAGCACACGGCGTCAAAGAATTTTCACGAGGCAAGAAGCCAAGTGGCGTAACGGTATATGCCGACGTTGACATGTGCTGAGCGTATGAGTATTTATTTTGGTAAAAGCCGGAAAGGATAGTATTGATATGGCTATAAGAAATATTTTGAGCGATGAGGACACAGCTCTTTATAAAACAAGCCGAAATGTGACCGATTTTGGTAGCAGGTTGCATACCCTTATTGATGATATGCGCGAGACCTTGCTTGACGCAAACGGGATAGGCTTGGCGGCGCCGCAGGTTGGTGTACTGCGTAGGGTTGCGCTTATAATTGATACGAGCCGTGAATCGGACGAGGATGCAAATACGCGGCCCGGCGATAATATTATTGAACTAATAAACCCGGTGTTTCTTCATCAGGAGGGCGAAGAGTCCTCGAGCGAGGGTTGCCTTAGCGTGCCGGGCGTTTATGGCATTGTAATGCGCCCGCAAGCCGTAAAAATCAAAGCGCAGGACAGGTATGGCAATGAGTATGAGCTTGACGCGGCAGGTCTGACGGCACGGGCTATATGTCATGAGATTGACCATTTGAACGGTGTGCTCTTTACCTCGGTGGCCGAGCGCATATTGACCGACGAAGAAGTCGAAGAGATGAGCAAGAGTGAACAACAAGAAGAGGAAGAGCATAGGATTTGAAAATAGTATTTATGGGTACGCCGGAGTTTGCCCGAGAGTCACTGCAATATCTATATGATGATAAATATGATATAGCCGCTGTTTTTACCGCTATTGATAAGCCGAGAAACAGGGGCATGAAGCCGTCCCCAACCCCTGTAAAAGAGCTTGCAGTAAAAAATAATACCCCGGTGTATCATCCAATAGATTTGACTGCGGATAAAATAAAGAGCTTGGGCTGCGATTTGATTGTCGTTGTGGCATTTGGCGAAATGCTGCGTGAGGACATACTGCTTACGCCGCCTTTGGGCTGCATAAATATACATGGCTCAATGCTCCCGAAATATCGCGGGGCGGCGCCCATCCAACACGCAATCTTAAATGGCGATACAATAACCGGAGTCACAGCCCAGTATATGTCAAAAAAAATGGACGAAGGGGATATAATTCATATCGAGACAACGCCAATCGGTGATGACGAGACGTCAGAGGATTTGTTTTCCCGTCTGTCCCGTATTGGGGGAGAGCTTCTTATCAGGACTGTTTTTGACATTGAAAACGGCGCCGCGCCTCGTATTTCCCAGAACCACGCGGATGCGACCTATGCGCCCAAGCTAACAAAAGACATGGCCCCTATTGATTTTAACGCGAGTGCAAATGAGATAAAAAACAAGATACGCGCTTTTGTGCCTTGGCCTGTGGCTACGGCTCCAATCGGCGGCAGGATGGTAAAGGTATATTCGGCGGATATTGGCGAAAAAGCGGCGGGAGAATTGCCCGGCAAGGTTATAGGCGGCACAGACCGGGGGATAGAGATAGCCTGTAAAGACGGCACGGTCATTATAACAAGACTTCAAGCTCCCGGCGGCAAAATTCTTTCGGCGGCGGATTACATGAGAGGTAACCCCTTAGTATGAAAAAAGATGTAAAATCTATGCTGCCCGACGAGCTTGAAGAATATTTTTTAAAAATAGGGGAGAAGAGGTACAGGGCAAAGCAGGTTTTCTCATGGCTGCATAAGGGAGTCAAGTCGTTTGACGAAATGACAGACTTGCCTTTGGAGCTGCGCGAAAAGCTAAGCGAGTATCTTTATTTGTCTGTTCCAAAACTGTTAGATAAGCGCGTATCAAAAAAAGACGGCACCGTTAAATATCTCTGGCTGCCGGGCGGCGATAGCCTCAATATCGTCGGCGATGATTCACAAACCGCTTTAGATAATGCGAATACTTTCACGGATGGCATTGAGAGCGTGCTCATGGATTACCATCATGGTATAACGATATGTGTTTCAACCCAAATCGGCTGCAAAATGGGGTGCGCTTTTTGCGCATCCACTATTGGCGGATGGGTCAGAAATCTATCCGCGTCCGAAATGCTCGATCAAGTATTGTTTTCTTCCGCCGAGAGTCAAAAACGTATTTCAAATATCGTTCTTATGGGTATCGGAGAACCGCTTGATAATTTTGACAATGTTATGCGTTTTGTCGCTTTGGCCACACACCAAAAAGGTCTGAATATCGGTGCGCGCCATGTTACCCTCTCAACGTGCGGAGTGATAGAAAACATTGACAAAATGGCGGCTTGTGGTGTACAATTGATGTTGGCCATATCGCTTCACGCTCCTGATGACGAGACAAGAAACAAACTTGTGCCGTATAACCGCGTCAGCGGAATTAAAGCGCTCGTTGAAGCCGCCAAAAGATATACCGAAAAGACCGGCAGACGGGTAACATATGAATATACAATGATTGACGGAGTCAATGATTCTCCCGAGCAGGCAATAGCACTCTCAAAACTGTTAAAAAATACGACGAGCCATCTCAATCTTATTTCCCTAAGCTCTGTGTCCGAGTGCGGGTTTGTCTCCAGTAAGAAAGAAAACTTTGAGCTGTTTGCGTATACGCTAAAAAAACATGGGGTAAATTTTTCTATAAGACGCAGTTTGGGCGCGGATATCGAGTCGTCATGCGGTCAACTCCGCAGAAAGAGCAAAAATGGATGCATGGGGCATAACTGACAACGGTAAGGTCAGAAAAACAAATCAAGATGTGTTCAAAATACATCTCGACGAGCAAAAAGGCATTGCGATCGTGGTTGTTTGCGATGGCATGGGAGGCGCCGCGGCGGGAAATATCGCGAGCAAACTTGCCTGTGAAACATTTTTTGAGCATGTCAGAGATTATCTAAATGACGATGCACAACTTGACGATATATCGGAAATTGCGGCAAACGCTTCAGCTTCCGCAAATACTGCCGTATTCAACAAAGGCATGAATAACGATGAATACTCGGGGATGGGCACAACCCTTACAGCATTGATTTCATCAAAAAACGGGGAAGCCGTCGCGAATATCGGAGACAGCCGCGCATATCACATTTCAGAAAGCGGGATTGCCCAGATAACAAAAGACCATTCCATTGTTGAGGAAATGATAGACAGGGGAGAGATAGAGCGCAGCGAGGCGCATCTTAACCCAAAAAAGAATCTCATCACAAGAGCAATCGGCGCGTCTCCCTATGAGCAGACCGATGTATTCACGCAAAACATTGACACAGGCGATTTAATTGTTTTGTGCACGGACGGACTTTCAAATCTTGTTATGGAAGATGAGATACTCTCTTTGCTAAAAAACTCTGCCGATCTGCGCTCCGGCTGCACCGCGCTGATTGATGAAGCACTCTCTCGCGGAGCCCCGGACAATGTTACTGTTGCCGTATTTAGAAAATAACCGCGCCCGGCGGTGGTTTTTATATTATTTACATATCCAAAAAACAGGAGAAATTTGATGGATAACTACGACAAATACATAGGAAGAATACTCGATAACAGATATGAAATATTAGAACTCATCGGCGTAGGCGGTATGGCATATGTTTACAAGGCGCTTTGCCACCGCTTAAACAGATTGGTAGCGATAAAAATCCTAAAAGAGGACTTGGCAGCCGACGAGGAGTTTCAACGTCGTTTCTATACAGAATCTCAAGCTATAGCGATGCTTCAACATCCGAATATAGTCGCCGTATACGATGTCAGCCGCAGCGGCAGCTTGGAATATATTGTCATGGAGCTCATGGATGGCATTACCTTAAAGCAATATATTACAAGAAAAGGGCTTTTGAGCTGGAAAGAAGCTGTGCATTTTTCCATACAAATAACCAAAGCCCTTACACATGCTCATGCGCGCGGCATTATCCACCGTGATATTAAACCTCACAATATAATGATTCTAAAAGACGCAAGCATAAAAGTAGCGGATTTTGGCATTGCGAGATTACTTTCAGTACAAAACACGCTCACACAAGACGCGCTCGGTTCCGTTCACTATATATCGCCCGAGCAGGCAAAGGGCAGCCTCATTGACGCGAGATCAGATATTTATTCTGTCGGTGTCGTAATGTATGAAATGCTTACCGGACGTCTGCCGTTCGTGGGCGATACGGCGGTTTCGGTTGCCATTCAGCATATCAGCGCGATGCCGCTTTTGCCAAAGGATATTAATCCTGATATACCCATTGGCCTTGAAGAGATTACCATGCACGCTATGGAGCCCAACATAAACATACGTTTTACCACGTCTGATGAAATGCTTGCGGATTTAGAAGAATTTCGCAAAAATCCGGGCATTGTTTTTGATTACGCGGTTTCAAATCCCGCGGAGAGAGTTTCCGCAGATGTCGAAGAACCCTATGAAACAAGAATTATACCAAAAGAAGCTATACCCGCGCCCGGTCGTTCTGCTTTATCTTTCATTACGCCACGGCCAAAAACAGACTTAACGCCGGATGAACATCGCGACGCAACGAGAAGATCGCGGAGCACAGGCACTCTTGTCGGGATTTTGTCGGTAGTCGTAGTAATTTTGATTTTGCTTTCAGTGCTTATTGTTGAGTTGATCAAGATAATGGGAGTCAGCAACAATACCGAGACAGTTACCATACCGAATTTTATCGGCAGAATGTACGATGATATTCGATACGATATAGATTATATAAATTTATTCGAGTTTGTAGACGAATACAAACCCGACAGTGAAAAGCCGATAGGTACGATACTGGCGCAAAATCCCACGCCCGACAGAGAGCGCGATATACCCCCGAATGGAGAAAAAATAAAGATTACTTTGACGATTTCGAGCGGTGATGAACCGCCCGCAGATATGATAAATCTCATCGGCAAGCATTTTTCGGAAGCCGGAAGAGAGCTTAGCGTACTGGATCGCAGCGTGATTGTTGACATGAAAATCGAAGAAGATGACAGTGTGCCGGAAGGTATCATTATCAGGACAATTCCAAGGGAGGGAGACCCTGTATACAGAGGCAGTACCGTTACTATTTATTATGCCGTCCCGGCTTCTCTTAGATATGTGACAATACCTCCGGACTTAAAAGGAAGAAGCAGGGAAGAGGTGGAGCTTATTTTAGATGAAGAGGATATCGTGCTTATATGGAATGAGTATTATTATGATGATATACCCGAAGGCCGCGTAACATTCGTGCAGGCCGAAGGCTCAAATGTACCCAGAGGTACCCAAATAAATATATCTGTCTCCTTAGGTCCGGAGCCAACGCCCACGCCGCCGCCTGTGCCCGAGACTCCCGATGTTCCTGACACGCCGCCGCCCGCGACGGATCAGCCCCCACCCGACCCATCCACGCCGCCGCCTGAGCCCCCGCCAACCGATCCGCCCGACCCTCCGCCAAATACTCCCGATTTATCTCCTGATACGTGATTTGGTCTTAAATTATGGCGGATGGTATTATCTATAAAGCATTGAGCGGATTTTACTATGTAAAATCTGTAGGGGAAACGGTTCGCTGCACTGCGCGCGGCCGTTTTCGGCTTGACAAAAACATTCCATTGGTTGGAGATAATGTAAGGTTTGAGTATGTCGAAAATGGTAATGGATTCCTTACGGAGATTTTGCCGCGCAAAAACTCTTTTTTGCGACCTCCGCTTGCCAATATTGACAAAATGGTGATTGTCGCTTCAGCAGCCTTGCCAAAAGCCGATCCATTTTTAGTAGATAAAATGACGGTAATAGCAATAGGCGCCCAATGTGAACCTGTTATATGTATAAATAAACTCGATCTTGATAGCGCGGATGACTTATATGAGATATATAAAGGTATTGGCCTTACAGTGCTTAGAACCAGTGCTGTAACAGGTGAAGGTATTTCAAACTTGGTTGATGTTATACAAGGCTCGATATGTGCTTTTTGCGGTAATTCCGGAGTAGGGAAGTCCAGTATTCTAAATGCCCTTGATCCGAGTTTCCATATTATAACAGGTCATGTAAGCCGGAAACTTGGCAGGGGATGCCATACAACGCGCCATATTGAGCTTTTTGATCTTTCATCGGGCGCTATTGTGGCGGACACCCCGGGGTTTTCCGCGTTTGATACCGGATATGTTGCCGAAAAAAGAGATATACAGCTTCTTTTTCCTGAGTTTTTAAATCTGGTCGGAACATGCCGATTTGATGATTGCGGGCATATAGACGAGCCGGACTGCGCGATTTTAGATGCCCTGCATCGCGGAAGATTACAAAAAACTCGGCATGACAGCTATAAACGCTTATATGAACAAGCCGGAAGATATAAAAAATGGGAGCAAAAATCAAATTGAAGAAATGGAGTTTACATAATGCATCATATCGTAACACATATGGGACAGTGCTTTACACCTCTTGAGCCGGAGATTGATAAAATATTGATCGAAGATATTGCACATTCATTATCGCTTTTGTGCCGCGCAAATGGTCATATAGACAGGTTTTATTCAATAGCGCAGCATTCAATAAGCTGCGTATATGAAGCAAAAGCACGGGGCTATTCGGCCAGAGTGCAGCTTGCGTGCCTTATTCATGACGGGAGCGAGGCTTACATATCGGATATTACACGACCTGTTAAAATGTATTTGCCGGAATATAAAATCATTGAGAAGCGTTTGCAAGATACTATATACACAAAATATTTAGGAGTGCCGCTTACAGAGGATGAATTTTTGGTAGTAGATGAAATAGACGGCAATATACTTATATGTGAGTTTCACGCGCTTTCAAGAAACAGAGAGCTTGTCGGAGCATACAAAACTCCAATCCCGGTTTTAAAAAGCTCTCCGTCATTTGAAACACGCCCAACAGAAGAAGTAGAAACTGAATTTCTCAAGGTTTATTATGGCGTTATGCACGCGGGCATAATACAAGGCAGATGAGAAGATAGATGGCGTTTTGTGCTTATAACCGCGCAATCAAGCAAGCAGCAAAGCAGATTACCTGTGTTGTGCTGCTTACGCTCGTTAATCTTTTATCTTGTTGCGGTATATCGTCCTTATCTGAAAACCAGAATCTGACCACCCATAATTAAACAAAATCTTTATTTTGTTTAATTATAGGTGGCGTTCCATATAGCACATTTTGCGTTTTTATGCTATAATGTGCCTTGTCAGTGGCTATCCCTTGCCTTTCATATGCTGCCGCTTTCCTCTCGCGCAATGGCCGGACGCGCTGAATTATCTCCGCAAAAAGTTATGCTATTTGGAAATGAGCGTTTTTATGGATTACAGAGCACAGTCTCCCGAAATTATACGCGAGTTTTTGTTTTATCACGAAACTATCAAAGGACACTCGAAGAAAACTGTTGACGAGTATTTTCTTGACTTGCGGACATTCTTTCGTTTTATGCTCATTCATAAAGGCATTGCAAATAGAGATATGCCTTTTGATGACTTGTCAATTGCGAACATTGACAAAGACTTTGTAAAGTCCGTTACTATAGCTGATGTGTACGAATATCTCGCCTTTCTCTCACGCGACAGAATAAAACACCATAAAAGCCGCTATGCTGAGTATGGACTAAGCGCGGCGACCCGTGCGCGTAAAACAGCCGTTATACGCTCTTTTTATAAATACCTTACGCTCAAATCTACCAACAATAGGCTTAGTGAAAATCCTGTCGCCGACCTTGACGCCCCGAAATTGCGAAAATCACTCCCCCGCTTTCTGAGCCTCGATGAAAGCCGTAAATTACTCGGCAGTGTTGATGGCACATTTCGCGAGAGGGATTTTTGTATTTTGACGATTTTTCTAAATTGCGGACTGCGTATTTCCGAACTGGCAAACTTAAACCTTACTGATTTGCGTGAAGACTCCCTTCGAGTGCTCGGCAAAGGAAATAAAGAGCGCATAGTCTATCTAAATGATGCCTGCGCCGCCGCCATAAACGACTATCTTTTATCGCGCAAAACAATTACGGCTATAGACACTCGCGCGCTGTTTCTCTCAAGCCGCCGCACAAGGATAAGCACATCAAACATTCACAGCCTTGTAAAGAGACATATAATGGTGGCAGGGCTTGATAAAACCAAGTATTCATCCCACAAATTACGCCATACGGCGGCGACACTCATGCTAAAAAGCGGCGTCGATGTCAGGACATTGCAGGAACTGCTCGGACATGAACATCTGAATACTACGCAAATTTATACGCATATAGAAAACAGCAGCCTCAAAGAGGCCGCCATGAAATCTCCCCTATCTGATTATCATAAAACAAAATAATTTCCGCCGGGACAACGCAAAGATGAAGCGTCAGATATTTTGCCTCACGAGCAAAAAACGCAAAAAGCTTCATTTGAAAGTCTTGCCAACCCCTCACAACAGGCACAAATAAGCACATAATCAGCAAACAATAATGTTTACGAGCCTATTTTTTACAACGATTGTTTTTGTGATTTGCTTGCCCTCTATGTGTCGGGCAATTTTTTCGTCCGCTTTTGCTTTTTCAATGAGAAAATCGTCATCACAATCCGGCGGTACTTTTATGGTAGAGCGCAGCTTGCCAAGCACTTGAACGGCAATCTCAATCTGCGCTTCTATGGTTTTACTCTCATCATGCTCCGGCCAAGCCTCTTTTGCCGCATAGCCGCCAAAACCCTGCATTTCCCAAAGTTCTTCAGCAATATGTGGAGCAAAGGGCGAAAGCAGCGTCAGCAGCACCTTATAATCGCCCTGTGTGGGCGGCGTTATGTAAAAGTCGTTTACAAGTGCCATTAGAGTAGCAATTGCCGTGTTAAATTTTAGGTTTTCAATATCATTGCCAACCTTTTTAATGGCGCGGTGTATAGCGGCTTCGTGGCTTGAATCGGCGTCTTTTAAGATTGCTCCATCGGCTGCGAGATTCCATATGCGATCTAAAAATCGTTTGCAGCCCTTTACCGCCTGACTCGACCATGCCGCAGTTTTTTCAAAGTCGCCGATAAACATGATATACAGGCGCAAAGTGTCCGCCCCATACTCATTTATGTAGTCGTCGGGATTTATGACATTGCCTCGTGATTTGCTCATTTTCTGGTTGTCCTCGGCAAGAATCATGCCTTGACTGGTGCGTTTATTATAAGGCTCCGCAGTAGGCACTACTCCAATGTCATAGAGAAACTTGTGCCAGAAACGCGAATAGAGCAAATGGAGCGTTGTGTGTTCCATTCCTCCGTTATACCAGTCTACCGGAGTCCAGTAAGAAAGCGCATCCCTACCGGCCAAGGCGGTATCGTTATGCGGATCGGTATAACGCAGAAAATACCAACTCGAGCCCGCCCATTGCGGCATAGTGTCCGTTTCGCGTTTTGCAGGTCCTTTGCACTTCGGGCATACGGTAGAAATCCAATCCGTCATGGCGGCAAGCGGGCTCTCCCCTGTTTCGGTAGTCTCGTAATTTTCTATCTCCGGCAATAAGAGTGGCAAGTCGCTTTCGGATAGCGGCACATAACCGCATTTCTCGCAGTTTACAATAGGTATTGGCTCACCCCAATATCTCTGACGCGAGAACACCCAGTCACGAAGTTTGAAATTTACCGTTTCTTCGCCCAAGCCCTCTTTCGCGAGCCATTTTGTGATCTTTACCTTAGCATCTTCGACGCTTAGACCGTTTAAAATACCGGAATTTACCATTATACCGCTATCACAATCTACATATGCCTCTTTGCTTATGTCGCCGCCTGAAACAACCTCAACAATAGGCAAATTATATATTTTTGCAAATTCCCAGTCGCGTGTATCGTGTCCCGGCACAGCCATAATTGCGCCCGTACCGTAGGACGCGAGCACATAGTCGGAAATAAATATTGGAATCTCTTTGTTTGTAACAGGATTTACCGCCCGTATGCCTTTTAGCTCAACGCCGCTTTTTTCTTTAACAAGTTCAGTGCGCTCAAAATCCGACTTCTTTGCCGCCAAGGCTTGATATGCTTTGATCTCATCAGGATTATCCAATGTCCATTTTTGCAGCAGCGGGTGTTCGGGAGACATAACCATATACGTCGCGCCATATAATGTATCCTGACGTGTCGTAAACACCTGTATCGTATCGCCGGATGTCGTCATAAAATCAATACGCGCACCGACCGATCTGCCTATCCAATTGCGCTGCTGAGCCTTGACCCTCTCAACATAATCAACCGTGTCTAAATCATCAATGAGCCTTTGGGCATATTTTGTTATTTTGAGCATCCATTGGCTTTTCTCGCGCCTTACTATATCAGCCCCGCAGCGTTCGCAAACATTGTCCACAACTTCTTCATTAGCCAAAACGCACTTGCAGGACGTACACCAATTGACGGGTATAAGCGCTTTGTATGCCAGCCCGGCATCGAACATCTTTAAAAATATCCACTGTGTCCACTTATAGTAGCTCGGGTCTGTGGTATCAACGCATCTTTCCCAGTCAAAGCTATAACCAAGCCTTTTAAGCTGCCCTGTAAATTTTGCGATGTTATCCCGGGTCACGGCAGCGGGGTGGATTTTGTTTTTGATCGCATAATTTTCCGTAGGCAGACCGAAAGCGTCAAATCCTATGGGAAACAGTACATTAAAGCCTTGCATACGCCTTTTCCTTGCGACTATGTCCATAGCTGTAAAGGGACGCGGATGCCCTACATGAAGGCCAGTGCCGGATGGATAAGGAAACTCGATGAGGACATAGAACTTCGGTCTCTCTCCCCCATTTGACGCGCAAAAAGCCTTTTCATCATCCCACTTTTTTTGCCACTTACTTTCAATACCCGTAAAATCGTATTTCATATTAAACCGCCATTTCGCAGGCGACACAAATAGTTGAAAATGTGCGCGCTCATCGTTTTTCGCCTGCAAAATGATAAGCGTTTTATGATTTTAAGTACGCTCTCCGGCGTTATTTCAAAGTGCGCTTTGGGGCGGCACCGGCAAGTCTCATTTGAGTATCGGCTCTATATCAACATCTTCGGCATCGCTCCACAGGCGTTCCAATGTGTAAAACTCACGGGCTTCCCGTAAAAACAAATGTACCACCAAAGAGCCGTAGTCCAATAATGCCCACTGATTTGCTCTTGCGCCTTCTACGCGCAAGAGAGTCTCGCCCTGCTCGCCAAGCACTCTTGCAAGCTCATCCGACAAGGTCTTTAGGTGCACTTCGGACCCTGCCGTACAAATAATAAAGTAATCGGCAAGAATCGTGACATCGGTGGTTCGCAGAAGTTTTATATCCTGCGCCATCTTTGCGTCGAGCGCTTTCACGGCAATTGCCGCAATTTCATTAGCAGTGAGCATTAGCAGATAAAAATCCTTTCAAAGCAATGATTATACACAAAAATCTTATGGTCTCCAGTCAATGGTGCCTTTCCAATTCCCATCGGTGACATATAGTCTCTTTGAGTCATTATCGTAGGTCAGAATACTCACATCATCGGCAGTTATTGTCGCGTAAAACGGACTGAGTTTGGTATTTACAATCTCCAGCCACTCATCAACTTTGATAGCGACAAACTCACCTCTGTAGTAAAGCTCTCCCGGCAATGTGTAAAAGTTTATGTCTGAAGGATTGATATCCAAAAACTCACGGCCCAATCTCACAACAGATTCCATTTCAAGGTTGGTTTTTGTACGGTTAAAGAATATGTCAGCGTAGGTAGAGATGTTTATTGAGCCTTTTTTTGCGAGTATTTGCTCAATAGCGGCCTTTAAAAAGTTTTGTTGATTTTGTATTCTCCATAAGTCTCCCTTATTAACCTCATCTACAAATCTGATTCGCATGACGCCCATTGCCTGATGGCCTGTCAGCAAGCGGCTGCCTTTCGGCACGACATAATGCAGATCGTTTTCTTCATCATAAAAATCTATGTCTACCGGGACATTAAAAGTTACCCCGCCTATATCGTCAATCAATCTGCTAAACGCCGACATATTGATAGTTATCCAAAAGTCCAGCTCAAACCCCAGCATATCCGAAAAATATCTGCTCGTGTCTTTCATTACCGCTTGATATGCGCTGTCGTCTCTTCCATGCCTATTTATCATGCTTGCCTGAACATAATTTGCTTTTTTCATCCAATAGCTATTTTCCCACGGCACATTCAGTAATGTATCCCGGGGTATGTTTACGACTTCTAATGTATGATCTTCCATATTGAACGAAGCAACCATTATGGTGTCCGTCAAACCACCTGCAATACCCATAATCAGAAATGTAATTTGGTCGGTGTTGCGTATCTCGTCGAGCGGAGGCAAAGGTGCATCATCCTTCACGCCTGGGATTCTTACGGGCGGTAGCGGGTTGCCTTGCTCATCTGTACCCGGCGATTCAACGTCTATTCCCGGAACAATCCCTGAACCCGCTAAGTGGGTGTCGCTGATATAGTAAAAATAGCTGAAAAACGGCTCGACCTTCCACCATATGATTGCCATAGTAGTGGCAAGGAGCAAAACGATGCATAGCACGGTACTTATAATCGAAATTACTTTAACCTTGCCGGATACACGCGATAATAATACAAGTATTATAAAACCAAGCGTCGCGCCTGTGATGGCGATAGCTTTAATCTGCAGCGACAACTTGAAAATTACGATCAGGGCTATAAGCAAAAACACGGCAACAGCGGCCAATACAACAAACGCAGCACTGCCTTGTGATGATGATCGTTTAATATGCCGCGCGCCGTTTTCCGGGCTCGCATTGTTTGAGTTTACGCTTCTTTTTGCCGTGCGCGAAGTCTCTCCGCCGCTTCGTCTGTTGCCGCTCCGCTTCATTATGTTGTTACCTTTCTTTTGGATACGCCCATTAAGTCCTCAAGAGCCTCATATGTAGATTTGTTTGGAGTTATGCCCTTGTCTGCCAAATCGCTTATAACCATATTTAACCCCATGATCATCGCTTTGTTAATATCTTCATAAGCAAGCCTTCTCATTTGCTCCACGTTTTCATAATCCCTTGTCAGTTCAATATAATCGGCCACATAGATAATCTTATCGAGCAGTGTCATGCCGGGCGAGCCTGTTGTGTGTAATTTAATAGCCTCCGCGACTTCATCAGAAACGCCAAACATAGATTTTGCGAGCAGTGCCGCCGTCAATGGGTGCAGTATTTTAGCTTCGTTAATATTGTAACTATTTGTGTAACTATTTGTAATTATTCTATGCTCTGCAATTATACACAAATTTTCATTAAAATCAAGCCTTTTTGTAATATCGTGTAAAATTGCCGCTTCGCGGGCATCGTCAACGCTTGCGTTCCAACGCTTGGCAAGCTCTGCGGCCGCCTTTTCGGTTTCTTTTACGTGCAAAATACGACCCGGGTCAAGCATTGAGTATGCCTCATCGCGAAGCCACTTCCAATTTGGTTTTGCGTTATATAGCCTGTGTTGAATTATGAGCTTGTAATTTGCCCCGCAAATATATTGATCGCCCTCACGCTCAGGCAATAAGCCGCGCAGCGTTGTTGATGAAATATCAACAATATCACGCCTTAGCAAAACAGGTTCTGCGGCGGAGAGCAGCTTGTCGCTCTGCTTCCATGTATCGAGAGAGTCATACATATCGTTTCCTACGAGTAAATACAGCTTTGCGTCGGGATACTCCTTTTGTATTTGGGTGACCGTATCAATTGTGTAATTATTTTCCGCGCTGTATATTTCCATATCGGATACAATTGTATTTTCTATATCGCAAAACGCGTTTTTCGTCATTTGCAGCCGTATATCGGGACTTGGCGTAAAAAGAGGCATATTCTTGTGCGGTGATGTGCCGGTAGGTATCACAATGACAAGATCAAGGCTCTTCTCCCCTATTGCCCTTGCCGCCGCCGCCGTATGCCCGATATGCGGCGGATTGAAAGCTCCGCCAAAAATCCCTATTTTCACTCTTTTTTGCCACCTTCTCTCACGGATAACTCATATGTCTCGAGAGCTAAGTAAAACTCGCGTAATGCGATACCTCTGTGTGATATGGAATTTTTTTCCTCATGCGAAAGCTCCGCCATTGTTTTGGTCATTTTGTCGGGTATGAAAACCGGGTCGTATCCAAATCCATTATTGCCGCGAGGCGCTGTTGATATTTTGCCGCCGCACTCGCCGGTGGCGGTGATGATCTCGCCCGAAGGGAAAGCGCATACAATGGTACAGACGAATTTTGCGGCTCGATGTTCCGCTTTTTCCATTTTTGATAGTAAATATATACATCTTTGTTCCGAAGTCAGACTTTCACCGCCATAGGTGGCGGTGTGCAAGCCGGGCTCGCCTCGGAGCGCATGGACAACAAGCCCTGAATCATCCGCTATTGCCGGCATACCCGAAACTTTGCATATCGCGCGCGCTTTTAGCGCGGCATTTTCAAAAAATGTATCACCTGTTTCCAAAATATCAATGGTTATGCCGAGCTCGCCGCGGCTGATGACAGATATTCCGAGCTTTGCGAGTATGTCGCGCATCTCTGCTATTTTCCCCGGATTGGAGGTTGCAAGAACATATGTCATACTCATGATAATATTGCCTCCGTGAAATCGCCCGCATTAAAATCCATTAAGTCGGTCACTTTCTCGCCGATACCAATGAGCTTTACGGGTACGTCAATCTCTGCCGCTATGGCATAAACAATGCCGCCCTTTGCCGTGCCGTCAAGTTTAGTGAGTATGATACCCGTAATATCCGCAGCTTCCTTAAACAAAAGCGCTTGCCTGAGGCCGTTTTGCCCGGTTGCGGCATCAACTACCAACAATATTTCAAGATCAGCCTCGGGCAGCTCGCGATTGATTATGCGGCAAATCTTGCGAAGTTCATTCATGAGATTTGATTTATTATGGAGCCTTCCCGCTGTGTCGCAAATAAGTATATCGGTCTTACGCGCTTTTGCGGCACATATTGCGTCAAATATAACCGAAGCGGGGTCTGACCCTTCCTCGCGGCGTATAATATCCGCGCCGCTGCGCGTTGCCCAAAGGGAAAGCTGTTCGCCGGCAGCAGCGCGAAACGTGTCGCCCGCGCACAGCAATACGCTCTTGCCGGAGGATGCAAACCTTGCGGCGAGCTTGCCCGCGGTAGTCGTCTTTCCTACTCCGTTGACGCCGACAATCAAAATTACCGATGGCGCAGTTTCCAATTTCAGCGCGGCGGAGTGAGTTAATTTATCGGAAAGTATCCGCGCCAACGCCTTTTTTATTTCGAAAATACCTTTAAGGCCATCTTTGATAACCGTTTCTTTAAGCTCATCTACCGCGCAAGTTGCAAGCTGTGCGCCCACATCGGCCAAAATAAGCGTTTCTTCAAGCAAATCAAAGAAATCGTCGTTTGCCCCCGTAAAAGACGCAAGTGCCGCGCCAATTTGACGGGATGTTTTTGACAGTCCTGATTTTAGTCTGCCGAGCGCGCCTTGCACGCTTTTAAAAGGTTCCATTACACGCTAACCCTGCTGCCCAAATGCTTTTCGGCTTCATCCAGATCAACGCACAGTATATTTGATACGCCAAGCTCTTGCATGGTAATACCGTAAAGCACATCGGTTTCTTCCATTGTACCTCGTTTGTGCGAGATAACTATCATCTGCGTCTTGCTTGACATATGTCGCATATAATCGGCAAAACGGAGCACATTTGCCTCGTCAAGCGCCGTATCTATCTCATCCATGACGACAAACGGCGGCGGACGGACAGATAAGATGGCAAAATATATCGCAATAGCCACAAACGCTTTTTCTCCGCCAGAGAGCAGCGTGATAGTCTTGAGAGATTTTCCGGGCGGTTGCACTTTTATTTCGATACCGCATCCGAGAACATCATCGGGGTCTTCGAGAAAGAGCGAAGCTGTACCTCCGCCAAAGAGCTCTTTAAAAGTGCTCTCAAATTTCTCACTGATAAGATTAAACTCCCGCGTGAAAATATCGCGCATACGTGATGTGAGATCATCTATAATCCCCAAAAGCTCGCCCTTGGCGTTTTGGACGTCGTCGCGCTGCGCTGTATAGTTTTCATAACGCTCGCTGACACGCTCGTATTCTTTTATGGCATTTGGGTTTACAGGCCCGAGCTCGTCAAGCTCACGGCGTATCGCATTGATTCTTCGTCTTGCGGATGCTGGGCTGTCTATTGGCGTGCCATGATTTATCGCGGCGCTTCTTGATAATTCATATGTGCTCCACAGCTTATCTATGATTGTTTCTTCTTCGTTTTTTATTGCCTGCAGCTTCATCTCGCAAGATGATACTTTACGTTGCTTATCGCTCAGTTCTTCGGTTTTATCCTTTATAATTTTGTTTATGCCGCTTCGCTTTGCCTCGATCTCAATTTTTACGTCGTTTAGCTTGGACAAGCGTTCCTTTTGCAAAGATATTTCAGTTCTGATTGTCAGGGTATCTTGCTCTTTATTTTTAATTTGAGTGCAAATCAGATTGTTTTTTTGCTCCAATTTACCTATCATTTCTATTTGCCGCTCGCGGGAGCCCGACATTTCATCGCGCAAACCCATGAGTTCGGCAACCGCTTTGAGCAATGACTCCCTTTCGGCATCAAGTGCGGCAGTCTGCGAACGAATTTCGCCAAGAGCTAAGTTTACCCTCTCGCGCTCTTTTGTAAATAATTCATTATTTCGTATAGCCGATTCAATCTCCGCGCCGACCGACGATATTTCGCTTTCCAAAGCGGAGATGGTTTTTGTCAATGATTCGGTGTCGGCGGAGTTTTGTGAGAGCCGGGATTCGATCTGGGAGCTTTCAGCCGTGATGCTCTTAATCTTTTCATTTATGGTTTGGATGTTTTGCTCGCGGTGTGTTTTCTCGATTTCATGCTTCATTATATCTTCCTGTGCCAACCTAAGCTCCCCGAGAGCTGTTTCAAGCTCATATTCCGCCGCTGTCTTTTCGCGGACACATTCGGCGTGTTCCCGTTCGGCCTTTGCCAAATCGTCGTCAGAAGCCTTTATACGGCTCTCAAGCTGTTCTAATTCATTTGCTCTTGAAAGTACGCCAACGGTACTGGCCGCGCTTCCGCCCGTCATCGAGCCGCCTTTGTTTATGACCTGCCCGTCTTGCGTAACGATTTTATATTGGTGATTGTGCTTTTTTGCCAGCCGGATTGCGGCGGAGAGGTCATCCATAATAATAACGCGGCCAAGCAAGCTGTTATATATACCGCTAAATTTTGAGTTATATTTTATCAAATTGATCGCAAGGCCGATAAAACCTTCATCATTTTTAAATTTCGCTTCGTCAAGGCAGTTTCCGTTTATCGTAGATATCGGAAGAAACGTGGCTCTGCCTCCGTCACGGCGTTTGAGGAGATTTATCGCGGCTTTTCCATCTTCTTCCGTATCAACAATGATGTTTTGAAGCGAACCGCCCAGAGCCGTTTCAATCGCTATGGTATATGCGTCATCCGTCTTAACTTGGCTTCCAACCGTTCCGTGAATATTATTTAAAGCCCCTCTGGAATATTCTTGCATTATCATTTTTACTGATTTATGGTATCCCTGATAGTCTTTTTCCATTTCACGGAGCAGCATTTGCCGAGATTTAAGAGTTTTCAAGTCAAACGACAGACGTTCGAGTTTCTCACCGGAGAGCTCCGCTTTCTTTGCGCGGTTATTGGCTTTGATGGTAAGCCCGCCGATTATGTTATCGAGCGATATAGCGTCATCCCGCGCCTTTTGAAGTATGCTATTTTGCTTTTTATGTTCCGCCTCAAGAGCTTTGAGGCCATCTTTTGACGATAACAGTTCCTGCTTGACCGATTCTTCCATATCATAGAGCTCTTGAGCCGTCGAAACAAGCCCCGAAAACTCAGATTTCTTGTTGCTGTGAGCAGACTGCAGCTCCTGCTCTTTTTTAATGAGTTCGCTGTGGAGCTTTACAGATTCGCCGGATACAGACATTATGCTCTCAAGCTCGTCAGACAGTGCAGTGATTTCCCCGTCTTTTTGTTTTTTTGCGCGGGAAATTTCAGAAAGCCTGGTTTCACGGCTGCTGATTTGTGTTCCTACGCCGTCTTGCTGCTGCCTGCTGCTTTCAAGTTCGCTTTTAATATGCTCAATCTGCCCGAGATTGCTGTTTAACTCTGATTTTAGCACGGCAACCGCCGCATCCGCCTCGCTGTTTTGATGCTCCGCGGCGGAAATAAGGTCGCGAATGGATTGCGCATCTTTTTCGCCGTCCGCCGTCAGAGAGCTTAGTGATTCGGACTGCGAAAATATTTCGTCAAGCTCTATTTGTTTGGCGTCCAGACCTCGCGTTGCATCCATAAAATCATTTTCAGCCTTTTGAGTACGCGCCCCGATCGTCTCCAATTCTTTAAGCCATAATGAAATTTCCACGCCGCGCAGCTCGCCGTTTAACAGAAGATACTTCTTTGCCGTTTCCGCCTGCTCGCGCAAAGGCCCCACCTGAAGCTCAAGCTCGGATATTCTGTCCCCTATTCTAAGCAGATTGTCCTCGGTCTGCGCGAGCTTGCGCTCGGCTTCGTCCTTTTTGTGCCTGTACTTGGAAATACCCGCCGCTTCTTCAAAAATATCACGCCTGTCTTTACTCTTTGTTGATAGGATTTCGGCGATTTTACCCTGTCCAATGACAGAATATCCCTCGCGGCCAAGACCTGTGTCCATGAGCAGCTCCGTTACCTCTTTGAGCCTGACCATAGACCTGTTGATGTAGTATTCGCTTTCGCCGGAACGATAGCACCGTCTGGTAAGCATGACTTCCGAAGTATCCAGACCCAGATGCCCGTCGGAGTTGTCAAGTATGAGAGAGACTTCGGCAAAATTTTGCTGCGGCCTTCTCAACGTGCCGCCGAAAATAACGTCCTCCATCTTTCCGCTGCGCAAGGTCTTGGTGGACTGTTCCCCCATAACCCAAAGCATAGCATCGGCAATATTTGATTTGCCGCTGCCATTTGGGCCTACTATTCCCGTAATCGGCTTTTCAAACGTGAGCCTCGTTTGTGTTGGAAAGGATTTAAATCCTTGTATTTCTAAGGATTTTAAGTACAGGGCAAACACCAGCCTTCCGAATTATCTTAATCTGTAACATTATATACGCACATGACCTGATTTTCAACAAAAACATGCACGAAAATACAAAATAATGTATCTGTATTTTCGTGCAAATACTATATGTAGACAGTTGCTTGTTTGCGGCTACCACCCAGACCCGGCGAGGAATGAGCGCAAGGGTCTTGGCAGTGACTGTTTGCCTTACAGCATAGACAGCGTTTTAAATCCGTCTTTCATGCCGGGATATAAATCTTTAAATAAATTATAATAATCGGCATAGACAGTGGAATTTGCTAAAATAGGCACATCTGATGGGTTTACTTTAATAATGGATTTACACGCCTCTGAAACGCTTGGATAAAGCCCTGTGCCGACCCCTGCCATAATAGCGGCTCCGAGTGCCGGGCCTTCCCTGTTTTGAATTGTGGTGACGGGAAGCTCAAATACATCCGCAATCATCTGCCGCCACAGGGGGCTTCGCGCCCCGCCTCCGGTGGCATATATTTCACTAAAACCGACGCCAAGCTCGCGCAGCACGTCTAAAGATTGCCGGAGAGCATAGACAACGCCCTCCATAACGGCGCGGAGCATATCGTATTTTGTGTGGATGGCGGACAGCCCAAAGAAAACCCCTCTCGCGTTCGGGTCAAGTATCGGGCTTCTCTCCCCCATTAGATACGGCAAAAATATAAGCCTGTCGGCGCCGATAGGTACTTTAGAGGCGCTATCTGTCATCTGGTCATAGATATTTTGTCCAAGCTCTTTGGCCTCTTTCATCTCCTGCGTGAAAAAGTTGTTGCGCATCCATTGAAACGACAAACCCGCCGCGAGAGAACATCCAAAAACCGCCCAAGCTCCCGGCACGGCAGAGCAAAATGTATTGACGCGCCCCTTTAAATCCACCGCGACACTGTCAGAATGTGCGAATAAAACACCAGACGTGCCGATCGTTATAAAGGCTTTGCCGCTGTCAACCACGCCTGTTCCGATTGCGGCGGCCATATTGTCGCCGCCGCCGTATACAACGGGCGTACCCTCTTTAAGGCCGGTCAGCAAAGCCGCCTCTTTTGTTATGTACCCGGCAACATCACATGCTTCTTTGACCTCAGGCAGCATGGATGCGTCAATACCCAATTTACCGAGCACTTCCTTTGACCAGTCGCGGGTATTGATGTCGAGCATATTCATGCCGGAAGCATCGCTTGCTTCCATTCCGAAATTGCCCGTCAGTTTGTAGCGAATATAGTCTTTCGGAAGCAGTATGTGACGGCATCGCTTAAAATTATCGGGTTCGTTGTTTTTGACCCAAAGGATATTCCCTGCGGTAAAACTTGTCAGCGCGGGATTTGCTGTGAGTTCAATCAGCCTTGACGCCCCGACGAGCCTTGTTATTTCATCACATTCTTTTGCTGTGCGGCCATCGCACCATATAATGCTGTTTCTTATGACCTCCCCGTCCTCTCCGAGCATTACAAGTCCGTGCATTTGCCCGGAAAATCCAATCCCGGCAATATCCTCAGCGGCGATGTTTGCTTTTGCCAGCACTTCTTTTAGTGACTTTACACAGGCATCCCACCAATCGGACGGGTCTTGCTCCGCCCAGCCGTTTTGCGGCTGATGAAGCGGATATTCAACGGTTGCCGAGCCGCATAAAACGCCAAACTCGTCAAACAACGCCGTTTTTGTGCCTGATGTTCCGATATCAATTCCAATAAGATACTTCATATAAGTTCCTTTCCTCTGTATTATAGTTTACATAAAACATTGACCGTGCTCCCGCGAGAAGCCGGCGGGATAATCCACGCGCCGGGCTCACTTGAAGTTATTTCGCTGCCGTCTGCCCAAAGGCCGCGTTCTTTACCGGAGCGTGTGACTGTAATATTATACACAGCGCCTCTGAAAACACGCCTTATCTCGACATTATCAAACCTCTCCGGCAGACACGGCGCGATTATAAGCCCGTCGAGCGTCGGGCGTATGCCAAGCAGATACTGGCTTACATTTAGAAATGTCCAGGCGGCAGTGCCTGTAAGCCAACTGTTTTTCGCCTCGCCCGGTGTCGGAGCTTCCTTACCGGCTATCATCTGGCTGTAGACATACGGCTCGGTGCGATGTATCTCGCTGATATCTTCAAGATAAGCCGGGCAAATGCGCCTGTATACTTCAAACGCCTCGTCTGCGTTGCCGAGCGTTGCTTCGGCAATGCTGACCCACGGGTTATTATGGCAAAAAACAGCGCCGTTTTCTTTGTAGCCGGGAGGATAACTGCTGACCTCTCCCAGATTTAAGTGATATTCTTTATATGTCGGCCATAATAAGCAAGTGCCGTATTCATAAGTAAGATGGGTTTTGGTGCTTTCGAGCGCTTTTTGCGCGGCGCCGCTATCTATGCCAACGCGAGCCATAACGCACATGCCCTGCGGCTCAATATAAATCTTACCGTCAACGCAATCCTTGCCGCCGACTTTATCTCCGTTTGAATCATAGGCGCGTAAAAACCATTCTCCGTCCCAACCGTCTTTTAAAATAGCTTTTGACATAGCCTCGACCTGCAAACGCGCTTTTGCGGCTTCATCCGCTTTGCCGCTTTTATCACATAGCTCGGCAAATTGCGTGCCGTAGAGGACAAACATACCCGCTATGAACACACTCTCGGCGTTGCTTGTCATATTGCCACATGTCTGAAAACTCTCACCGGGCTCTGCGGAATAACAGTTTAAATTGAGGCAATCATTCCAATCCGCGCGGCCTATGAGAGGAAGGCTGTGCGGGCCTAAGTTGTTTAGCGTGTAATTGAAGCTGGCGCGTACATGCTCAAATAACGGTCTTTCCGTCCCTTCCTTGTTATCAAACGGCACGGGCTCATCCAAGATTGAATAATCCCCTGTTTCTGATATATACGCGTACACGCAAGCAATGAGCCAGAGCGGGTCATCGTTAAATCCCATACCCACCTCTTCATTGCCCCGTTTTGTAAGAGGCTGGTATTGATGATATGCGCTGCCGTCTTCAAATTGTATTGCGGCTATATCGAGTATACGTTCGCGGGCGCGCTCCGGCACCATATGCACAAAACCGAGCAAATCCTGACACGAATCACGAAAACCCATTCCCCTGCCCGTGCCGCTCTCATAATAGCTCGCGCTGCGGCTCATGTTAAAGGTCGTCATGCACTGGTATTGATTCCAAATATTGACCATTCTGTCGAGCTTTTCATCGCCGGATTTCGTATGATATTTGCAAAGCAGCTCACTCCAGTAATTTGAGAGCTTGCTTAACTCCTCGGCGACCGCACGGCTATTTCCATAACGGCTTATCAGTTCTTTGGCCGGCTTCTTGTTTATAACGCCGTTTTTTGCGGGGCCTTCCCATTTTTGTTCATTTGGCAATTCGACATACCCAAGTACAAAAATATACTCCGCGCACTCACCGGCTTTGAGAACGGTTTCAATGCGATGGCTCCCAATCGGCGACCATCCGTGCGCGATGCTGTTTGCGCTTTTATTTTGCGTGACAACTTCGGGCGACTGATATGAGTTGAATTTACCGATAAAGGTGTCAAGGTCGGTGTCAAACCCGTCGGTTTTATGGTCTACATAGTAAAAAGCGTAGTGATTGCGGCGTTCGCGGTATTCGGTCTTATGGTAGATAACGCCGTCTTCTACCTCAACCTCGCCAATGCTGAGGTTGCGCTGAAAATTAGTGCCGTCGTCAACGGCATTCCATAAGCAAAATTCGATAGCGGAGGTGGTGCTCACATTCTTGACGGTATCAGATTTATTTTTTAAAACAAATCTGTGAATCTCAACATTCGCGTCTATTGGCACAAAACAGGTAAGCTCACACAGAAGAGAATCCTTTTGTGCTTCAAACACCGTGTAGCCCATGCCGTGACGGCATTTAAACGAGTCGAGCCGTGTCTTTGCCGGCAAAAACGTCGGACTCCATACAGTCCCGCCGTCATTTATATAGTACATTCTACCGCCTGTATCACGCGGCACGGCATTATATCTATAGCGTGTCAGGCGTCTTAATTTTGCGTCACGATAGAATGTGTACCCTCCTCCGGTGTTTGATATTATTCCAAAGAATTCTTGCGACCCAAGATAATTTATCCACGGCAGCGGCGTATCGGGCGTATTGATAACATACTCACGCGCGGTATCGTCAAAATATCCAAATTTCATAATATGCCTTCCTTTTATGTTTAATGTTCAAATATGGCGGGAAAACGGGTGTTTACATTTTGATAATAATGTCGTTATCTTGCTTTAAGGAGGATTCCGGTATGAAAATACCGTCTTGTACCGCGCCGTTTACAGTCACTGATTTTACTCCGCTCTGGCTGCCGGAGGGATTATTTACGGTAATGTTCAGCGTTTTGCCCCGCAGTTTTTTAACCATGCTCCAGCTTTTCCATTGACCCGGTATTGAGGGGTTGATCTCAATGCCATCGGGCGACGGGCGCAAACCGAGTATGCCCTCCACCATAGCGACCATAACGGTTGTCGCGGCGCCTGTCAGCCAATGCACATGCGCGCGCCCTCCAAACGGGCTATCCTTGGCTTCGATTGTTTGAGCGTGCGCGTATGGCTCCATAACGCGGCGGTCGGCATCCTCGTTCATATACGCCGGACACATTTCACGCAAATATTCATATGCCCTGTCGCCCCTTCCAAGCAAAGCCTCCGCCAAAATCGCCCAGCCTTGCGAGTGACAGAAAATACCGGCATTTTCCTTAACGCCCTTATTGAAACAAATCGCAAGAGCTCCGTCAAAGGCGTGTTCCTTATATGCGGGATACATGAGCATAGTGCCATATGGCGTGTTAAGCTCGCGGTAAACGCTGTCCATTGTCAAAGCGCCGCGCTTTGCCCCCGAATGACCGGATATAACGCCCCATGACTGCGGATTTAGCCACATCGCGGCTTCCGGATCGTCTCTTTTTCCGATAATCTGCCCTTTTTCCGTAAAGCCGCGAATCCATCTGTCTTCATTCCAGCACAGATCGTCGGTCTTAGTACCAAGCTCTGAGAGCATCTTTTCGAGCCATTGCACATACTCCGCGTCGCCCTTTAGTTCGGCATAGTCTTTTAGGATACGCATTGCGTAAATAAACTGAAAGAGCACAAAGGTTGATTCGCCCATTTTTCCGAGTCTCAAACAGTCGTTCCAGTCCGCGTGAAGCCCCGCGGGCATACCGTGTGGTCCGAGGTTATCCAGCGAAAACCCGATGGCCCGTTTCAGGTGCTCATAGACCGAAACCTTCTGATTTACATCGGCAAACACCACTTCATAATCGAGAAAAGACAAATCGCCCGATTCGTCAATGTATTTTTTTATCGTCGGAAACAGCCACAGGGCGTCGTCGGCGCGATAACTCGGGTGGCCTGTTTCTTTGACGTAGGAATCATCGTCTGGCGTACCCTCAAAGCCCGCGTTGTGGTCATACTTTACGAGCGGCAGCCCTGCGCCGTTTGACACCTGCGCGGAAAGCATAAATTCAATTTGGGTTCTTGCCATCTCCGGGGCTAAGTGGATAATGCCCTGAATATCCTGCACGGTGTCACGATAACCAAATCCGTTGCGCAAACCGCAATACTGGAAAGACGCGGCCCGCGACCAAATGAACGTAATAAAGCATTGATACGCGTTCCAGACGTTTACGACGTTATTAAACTTATCATCGGGAGTTGTGACTTGCAGATTGTCCAATTTGCTGTGCCAATATGTCTTTAGCTCGATAAGGTCCGCATCAACCATGCCGGGTTTTGAATACTGGTCTATTATAGCGGCGGCTCCGTCTTCCGACCGGTTTCCCAATAAATAAATAAGTTCTTTCGTTTCACCGGGAGCAAGCAAAATATCGCTCTGCAGCGCACCGCAGGAGTTGCCGCAATAATTGAGATCGTTATTTAGCCCATGCTCAATACCTACAGGGCTTGCATAACTGCGATAGTTGCCCACAAACCTATCCCTGTCGCCGCAATACGCGCCGACGCTGCCTCCCGCCAAACCAAAGAAACGATCCTTCGCGGGATCATTATAATGCTCGTTAATACGCTGCAAAATGTAGTTGTCTTTATAATATGTGCGGCTAATAAACAAGGTATACTGCAAGTTGACCTGATCTTGTTCGTAAAAAGGCTCGTTTGTAAACTCCACATAACCCGTGACAGATAATTTGCGCGGTCTATCATCCGAGTTTGTGACTTTCAATCTCCAAACCTCATAAGTCGCGCCATGTGGCACAAAGTACAAGGTTTCGGTTTTAATTTTCCTGTACTTTGAAGAAATCTTAGTATATGCTGTGCCGTGCCGACATTCCGACTCATATTGGTCAAGCGGCTTTCCGACCGGCATCCACGAGGCTGACCAAAAGTCGCCGTCGCTTAAATCCCGGATGTAGATATATCTACCCGGCTGATCGGCTGTAACGGAGTTGAAGCGATAGCGTGTCAGGCGGCCTTTTGCGCCCGACTTGACAAAGCTGTATCCGCCGGCATTATTTGAAATAATAGCGCCGTATTCGGGACTGCCCAAATAGTTCGCCCATGCCGACGGCGTGGCGGGATTAGTGATCACGTACTCTCTGTTTGCTAAATCGAAATAACCATATTGCATTATACTTTCTCCTTCATTGTTAATATTGCTTGCTTTGCTGCCGCTTGTTCGGCTGCTTTCTTGCTTTTACCCGTACCCTTGCCTTTTACTTGACCGCCTACGGATACTTCTACGGTAAATGTCTTGTTATGATCCGGTCCTTCTTCGCCAACCGTTTTGTATTCAAGCGTTAAGTTTGGTTTTGTTTGAATATGCTCTTGAAGCATGGATTTATAATCGGAGTTTTTTCCTGACGATTTATTTATAAGAGGGGCAAATATATTTGTGACAAACTTAACAGTCGGCTCCATGCCTCCGTCTAAAAAAATTGCCGCGATCACAGCCTCAAAAACATCCGCCAAGATAGACGGCCGCCGATGCCCTCCCCCGACTATTTCGCCCCGGCTCAGCAGCATATACGGACCGATATCAAGCTCAAGGGCGAGTGAGCTAAGGCTTTTCTCGCATATGATTTTCGCGCGGAGCTTAGACATCTCGCCTTCGGTAAGCGCGGGTTTATGATTAAAAATGAGTACGGACACTATTGCCCCGAGCAATGAATCTCCCAAAAATTCTAAGCGTTCGTAGCTTGCGGCGCGGTTATGCTCATGTTCGTTTGTGTAGGATTTATGCGTCAATGCCTGACGAAGAAAATTTATTTCATTAAATCTATATCCTATTTTTTCTTGCAGAATACACAGCTTACATCCAGTCATAAATCATCTCCACTATGTAAATTCTAAGACCCGGCGCCTAATATGTCAATAGCTAACGCACTATTTTTTATAGGTCTTTCGCAACCTTCAATCCGACCTTTAATGATAGCTCTTTTTGCGCAGTAAAATAGTCGCTTGAAATTTATACAGGCGGCATTTTGTTAAAATTATCCGTCAATTTCGATGCGACATCACTTTCCGCCTCTCTTACCGCTTGCGCTATTGCGCTTGAGATTGCCGCGGCATTTGACGATCCGTGCGCTTTGATGACAGGCTTTGATATGCCAAGAAGCGCTGTCCCACCCGTTGAATCGGGATTTAATTTTTGCTTTAATCCAAGCATTTTCTTTTTTAGCAATAGGGCGGCTATTTTTGAGCTAACGCCGCTAAAGAACATCGTCTTTAGTTCCGAAACGACAAGGCTCGCGGCGCCCTCTATTGATTTTAGCATTACATTTCCCGAAAACCCGTCGCATACCAAAACGTCGCAGCCGCCTTTCATGGCATCTTTTGCCTCAATGTTTCCAATGAAATTAAGCTCTGTCTTTTTCAGTAAATCATATGTTTCAAGCTGCAGGGGCGTACCCTTTGTGCTTTCGGCTCCATTATTAAGAAGCCCTATGCGCGGCGAATTTATCTTTAGCATATCCCGTGCATAAAAAGCGCCCATATATGCAAACTGCACTAAATATTCAGGAGTGCACTCGGCATTCGCGCCGCAATCAATGAGTATAAATCGGCCTGTGGTGCTTGGTATGACAGGCGCTAAGGCTGCGCGTCTGACTTTGCGAATACGCTTTACAATGAGAGTCGCTCCGGCCAAAATAGCTCCGGTACTGCCTGCCGAAACGAGGCCGTCTCCATGACCGTCGCGGAGGAGCTTAAACCCAACCGTGAGCGATGAATCTTTTTTTGTCCGTATTGCCGTTGAGGGGTCGTCTTTTACGTCAATCACCTCAGAGGCATTGACTATCGTCAGGTTTTCGGGCAGCTTGCGTATGCCTGTCCGCTCCATTGCCTTGCGAATATCATCTTCAATACCCACCAGAGTTACGTTGATATTTTGACGCTCCGCCGCGTTTATTGCGCCAAGCACAATCTCGTCGGGAGCATTGTCGCCGCCCATTGCATCTACGATTATTGTCATTTTATAAGTTATTCCTTTCCCGGAGTTTTGTCATTTTTGGCTGTCTCGCCGCTTTTTTTTCTTACTCTGTAGCCCCGTTTGTCTTCGGGAAGAAAGTTTTCGCACTTTTCATTAATGCAAAACGGTTTCTTTGCCCCTCTGCCGGAAAGTTTAAACATGGTTTGCCCGCACTCGGGGCAATTGTCGGAAACGGGTATGTCCCATGTCATAAATCCACACTCTTTTTGCTCGCACGCATAATACGGATAACCTTTTTTTGATGTCCTCTTTAAAATACGCAAATCGCATTTTGGACATTTGCCCGGCATTTCAATAACAATGGGTTTTGTAAACGTACATTCGGGATAACCGGGGCAAGCCAAAAATCTGCCGAACCTGCCGGATTTGATCACCATTTGCTTTCCGCACACGTCGCAATGCTCATCTGAAAATTCATCGGGGATTTTTATTCGCTCGTCGCCCAGAGCCGACTCCGCATTTTCCAAGGTTTTGCTAAAATCCTTATAGAACATATCAAGGACATGTATCCAGTCGTCTTTGCCCTGCTCAACATTGTCAAGCTGCTGCTCCATACGTGCGGTAAATCCGAGATCAACAACATCCGCAAACATGTCCTTCATAAGTTTGACGACGACTTCGCCAAGCGATGTCGGGCGCAGAAATTTCCCTTCTTTTACGACATACTCTCTGCCGAGTATCGTTGATATGGTCGGCGCGTATGTGCTCGGCCTCCCAACGCCTGTTTCTTCCATTGCCCGAATGAGCGTCGCTTCTGTATAGCGCGACGGCGGCATGGTGTATTTTTGCTGCTTATCAATGAAGTCAAGGATAAGCCTGTCGTTTTCTTTTAGCGCCGGAAGTTTCGGTTCCTTTTTTTCCTTTTCTTCATCGGTGTGCTCTTCATACACGGCGGCAAATCCCTGAAAAACAACAACAGAGCTGTTTGCGCGGAAAATATGACCGGCGGATTCTACATCTACCGTAACACTGTCATATATGCCCGGAGCCATTTGGCTGGCTATAAAACGGCTCCAAATGAGCTTATATAAGCGATATTGCTCGCTTCGCAAGCTGCCTTTTATCTTCTCAGGGGTAAGGAAAACATTACTCGGGCGGATCGCCTCATGAGCATCCTGCGCGCCGCTTTTGGTCTTATAAATGTTTGGCGTGCCGGGATAAAAATCCGACCCGAATGTATTGATTATCAGCTTTTTTGCGTCGCCTGCCGCTTCATTTGATATACGCAGCGAATCGGTTCTCATATAAGTAATCAAACCGACAGCGCCCTGACCGCTCACGTCAATACCTTCATAAAGCTGCTGTGCGATAGCCATGGTTTGGCGAGGGGTCATATTTAGCCTGCGCGAAGCCTCTTGCTGGAGAGAGGAAGTGATAAATGGCGGAGAGGGCGTCCGCTTTTTTTGCGTATTGGTGATGGACTCTACAATAAATGGGGCGGAGCTAACTTCGTCAACAACGGTTTTGACGTCATTTTCGCTGCAAAGCTGAACTTTCTTTTTGTTTTTGCCATAATAGGCCGCCGTAAAACTCCCTGACTTGTCGGCGGTCAGCAACTTTACGTTGAGCAGCCAATACTCTTTTGCCACGAAGTCTCGTATATCATTTTCCTTGTCTACGACAATTCGCGTTGCGACGGATTGTACCCTGCCGGCGGAGAGGCCGCGCCGTATTTTCTTCCATAACAGCGGACTGAGCTGATATCCGACTATTCTGTCCAATATCCGCCTTGCTTGCTGCGCGTTGACGAGGTCCATATTGATTTGGCGTGGATTTTCAATGGCTGTGCGAACAACATTTTTGGTTATTTCATTAAAGCTGACTCTAAAGGCGCGTTCATCGGAAAGCTCGAGCAGCTCTTTGAGATGCCACGATATAGCCTCGCCCTCTCTGTCGGGGTCGGTTGCTAAATATATTGTCTTGCTTTTTTTTGCGGCCGACTTTAATTCCTTTATAATGGCATCACGCGCCTTAACTGGTTGATAATCCGGCTCAAACCTGTTATCAACATCAACTCCTATCTTGCTTTTTGGCAAATCACGCAGATGACCCATGGACGCGGCTACCTTAAAATCCGCGCCAAGATATTTGCCTATGGTTTTTGCTTTTGCGGGTGATTCCACTATTACTAAATTTGATTTATTTGCCATCTAACCAACAATCTCCCATTTTCCGTATATATTTCGTTTTATATACCCTGCAAGCTCAAGGCTTGTAAGCGACATTAAGACATTTTGAGCGGCAAGTCCTGTTTTAGCTATTATTTCGTCGGTGAGTATCGGGTCTTTGCCGATTGAATCCGCTACGGCTTTATCGTCACCGCTAAAATTATTTGCGAGGGTATCTAAGCCAATATAGTCTAACGCCCGCCCGTTGTCAATTGGTTTTTTTACGCAGCCGAACAAATCCTTATATTCATCTATTATATCAAAAGCTGTCAGAAACGGTATCGCGCCGACGCGCAGCAGTTTGTTTGACCCCATGCAGGCGGGTGAATCTACATTGCCGGGCAGTACAAATACATCGCGCCCTTGCTCCACGGCACGCTGTGCCGTTATGAGCGCGCCACTTTTTAGCGGAGCTTCGATCACGGCCACGCCGACTGATATCCCGCTTATGATCCTGTTTCGCAAAGGAAAATGAAACGGATCGCCTTTTGTGCCGGGCGGATATTCGCTGATTACCGCGCCGTTTTTTAAAATTTCATTAAATAATGGTTTGTTTTCGGCAGGATATACGGTATCAAGACCGGTGCCTACTACCGCAATGCTCGGCGTATTTCCCTTTACCGCGCCGATGCTTGCGGCGGCATCCACGCCCTTGGCAAGGCCCGTCACCACTATTATATTGTTTTGAGAAAGGATAAGCCCGGCTTTTTCAGCTTGCGATAAGCCATATTGAGTGCAGTTTCTTGTACCGACAATACCTACGGTCGGAAACTCGTCAATAGCGGGAAGCGTACCTTTTACATAAAGCACAAGCGGCGGATCGTAGATATTCCGCAATCTTTCCGGGTACTGCGCATCCGGCATAGACAACACCATGCAACCGGTCTTATCGCATAACTTGAATATCTTTTCGACGGGTTTTAAATCCTTGTCTATGAGCCTCAAAATCAAATTGTTATCCAGTCCGTAAATGCCTCTCAATTCACTTTCCGTCGAGTCGTAAACGGCCTTTGGCGAGCCAAAGTAATCAAGCAGCAGCTTTGCCCGCATATTGCCTATGCCGCTTCGTGAGGATAACCATATAAAATACTCGATAGAATACTCAGATGTCATGAACGATTCCTTTCTTTGCTTCATACATTATGATTGAAGCCGCGACCGCAACATTAAGCGACTCACAGCCGGGCGTAATGGGAATACATATTGTCTCGCCGCAAAGCCGCTTTAAGTCCTCGGATATGCCCTGCCCTTCATTTCCCATAACGATAATCGCATCTTTTAAATCCGCCTTATATACCGGCAAATACCCATTGTCGCCCGATGTACCGATAATTCTTACGCTAATTTGCTCAAGCTCGCCGATACTTACAAACCCTATGCGCTGTCTGAATATAGCTCCCATGGATGCTCTGACTGCTTTCGGATTATAGGCATCCGCGGTGCTGCCAAAAAAGATCACGCTGTTTATTCCAAATGCGTCGGCACATCTGATAATTGTCCCCACATTGCCCGGGTCTTGTATATTATCAAGCAGTATATGTGTCCCTGTGCGATATTCAAAAGTTTTCAAAGGAGGCAGCTTGCAAGTAAACAATACATTTTGCGGGCTTTTAAGCGGCGAAATTGAATCCATAATGCTTTGGTCAATCAGATATACGGGAGTGTTTTCCGGCAATGCCGCCTTCAAATCTTCTGTGGTAAATACAGCCGTTATGGGCGCGTTATTTTTTACCGCTTCATCTAAGAGCTTACGGCCGTCGCACAAAAACTCACCTTTTGCTTTTCTGTAGCTTGAATCCTTACCCAGATTTTTTGCGTGAACGCATATGCTATTTTTTCTGCCGGTTATTCTTTCCACGTTTCTTTCCCACTTTTTTGCATTTTTTCTACATTTTACCCTTTATAGTCCAAGAAGCCGTTTTCTACGGCTTCTTGCGCTTTGCGCAAAGTTTATTCTGTCGGCTTCATCGTCGGGAATAAAATCACATCCCTAATTGAAGAACTGTTTGTAAGCATCATAACACATCTGTCAATACCGACGCCAAGTCCGCCTGTCGGCGGCATCCCATACTCAAGAGCGTTAATGTAATCATAATCCATCATTGACGCTTCCAAGTCGCCTTTCTCCCGCAGCGCAACTTGCCGGGCAAATCTTTGGTATTGATCTATCGGGTCGTTTAATTCGCTAAACGCGTTGCCCATCTCGCTGCGGCATATAAACAGCTCGAATCTTTCCGTAAGGCGCGGGTCGGCAACTTTTCTTTTGGCAAGCGGGGATATTTCTACGGGATGGTCTGTGATAAAAACCGGGCCCGTGAGCTTATCTTCAACCTTTTGCTCAAAGCACTCACAGAGCAGATTGCCCCAAGTTTCTTCTTTATCCTCGGGCATTTTGATACCCAAGCCCCGCACGGCATCCGCCGCTTCCCTGTCGTTTTTTATCGGCGTAAAATCAATACCCGTATGCTCTTTCACAGCCTCGGTCATTGTCATGCGCTTCCACCCCGGCGAGAGGTCAATTTCTGTTTCATGCCACCTTAGCTTATATGTCCCAAGCAATTTCATGGCGGCTGTGGCAAGCAGTTCTTCAAACAAATCCATCATATCATTGTAATCGGCATATGCCTGATAGAGCTCAAGCATCGTAAATTCAGGATTATGCCGGGTGCTCATGCCTTCGTTTCTAAATACGCGGCCGACTTCGTATACTCTTTCAATACCGCCGACAATCAATCTTTTGAGGTGAAGCTCCGTAGCGACACGCATATACATTTCAAGGTCAAGGGTATTGTGGTGCGTTATAAACGGTCTGGCGCTGGCTCCGCCGGATATGGTGTTTAAAACAGGGGTTTCGACTTCAATATAGCCTCTTTGATCCAAAAACTCGCGTATATGCTTTATAAACGCGCTGCGCAGATTGAAGGTTTTTCGCGTATCCGGGTTCATAATAAGGTCTACATATCTTTGGCGGTATTTCAGCTCTTGATTTGTAAGCCCGTGGTATTTTTCGGGGAGCGGGCGAAGAGATTTTGCCAAAAGCTCAATGTAATTGCAATGAACGGAAATCTCGCCCATCCGTGTTTTAAAGACCGTTCCTTTTACGCCGATTATGTCGCCGATATCGCCGCGTTTTATGTCGTCAAAACGCTCATCGCCAACCTCGCTTTGCTTTATGTATAGCTGTATACGGCCTTTGTCGTCTGATATATCAGCAAATATCGCTTTTCCCATTTCACGTTTTGCCATGATTCTGCCGGCCAATGATACATCCCGGCCTTCCATTTTTTCAAAATCATTTGTTATATCTGATGAAAAATGGGTGCGCAAATACTTAGTAACATGAAACGGGTCACGATTTTCGGATTGCAGCCTGGTTAGTTTTTCTCTGCGTATTTGCAATATTTCGCTAAGGCTTTGCTCTCTTTGGTCTGATGTAATGTCGTTCATTTATATATTCGTTTCTTTCCTTATCTTTCGCGTTTGCCGCGCCTTTATTCGATTTTTAATATTTTAAATTGCAGCTTGCCGATGGGTGCTTCCACCTCTATCGTATCGTCTTTTCTCTTGCCGATAAGCTCTCTGCCGATTGGGGAATCGTCTGATATTTTGAGCTGCGCAGGGTCTGCGTCCTGCGATCCCACCATCTCATATGTGAGGTCTTCTTTGCGTTCAACGTCGAAAACCGTAACCTTGCTGCCCATGCCTATAACATCCGTTTTCTTTGTTACTTTTACAATCTCGGCATTTTCTATGAGGTTTCTTATCTCCGCTATTTTTGAGTATAGCTTCCCTTGTTCTGTCTTGGCTTCGTCATATTCGCTGTTTTCTGTCAGGTCGCCAAATGACCTGGCTTCTTTAATCTGCTGTGATACTTCCTTTTCGCGAACGGTTGTAAGATAGGTAAGTTCTTCCTTGAGCTCATTGAGCCGTTCTTCGCTCATTTTGTATTTTGCCTCTTTTATCAAAACAAAACACTCCTTCCGTACTTATGTAACGCACAGTTTTTGCGAAACAATATTTGATTACAAGCAAAAAAAGAAAAGCAATTTGTTGCCATAACCTGATTATATGCCCTGTGCCGCCATTTGTCAACACAAATTTGCTGACGCCGCTTTAATCTGTGAGCAATGAGAGCGCTTTTTGAAGCTGCGGGTCATCTTCGTGAGTCAAGGTGCCCATCAGATATGATATTAACTCATCTTCGCTCATCTTCACAAGATAATCGGGAGTATAACCGCCAATATCGTATAGGCTGATTCGGTTTGGCGTCAGATAATTGCCCGTCGAAAGATGTACCGCGCCCCCGCCCGAGAGCGTTATGGTGGTCTGCATTCTGTTCTTTCCGGTTGTTTGCTCACCGACGGTAAGCGCGTAATCATACTCGCTAAGGACAGCGGTAAAATATTCCGCCCCGCTGTATGAATATTCATTGACAAGAACAACGGTCGGCAAATCAATAAAGCTGCTGTCCGATGTGGTGATTCTCTCCGTTTGATCCGTGCTTATGGAGATGAAAATCTCCCCTTCCGGCAGCAGAAAATCAAGGATTTCCGTCATTTCCGTTACTTTACCGCCATTATTTGAGCGAACGTCATAAATAATCGCAACAGCGCCGCGATCTACGAGATTGTTCACGGCTTCAATAAACCCCTGTGCGGCTCCGTCTTCAAAATTTCCCAAAGCGACATAACCAATACCGCCCGGCAGCATTTCATAAGCAACCGGGATAGTGTGTATAATGCCATACACTACGGTTATCTCGCTAAAGCTGCCGTCCGCGCGATATATCGTAAGCAGCGCCGTATCGCCTATCGGACGCCGCAAGGCATTGCGTATCTCCTGCATATCATATCCGGCTATTGCAGCATTGTCTATTTTTGTTATCACATCCCCTATCACAATGCCGGCAGCTTCCGCGCCCGAATTTGAATATACATTTGTCACTAAAATACCGCCGCGCTCATCGTCGGTCTGCACTTCAACGCCAATCCCGTGATAGCGGTTATCTGAATTTTCAAGGTAATAGGCGTATGCTTCGGGCGTCATATAAAATGACCAATTGTCATCCAAGGCGTCAACGATGGCGATCTTCGCTATTTCCAAAAGCTCGTCAATATCGTAATCGCCAATAAATCTTGAAGCGATGATTGCAAGCAGCTCTTCCATATCGCCCGTGACGCTTGTGATATCGGTACCGTCCGGGGAAGCTGCATCACTTTTTCTATCCGAACCGGTGAAAAACATCACAAAGAGGAACGCGAGCGCGCATATCAGAGCCAATATCAACAGCATTAGCACCAGACGCACTTTTAATGACAATTTATTTTCCATAAGATATGACACCTGTTAGCGGTAAATATTTTCAGCATAGATTTTATCTATGGGCGCGGAAAGTATATAAGCATAGTTGCGCAAGCCGCAGTATACTAAGATATTACAGTTTTTCGAGAGGATTGATCCTCGTGCCGTTTACGGATACTTCAAAGTGCAAATGCGGACCCGTCGAAACTCCGGTAGAACCGATTAGCCCGATAACCTGACCCTTTGAAACAGAAGCACCCACCGAAACACTCCTCGAACTCATATGCGCATACAGCGTCGTCATTCCGTTTCCATGACTGACAACGACATAGTTGCCATATCCCGAATTGTATGTTGATGTAATGACGGTTCCCGAGTCGGCAGCGTATATGTTAGCTCCGTGCGCTGCGTTTATATCAATGCCGTTATGCATCCTTCTGTCGCCGTATATGGGATGTGTCCTGATACCGTACGGACTCGTCACCTCTTTGCTGGTGGTGGGCCACATCAGCTCGCCGGTGCCCGTAACCATGGATACGTTAGACTGTGCCTGCTGCTGCTGTTGCCTGAGTATACGAAGCCTCTCCTCCTCTTGCTTTTTGCGCAGCTCCTCCGCCTTAGCGTTGATTTCCCTTTGTACGCGGTCTTCTTCCTCGATAACGAGTGCGCGCAATTGCCTTTCGGTCTCAAGATTGTCCTCCATCTGTTTAATGAGGGCATGTGCTTCTTCAAGCTGCATTTCAAGCTCCGCCATCATCAATTCCTGATTGACAAGCTCACCGTCAAGTTCTGATTTAGTAATCTCAAGCTCTACCTTTTTTTGCTCGGTCAGATTACGCGAAAGCTGCAGCATTCTATACGAATCCTCATCCGCCTGCATTATATCGGAAACAAAATCAAGCCGTGCAAGCAAATCGGAGAAGCTGGTCGAATCAAAGATTATCTCAAGATATGTTATGACGCCGTTTTCTTCCATGTCGCGGACACGCGCCCTATATCTCCGCAGCTGCTCTTCTTCTCTGTTTTGCGAGACAATGACCTCGTTTTCCTTTTCTCTGATCAGCCTGTTATATTCAACAATCGTCGCGTTTATGTTGTCTATTTCAAGGCCCGTGAGCATAATGCGCTGGTCGAGCACTTCTTTTTTGCCTATTTCCGCCATACGTTCATATTCGATCGTATTTATTCTGGAATTTATTTCGCGTTTTTGCCGTTCATACTCTCTTTTTTCTTCTTTAAGTTTGTCTATTTGGGATTGAGTGACGGTGTTTGAGATCAAAGACGGCGCCGCAAGCGCGTTGATAGCCATCACCGCCACGGAAAGCAGCATTATAACCGCCAAAACTATTGCGACTATCCTAACAAATTTCTTACTGTTCATGCTTGTTTCGGGCAAAAAACCCGATACTCACCTCCTTGTGATTGATACTGACCCTGCGGCGTGCCGCGAGGCACTTCTGGATTGTCCTTATGCTTTATCTAATTTTTAATATGATATCCAAAAAAGAAGTTTATACCTTTAGGTACCTGTTTAAGGCAATGCCGCTGCCGCCAACGCCGACGCTAAATCCGACGGCAACAAACAAAAGTATTACCTGCACTGTTATATTTGACGAAATCGGAACAAGGCGGATAAATCCCGCAAACTCGGCAACACCCCTTGCGGCGACATCATATAAGCTCCATGTCACTATGTAGGCCGTCAGCGAGCCCAAGAGACCCAAAATAAAGCCCTCTACAATAAACGGCCAGCGTATGAAAGCGTTTGTAGCACCCACCATCTTCATAATCGCAATTTCTTCACGTCTCTCAAATGTCGCGAGCTTGATGGTGTTTTGCATAACAAATAGGGATATGGCAAGCAAGACCGCAATGACGACAATCGAAATCCAACTGACGATATTTCTAAGAGTCCTAAGCCCTCCCGCGATTGCGGGGTTTGCGTTGACAGCCGCTATTCCTTGCACGTATCTCAAGGCATTTTGCGTTTCCACAATATAGCCGACATCATAAACATATACGGCAAATCTGTGGCGAAATGTGGACGGGTCTAAATCTCTGTACCTGTCCGTGTCGCCATATCTGCCGATAAAGCTCTCCATTGCTTCCTCGCGGGATATAAAGACAACGTGTGACACGTTAGGCACGGCTAATATATTCGGCTCAAGGTTTCTCGCATCGTTTTCCGACTGGTTGTCATGCACGTATGCGAGAATGACATTTTCTGCCTCAAGATCGCCTATCGTTGCGTTTATGTTTACCGCGATCATTATAAACAATCCGGTTATAATAAGAAAGGCGGCGATTATGCAAACGGAAGCAAAAGACATTAAGCTATGCGCAAAAATGCTTGAAAAGCCTTCCTTCAGATAATAAAAGGTTCTGTTTCTATTCACTTTCATAATCGTAATACCTATCCATAGCATCGCTGACGACCCTGCCGCCGTCTATAGCGATGACGCGCTGTGAGAACTGATCTACAAGAGGTTTTTCATGTGTAACGACAAGCACCGTTGTCCCGAGCTCGTTTATCTTTTTGAGAAGCAAGAGTATCTCAAGGCTTCGCGCAGGGTCTAAGTTTCCGGTAGGCTCGTCGGCAATTATCAATTTTGGGTTATTTACCAAGGCTCTGGCTACGGCGACCCTTTGCTGTTCCCCTCCGGATAATTCGGCGGGTTTTGATTTTGCCTTATGCTCAATACCGACAAGCTCAAGCACATATGGCACACGCTGACGTATATCGCCGCTTGACGCGCCGATAACGCGCATTGCAAACGCGACGTTTTCATATACCGATTTGTATTCGATAAGACGAAAGTCTTGGAATATGCAGCCAATCGTGCGCCTGAGATACGGCATTTTACGCATTCTGATATTATCCATATCTTGGCCGTTTACTATGACCTCGCCGTCGGACGGAGCTATTTCGCCTATCAGCAGCTTGATAACGGTTGATTTGCCTGACCCGGAAGGGCCGACGAGAAACGCAAATTCACCCGCGTTAAGCTCAAAGGTAACGCCCTTGAGCGCCTTTGTCCCATTTGCGTATTCTTTAAATACATCGGTCATTCTAATCATATGTCAATATTTTGACTCCTGTGAAACGAGATATTTCTTTACCATGAGGGCGACTTTAAATACAATGGCATGTTCAAACTCGCGTAAATCAAGACCGGTAATCTTCTTTATCTTATCGAGCCTGTAGACAAGCGTGTTTCTGTGTACATATAGTTTTCTTGAAGTTTCGGATACATTCAAATTATTTTCAAAGAAGCTGTCAATCGTAACGAGTGTTTCGCTATCAAGCGCTTCAATGGGGTTCTTTTTAAGCACTTCGGTCAAAAAGATATCGCAGAGCGTTGTCGGCAACTGATATATCAGCCTGCCGATTCCGAGGCTTTCATAGCTGACAATGGCCTTTCCCGTATCAAAAACATTTCCAATATCTATCGAAATAAGAGCTTCTTTATATCTTTCGGCAAGCTCGCGCAAATGCCCCGCCGGTGTTCCGACGCCAATGACGGCCTTAAAATCAAGCTCATTTTTTAGCTTTTCATGAATCATGCCGGCCATAGAAATGAGATAGTTGTCTTTGCTGTCCGCCGGGATTTCTTTTATGAGAACGATATTAAAATCATCAACGGTGACGATAAAGTCATTTTGCTTGTCAGGGAATATTTCCTGCAAGAAAGCGACAACACTCGGCGTTACTTGTAAGCCCGAGCGGATTATGATAACCCCTCTTTTGACATCCGGCGAAAAACGCAGTTCTTTAGCGCGTACATATATCTCGCCTGGCAATATGTTTTCTGTGATAATGGTTTTTACGAATGCGCGTTTATCATTGCTTACCTCAAAAATGACACCCGCCTCGTTTATTGTAATGGCGGCCATAACGCATACCGTTGCCGAGAGCGTGTTTTCACCGGATGCAAATACCATATAGCTATCGGCGGACTCCCTGCCGAGAGATTTAAATGTGTTGCCTAAATGCCCGATGGCCGCTGTATCGGCTTTTTTCTGCACAACCGCAAAGTCTTCTATGGTCGTGCCGATAAGAGACAGGTCGCTGCATGCCACAACCGACCCGTCTGGATCGACGACTCCAATGGTGAGGTCTGTGGCTTCCTTCATTTGAATTATAATACTTTGAAATATCCTTGTTGACAATTTATTATTACTCCATGACCGATATGTTGAAAAACAGATAACTTTTTGGCGTTTTGACTAAAATCTCGTTGCCACTGTGTACATTATACACTAAATAAAGAAATTTGCAAGACATTTTTCGTAACTTTTTGTAATATTTTGATATTTTTTGGTTTTTACATTCCTGCCCAGACCCGGTGAGGAAGGCTGTATTTTTGTCCCGTAAGCGGAGCATGGACGCGGAGCGCGCGAGTTAGGCGCATGGATGCGCCTCTTGTTTGAGCGTAGGGATAAAAAACAGCCTTTCGAGCGCAAGGGTCTGGAATGCAAGTGTAGCATTTTTTGATAATCAAGAAAGCAAAAAAGAAGCCCGCCGGGAGGCGAGCTTCTTTAAAACATGAAAGGGTGATGCTATGAGCAGGAAATGACAATGCCGGAGCCTACTGTTTTGCCGCCCTCGCGGATTGCAAAACGCAGCCCGTTTTCGATAGCAATGGGGGTAATAAGCTCAACATCAATCTCTACATTGTCGCCGGGCATACACATCTCAATACCTTCCGGCAACGTGATGACACCGGTAACGTCTGTTGTTCTAAAATAGAATTGAGGACGATAGTTGTTGAAGAACGGTGTGTGGCGGCCGCCCTCGTCCTTTGAAAGGACATAGACCTGACCCTTAAACTTTTTGAGCGGCTTAATGCTTCCGGGCTTTGCAAGAACTTGCCCTCTCCAAATCTCATCTCTTGATACGCCGCGCAGCAACGCGCCAATGTTGTCGCCCGCCTCCGCGTAGTCAAGCAGCTTGCGGAACATTTCAATATCAGTGATGGTCGTCTCGCGCGGCTCATCGGTAAGTCCGACAATTTGGACTTTATCGTTTTTGTTGATCTTACCGCGTTCGACACGTCCTGTGGCGACTGTACCGCGTCCCGTAATCGTCATCGTATCTTCGACGGGCATCAAAAACGGCAGGTCTGACTTGCGCTCGGGAGTCGGGATGTATGAATCCACGGCGTCCATGAGCTCTTTAAGGCACTCATATTCGGGAGCTGCTACATCACTTGAGTCTGACTCAAGGGCGTTGCGCGCGCTACCGACGACGATTGGAATATCGTCTCCCGGAAATTCGTATTTTGAAAGAAGCTCGCGGACTTCCATCTCAACGATTTCGAGAAGCTCGGGATCGTCAACTTGGTCAGCCTTGTTCAGAAATACGACGATGGCGGGCACACCCACCTGACGTGCAAGCAGGATATGCTCGCGTGTTTGAGCCATAGGACCGTCCGCCGCGGAGATAACAAGTATCGAGCCGTCCATTTGCGCCGCGCCGGTAATCATGTTCTTGATATAGTCGGCGTGTCCGGGACAGTCAACATGCGCATAGTGACGCGCATCCGTCTCATACTCAACGTGCGCGGTGTTGATTGTTATACCGCGTTCGCGCTCTTCGGGAGCTTTGTCAATAGAGTCATACGCTTCAAACTTTGCCTTGCCTTGGTAGCTTAGATACTTTGTGATAGCGGCGGTAAGCGTGGTCTTGCCGTGGTCAACGTGGCCGATCGTGCCGATATTGACGTGGGGTTTATTACGTTCAAATTTTTGCTTTGCCATAATACTTATTATCCTCCTGTGTGTAAAAAAGTATAGAAATCATAATTCATGCAAAGTGTATTGTACCTCATACATTTATAATTTGCAAGGTTTATTTTTAAATTACGTTAAATCTCGTCAAATTGCGTGCCTCTCGTCAAATATACCCCGCCTGTCAGCACTTGACAACCGTCTGAAAACCGCCTATTTAACGGCCTTTTTGACTCACCTCTATGATTTTGTTAAAATCTCCTGCCGCCTGTGATTTCGTTTTGAAGAGTCTCCGGCAATCTCACATAATGACTTGGCTCCATGTTGAAAGTGCCTCTGCCTTGAGTGTTTGAGCGTAAAATAGTCGCATATCCAAACATTTGCACGAGCGGCACAAGGGCGTTTATCTGTGAAGCGCCGCTTTTGGATTCCATTCCGGTTATCTGCCCCCGTCTGGAGCTTATATCGCCCATTACATCGCCCATATATTCCTCAGGCACTGTCACCGCCACTTTCATTATCGGCTCGATCAGCACCGGATCGGCCTTTGCCATTGCTTCTTTAAAAGCCATGCTCCCGGCAATTCTAAAGGCAAGCTCGGAAGAATCAACATCGTGATATGAGCCGTCAAGTAACGTAACCTTAACATCAACGACCTGATATCCCGCTACGATGCCGGACATCATCGCGCCCGCAATCCCCTCATTTATGGCCGGAATAAATTCCTTGGGGATAGCTCCCCCCGTAATCTTATCAATAAACTCATATCCCTCGCCCGGCTGATTTGGTTCGATACGGATTATAACGTGGCCGTATTGCCCTTTTCCGCCTGTCTGCCGTACATTCCGCACATCTGCCGTAGCCGCGGTAAGTATTGCTTCCTTATATGATACCTGTGGTTTGCCTACATTTGCTTCAACTTTAAACTCACGGAGCAACCTGTCAATGATGATTTCTAAGTGGAGCTCCCCCATTCCCGCAATTATAGTCTGCCCCGTTTCATTGTCCGTATATGTGCGGAACGTCGGGTCCTCCTCGGTCAATTTCGACAGCGCGCCCGCAAGTTTTTCCTGACCGGCTTTTGTTTTGGGTTCTATTGCGATTTGAATGACCGGTTCGGGAAATTCAATAGATTCTAAAATTATTTGCTTTTTCTCGTCACATAGCGTGTCACCGGTAGTCGTATCTTTGAGCCCCACGGCGGCGGCAATGTCACCGGCATAAACCGCGTTTATATCTTCGCGATGATTTGAGTGCATTTGCAATATGCGTCCGAGCCGCTCCCTATGGCCTTTTGTTGAGTTATATACCATCGAACCTGTTGTGGCAGTACCCGAATAGACCCTAAAAAATGACAGGCGTCCTACAAATGGGTCTGTTTCTATTTTAAAGGCGAGCGCGGCAAAAGGCGCCTCGTCGGACGGCGGCCTGCTTTCTTCCTTGCCTGTATGCCTGTGTATACCCACCATCGCGGGTACATCGAGCGGTGAAGGCAAATAATCAACGATTGCGTCTAATATTTTTTGAATACCTTTGTTTCTGTACGAAGTGCCGCATACTACAGGTATGAGTGAAAGCGCGAGCGTTGCTTTGCGGATCGCTTTTTTTAGGGCGCCGGCATCAATTTGCGTACCCTCAACATAGCATTCCATAATGTCTTCGTCAAAATCAGAAACAGCCTCAATCAGTTTCTGGCGATACTCACCGGCTGTCTTTATCATGTCCTCCGGTATATCTTCGACACGCATATCTTTTCCCAGCTCGTCGTAATACATAACGGCGTTTAAATCAACAAGGTCAATGATACCCTTAAAATCCGCTTCGGCGCCGATAGGAAGCTGAATGGGTACAGCGTTTGCTTTAAGCCTTTCATGCACCATTGCGATAACATTATGAAAATCCGCGCCCGCAATATCCATCTTGTTGACATAGATAATGCGCGGCACGTTATAATGATCCGCCTGCCTCCAAACCGTTTCCGACTGCGGCTCTACGCCGCCCTTGGCGCACATGACCGCAATAGACCCGTCAAGCACACGGAGAGAACGCTCAACCTCGACGGTAAAGTCAACATGACCCGGCGTGTCAATGACGTTTATGCGATGGTCGTCCCAAAAACATGTCGTCGCGGCGGAAGTAATCGTTATGCCGCGTTTTTGTTCCTGCTCTCTCCAATCCATAACCGCAGTGCCGTCATGCACCTCACCCATCTTGTATGTGCGTCCGGTATAAAATAAGATACGTTCGGTCGTCGTCGTTTTACCCGCGTCAATATGAGCCATTATGCCTATATTTCGCGTTTTTTCAAGAGAGTACTCCCTTTTTGGCTCATCTTCTTGCATAGGGTAAAGCTCCTTTTACCAACGGTAGTGAGCAAACGCTTTGTTTGACTCCGCCATTTTATGGGTGTCTTCGCGTTTTTTTACAGACGCGCCCGTGCTGTTGGATGCGTCAAGTATTTCACCCGCCAAACGCTCTTTCATGGTCTTTTCATTGCGAGCTCCGGCATAATTTGTAAGCCAGCGAAGCCCCAACGCCTCACGTCTGTCAGGTCTCACTTCTATCGGCACTTGGTAAGTGGCACCGCCAACACGGCGGGCTTTTACCTCCAGCGTAGGCATAATGTTTTCGATTGCCGCCGTAAATACATCAAGTGGGTCTTTTGAGGATTTTTCTTTGATGATATCAAAGGCTCCGTAAACAACCTTTAAAGCTACGCCTTTCTTGCCGTCTGTCATAATGCTGTTTATCAGTTTTGTCACTATTTTTGAGTTGTATACCGGATCGGGTAATACTTCTCTTTTTGGCACACCGCCTCTTCTGGGCATATCAGTCATTCATTCCTTTCCGTCAGACTTTGCGTTTTTGTTATTTTGTGTTGCTTTTTTGTGTTTTTGCGTTTTTTCGCTTCAAGCTCTTTCGAGCCTATTGTTACTTCGTGCCTTTTGGCCTCTTTGAGCCGTATTTAGACCTGGCTTGCGAGCGGCCATCCACGCCTTGTGTGTCAAGAGAGCCGCGAATGATGTGATATCGGACGCCGGGCAAATCCTTAACGCGCCCGCCGCGTATCATAACAACAGAGTGCTCTTGAAGATTGTGTCCAACGCCGGGAATATACGCCGTTACTTCATAACCGTTCGTCAGGCGCACACGGGCAATTTTGCGAAGCGCGGAATTCGGCTTCTTTGGCGTGGCGGTTCTGACAGCCGTGCAAACGCCGCGTTTTTGCGATGAAGAATTGTCTGTTTCCTTATTTTTGAGCGTATTGAGACCTTTCTGCATAGCCGGTGAAGTGGATTTGTATGTCAGCTTTTTTCTTCCTTTTCTCACCAATTGATTGAATGTAGGCATTTTAGTCCTCCTTTCCTGATTTATTGCGCTATCAGAGCGCGTTGCCGGAACCGATAAGAACCGACAGATCAACGTCCTCGTCATCAACAAGGTCGTCATAATCCTTGATTGCAAAATGTTTTCCGCCAAGCTCTATATCGCTGTCAAACTTGCGGTATCTCGACAGGCCGCTGCCTGCCGGCACTAACTTGCCTATGATGACATTTTCTTTCAGGCCGATAAGCCTGTCTACTTTACCCTTAATCGCCGCCTCGGTCAATACTTTTGTGGTTTCCTGGAATGACGCGGCCGACAAGAATGACTCTGTCGCAAGCGAGGCTTTTGTAATACCCATGAGGAGAGGAGACGCCTGCGCAAGCTGTAAATCCTCTTCTCCGGCTTCGAGTCTTGCGGTAATCGCCGCGTTTGCTTCCTTAAACTCGTTTGAGTCAACCGTAGTCCCTGCAAGCAAATTGGTATCACCGCCGTCTTCGACTTTGACTTTCTTCATCATTTGACGGACTATTACCTCGATATGCTTATCATTTATGTCAACACCTTGTTGACGGTAAACGATCTGAACTTCGGAAATCAGATAGTTTTGCGTGGCGTCTTTGCCGAGTATTCGCATAATATCGTGCGGATTGAGCGCGCCGTCCGTCAGCTTGTCGCCGGCTTTTACCATCTCTCCGGTTTTGACTTTTATACCGGAATAATACGGCGTCGTGTATGAGCAGAAATCTCCTGTTTCCGAGTTTGTTATGGTGATTGAATATATCGCGTTGCGGCGAGTTTCCTCAATCTCCGCTATACCGTCAATATCTGAAAGTATTGCCATCTTCTTTGGCTTGCGGGCCTCAAAGAGCTCTTCGACACGCGGGAGACCCTGCGTAATATCATCGCCCTGCACGCCGCCCGTATGGAAAGTTCTCATTGTCAGCTGCGTGCCCGGCTCTCCGATAGACTGCGCCGCGATAACGCCGACCGCCTCACCGATTGATACCGGAGTGCCCGTCGCAAGGTTGATACCGTAACACATGGCGCATATTCCGCTTCGCGACTCGCAATCCATAGCTGTACGAACCTTTATGGAGTTAATGCCGTGTTCCGTGAGCAAATTAGAATCGCTGTTTATGAGCATATGGCTTCTCTCAAAGAGGACTTTTCCGGTTTTCGGGCTTATAATATCGTCGGTTGGGTATCTGCCGTGTATAACCTCGCCGAATGTGTTGATTACTATGCCGCTTCTGACTAACTCTGACGCCATTATGCCGTCGTGAGTGCCGCAATCTTTTTCGCGGATAATGACATCTTGCGAGACGTCAACCAATCTGCGAGTGAGGTATCCCGAGTCTGCCGTGCGCAAGGCCGTGTCCGCAAGACCTTTTCTCGCGCCTCTTGATGAAATGAAATATTCAAGAACCGTAAGACCCTCGCGGAAATTTGCCTTAATCGGGATTTCTATGACCTTTCCTGTCGTGTTCTGGAGCAGACCGCGCATACCGGCAAGCTGTTTTATTTGTGTTTTGCTGCCGCGAGCGCCCGAGTTTGCCATCATATATACGGGATTAAATTCGCTGAGAGTATCTTTTAAAAGTATGTTCTCAATATCCTTTGTGGTATTTTCCCATTCCTTGATGACAAGGCGATACCTTTCATCGTCGGTTATGAAACCGCGCTTATACTTGTCCTCGGTGGCGACGACCTTTTGTTCTGTCTGCCTGATAAGCGTCCACTTTTCTTCGGGCACGGTCATATCGGAAATTGAAATCGTTATTGCGCCCTGTGTCGAATACTTAAAACCAAGCGTCTTGATCTTATCAAGAATCGAAGCCGACCTTGTAAAACCGTGCCTTGATATGCAGCGTTCGATTATCTTTCCGAGTTCATCCTTACCTGTGCGGAAATCAATTTCATAATTGAAGAACAGTTCCGGATCAGACCTGTCCACAAAACCGAGGTCTTGCGGTATCGGTTCGTTGAATATTATCCTGCCAACGGTCGTCTCTATTGTTTTATAGCTCTCGACCCCGTCTATCGCCTTTGTTATCCGCACCTTGATGGGCGCGTGTATGCCGACATCTCCGCACTGGTAGGCGATGAGGGCTTCATTGGGAGATACAAAACATTTTCCCGTGCCCGGCTCGTCAGCCTTGACAAATGTGAGGTAGTACGAACCGAGAATCATGTCATGCGTCGGAACCGTTACCGGATGACCGTCTTTTGGATGCAAAAGGTTGTTTGCCGAAAGCATGAGCACCCTGGCCTCGGCTTGCGCCTCGGCGGATAAGGGTACGTGGATAGCCATTTGGTCGCCGTCAAAGTCGGCATTGTAGGCCGTGCAAACAAGCGGATGCAGCATGAGTGCGCGTCCCTCTACAAGTATCGGAGCGAAAGCCTGTATGCCGAGCCTATGGAGCGTAGGCGCCCTGTTTAAGAGGACCGGATGCTCGTTGATAATGACCTCAAGGGCATCCCATACCTCGGCTTGACCTTTGTCAACCATTTTCTTTGCCGATTTAATGTTTGTTGAAACTCCGTCTTCGACAAGTTTTTTCATAACAAACGGCCTGAATAATTCAATTGCCATTTCTTTTGGAACACCGCACTGATAGAGCTTTAGCTCCGGCCCGACGACAATAACACTGCGCCCGGAGTAGTCAACGCGCTTGCCGAGCAGATTTTGCCTGAAACGGCCTTGCTTGCCTTTTAGCATGTCGGACAGTGATTTAAGAGCCCTTGAGTTTGCGCCGGTCACGGCTCTGCCGCGCCTGCCGTTGTCAATGAGGGCGTCCACCGCTTCTTGCAGCATTCTTTTTTCGTTTCTGACAATAATATCGGGAGCCTGCAATTGGATAAGTCTCTTTAGGCGGTTGTTGCGATTGATAACGCGCCTGTACAAATCGTTGAGGTCTGAGGTCGCAAAGCGTCCGCCGTCAAGCTGTACCATCGGCCTGATTTCGGGAGGAATAACCGGCAAGACATCAATGATCATCCATGTAGGATCGTTTCCTGACAGGCGAAATGCCTCGACGACTTCCAATCTCTTTATGAGTTTCGCTTTCTTTTGCCCGCCCGCTTCCTGAGCTTCGGCTTTTAGCTGCTCGGAGAATTTTTCGATATCAATATCGGCAAGGAGGTCGCGGATAGCCTCAGCGCCCATGCCCGCCCTGAAATCGTCTTCGTATTTCTCGCGCATCTCGCGGTATTCTTTCTCCGTGAGTATCTGATTCTTTTTTAGGGGCGTGTCGCCCGGGTCAATGACGATATAAGTGGCAAAATACAAAACCTTCTCAAGCACACGCGGCGTGAGGTCAAGGAGCAATCCCATTCTTGTAGGGATGCCCTTAAAATACCAGATATGAGATACCGGGGCGGCAAGCTCGATATGGCCCATGCGTTCGCGGCGTACCTTGCATTTTGTTATCTCAACGCCGCAGCGGTCGCAGATTTTGCCTTTGTATCTGATCTTTTTAAATTTACCGCAGTGACATTCCCAGTCCTTTGACGGACCAAAAATCCTTTCGCAGAAAAGACCGTCCTTTTCCGGTTTTAGCGTCCTGTAGTTGATAGTTTCGGGCTTCTTTACCTCACCGCTTGACCAACTGCGGATCATGTCGGGTGACGCAAGACCTATTTGCATTGATTCAAAAGATAAGAATCCCATTAGCTTTCCTCCTCATCCGTTTCATCGTTATCGTCATAATCGAGAAAATCCGGTACGTTTTCAAATTCGCTTGTCAAATCGTCATCATCCTCATACTCTTCTTCTTCGAGGTCGTCATCGCCGCCGGGCATTTCGTTTATGTCGTGTACGGAGAAGCCCCGCGATACAAAGCTCTCCTCCGTGCTTTTATAATGGCTGTTGTCTTTTGGCGTGTCAGAATCGCCGCCGGCATCCCCGTCCTCATTGCGCAGGTCAATCCTCATGCCGTTTTCATCAAGCACACGGACATCCAAGCAAAGGGATTGAAGCTCCTTGACCAAAACCTTAAAGGATTCGGGAACACCCGGCTTGGGTATGTTGTGACCCTTGACGATAGATTCATATGTCTTGACTCTTCCCGTCACATCGTCGGATTTCACGGTGAGTATCTCTTGGAGCGTATAGGCGGCGCCGTAGGCTTCAAGCGCCCAAACCTCCATTTCGCCAAAACGCTGACCGCCAAACTGCGCCTTGCCGCCGAGCGGCTGCTGAGTAACCAAGCTGTACGGTCCTGTGGAGCGGGCGTGTATCTTATCGTCCACGAGGTGGTGCAACTTCAAGAAGTAGACATACCCGACCGTCACCGGGTTGTCAAACGGCTCTCCGGTACGCCCGTCATACAAAATGCTTTTGCCGTCCTCGCGCAGCCCGGCGTATTTTAACGTGTCCCAAATATCCTGTTCGTTGGCTCCGTTGAATATCGGGGTCGCAACCTTCCAGCCGAGAGTTTTTGCCGCGTAACCAAGGTGAACCTCCAAAACCTGACCGATATTCATTCGGGAAGGCACTCCCAGCGGGTTTAATATAATATCGAGCGATGTTCCGTCCGGCATATACGGCATATCTTCTTTTGGCAAGATACGCGAAACAACGCCCTTGTTGCCGTGACGCCCCGCCATTTTGTCTCCGACGCTGATTTTGCGCTTGTGGGCGATATAGCAGCGTACAACCATGTTGACGCCGGGGCTGAGCTCGTCGCCGTTTTTGCGAGTGAAAACCTTGACATCAACCACGATTCCGCTTTCACCGTGAGGGACTTTGAGAGATGTGTCCCGCACCTCCCGGGCTTTCTCGCCAAAAATCGCGCGAAGCAGACGATCTTCCGGAGTCAGATCGGTTTCTCCCTTTGGCGTGACCTTTCCGACCAAAATATCACCGGCTTGCACTTCGGCACCGATCATTATTATTCCGCGCTCGTCCAAATAACGCAGCGCATCTTCACCCACTCCGGGAATATCGCGCGTGATTTCTTCAGGACCGAGCTTTGTGTCGCGGGCGTCTATCTCGTGTTCTTCGATATGGATTGACGTAAACACGTCGTCCATGGCAAGGCGTTCGTTTATGAGTATAGCATCCTCATAGTTATAGCCCTCCCATGTCATAAATCCGACCAAGATATTCTTGCCGAGCGAAATTTCACCCTCACAGGTAGACGGACCGTCGGCGATAATTTCATTTTTGGTGACGCGGTCGCCGACCGACACTATAGGACGCTGGGTGGTGCAGGTGCCTTGGTTGCTGCGAGCAAACTTTGTCAGCACATGCTCTGTCTCGCCCTCACTGTTCTCATCAGGCTGATCATCGTCATATTTGATCTTGATATGCGTTGAAGAAACATATGTGACTTCTCCGTCTCCGAGCGCGGACAGTACGACCGTAGAGTCTACGGCGCATTTATGCTCAATTCCCGTCGCTACGATCGGGGCTTCGGGGTTGATCAAGGGCACGGCTTGCCTTTGCATATTTGCGCCCATGAGCGCGCGGTTTGCGTCGTCGTTTTCGAGAAACGGTATCATAGCGGTAGCTACGGAGACCATCATGCTCGGTGAAACGTCAATAAAATCAATTGCGTCACTGTTTACTTCCACTATTTCGTCGCGATGGCGGCATGTTATACGCTTATTTTGGAGCACTCCGTTATCGTCCATGGGTTCGGTGGCCTGTGCCACATAGTATTCATCTTCCATGTCGGCAGTCAGGTATACAACCTCATCGGTCACTCTTACAACGTCCTTATCTTTGCCCACCTTCTCTTTGACTACTTTGCGGAAAGGCGCTACCATAAAGCCGTATTCATTAACCCGCGTGTATGAGGCAAGGTATGAGATAAGCCCGATATTCGGTCCTTCCGGAGTTTCTATCGGACACAGCCGTCCGTAGTGGCTGTAGTGAACGTCGCGCACGTCAAAGCTCGCCCGCTCTCTCGAAAGACCTCCGGGACCGAGCGCGGATACGCGCCTTTTATGAGTAAGCTCGGCGAGGGGGTTTGTTTGATCCATAAATTGTGACAGAGCCGACGAGCCGAAAAATTCTTTGACCGCCGCCGTCACCGGCCTGATGTTTATAAGTGATTGAGGTGTGATAATATCAAGGTCTTGGAGCGTCATTCTCTCTCTGATGACACGCTCCATTCTCGAAAAACCGAGACGAAACTGATTTTGCAAAAGCTCTCCGACACTGCGCAGGCGGCGGTTTCCGAGATGGTCAATATCATCAGGCACTCCGACATCGTGCGCTACGCAGTTTAAGTAGTTTACGGATGCGAAAATATCATCCGGTGTAATGTGCTTTGGAATCAGAAGATCAATATTGTCAATTATGGCTTCTTTAAGAGCTTCTTTGGAGGCTTTATCATTTCCGCCGTGTTTTTCGAGCAAGCGGCGCAAAGTGAGAAATCTGACTTTTTCTTTTATCCCAAGCTCTTTTAGCGGGTCAAAATCCACAAAGCCGTCAATTCGCACCATGCCGTTTGAAAAAACTTTGATTTCTTTGCTGCCCACCATGATATAGGCGTCATTGACTCCAAGATTTTCTATTTCTTTGGCGCGCGCTTCCGTAAGTTTTTCTTCGGCCGCCGCTATGATTTCACCGGTGAGCGGGTTTGCAATGGGGCGAGATAATGTTTGATCGGCAAGCCTTGACCACAAAGACAGCTTTTTGTTAAATTTATATCTGCCCACGGTAGATATTTCGTAACGCCTCGCGTCAAAGAAGAGATTGTTTAAGAGCGCTTGAGCGCTTTCAACCGTCGGGGGGTCGCCCGGTCTTAGCTTTCTATATAGCTCAATGAGTGAGTCATCGGCATATTTGCACGTATCTTTTTCTAAGGTAGCTATCAGTCTTTCATCGTTTCCAAATATGGCGCGAAGCGCGTCATTGGTCTCCGCCCCGTTTTCGGCGCCCTGCGCGGTAATTTGTGAAAACGGATGATCTGTGGGTTTTCCTACGGCTCTAAGCAGCCATGTTATCGGCAGTTTTCTGTTTCTGTCTATGCGGACATAAAATCCGTCCGATGGGTCGGTTTCATATTCAAGCCATGTGCCCCGGTACGGTATGAGCGTAGACGCGTAAACAGTGGTCGCCGTCTTTATGTCGGTCCTTTTTTCGTAATAGACGCCCGGCGAACGAATGATCTGCGAAACAACGACGCGCTCCGCGCCATTTATGATGAATGTTCCGGCATTTGTCATAACCGGAAAATCGCCCATAAATACTTCCTGCTCTTTTATCTCTTCGGTTTCTTTGTTTCGCAGCCGAACGCTGACCTTGATCGGCGCCGCGTATGTCGCGTCACGCGCCTTACATTCTTCTATCGAATACTTTGGAGTATCGGTCATGTTGTAGTCAACAAACGATAACTCAAGGCTTCCTGTGTGATCCATTATCGCCGCGACATCGCGGAATACCTCGCGGAGCCCTTTCTCTAAAAACCAATTATAGGACTTTTTTTGAATCTCCAAGAGATTTGGCATCTCCTGGATTTCCTTTGTCTTTGCGTAGCTCTTCCTAAGAGTTTTTCCGTAAATAACGTCATGTGGCATTTACTTCACCCCTGATGTAAAAATATGTGATACTTTGCGCGACACTCCCGGCTGCGTTGTAATGTTTCTGTGTATTGCTTCTTGACAAACAAGTTGGTGGATGATATCATGCTTAGTGTATAAGAAGTTGTACTGCAAGGCATTTTTGCACACAACTTCTTATTCTAACATATTCAATTTTTTTGTCAAGCATTATTTTTGCGTTTGGCGCAAAAAATTTTGTGCAAAAAATGTAAAGCTCTGCCGTTGATGTTCTCCGAGCACTTTATTTAACAAAATCATAATATTAAATTTAATATATCGCCAGTGCACTTATTTTGTGTCTATTCATCGCCGCCGGAGACAGCGTCCAACTACTCTTCCGTCAGCTCTTTTGCTCTGTGCGGACACATCTTTTCCGCCGCCCTGCGGCATTCTTCCTCCGTGACGGTAAAGCCGTATTCGGCGGCGAGAGCGACAACTTTGTCCGGCCCCGCCCCGCTTGCTCCGAGCGCGTCAAGTTTGGCCAATAAATCTTTGTCAGTTTTCGCTTTTTCGATAAACGCTTGCATTTTGTTCATTTGGTTACTTCCATTATATATCTTTTGCTGTAGATATGATTTTTCCTGCGTTTTTTGGAGGCGACACCCAGATTCGAACTGGGGGATGATGGTTTTGCAAACCACTGCCTTACCACTTGGCTATGTCGCCGAAGCCCGACAATAGCTTATTATACACTTTCCGCCGCGTCTGTCAACAGCTGTAAAGGAATTTTGCTATTGCGGCTTTTTCTGTTGCGCTCCGATTTGAAAGGAGGAATTCTTTTAAAATGAAAGAATTCCTCAAACAGTTGAAAATACTCATTTGTGCGAAAAACTTCCCCGTGAAAACATGGCCGTTAGCTAAAACTATTGCCCATCTTTACTTTCCATCAATTCAGCAATTCGCACTTTTGCAAACTCCAAAATTTCAAGCGCGTTATCAAGGGCGATATTCATATCGCCCTCGGTAACAGTGTCCTCTTTTGTCGGATATTTATGAATAACGGCGTAATCATTTAACATTATACCAATTCGGTCAAGATTGGAAAATTCTTGATTATGCTTTTTGCATTGTGCAATTATAACAGACAAATCGTGTGTTTTCATCAACGGCTCACCATTTGCGAGAGCGTATGCCTTTAAAATTTTTTCGGCGGCTTGTTGGCAATGGAAACAAACGATTTCAAGCGGTACAGGGTGAAATAATACAGATATATTCTTTGCCGCGTCATAGTCCATTTGTGCAAAACGAATCCACTCTTTTATATCAAAATTATCGTTCATACAAAACCCTCCCTTGTGTGGAAATTATGTATTCAAAGGACGTAGAACGGCTTGCGTGTTCAACAAACTTTTCTTGATTATACATCAGCAAATCAAGCGGCGTTTTTTGAATATCTAAAATTGCCATTCGTAAATCCACTTTCATGTCACGAGGACGGCGGTCGGTAATCGGAGTGAGGACGCACAAATCAATATCACTATCTCGATCGGGCGTCAATTCGCCACATGCCATAGAGCCGAACAATATAATTTTGGACGCCATTCCCGTATCCACAATCGTCTTTACTATGGCATTTAATTCGTTTTGCACTTGTTCAGTCATAAAGAATACGTCCTCCATTTTAATACTATTATGCTATATATTTCAAGAAATTACAAGGTTTTTTGAAATGATTTTTGCAGTGTAAACTTCCCCGTGAAAGGTAAACTGCCGGGTCGAAAAAACAGAGCTATGACGCACATCGCGTGAGTTAGGCGCATACTGACGCCTCTTGTCATCGTTCAAGTGATAACAACAGCCTTTCGAGCGCAAGGGTCTGTGCCTCGCTTTTGCATATGCAAAGCATAAACAGACACCAAAAAATAAAGTCCAAAAGGTACACCTTTGGGAACTGGGCTGTTTTCATTGAATGATAAGACTTTCGCACAAAAAAACGTAAAATTGATAGAAATTTTGTTGCATTTTGCTTGAATTATGTGATAAAATCACAAAGCTCAACACCGTCTCAAAAGGTGTACCTTTTGAGACTAACCAAAGTGCTATGTTTTGATGATTGGATAGAATATGCGGCTGAAACATCGTAAAAAACATCTTGAAAATGCCTTTATAACACTCTTGCTTCTCATTGCTGTCGCCCCGCTTTTGTGGCATGGAAAGGACTCGCTGCTGACGATTCCCGATGGGCTAAACCAAACCTTTGCGTGGAACAAAATGCTCAAGGATAACGGGATATTGTTCGCAGTGGATTCCCCCACAAACCAATTGGGCAATATGTCCGCAGTATATTATAGCAATATTAACTTTAATATACTGACCTTTGTGAATTTCATCTTCGATACATTCACGGCTTTTATCGTCAATTACGCGCTGAAAATACTAATCGGCTATATCTCAATGTATCTGCTGCTAAGGCATTTGTTCCCTGATAAGAAAAATGTCCTGCTGATTAAGCTCGTCTCAGTCAGCTTTGCGATTTTGCCGTCAATACCGATTTGGTGGGTGGCATTAGATTCCGTGCCGCTGCTCTGCCTTGCGTTTTTGCTTATTATGAAGTGCGAGCATAAGAAAGTAAATTTTCATGTGTTTCTTCTGCTTCTTTACCCATTTTTGTCATTTTTCGCGACGGTCGGGATTTTCCTCTGTATGCTGTGGGCTTTGGGCATACTTATAGTGTGGATTCGTGATAAATCGCTGAACATAAATCTTGTCATAGGTTTGTGCTGCCTCGCGGTAGGGTATGCTATAGTTGACATGAAGCTGTTTTACTCCGTCCTTGCATTAAACGAGCCGCTGAGCAGAACTCTTCCATACGCCCCGGGCCCGGGTGGGGGTGATGTAACTGATCGAATAGCAGATCTACTTATGACATGGATTTTCTTTGGACCCGGAGAAAGCTGGATACAGGCTGTGTATGTTATAACGCCCATTACCTTTGCAGCACTTATTTGGGCGGTACTTCATATCTTGCGCAAAAATAAAAATGACGAGCACATAAAGGAACGCGAAAAACTGTCCTCATACTGCATCTCCGCGATAGCCTTGCTTGGGGCTATCGTCGCAATTGTGCTTATCGGTTATGGATTGGAGTTGTTTACGCGGATAATATATCCTATATTGCCTTTTATGGAAGGGTTTTATTTTGAAAGAATTGGCAGCCTAAACCGTGCCTCACAGTATATATTTTTCGCGCTGACGCTGACAACATTGCTTGAAATTACGCGAAAAAAGAAAGCTAAGTTTCTTTTATACGCGGCCGCCATCTTGCAAATAGCGGTTGTTTTGACCACTCAGGGCGGTTTTGCCTATACCGGAAACAATCTATTTTATGACAAAAATGTGCAAAAAGATAGCGAGCTGACATTTAATGAATTTTATGACGAGGATTTTTTCAGTTATATAATGGACGATATTGATTATAACGGTGAGGGCGTCGCGGCTCTGGGATTTCACCCAAGCGTGCTCATGTATAACGGTTTTTCATGCGCAGATTGTTATTTAAACACCAATCCGGTTTCGCAGTATTATGCTTTTGAACAGGTAATCGCGCCCCAGCTTGAACGAAACTTAGCGCATAAGGATCACTATGAAAATTGGGGGCGGATATTCATGTATCTATACGCTGACGGCATACATTGGCAGCCGACGAGAAACAAAGCCTCAAACCCTGTCGAGCTACACATAAACACGCAGGCTTTTCGCGATTTGGGCGGGGTCTATATATTTTCACGCGCTGAGATTTCAAACGCCGCCGATATTGAGCTCCGGCTTTCGGGGTATTATGCCGACGACGAGTCTATTTATGATATATGGCTATATAAAGTACAATGAGGGTTTTGTGACGTGAATTTTATGTAATGATTGCGTTTTCCTTGGCAGTATGAAGTGTCTGCGCTTTAGCGCATATCATCATACTGCGCATGATTTTGCAATTTGCAGGTTTGTAGAGTCTACATAGTTTGCACAATAAATCATTTTTGCTATTTACACCGAGCCGAGAACATGGTATATTGCACATATTAAAAATCGCGGCATTTTTGAAAGGTATGGTCACTATAACAATGAAAAAGAATTTTAATAATCCGGCAAAAGAAAAGCAAAGAAAATTATCCAAGGTAAGGTCGGCGAGAATGATTTTGTGCGTGTTTTTGTTCACGCTCATAGTTATACTGACCGGCTGTATGAAAATGCACATAGACATAGTGTGGCATGATGATAACTCGGCAACCGTCTCAATCGTCACCGGCGTAAGCAAATCCATGCTGAGTATGCTCGGTGCTACCGAAGAGGAAATGCAAGAGATGTTTGCGGATGAATACAGCGACGAAGACGATGTCGTCGTCACGCCATACAGCGACGCGGAATATGTCGGAGTCACCGCGACGACCTTTGTTGATGATGTGCGCGGCGATAACAACGATTCGCTTGATGGATTGATATTTGAATCCTTCCAAAGCGGAGGGGTAACGACATACTCGGTCAGGGGTATTTTATCCGGTGAAGATATGCTCGGCGACGACAACGACTTGTCGGAGTATGGCCTTGGCCTTGATGATTTGGAAATGAAGATATGTATAACCATGCCGGGAAGAATCATATATCACAATGCTCCCGAACAGGAGGGAAACAAGCTGCTGTGGGATATTTTTACAACCTCTGAGCTTAACATTGAGGCTGTAAGTGAGATTTCGTCATCCGGCTGGGGCTCCGGCGGAAATAGCGGAAGCACCGACGGAAACGGCGACAATTCAAACAGCGGAAATAGCGGAAACTCAGGCGACGCTAATAACGCCGGGAACCCAAGCGGTCAAAACAGCGGCGGCTCCGGCGATGAAAACGGCGGGACTGATTTGCTGCTGTGGATATTGATTGGAGTCGGAGCTGTCATTATCATCAGCACGGTTATTATCGTTATTGTAATATCAAAAAAGAAAAAGATTGAACCTCAGCCGGGTTTATATCAAGGACAGCCACCACTGCCGCAACCACTCTACGCTCAGCCTCCTGTATCACAAACAGCCTATAATCAACCTCCGGTATCGCAAACAGTCTATAACCAGCCACCCGCACAAGTAGGCTATAACCAGCCTCCTATAACGCAAGCAGAATATAACCAGCCTCCGGCATACGGGCAGTCTCCGGTTTATGAGCAGCCTTCACAGCCTGTTGCCGTGCCGCAGCCCGCGCCCCCGTCACCTCCTGCGGATATCTCGCAGCCGCCTGCTCCCACAATACCCGCAAACCCCCAGTTTTGCCAACAGTGCGGCGTGCCGTTAAACATCGGCTCAGTTTTTTGCTCAACCTGCGGTACGCCGGTTTCATAAAAACCGCATACCCAAATACTAAAATATTAAACCACTTTCGCCGGTCGCTTTTACCCTGCCGAAAGTGGTTTAATTTGATGCTTTCTTTTCTTATTCGCTAAATTTCTTCAATATCAATATCACCGTTTTCCCGTTTGACTTTCAAATCGGTATACCCGATAACCTCGCAGCCTTTTTCGGCGATAAGATTTTTAGTACCCTCCACGCTTTCCTTAGTCCCGCCGCCCTTGGAAACGGCAATAATTTCTATCTTTTTGCCCGGCGGCAAACACTCAAAAAAACTGTTTATGGCGGGCGGTGGGTGGCTTGCCCACACGGGAAACATTATGATTATTTTCTCATACTCCTCAAGGCTCGCCTTAATCGGCATTATTTTCTTTTTTGCGCGTTTGATGGCTTTGAATATTGCTGAAAATACAGATGGTCTTCTTACATCAAATATTTGTTCAATATCACAATTGATTTCAATCGCTTTCTTTTCGGCAAGAGCCTTTGTGCTGCCGGAACGTGAATAATATAAAATGATTGTTTTCATGAATACCCCTACCCCCTGTCCTTAACTAACGCCGCAAAGCTGCGGTCGTATTTCCGTTCCACTTCTTTCGAGAAGAAGCAAGCGGGGAACTCGCCCGAACCAGTGTGATACGCCAAACATTCGCAGCATTTGCCGTGCCTTGAGCAAGAGTATGTGCATGGGCATTTCATTGACGTGTTTTCGTTACAAGACATATTTTACCCTCCTTTGGTCTTTTAGACTGTGTTACCGTTTTCAATAAACAATAACACAACATAGATGCTTATACAAGTATACAATATTCAAAAACAAGAAACCCGGTAGCTTGAACAGCTTCTGGGTCTCTTGCATTTTTGGAGCGGGCGACGAGGCTCGAAAAAATTTCCAATATCTACAATATGTTGCTATCACTATATTTATTACTTGCCGTTAGCGGTCGAGTTAGCGATATTTTTTCGCCCCGCGCCTTTTTTGCTGTTTTTTTACCGCCACAATGCATTGCGCTCTGCCAAAATTTTATAGCGAGTTGAACTTGTCGCCTTTTGCTAACGCCCGATACGGCTTTCCGTTGCTACCACTACGTTTTTTGTCGGGGTGACGGGTTTTTTCTCTACCACCCTGCGGGCAGCGTCAATTTCTGACCGACATATATCTTGCCGGGGTCTGCGCCAATGGCTGCGATGTTGAGGTTATACAGCTCGCCCCACTTGGCGGCATTGCCCGTGTGCTTTAGGGCTATCTTTGTGAGCGTATCGCCTGATATGACTGTGTATGTGGACACAGCAATTGGCGCGGCGTTTTTCTTAGTATAATCAAGAGCAATCCAACGCCCTTTGTATACGCCATACCCAATCTGACCCCAAAGGCTCGCGCCCGGACCCTGCGACTCTTTCACTATATCAAGAGTTAGCGGTGAGCTTACCTTTGCAACCGACAATGACAGGTTACTCGGGTCTCCCCTTACATTCAAGCCCGTTGCATTGACAGTGACAGTGTAGTTCACATTTGTTGGCGTGGGCTTTGGCGCCGGGCTCGCGCCCGATAGCTGTTCGGCGAGCATTACGGCGTTTCTCATCTGTAAGTCGTAGCTTGTTGTGCGATTGCCGCGTCTGCCGTAGGTGTCAGCCGCCCATAGGCAATGATGATGACCCGCGTTCCAGTTGCCGTTTTTATCATATTCCGTTGCCCTTGTTATTATGGGCGATACTATGTCGTAGGCATTGCTCGCGACACGTATTGAGTGATTGAAGCTGTGCAAGGCAACCGCGAACTCATGACCGTTGAAGCGTATGATTGCGGGTAATCCGTTCCACGAACGCCCCGCCACCGCCCTATGCTTATCATAATCCGCTTTGCTTTTATACTGCCAGTCAACATGGTCATAGTTGCCTGCCGCCCCCCTTGCCATGAACTTGGTACGTGTTTTTAGCAGCTCGACCTCAAAGTCGCCGTTTAGCTTGGCGTCAATCAATGCCTGTATCGTGGATATTTTAACACTCACTTGGCTCACCTTCCTTTCCGCTCGCGTGGCTTGCGAATATCGGAATGTCCGTAAAGGTTTCCTGTTTGCATTCATACTCGCACGTTTTGCAAACATAGCGCGGTGCTCCGCCGTTTGCCAAGAGCAACCCTGCCCCGCATTCCGGACATTGCTTTTCAGTTTTAATTAGCATCATCTTCATCCTCCTTTACCGCCCGCGCCAATGACTTCACACCCTCGAACGCGCCTATAGCCGCGCCTGCGACTATCAGCGTATTGAGCAGCATTAGAAGTATCGCCGTAACGCCTATTATACCGCCGTGCATTAAGACCGCTATTTGCGTGATGAACGCGAACGCCAACGCGAGCCATTTTGGGTCAACGTCCATGACGTGCCGTTTAGTTAGCTGCACGAGTGCAGCCACCGCCGCCGCACAGCTTATCGGCGACAGCAGTATCTCCATCGTTAAGTATCCTGTATCCATTTTTTGAGCCTCCTGTTTTTCTTTTCACAGCGTCTTTGCGGCCTGCTGCGTCTTAAACCGCTCTATCGCTTTTTCAAACTCGTGAAAATCGTCCTGCGCTTTTTTTAATTCGCCGTTGCACTTGCCTTGACGTATGCTTATCGCCCCGGCGTCCGACAGCCGACCCACCGCGAGTATGCCCCACATGACGTAGCCCATGAACCGCTCGCTGTCGTGTTCCCGCTCCTTAGCCCTTTGCTCCTCCGCCTTGACTATTTCTGCTGTGCGTTTTTCTGAACGCGTTATTAGCCGCGCCATTATGGGTATAACCACGAGACTTATCAGCGGCGACGCGAAAGAGAGGTATTCCGTGATTATTTCCGTCATTTCACACCCTCCGCTTTCTTCATTTCGGCGACGATCAGCTCAGTCCGCTCTTCTGACCGCGCAAGTTCCCTCATATACCCGCTCATGCCGCGAACGTCATCATCTGGGTACTTCGCCCTGATGATTTCTTTTTGTTCGTGGACTATCTGCTTTAGTTCGGACATATCTATATTTTCAGCCTCGTACTGCCATATATGCAAGTTTGCCGCGTCTATCGTGTATAGGCTGTCCCACCACTCTACGCACTCTTTTGTCGCGTATTCGCGCTTGCGTAGCTCGCCGGGCGAGGGCAATGCTTTTGTCCACTGACCATCAATATATCTGTCACCTATACCGAAGCCGTCCGGTAATTCCTCTACATCGTCCGCATCGCCGAAAGCTCCCGCTTTCAATAGGGTTTTTGCGGTTTTCATAGTTTCCGCTTCGATTATGTTAAAGCATAATGTTTCTTTAAGTACCGCTATATTCATATGACTATTCCTTTCGTTAATCTCATTTTTATTCCACGGCGTACAAAATCACTCTACCGGGTGCGCCTGCACCACCGGCTGCAGCTCCCGCTGAAGCACCATCACGACCGCCAGAGCCACCACCGCCGCCACCGCCTGCGCCAGATATGGTCGCGTTAAAGCCGCCCTGTCCTCCAGAGTAAGAACCGCTGCCGTCGTATAAGCCTCCGGCTCCGCCACCAAAAACCGATCCCGGTTGACCTCCGCCGCCGCCACGCCTTTGGCCGTTTGTGTACTGAAAACCACCCGCTGCACCACCACCGCCGCCACCGCCGTATATATCCAGCGTACCCGGTGGCCTTATCATTGGCGACGCACCATCGGCGCCCGGAACATTATTGTTTGCGGAGTAAGAGGGGGAATAGCCTCCTATACCGCCCGCTGCCTGTGACCCGCTCTGCGTTGTGACAAAACCGGTTGGTAAAGTAAGAAGTTCTGCCCCCGTAATAGAAGTATCGCCGCCCATGCCGCCGGGGTTGGCGTCGAACTTGAGATTATTACCGCCAGCCCCACCATTACCGCCTGCACCAATAATAATGCCTAACGACGGATTAGTTATCCTGACGTGCCCTAAAAAGATGCGCCCGCCATTGCCGCCCGTGCCGCCTTCTCCCGAGGTCTTCCCTGAGGCACCGTTGCCCCCGCCATTGCCGCCACCTACCATGTATGCGCCAACTATTTGACCTACGCCTAAGCCGAGCGAAGCCACGCCAACGATGTCGGATGTGGTCGTGTTTAATATTATCTGACCAGGCTCGTGAGCCGCTGACAGCACGGTTGAAAAAACACGCACGCTGTCAATATTAAGCGGCTTAGTATACGCCGTGCCCGACACTGTGCCGGATATTGTCCACATTCCGAGCGACGGGAGCGAGAACGCGGCTATATTGTCAGCCCCTGCGGTTGCCGTAAGCGTATGCGCGCCCATCGCGGCGGTTACTACGGTATTTGGCGGCGCGGTTACGTGTAGAGTGGGAAGTATCGCCAGAGCTGATACGCTTATTACACGGTAGATATTGTTTTCAAATACGAATGATATAATTGTGTTTGCGGTACAGACAAGCGGGTTTGTTGCTGATACAGCCGCACCGTTTATTTGTATGGCTCGCGCTGTGCCGCCATTCGGCTGTAGGTTTGTAGCGGCGGTGCGGTTAA
>Ga0099364_10000257_pt1 | contig 88656 bp, 75 predicted proteins | sample TergutTh196P3_FD_73070 | JGI IMG/M metagenome (GOLD analysis project Ga0099364, IMG submission 73070) | Microcerotermes parvus P3 segment gut microbial communities from Pointe-Noire, Republic of the Congo - Th196 P3 | ecosystem: Host-associated > Arthropoda: Insects > Digestive system > Gut ...
GTGCGGTACGCTTTACAGTGGCATAAATCAAGTGATAGTGGTGTGCGATGGTTGTAATTGATTTTTGAACCATGATTTACAAGATAAAAAGATTGGCAAGATTTTGTCAATCTTTTTTTCGGAATTATCCCGTTTTGCAAAAAATCCCGTAGGGATTACAGCTCGGTAGAAAATTAGTATATTAACCAATCTGCAAGCCGTAGGTTTGCAACCAAAACAACGAATGTCGCGTACCTACGGCACGCCGGTGGGTGTGGCAATCCATTTTCTACCGAGCTGTAATGCCTAACGGCATTCAAATACGACAGTAAGCTGTAAATCAAAATAGCATAAAGGTGCAGAGCATGTAGCCCATGAGTGTTGAATAAACATCTAAGTTGCAGAGCAACGTAATATGATTTGGGCAATTTTACAACCATTTTAAACACATTACCTACCGGCGTATATGAAGTCCGTGCTTATGTGCAGACTTCTACCGAGTGCGGTACGCTTTACAGTGGCACAAATCAAGTGATAGTGGTTTGCGATGGTTATAATTAAATAGTCTTGAATCAGAATCTGGAGAATTAACAAGATTTATGATGGTTAAGAGAAATCGAAACCAATCTTGTTAATTCTCCAGATTCTGATTCAGATACTTTTACATATTCGTTTTCATCACTTCAAAATGCGCTTGCGGGTGCAAACAAGCCGGGCATGTTTCCGGCGCATTTTCGCTTTCATGGTGGATATATCCGCAGTTGCGGCATTGCCAATCTACTTTTTCGTCTTTTTTGAAAACTTTTCCTTCTTCGATGTTTTTCAATAATTTAATGTAACGCTCTTCGTGTCCTTTTTCGGCTTTGGAAATGTTGCGGTACATAGCGGCAATTTCGGGGAAGCCTTCTTCGTCGGCAATATCGGCAAATTTTGGATATTCGTTGTGCCACTCATCGTGTTCTCCGGCGGCGGCTTCTTTCAAGTTGTTTGCAGTTGTAGAAATAATTCCTGCCGGATACATCGCTGTGATTTCCACCATTCCGCCTTCCAAGTATTTAAACATACGTTTCGCGTGTTCTTTTTCTTGGTCTGCCGTTTCGGTAAAAATAGCCGAAATTTGTTCGTAACCCTCTTTTTTTGCAACGCTTGCAAAATAAGTATAACGGTTGCGCGCTTGCGATTCGCCTGCGAATGAAGTCAACAGATTTTTCTCTGTTTGAGTTCCTTTAACACTTTTTTCCATAATATTGTGTATTTAAAATTAGTTTGGATAGCAAAGTTAAAAATATTATAACAAATAACAATCGATTTTGTTTTTCAATTTGTATTTTTGTGGCATCTATTTCTCAAAAAAAATATAATGAGTAGAATTCATTTTATAGCCATTGGCGGTGCGGCAATGCACAATTTGGCGTTGGCGTTGCACGAAAAAGGATATTATGTAACGGGTTCCGACGACGAGATTTTTGAGCCGTCGAAAAGCCGTTTGAAAGACAAAGGACTTTTGCCTGAAAAATTTGGTTGGTTTCCCGAAAAAATCGACAATAATATCGAAGCCGTGATTCTCGGTATGCACGCGCGCGAGGACAATCCCGAATTGATCAAAGCCAAGCAGTTAGGATTGAGTATTTATTCTTTTCCCGAATATTTGTATCAGCAGACGCAGAATAAAACGCGCGTGGTAATTGGCGGAAGCCATGGAAAAACCACTATTACGTCTATGATTCTTTTTGTGTTGAAAAAAATGAAAATTGAATTCGATTATATGGTCGGCGCACAAATCGAAGGTTTTGATACAATGGTTGGTTTGTCGGAGAATGCACGAATCGCCATTTTTGAAGGCGACGAATACTTGACTTCACCGATTGATTTACGTCCGAAATTTCATTTGTATCAACCGCACATTGCCCTGTTGAGCGGTATTGCGTGGGACCACATCAATGTTTTTCCAACATTTGAAAATTATGTGAAACAATTCCGCAAATTTTCGGAAATGATTGAAAGAGAAGGACAGCTTATTTATTTTGACGGCGACGAAAATCTTTGCGATATTGCCTCAACTGTGCGTGAAGATATTACCGCCATTCCGTACAACACGCATCCGCATAAAATCGAAAACGGCACGACATTTTTGGTAACAAAATATGGCGATTTTCCATTGCATGTTTTTGGCGAGCATAATTTGCAAAACATTAACGGCGCGCGCATTGTGTGCAGTCAGCTTGGCGTAAAGGACAAAGACTTTTATACGGCGATAAGCGAATTTGGCGGCGCGGCAAATCGTCTGCAAAAAATAGCGGAAACAGATTCGGCAATTGCGTTTAAAGATTTTGCACATTCGCCGTCGAAATTGAAAGCAACGGTTAGCGCGGTAAAACAGCAATTTCCCGACCGCATGCTGATTGCGTGTATGGAATTGCACACGTTCAGCAGTTTGACAGAAGCGTTTTTGCCCGAATACAAAAATAGTATGAAAGATGCCGATGTTGCTTTTGTGTATTTCAATCCGCAGGTAATCGAGCATAAAAAACTAAAAGAAATTACGCCCGAAGAAGTAAAAAATGCTTTTGGCGGCAATAATATTACCGTCTTTACCGATTCGCAAGAATTACAGTCAGCATTAAAGGCAATAGATTTTCGCAATAAAACGTTATTAATGATGTCATCGGGAAATTTTGATGGGATAAATGTGGAGGCGTTTGCGAAAAGTGTCGTAATGCCGTAAGCTTACGCATACGGATATTCATATGTCGCTCTACGAGCGAAGAATGCAAAGTGCGACTTGTCCGTAGGACAAGATTTTCATAACCGCAGGCGTAAGCCTATGGAAAGAAAGTGAAAAACATAATCCGCTCGGAGAGCGGTACAAAAACCAAAACGCTATGAAAAAATTACTATTTCTTTGGACAGGCACTACAAATTTAGGAAGCTATTGTATCTCTGCGACTTCAAGTCATTACGATTGGGCAATGAAAAAACTCAAAAAACACATTAAAACGAGCAATTAGCAGTAAATGAAAAACAATTCAAAACAAAAACTCCTCGACCAACGTTATATGCGTATGGCTCAGATTTGGGCGGAAAACTCCTATTGCGAACGGCGCAAAGTAGGTGCACTTATCGTAAAAGATAAAATGATTATTTCCGATGGCTATAACGGTACGCCGTCGGGATTTGAGAATATCTGCGAAGAAGATGTTGAGTACAAAACAAAACCATATGTACTTCATGCCGAGGCAAATGCGATTACCAAAGTGGCGAAGTCGCATAACAGCAGCGATGGTTCAACGCTTTATGTTACCGCGTCGCCTTGCATCGAGTGTGCCAAATTGATTATTCAAGCGGGAATCAAACGTGTGGTGTATGGCGAAAGTTACAGGTTTTCCGATGGCATTGAGCTCTTGGAGCGCGCAGGAATTGAAGTGAGTTTGATTGAAAATTTTGATTAAACAATTAATTTCCATACCTTTGTATAGTTTGTATAGAAATTTACATAACAATATATGAGTAATTCAAAATCCTCAAAAGTTTTACTTCCGTTAATCATAGCCGTATCCATTTGTATTGGAATCGTTGTCGGAAATTTCTTCGCGACACGTTCGTTTAAATTTCCTGTTTCCACTTCCAAGGGCAGCTTCAATAAAATCAACGCGCTGCTCGACATCATTGACCGTCATTATGTTGATACAGTGGATATGCACGCGCTGAAAGAAGACGCCATTCCGAGCATTTTAGCGCAGTTAGATCCTCATTCTGTTTACATTCCGGCATCAGACGTCGAGCGAGTGAACGAAGATTTAGAAGGCAGTTTTAGCGGTATCGGTGTGCAATTCGACATACAAAACGATACCGTTATGATTGTTGCCGTTATTAGTGGCGGTCCGTCCGAAAAATTGGGAATTTTGCCCGGCGATAGAATTATTGAGGTAAACGATTCGAGTTTTGTGGGTAGCCACATAACCTACGAAACGGTGCTGAAAAAATTGCGCGGCAAAAAAAATACAACGGTTAAAGTCGGCATTAAACGGAGTGGAACCAAAGAAACGCTTCACTTCGATATTGTGCGCGGCGATGTGCCTATTCACAGCGTTGATGTATCTTATATGATTGACAATAAAACGGGTTATGTTAAAATCAGTAAGTTTTCGGCAACTACTTACCGCGAATTCTTGAACGCGATTACTCGACTTCATGCTGAAGGAGCAACACAAATGGTGCTTGATTTTAGAGGAAATCCGGGCGGATATATGGATATGGCGATTGCGATGGTCAATGAATTTTTGCCTCGAGGAAGTTTGATTGTTTACACCAAAGGAAGAGCTTTTGCGCGCGAGAACGCATTTGCCGACGGTACCGGAACGGCTAAAAATGTAAACGTAGCGGTGCTTATTGACGAATGGTCGGCATCGGCAAGTGAGATTTTCGCTGGTGCGATACAGGACAACGATCGCGGCGTAATTGTCGGCAGGCGAAGTTTCGGCAAAGGATTGGTACAATCGGGCATACCATTTCCCGACAGTTCCATTGTGCGGCTCACAGTGGCGCGCTATTACACGCCTTCCGGTCGTTCCATTCAAAAACCATATACAAAAGGAAAAGATACCGATTATGAACAAGATATTTTAAACCGTTTCGATCACGGCGAATTCGATGAGCGCGACAGCATCAAACTTGCCGATTCGTTGCAATTCCGCACCATTGGCGGACGCATTGTGCACGGCGGCGGCGGAATTATGCCCGATGTTTTTGTGCCGCGCGACACCGCAGGATTCAGCTCGTATTACAATAAACTTTATTCGCATATTTACCAATTTGCGCTTGATTATGCCGATAAAAATCGCGCAGAATTAAAGCCGTTTAAAACTTGGCAAACGTTGGAAGCGCATCTCAATACGCAGCCGATTCTCGAAGGATTGGTAGAGTACGCCGAAAGCAAAGGCGTTCGTAAAAACATTTCGGGCTTACGAAAATCACAGCCGTTAATTCAAAATCTGCTGAATGCGTATATTGCCCGAATTATGCTTGGCAACGACGCATTTTATCCGATTATACATCAAACAGACAGCACGGTAAAAAGAGCAGTAGAAGTGTTGAATGAGAAAGGAAGCTCCAAATCTTGAATTTTACCGAACATTTTCGTTAAGTAATAAGCAGAAACCAAATAAATTTGGTTTCTGCTTATTGTGAAAAAATGACTAAATTTATTGAAAAAAAATTGTATATTTGCACTTTAAAAAACACGAAAAATATGAAAAATACATCTGCAATTTTCGGTATGCGCCTCGTTTTGTGTGTTCGACGTACCATTACGATGACAATTTTCTGTTTTGCCTTCCTTACGATGCAGGCGCAAGTGTCCACCGGACTTCCCGTAATTAGAATTGAAACCCAAAATGGTGCTCCAATTGACAGCAAAGTGGATTGGACAAATATGACATCTTTTGAGTTGACCGATCCGGCTAATCCGGAAAATAATATACTGAGAGAAAATTTATCGAGCCGAGATAGAATCAGAGGGCGTGGAAACAGCACTTGGCATACTCCAAAAAGGCCGTATCGTGTAAGGTTTAGAGAAAACGTTTCTCTTTTTGGGCATTCCGCCGCCGAAAATTGGGTATTGCTGGCGAATTGGTTTGATGCAACACAAGGCATTAGAACTGCAGTTGCATTTGAACTCGGCGCGAGATTAGGAATACCATTTACGCCTAGTTATCATCCTGTTGACCTGTATTTGAATGGAGTGTATCAGGGAACTTATATGCTTACACAACACAGACAAGTCGCTCCCAATGGAGTTACGCCCGGTCCGGGAAGAGTAGAAATTGACCCGAATGATGGCTGGCTGGTTGAGTTTGATTTCCGTTGGGATGAAGAAGATGAAGATCCTAAATTTAGAACAAGAAGATTCGATCTTCCTCTTGTGATGAAAAACACAGATTTTCCGGTTGGCATTTATACTAATCAAGATGCGACTAATTTTATTGTCAGAGATTGGAATAATTTTGCAGATTTAATGTGGTATGATAATTCGGATTTTCCTGAAAACGGTTATCGCGACTTGATTAATATGGAATCGATTATCAATATGTTCATAGTACACGTTCTTACGAATAATCACGATTTTAACCATCCGGGAAGTAACTTTTGGCACAAAGGTGTAGATGGAAAAATAACTGCCGGTCCGCTTTGGGATTTTGACTTGAGCTTCGGCGCTTGGCATGAAGGCATGAATGGCACGTTGGAAGATTTATATTATACTAATCCCAACCATAATATGTGGGCTCGCCAAGAGCAAGCCCCAAATGTAAGACCGTTGCCGACATATTGGTTTTTTACTCGTTTTCTCGACGATCTTGTATTCCACGCAAATTGGAGAGAAAGTTGGAATAACAATAAAGTAGCTATATTTTCAATGATAGATTTTATTGACGAGATGGCAAATAAAATTAGACAAAGCGCAGAAGAAAATTACAAGATTTGGCGAGTTGATGAGCAAGTTGATTTTGATTATTGGGTGAATGAATTGAAAAGTTATATTACCATAAGGATTAACTATCTTGATGCAGTTTACAACGAAGGAGCGCCAACAGTACATCTTATTACCGCTCCCACGGTTTGTATGGGAGATGATTTAGCATTGCCGGCATTGCCGAGTGTTTTCGCTAATGACGCGATTATAACAAGTCAAGGTTGGCAAATGTACCGTAACAACGCTTGGGTTTCATTTGCAAATCCTGTAACAAGTTCTGACACACAATTACGTTATTTTGCAACAAACGCTCGTGGAACATCATACAGCAACGTTGTAAACATAACGATAAACACCGCGCCGCCTGCAACTCCGGCTGCTATCAGCGGTTTTGTTTCTGTTCGCACAGGCTCGAACCAACTATATTCGGTTGAAACCGTCAGTAACGTAACTTCATACGAATGGACATTGCCAACGGGTTGGACTTCGACTGGCTCGACAAACGGCAACAGCATCAACGTAATAGTTGGCACAGTTGGCGGAGACATCAGCGTAAGAGCCATAAATACTTGTGGAGAAAGTGATTGGACAACATTGGCTGTAACAATTAATGACAATGCAAGCATTTCTGTTGTTGGCAGAGATGAAAAAACAATCATTGCCTACAACAATATGGTGCAAATAAACGGACTGAAAGAAGGCGAAATTGTTTCGATTTATAATCTATTGGGAACAAAAATTTATTCTCGGAAAGCATCTCAAGATCCGGAATACATTACCAACTTAATACCGGGAATTTATACCGTAATAATTGAAGGAACTAATGTAAAACAAAAAGTGCTGATTGTGAAATAGCCTTGAATTATTAAAAATTTTTACTAATTTTGCACTGCTTTTTTTAACGAATATTATTTATCACAAAAAATAACTAAATTATGATTTATTCTCATGAAGTAGAACACATGTGTGTTGTAAAAAAAGGAGCAAATCACGCCTCTGCGCCCATACCCGAAGAAGGTAAATGGGTAAGAGCAAAAGAAGTGAAAGACATTTCAGGTTTGACTCACGGTGTTGGTTGGTGCGCGCCTCAACAAGGTACTTGCAAGCTGACTTTGAACGTAAAAGACGGTATTATTCAAGAAGCGCTTATCGAAACAGTAGGTTGCTCCGGTATGACTCACTCGGCTGCTATGGCTACCGAAATTATTACCGGAAAAACAATTCTCGAAGCATTAAACACCGACTTGGTTTGCGATGCTATTAACACAGCAATGCGCGAATTATTCCTTCAAATTGCTTACGGACGCACGCAATCGGCTTTCTCCGAAGGCGGACTTCCCGTTGGAGCAGGCTTGGAAGACCTTGGAAAAGGACTTCGCTCGCAAGTAGGAACAATGTTCGGAACATTGGCAAAAGGACCGCGTTATCTTGAAATGGCAGAAGGTTACGTTACTCGTATGGCGTTAGATGCCGACGGCGAAGTAATCGGTTACGAATTTATCCACTTTGGTAAATTTATGGACGATGTGAAAAAAGGGACCGATGCAAACGAGGCATTGAAAAAAGCAACAAGCACTTACGGACGCTTTGCCGATGCAGCTAAATATATTGACCCAAGACACGATTAAAATAATTAATAATTAACAATTAATAATTAATATTTTGCAGTTTGAAAACCGACAACTTGATAGCTGATAAAAGCAAAGCGTTCGCCATTCGTATTATTCAACTTTTTCAATATTTACAATCTGAAAAGAAAGAATTTATAATGACAAAGCAGCTTTTACGAAGTGGAACAAGTATCGGTGCAAATATTAGAGAGTCTGTTTATACTCAAAGTGATAAAGATTTTAGATCAAAATTAAGCATTGCTTTGAAAGAATCGAGTGAAACGGCTTGTTGGTTGGAACTTTTAGTTGAAACAGATTATCTTGTCAAACAAGAATTTGAAAGTATTTATAATGATTGTATAGAAATTATAAAAATCCTTACATCCATTATCAATACAAATTCTAAAAACAATGATGATTGCAAAGATTAATTATTTGTTGATTATATTAATTATTCATTATTAATTTTTAATTATTAATTATTTATGAAAAGAGAAGTAAAATTTGAAAGTCAAGACCGTAGAATTGATAATATTAATAAAGTATTAAATTCTTACGGCATTAAAGATATTGCAGAAGCAGAAGCAATTTGTTTGGCAAAAGGTATTGATGCTTACCACATTTGCGAAGAAACACAACCAATTTGTTTCGAAAATGCAAAATGGGCTTACGTTGTAGGCGGTGCAATCGCTATCAAAAAAGGCTGCAAAAATGCTGCTGACGCTGCCGAAGCAATCGGCGAAGGTTTGCAGGCATTCTGTATTGCAGGTTCTGTTGCCGACGACCGCAGAGTTGGTATCGGACACGGAAACTTGGCGGCACGCTTGTTGCGCGAAGAAACAAAATGTTTCGCTTTCTTGGCAGGACACGAGTCATTCGCAGCTGCCGAAGGCGCTATCAAAATTGCCGAAATGGCAAACAAAGTGCGCAAAGAGCCTTTGCGCGTAATCTTGAACGGTCTTGGAAAAGACGCGGCTATGATTATCTCGCGCATCAACGGTTTCACTTATGTTGAAACATTGTTCGACTATTGCACAGGCGCATTGAATGTAGTAAAAGAAAAAGCATATTCAACCGGACTTCGCGCCAAAGTAAAATGCTACGGCGTTGACGATGTTCGCGAAGGTGTTGCCGTAATGCGTTTCGAAGGCGTTGATGTTTCTATCACAGGAAACTCAACTAACCCAACACGTTTCCAGCATCCGGTTGCCGGAACATACAAAAAAGAATGCATGGAAAACGGTAAAAAATATTTCTCGGTAGCTTCAGGTGGCGGAACAGGTCGTACGTTGCACCCGGATAATATGGCTGCCGGACCTGCATCTTATGGTATGACCGACACAATGGGTCGTATGCACGGAGATGCTCAATTCGCCGGTTCTTCATCTGTTCCTGCTCACGTAGAAATGATGGGATTCCTTGGAATGGGTAACAATCCAATGGTTGGTGCAACTGTTGCGGTTGCGGTTTGTATTGAAGAAGCGAGTAAGTAAGAAGTTTTTAACTTAATTAATAAAGCGTTGTGAATTTAGGATTTGCAACGCTTTTTTTATACTCTCGCTTATCTACTGTTATCGCCATAAAGACGCATAAATATTTTTTTGAAATAAATAACGCATAAAAAAAGAAGGCATCTTGCATTAAGATGCCTTCTGAAACACACAGGTCGGTTAAGACTGTGTTTTGTCTTTTTTCCTTAATTTTATCTTACTTCAAATTTCACACCGTTTTCGCCAGCTAAACGCAGCAAATATATTCCTTGTGCCAGACTGCCGATATTGATGGAACTTTCTGTGCCTGTGGCAAAATATATTGAAACAAGGTTGCCCGACATATTGAAAATTTCTATTTTATCACCTGCTTTCAGGTTTTCTTTTTCGATGTTTAACACTCCGTTTGCCGATATAGGATTTGGATAGATACGCAATGACGATGCCGATTGTACGCTCATTGTGTTTGTTGTGCCACTTGTCGAACAAGCATCTAACAAATTTTGCAAATTGTCTTTGTCTGATTCACAAGCAGATAAATCGCTTTGCAATGTGCCAATCGTTTCGTTTGCTGTATTTAATCGGCTTTGCAAATCGTTGTGTTGAGTTTGCAATGTACCGACTGTTCCATTTGCGGTATTTAGCTGACTTTGCAAATCATTATGTTGAGTTTGTAATGTGCCAATTGTTCCATTCGCGGTATTTAATTGATTTTGCAAAGTGCTATTTTGAGCTTGCAATGTGCCAGCAGTTTCGTTTGCTGTATTTAATTGGCTTTGCAAACCGCTGTTTTGAGTTTCCAATGTGCCAATCGTTTCGTTTGCAACGTTTAATAGGTTTTGCAAATCAGCTATTTGTTGGAGCAATGCAGCTACATCATTTTGCAGGTTTTCGTTTTCTATCTGTAATTCGGACACCAACGCCTCACATTCCGAACCTCTAACTCCAAATGCTGTTACCAAAATGCTGTTGAGAATAAGCGGATTATCATCGTTAGAACGAAGACGGATAGTCATATCTGCATCAAGCACGCCGTCAATAACATTCAAATATTCTTTTCCGCTGTTCAAGCCTAAACCATCGAGGAACGCAACATCTTCGCCGTTGATGGAAATAATGGCTGTGCGGTTGTTGGCAGTGCCTTTTGCTTTGATGTGCATACGAATTGTGCCCACGCCTGTTCCAGCAGGGAGCGTAAATTCTACATAACCACCCCTTGCCAAATGACCTTGTCTTCCGTTGTCGCCGACGCGGATAGAAGGTGTTCCAAGCTCTTTGTCATCGTTTCCTTCGCCTGTTCCGGCAAGCGGTTCAATGTCGCAAGCGTTGAGCGTCAACATAATGCCTGCTGTTCCTTGCAATACAAAAGACGGCGTTGCGTAGCCTGTTGACGGAGTTTGTCCTGCAAAATCGTCATTGATTAAAGCATCGGCAGTAGAAACAGGAGCATATTTTGTTACTTGAATGCGATTTACAACAAGCGGACCGGAAGAAGGCGACATAATGCGTACTGTTACAGGATTTTCCGAATTAACTTCCTGTTCAAAAACAGCGCAGTTATCATTGTCCAAACCTGTAAATTCGGCTGCCATTTCGCCGTTAATCAACACTCGTGCGTTTCTGTTTGCCGAAGTGCTTTTTGCTTTGAGAGAAATACGGATTGTTCCTGCGTTTTCTACCGTAAATTCTATATATCCGCTTACTTCGCGTATGCGTGTTTGATTGCTGGATGCTGTTTCGGTATAGCAAGTGCCGGAGAGGCTTTCAACATCAACAGCAAGCAAATTCAAAGCAATGTTGTTTGGAGCAGAAGTCAGTGTTGAAGCAACACCTGCGGTATAATTGCCACTGCCGCCAAGCGAAGTGATTGAAGAAAAATCTTCATCAATCCAAAAATCTCCTGTTACAGGCGGATTTACCGGTAGATTAATCGGCTCTTCTTCCGGCTCTTCAATTATTTCTTCTAATCCGCACGCAGGCGTTTCGGGCACTGCCGAACGAGTATATAAATTCATTGCTGAAGCACCTGATGCATCGCTTGCTGTAATAAAACTTAACGCATCTAAACTCCACGCAATGCCTTCACCTTTATAATCATCATTTTTTCCGTAACCGGCTACATATTTAGGCGAGCGGTTCATCATTTCTGTAAACGTTTCGGTTGCACATCTTTCCCAATAAACCACATAAGCAACAGATGCACGGTCAGCACCGCCGTCGCTGTTGTTGTCTGATTTAACCAACACAAATCTGCCGTCTTTTGATATATCTGCCGATGTGCAAGCAAAAAATCTATTTTCTTCAATTCCCAGACCAAGCGTTGCCACTTCGGTAAGCGTTACCGTTGTGTTGGTTTTGCTAAACGGTGTTGAAAAAACCTTGCTTGGAATTCCGGTTGGTCTTTTTGATGTGTCGCAATCTTTGTTTATTACAACAATAATATCTTCAATCGGGTCGTACATTACCGATTCGGTATTGTGTGATTCATTGTTAGGATAGAAGTATTTAATGGTAGTGATATTGTCTGCAGTTATTGTTATTGTGCCGCTTGTAATTTCGGGTTCTTCTATTATATATAGATAATATCCGTCAGTACCCCATTTTTTGTCGTTATCGCCAAATGCACCAACTATGATATAATGTTTTTCTATGTTGCCTTCCATACGCGAAGCCATACAAATATCTTCCCAGTCTTCGTTTTTCCAGCTACTGTTGCCGCGTTTAAAACCAACTGCACTCAAATTAACTTTCATTGCAACCGTGCCGTTAGCGTTAAGTGCATAGATGAATCCTTGCTCGGCGGTACTCGCAGGGTCGTCGCAGTTTGCCCATAAAAATCCTTCGGTGGTGCGGCTGGCAGCCAATCCTGAAACTTCAGGCGTGGCAGATGTGGTGCTGCCGGGAGAAGCCTGTTTTGTAAATTCCCTATATGTGGCAAGATATTTGCCGTTGTAGGTAAATGTTTGTGCACTTAGTGCAAGCACGTTTGCGATTAAAAATAGCGTTAAAAATAATTTCTTTGTCATTTTTTTTAATTTTAGTAATACATTTTTTAGTTAAATTTTCACGATGCAAAATTATGCCTGCGTTATTACGAAAGAATTAAAGAAAAAAAACAAAAGCGATAAGAAGGTATTGCGATTTTGCGAGAGAATGTAATGTGAAAAAGCAAGGTTTTTCTCATTGAGCATAGCCTCCGACTGCGTTCAGTTAAAAGCAAGCTTTTTACCTTACAAGACACTTCCCAAAAAATACGAAATTTCGGAGTTCGTATTTTTTTACATCAAAAAATCGTGAAAAAATACAAATTTTTATGACTTTTCACGGTTCAATAAAATGTTTTTTATTACCTTTGTGCATATCAATCAAGAGAAAAAATGAAAAGTAAAATAGAACAACTGCATAATTTGTATAAAAAATTATCTTTTGGGAATGAAAGCATTTTGCACGAAATTGCAATGGCGGAAATTCCTGAAATGGTATATAACTCTAACGCAATAGAAAATTCTACCTTGACGCTCGAAGACACCGAGCAGATTTTGATAGAAGGAATTGTACCTAAAAAAGTTAATGCCCGTGAGGTGTATGAAGCTAAAAACTTGGCTAAGATTACAGAATTTTCGCTCAACAATACAGACAAGAAACTGTCAATAAAATTAATACTTGATTTACACAAAACGCTGCTGACGAATATCGAAGACAATATTGCAGGCAGGTTTCGTAGTGGTAAAGAATGGGTTCGAGTTGGCAATCATTTGGGTGCAAATCCACTATTTGTCGGCAGTTTAATGGAAGAATTAGTTAAAAACTACAATGCCGGCAAACAAGCGTATTTTTTAGATAATATCGCTTACTTTCACGCCGAATTTGAAACAATACATCCTTTTTGTGATGGCAATGGTCGTATGGGGCGAGTAATTATCAATCAACAATTAATGAAGCTTGATTATCCGCCGATTATTATTCAAAATAAGAGCAAATTTAAAGACTATTATGCGTTGTTTAAAAACTATCCAAGCAGTATGAAATTTGATGGTTTTACTTCTTTGTTTACTGTTTTGCTGTTGGAGTCTTTGCATAAACGCTTAACGTATCTTACCACTCGTCGTATTATTCCGCTTTCGCTTTGGGCAAAACAAAATGAAGTAAAAGGCAATATAGCTGCCAACAAAGCAAAACGTCAGACAATACCGGCATTTCGTTTGCGTGAAAAATGGGTTATTTCGGAAGATTACCGTGAAAATACCGATATTTTTAAGTTTTTTCACGACAAATAAAATATGTTTTTAACTTTGCATAAAACTAAGAAACAACATGAAACGAAAACCCAAAAACTCAAAAAACAACAAATACAAAGCACTGTTATTCATAATAATATCGCTCGTTTTGCTTGCAACATCAACGCAGATTGCCGAAGAAAAAGAACAAAAGCCGAAAGGCAAACTCGAATTTAAAAAAGGAGATGAGTTTTCAGTTCGGGTGGTTGGCGTTTCTGATGGTGATACTTTTACGGGATTAACAGCAGATAACCAACAAATCAAGTGCCGCATTTACGGCATTGATGCGCCCGAAAAGAAGCAAGCATTTGGCAATCGTTCCAAACAAGTGTTGTCGGATTTAATTTTCGATAAGCAGGTGAAAATAAAAGTTCAAAACAAAGACCGTTATCAGCGCGCCGTGGTGTGGGTTTTTACGCCCGACGGCAAAGATGTTTCCGCAGAAATGTTAAGAATGGGTATGGCTTGGCACTACAAACAATATTCAAAAGACAACGAATACGCTGAACTTGAAAAAACTGCCCGTCGACAAAAAGTCGGCTTGTGGGCAGACAAAGCACCTGTTGAACCGTGGGAGTTCAGAAAGCAGCCGAAAAAATAAATAATGGTTATCCATTGCATTTATAAAAAATAAAATTAGTATCTTTGAGAATAAATATAATCAAATAATAAAATGGCAAAAAACGAAGAAAAACAGCAAGTTACACCATCGGTAGAAAAATTAAAAGCATTGCAGCTCGCAATGGACAAAATAGAAAAAGACCACGGCAAAGGAACCATTATGAAAATGGGCGACAGCAAAATTGAAGAAATTTCTGTTATCTCAACCGGTTCGGTCGGGTTAAATATTGCGTTGGGCGTGGGCGGACTTCCGCGCGGACGCGTCATCGAAATTTTCGGACCCGAGTCTTCGGGAAAAACAACGCTTGCCATTCATGCCATTGCCGAAACGCAAAAAGCAGGTGGCATTGCGGCAATTATCGACGCGGAGCACGCTTTCGACCGTTTTTATGCGGAAAAATTGGGTGTTGATGTTGAGAATCTATTAATCTCACAACCCGACAGCGGCGAGCAAGCATTGGAAATTGCCGACCAACTGATTCGTTCATCGGCTGTTGACCTCGTTGTTATCGACTCGGTGGCGGCATTAACACCAAAGGCAGAGTTGGAAGGCGATATGGGCGATTCTAAAATGGGACTTCAAGCGAGATTGATGTCGCAGGCATTGAGAAAACTCACGGCAAATATCAACAAAACAAATACAACTTGTATTTTTATTAATCAATTGCGCGATAAAATCGGCGTGATGTTTGGCAATCCCGAAACAACAACGGGCGGAAATGCGTTGAAATTTTATTCTTCCGTGCGGTTGGATATTCGCAAAATCAGCGCAATAAAAGACGGCGATGAGGTAAAAGGAAACCAAACGCGCGTGAAAGTGGTGAAAAACAAGGTTGCGCCTCCTTTCCGTAAAGCAGAATTTGATATTATGTTTGGCGAAGGCATTTCGCGCAGCGGCGAAATTATCGATTTAGGCGTAGAATATGGCATTGTTAAAAAGAGCGGTTCATGGTTCAGCTATGGCGATACCAAGTTGGGACAAGGGCGCGAAGCAGCGAAAGATTGCGTTAAGGATAATCCCGAATTAGCCGAAGAACTCGAAGCCAAAATTGTAGAAGCGATAAAGAATAAAAAATAAATCTTTGTTGTAAACCAAAAGTATAACTTGCACACGGAATACACGGAAAAAACGGATTATCACAAATCACATTTTTGTGTTATTCTGTTCATTCAGTGTATTCCGTGTGCTATTTTTTGTTAATATGGCAGACAGAGCGGAAGAAATCCACAAGTTGGAACAGCAACTGTTTAACGTAACGCTGAAACAGCATACGCTTTCGACAGAAATACAGCAGTTGCGCGAAGAACTGAAAAGGTTAAAATATTCGCGCGAAGAACAACCGGAAGTTGCAACCGAGCAAATACAATATGTTTCTGTGGAAGTCGAAAAAGAAAGTCGACAAGCTCCCGATATTTCCGAAATTATCGAAAAACCAACTTTTGCGCGCGAACCAAAACCGATTATCAAGCAAGAAAAGTCGAACATCGAGAAATTTATCGGCGAAAATCTTATCAGTAAAATTGGTATTGCCATTACGGTTCTTGGCGCGGCTATCGGTGTAAAATATTCTATCGAGCATCAGTTGGTAAGTCCTTTGATGCGGATTATTTTGGGTTATTTATTAGGATTTGGATTGTTGGGCGTTGGTATTAAACTGAAAGAAAAATACGAAAATTACAGTGCGGTGTTGGTGAGCGGCGCTATTGCGATTATGTATTTTATTACATACGCGGGCTATTCTTTTTACGGTCTTATTCCGCAAGCGTTGACGTTTGTGTTGATGTTGGCGTTTACCATTTTTTCGGTTATTGCGGCAATTCATTACAACAGGCAAGTCATTGCGCAAATCGGCTTGGTAGGCGCGTATGCCGTTCCATTTTTATTGAGCAATAATTCGGGACAAGTTGCCGTTTTGTTTTCTTATATGGCAATTATCAATGTCGGAATTTTAGTCATTTCGTATAAAAAATACTGGAAATCGCTCTACTATTCTTCTTTTGTGCTCACGTGGCTTATTTATTCCGGTTGGTTTGCTTTTTCGTATAAAGTTGATGCATATTTTGGATTGGCACTCACATTCCTTTGTGTATTTTTTGCAATTTTTTACGCCGTTTTTCTGCTTCACAAACTTGTGCGAAAAGATCAATACAAATTGTTTGACATTGTTCCTCTGATGGTTAATTCATTTTTGTTCTACGGAATAGGATATGCCATTTTAAATTCTCATACCATCGGACGCGAATTATTGGGATTATTTACGCTTGCCAATGCCGTCATTCATTTTATCGTAAGCGTTATCATTTACAAACAAAAATTGGTAGATAAAAACTTGCTTTATCTCATTATTGTGTTGGTTTTTACGTTTATAACTATTACCGTTCCCGTGCAGTTGAGCGGTCATTGGATTACGCTGCTGTGGTTGGCAGAAGCCTGTTTGCTGTTCGTTATCGGACGGGTCAAAAACATTTCTGTTTTTGAGAAAATTTCATATCCGTTGATGCTGTTGGGATTCATTAGTCTAATTATGGATTGGGATGCTGCGTATGGTTATGGCTCGTATGTGCAACCTGTTTTTAATATTCAATTTTTAACTTCGATGTTGGCAAGCGTTGCTTTCGGTTGCATTACTTGGTTTCATTTTAAACGCAAAGAAGAAAATCAAATGACACCGATTCTCAACATTATTCTTCCCGCTTCTTTGCTCGTTATGTTGTATTTTTCCATTCGCTTGGAAATTGCGAATTTCTATGATGTATTGCACAGTCAATCCAAAATCGATTTAATTAGAGATAGCGGTTACAATTATCCTATTTTTAACGATCAAATCGACCATTTCAAGCAAATTTGGCTTATCAATTATTCACTGTTATTTACATCGCTTTTATGCGTTTTCAATATTTTCAAAATAAAAGACAAAGCTTTCGGATTAGTTTCAAGCGCTTTATCGGTTATTTTCTTGTTTGCATTCCTCACTTTTGGACTTTACTCGTTGAGCGAGCTGAGAGAAAGCTATTTGAATCCATCAATGTATTATAATGTAACTATTGTCAATATTATTATCCGTTATGTTTCGTTGGCGTTTGTGGCGCTAACCGGTTTTGTTTTGCACAAACAAATACGACAATCGTATATGCCTGACTTAAAAATCGGTTTCGATTTTGTGCTTTACGGCTCGTTGTTGTGGATTGTTAGCAGTGAATTGATTCATTGGTTAGATATGGCAGGATTCGCCGAAACGTATAAACTCGGATTAAGCATTTTATGGGGCGTTTATGCATTATTGATTATTGTATTAGGAATTTGGAAAAAGAAAAAACATCTTCGTATCGGTGGAATTGCTGTTTTTGGCGTTACATTGATAAAACTCTTCTTTTATGATTTAAGCAGTCTCAATACCATTTCCAAAACAATCGTGTTAGTGCTATTGGGAATATTGTTGCTAATCGTGTCATTTTTATACAATAAATATAAACATCTGATTGAAAATGAAGAAGTCAAGTAGTTTCATATTCATTTTTATGTTGTTGAGTTTTCATGCTGCTGCTCAACATCAATATGCTTACAAGCGCGAGATAAAAGACGTAACGGAGCAATGGCATACGATTGCATTGCCCGATGAAATTTACGGCAAGTTGAAACCCGATTTGTCGGACATCAGAATATTTGGAATTACAAAAAACAATGATACGATTGAAGCACCTTATATCGTAAAGCTTCTTGCTGATAAGGTTGAATCAAATAATGTGGCTGTAAATATCCGGAACCAATCCAAAACAAAAGAAGCGTATTTTTATACGTTGGAAAATAAATCGGAGGCTTCCGTTAACGAAATTCGGTTGTCGTTCAACCGAAAAAATTTCGATTGGAAAATCGGATTGGAAGGAAGCCACAATCAATTAGAATGGTTCTCGATTGTTGAAAATTACCGCATTTCATCGATAAAAAATAACCTTGTCGATTTTCAATTTACTACAGTTAATTTCCCTGTTTCCAATTATCGTTTTTATCGGTTAAATATCAAAACTGCCGATAATCCTGAATTAACCGATGCGACTGTTTCGTTCAACCAACTCGTTTCCGGAAAGTATAAACAATATCAAGTAGTTTCTTTAACGGCAGATAACGACAAAAAGAAAAAGCAAACCATTATTCGAGCTAATTTACAGTACAAAGTTCCCGTATCTAATTTGAAAATACATGTAAAAGATGCTGTTGATTATTATCGTCCTGTCACGATTAAATACGTTACCGACAGCGTAAAAACAGAAAAAGGTTGGCATAAAAATTATTCGACGTTGACGCGCGGAACATTAAATTCAATACAAAGAAACGGATTTACGTTTCCTAATACGATATTAGATAATTTGGTTATTGTGATTGAAAACGGAGATAATGAACCGTTATCCATAGATTCCGTTTCGGCAAGTGGAAATTTGTACGATTTCATCGGTAGATTTGATGATAATATAGCTTCTTATTTCTTATATTATGGAAATCCGAAAGCTCGAAAACCAAATTACGACATTGAGCATTTTCAGAATAAAATTCCTGCCGGTTCATCGGAAATTTCTCTTGGTAAAGAGATAATATTGAAACAAGAACCGGAACAAAAAAGCGAACCTCAATACAAATTGGTTTTGTGGTGCCTTATCATTCTTATTATGATTACAATAGGTTGGTTTTCGTTGAAAATGATTAAGAAAAAAGAATAATTGAGATTGCTTCGTTCCTCGCAATGACGCACTTCTGTTGCTTTTCCCGTCATTGCGAGGAACGAAGCAATCTTAATGCAAAGTGTCATCAAATTTAGTTTCATATTATGGCAAAAAAAATATTAGTATCCTATCCGTGGCTTAAAGAAACATTAAGCGAATTAAATTCAACTTTTGAGTTGCTATACGTAAGCAAAAACGCCACTCGGGAAGAATATTTAAAACTATTGCCCGAATGCGACGGTTTCCTTTCGGCTTTCAATTTGCAGATAGACAAGGAAATGATTGATGCAGGGAAAAACTTGAAAATAATTGCCAATTATGCCGTTGGATTTAATAATATTGATGTTGCTTACGCCACCCAAAAAGGCATCGCTGTTGCCAATACGCCCGATCCGGTAATAGAACCAACCGCCGAAATCACATTTGGACTGATGATTGCGGCTGCTCGCAAAATAACCGAATGTGATCGTAACTTACGAAAAGGAACGTTGAAATGGGGCGCTTTTGAGAATCTTGGCGTTTCGATGAACGGTAAAACGTTGGGAATTATCGGAATGGGAAGAATAGGGCAAGCTATTGCGCGGCGCGCTGTGGCATCGTGTATGAAAGTTGTGTATCACAACAGGCAAAAATTGTCCGATGAAATCGAGAAAAAACACAATGCGACTTATCTTTCTTTCGATGAATTATTGGCAACTTCCGATTATATTTCGTTGAATATGCCATTGACACCCGAAACGCATCATTTGATAAATCAATCGGCTTTCGACAAGATGAAAAACGGTGCTATTTTGGTCAATGCCGCGCGCGGTCCTGTGATTGATGAACTTGCGTTGGTAGAAAATCTGAAAAACGGAAAGCTTCGCGCTGCCGCGTTGGATGTGTATGAACACGAACCGCTCATCACACCCGAATTATTGACCTTGGATAATGTTGTACTGTCGCCACACAACGGAACTGCAACATTGGAAGGAAGAAAAGATATGGCAGCATTCGCCTTTCAAAATATAGTACGTTTTTTCGAAGGACGGAAAAATTTTGCGTGTGTAAATCCTGAAGTATTGAAGTAATTACAACACTTTTTTTGATTTGTAAAAGGAAGCTGTCCAAAAAGTACGCCAAACCATTAAAGAATTGGGATGAACAATGCCCGAAAATCTTCCTGTTGCCGAAAATATCAAAAAAGTTGAAACAAAACAGCGTAAATTAAAAAAAGTTGATTTTCTATTTAAAACACAAATACGGTAAAATTTTCTCCAATGTTTCCGGTGGTAAATTCGGCAGATTCTCTAAATCGTTTTTTGAAATCAGTTTTCTTAAATTTTTGCGTTGCTCATCAATGGCTTTTGCAGAACGATAATTTAGATATGGGTGCATTTTAAGATCGTCAATGGTCAATTTATTTACAGAAATCTTTGTAATTTGCGATGCATCAGCAGTTACAAAATCAGCGATTTCATCGAATTTTTCGGGTGTAAATCCACGTATTTCTTTCAATTGCTCTATATCGGTGTAACCGCCCAACTTATCGCGATGTTCTACAATACGCCTTGCAAACACGGAACCGATTCCTCGCAGTTTTTTTAATTCGGTAGTGTCGGCTGAATTTAATTCAACAATTACAATTTTTCGCTCAAACTGCTTTGGTCGCTCAACTTCTTGTTTCGGAGGCGCAATTTTTTCTTCTTTAACTATCAATTTCTCCGATGGAATCGTAATATATGGATACAATTCGTTGTATTGGCTTTCGGAAATGCCATATATTTTTGCAAAATCTTCAGGTGTTTTGAATTTACCGCCTTTTGCACGATATTTTATAATGCTCTGTGCAGTTCTCGGTCTTATTCCCAATGCGACAAATCCGGCAGAATCAAGAGTGTTTGGATTGAATACTGCTAATTTTTTCTCTGAAAAATTACTTTCGTAGTTGTATGTTTTGGGAGGAATATCTTTCAGCGACGCTTTAAAAATCGCCACTTCTTCCATAAAAGTGGTGTCTTCCGTTCGTTTTTCTTTTATTAAATATGGTAACGATTCATTGACCGCAATCAACGCAACAATGATACAAAGCAATACAATGAGTCCTATTTTTTGAGTACGGGAAAAGTAAAAATAGTTCATCATTGGTTATTTCTTTTCTTCCATTCCTGCGAAAAAGATTTTCCTGCAAACTTCGGCATTTTTCGATACGGTCCCCAAAGTGTAAAATTCAACGGATACACGCCAAAGTTTTTCAAACCACCTGGAAAATTAAAAAAGAACCGCGATTCGCTAATGTAAGTAAATCCTTTCATCGCCATTTTTTCGACGCAAGGGCGAAGATTTTTCTCCACAGATTTTCGGCGATTTACCAATAATAAATCGGGTAACGGGATTTTTACCGGACAAACTTCGGCACACGCGCCACAAAGTGAAGATGCGGAACTTAAATGTCCGAAATTCTTAAATCCTCGATAAAATGGCATAATTACAGAGCCGATTGGTCCGCTGTAAGTCGTTTCGTAAGTATAACCGCCAATGGTTTTATAAACCGGACAAGCGTTGAGGCACGCACCGCAACGAATGCACGAAAGCGCTTCAAAGTTCTCGTTGTCGGCAAATAATTCCGTTCTGCCGTTGTCCAATAGAATAACATACATTTTTTCGGGTCCGTCGGTTTCATTGTTTTTTCGCGCTCCGGTAAAAATCGTGTTGTATGCCGTAATCTGCTGTCCGGTTCCCATACACGAAAGTAATTGCCAAAAAGTACCGAAATCATCGATAGAAGGAATGATTTTTTCGATGCCTGCAAACACAATGTGAACCTTGGGAAAAGCGGTGGACATCACGCCGTTGCCCTCATTTTCGGTAACAGCGATTCCGCCAATATCCGCCACAATAAAATTTGCGCCCGTTACGCCAATATCGGCGGTCGTGTATTTTTTCCGTAACACTTGGCGCACATATTCGGTCATTTCTTGTGGCGTGCTGTTAATCGGCAAGTCAAATTTTTCATTAAAAAGTTTGGCAATATCTTCTTTCGATTTGTGCATCGCCGGCGTAACAATGTGATATGGTTTTTCACCCGCCACTTGCACGATGAATTCGCCCAAATCTGTTTCTATCGACTCGCAACCAACCGCTTCGGCAGCGTGATTCATTTCGATTTCTTCGGTCGTCATCGATTTGCTTTTTACCAACAATTTCGCCTCGTTTTCTTTCAAAATCGTCTGCAAATATTCCGTCGCCTGCGCCGTGTCTTTTGCCCACAAAACCGTGATGCCGTTTTTAGTGGCATTTTCCTCAAATTGAATTAAATAATTATCCCAATTTGCTAACATTTTGCGCTTGATAAAAGCCGCACGAGAACGAGCTAACTGCAAATTGGCATATCGGTTGCGACCATTTGCCACCGCAACATCGTATTTTGAAATATTAAACTTGATAGTTTGCCTGTGTTTACGGTCAAAAGCTATTTTGTTCGCAGCACGGGTAAAATTTTTATGGTAGTTCATACGAAAAAGATAAGAAAATTACGCGAAGATAAAGCGAAAAAAACGGTTTGAGAAATTTTTTGCAAAAAATTACTAATTTTGTATTCGTAAACACGAAGACACGAAGTCAGAAAGACACGAAGTATATTATAAAACTTTCTGTCTTTGTGCCTTTTTGACTTCGTGTTAAAAAAATATGGCACTATGAACAACATTTTTTTAATCGGTTATATGGGTTCGGGCAAAACCACGCTGGGGCGAATACTTGCGCCACACCTGAACATGTCTTTTATAGATTTAGACGCGTCTATAGAGAAACATCATTTTAAAACCATTGCACAGCTTTTTGAAGAAAAAGGTGAAAACGAGTTCCGAAAAATAGAGCATAACGCACTATTGGAAGTTTCGTGTTTTGAAAACACAGTTATTTCTACCGGTGGTGGTACGCCTTGCTTTTTCGACAATATGGACATTATGAACGCCAACGGATTGACTGTTTATTTGCAACTTTCGCCTCCGCAATTAGTCGCACGACTGAAAGCAGGAAAAGCAAAACGCCCATTGATAACAGGCAAAGATGATGAAGAATTACTCCATTTCATCGAAGGAAACTTGGAAAAACGAAAGGTATTTTATGAGCAGGCGAAAGTGATTGTGAGTGAGGGAGAAAGTGTAGAAGGAATTGTTGAGAAGATTGAAAAAATATGTTATTAACACAGAAAATTTTTATTGAATTTTTAAGAAAAATTGCATATATTTGTATGCTATGGCAATATTCATTTATTCATTTAAAAACTTTATTCTTATGGAAACTTTTTTATTAGGATTATGGAGTATTTTTGGAGATACAATAACAGAGTTTGTAATGAGCAAAATTGCTGAATTTGGTTCTGTTATTTTAGAATTCTTGCTTAGTGCATTATAATATGCCGGATATGTCATTACATCTTTATTAACTTAAAAACTTTATGCCATAGCAGGTTTGTACTGATTTATATCAATGCATTCCTTAAACTTTAAAACAGCAAAATTTAAAAAAAATTTGCTGTTTTTTTTGTTGAAAAAAACTGGAATTCCACAGTCGTTCTTCTATCGCTCGGCGTTTGGGGCTAAACACAACAGGACTTGTTTCTTCACCTCGAAACGTGGAAGGCATTGTCGAAATGATGCTTGATGCCACGCAAAAATATAAAAATCCGCCTACAGAAGAACGCCTTTGGGACTGGCACGCTTCGCTTTTTCCAACAGGTTACAGCGGAATGTATAAAATCGAGGTGGCGCAATACCGCACCGAAGAAATGCAGATAGTTTCGGGTGCAATGGGAAAAGAAAAAGTGCACTACGAAGCCGTTTCTGCAAAAGATGTAAAACTGGAAATGGATAAATTTCTGTTGTGGCTAAACAATGATAAAATTTTAATTGACAGCGTATTAAAATCTGCTATTGCACATTTTTGGTTTATTATTATTCACTCTTTCAATGATGGAAATGGGCGGATTGCACGTGTAATTTCTGATATGTTGCTTGCAAGAAGCGAAAATAGTTCAGAGCGATTTTACAGTTTGTCGAACCAAATTTTTGCGGAACGAAATGCGTATTACGAGATTCTCAAAAAGTCACAACATAGCGACGGCGATATTACCGAATGGCTTCTGTGGTTTCTAAGTTGCTTAAAAATCGCGTTGCAAGAAACCGAAACGAGTATGCAAAATATTTTGCACAAAGCGGAATTTTGGGAAAAGCACAAAGAAACTCAAATAAATGAACGTCAGCAACTTATGCTCAACAAATTATTTGACGATTTCTTCGGGAAACTCACTTCTTCAAAATGGGCAAAAATAACAAAATGCTCTACCGATACCGCTTTGCGTGATATTAAAGATTTGATTGAAAAAAGGATTTTGAAACAAAACGAAGCAGGCGGACGAAGTGCAAATTATACATTGATTTTGTAAAAATGTGAAAAAATCCCCATTTTCTAAATTCTTTTTCCTATTTTTGTTCTCTTATACCTTAATTTCTAAGATGCAATACTTTTTTCACACCATTACGAAGGAAGAATTTTTCACGCAGGAGAGTTTGTACGCCAAGAAAGCAAACAGCGAGCCTATTGTTATCGGCATTCCGCGCGAAAATATTCCGTTGGAGCCTCGACTGCCGTTTACGCCCGAAGGTGTACGAATCCTTTTTGATGCAGGATACGAAGTAATCGTTGAAACGGGAGCAGGTGATGGAATCAACTATTCCGACCAACAGTACAGCGAAGCCGGAGCGTTTATTTCCGACAACAAATCCGTTGTTTTTAGTGCCGATGTATTGTTCAAAATCGCACCGCCAACTATTGAAGAGGCGATGTTGTTGAAAGAACGAGCAACCATCTTTTCGATGCTTCGGTTAGATTTACATTCCGTAGAATGTTTTCGAGTGTTGCAAAAAAAGAAAATAACTGCTTTAGCTTACGATTTTTTGAAAGATGAAAATCAGCAATTCTCCGTTGTCAATTCCATTTGTGAAATAGAAGGTAACGTCGCCATTTCGGTTATTTCCGAACTGATGAGCAATCTGAATGGCGGAAAAGGTATTTTGCTTGGCGGAATTGCCGGTGTTAGTCCAACGGAAATTATCATTTTAGGCGCGGGAATCGCGGGAATTGTTGCTGCAAAAATTGCCCTTTCGATGGGTTGCAGTGTAATATTATTCGACAACAATGTTAATAATTTACGACAAGCGCAACAACAATTGGGAAGCGCCGTTTTTACTTCTGTTTTTCATCCTCGAACATTGTCCAACGCGCTGGCATCTGCCGATGCGGTTATCGGTTGTTTGTGTCACTTAAACGACGGCAAACGATATTTGGTTTCCGAAGATGCCCTCAAAACAATGAAAAAAGGCGCCGTTATTGTTGATATTTCTGTTGCGCAAGGCGGTTGTTTTGAAACGTCAACTATTACAACGCCCGAAAAACCGTATTACGTTCGCAACGGCGTGATTCACTGCTGTTTGCCGAATCTTTCGGCGCGTGTTGCCCGAACAGCTTCTATTGCGATGAGCAATATTTTGACGAACGAAATGATTCAAGTACGCAACAACGGCGGAATAGCCATCAGCATCAAAAAACGTACCGGATTTTGCAACGGCATTTACCTTTATAACGGCATTTTAACCAATGCTCACATCGGTTCATTTTTTGGAATAGCACACAACGACATTAATTTATTATTAACAGCTTTTTAATTCCCAAAAAACATTTTTTTTGTATTTTTGCCGAAAATTAAATAATTTATGAATAATAGTATGAAGAAATTAGAGAAAATCGTAGCCGATAAATTGCTGAAAATAAAGGCAGTAAAACTTCAACCGTCTATTCCTTTTACTTGGGCTTCGGGTTGGAAATCGCCCATTTATTGCGACAACAGAAAAACGCTTTCGTATCCGGCGTTACGCACGTTCATGAAAATTGAAATTGCCCGTTTAGTTTGCGAGAATTTCCCAGAAGTTGATGCGATTGCAGGCGTTGCCACAGGCGCAATCGCCCAAGGCGCAATGGTTGCCGATGAATTGGGATTGCCATTTGTGTATGTTCGTTCGGCTCCAAAAGGACACGGATTGGAAAACTTGATTGAAGGCGATTTGAAACCGGGACAAAAAGTGCTGGTTATCGAAGACCTTATTTCGACCGGCGGAAGCAGTTTGAAAGCTGTTGAGGCAATTCGCAAAGACGGTTGCGAAGTGGTGGGAATAATTGCGATTTTTACTTACGATTTTCCACTTGCCAACGAAATGTTTAAAAAAGCCGGCGTAGAGTTGATTACGTTGTCTAATTACCAAGCTGTGTTAGATGTAGCATTGTCGTCGAGCTATATTTCTGAAAATGAAATGCAAACATTGCAAGAATGGCGGAAAAATCCTGCCGAGTGGACGGGGAAATAATATAAAATAACCTTGTTGTTGCGTGCTTGAGGATGAATAATTATGAGAACAATAAAATTTTTAGCATTGTGTTGTGGTATCATTTTATTTGTTTGCTCGTGTAGTACTTGCAAAATAGACAAACCAAAGAATCTAAAAGCCATTGATTGGGAAAATTATAATGATGTCTATACTGTGTTTTGGAATGGCAAAAAAGACTGTTCAGAAGTAAGTGGAATAGGAGTATGGACTTGTGAAGATAATCATAATCTAAAAGATATTAAAGTATATGGCTGGATATTTCAAGGTGCATTTGGAAATCCCGTTAATCCAGCAGAATTTACTTTGATTAGCAACGAAGAAGATATTTTTTGGTATAATTACTCTACAAGAGGAGGAAATGGAATTGGTGTTAGTATTTGTCGTTATACGGCAGAAAGTAACGAAGAATTAGTAGATGCGTTAAGAAATAAATTTGCCACTGCTGATATAACAAAAAAATGTTACGTTAAAGGTAAATTTTCTTATCAAGGACTTCCAACGAATGATTGTTGCAGTACTATTCCTGTGATAATAATTTTTAGTGCAGATGATATTTATTTTGAGGAGGAATAATTATGAGAACAATAAAATTTTTAGCATTGTGTGGTATCGTTTTATTTGTTTGCTCGTGTAGTACTTGCAAAATAGACAAACCAAAGAATCTAAAAGCTATTGATTGGAATAACTATAATGATGTTTATACTGTGTATTGGAACAATGTAAAAGATTGTTCAGAAATAGGTTATGATACCACAAAATATATTAAAGTATATGGCTGGATTAGGAACAATTATAATGGTTTCAGTTTTGAATTAGTAAGTTCAAAAGAAGACATTGATTCACAAGATGGGAGAATAATTCGTATAGATATTTTGGCTAATGTAGGCGATTACGAATATCAAAAGATACTTGTAGATTCTCTTAAAGCGAAATTTGATTCGACCGATTTATCAAAAAAATGCTATATAAGAGGGGAATTGTCTTACAATGAATTAGCAGACAACAAGTGTTGTTCGACAGTACCAAGAATTTATATAACAAATATAGATGATATTTATTTTGAGGAGGAATAAACAATGAAAGTAGTGAAAAATATTTTAACCATACTGTGCGGATTAGTTTTACTTGCTTTCTCGTGCAAACCAAATTGTGGAAAAATTGATAAACCCAAGGGAATAAAATCAATTGACAGGGAAAACTACAATGATGTATCAACAGTTTATTGGAATTATTTTGGATATTGCGATGATAGAAAATACACCAGTGGAGACTATATTGGTGTATATGGGTGGAGAGCTATTTCTTACGATTTGTTTTGTATTGCATCAGATCCAAAATATTTAAACTGGAGTAGCGAACGTGCCAGGGTGGTTGTTTGGATAAAATGGGAATTAGAAGAAATAACAGATAAGATAAGAACGTCTGATTTAACAAAAAAATGTTTTGTAAGAGGAGAGGTAAAATTATCTTGTTTGGATAGTGGAGAATGTTCTACTGTTGCAGTGGAAATTTTTGTAACAAATCCTGATGATATTTATTTTGAAGAAGAGAAGGAATAAACAATGAAAACTTTAAAAACCTTATTCTTTACGTGTTGTATGTTGCTTTCGTTCAACACTGTAGCACAACAACAAGTGTCAATAGAAGAAGCCAGAAGTGCTGCGGCACAAACCATAAATTTGCGACAAAGCAGGGATGTTACCTATAGCGAAGCAAGAGTAAAAAAAGTAAACACACTGAAAAACAGGGCTGAATACACATTGATGTATGAAGTGATTTTTGACGACGGTCAGGGTGTTTTACTTTCGGGCAGCAAGGCTTGCTTGCCTATTTTGGGCTATTATGATGTTCCTAACAGGGAAAGGTCTATTTTTGATGATGATGATGTGCCGGATGGGTTAAAATTCTTGCTTGGAGAATATGAAGAACAAATAACTCAGTGCTTTCAAAACGATACTATTCGATTATACTACCAAAACGAATGGCAAACTTTGCAGCAGGAGTCAAGCAGTATTAAAAAAAACGCTCAAGCAATAATCAGAGCCTCCGGAACTCCTCCATCACAAATAATAGTAGCACCATTGCTTACCAACCAATGGGGGCAAGATGAGCCCAATGCTGGTTCTACCTCCACTTCGGAACAATGTAACGCCTATAACTACTACACGCCCATAAAAGATTGCGAGACTTGCAGGACTAAATCTAAAGCAGGATGCGTGGCAGTAGCCATGGCGCAAATTATGTATTATTGGAAATATCCTGCTTATAACGTACTGCAAAATATGAATGTAAATTATATGGGAGGACACTATGATTGGTGTAATATGGTAGATGCCTTGAATACAAATTTGCCCAACTATATCAACGAAAGAAATGCAATAGCTTATTTAATTGGGAATTGCGGAGATGCCGTCAATATGAGTTATGGATGTAGCGGCTCCAGCGCTACTACAAGTAAGGCGCGACACGCATTGGTCAATAATTTTGCGTACAATAGCAACGCTGACTATCAATTGAGAATGGGACATAGCGACGCCACATGGAAAAAACGAATAAAGGATAACTTAGATATGGGAAGACCAGTGCTTTATGGTGGACAATCCGCTTTGTTATTCCCAGAAAATGCACATACATTTGTTTGTGATGGATATGGTAGCGATGATAAATTTCATTTTAATTTTGGGTGGAGAGGTTCATATAGTGGGATTAATGATTGGTTTACATTAGATGATTTAACTCCTCCGGGACATAATTACAATACGCTTCAAGAAGCTGTTTTTTATATTTATCCAGATGAATATCATGATTATTGCAACTATAATTTGTCACTGTTTGATGATTATTTTTGTAAATTTAGCATATTATTAATATATGCTTATATGGGTGTCCCAATACCTCAAAGTGCTTTAGATGCGATACCGGGTTCTCATCCAAAAACAGCAACTACATTAACAAGCATAAATCCCACTTTACACAACACGTCAACATTTACGGTTCCTATGGCGTGGTACACTATTGAGCCAGGACAAACAATAGAATATGTCGCACATGAGTCTATTACTCTACAGCCAGGTTTTCACGCAAAAGCAGGTTCAAACTTTACTGCACGAATAGAACCTTGTCAAAATTGTGTAGGATTAGTAAGTTCAAAGGTAATTTATAGTGAAACAGAAGAAGACGAACCGGAAATAAATATAAATGAACTGGATAATATTGAAAAAGGTAATATTAATAAATACAAAGAAGATACAGTTATTATTTCTCCAAACCCGAACGAAGGTAATTTTATCATTACGCTGTCCGGCGAGTTAGAACCTAATGCGGCATTTGAGATATATATTGAGAATGGGAAAATTCTGTATAAATCTGCCATTAAAGAAAATAACCAAAATGTGGTTTTTACGGACAAACCGGGTGTTTATATCATCAAAATAATAAATGGTAAAAAAACATATACGGATAGGTTTGTGTTGAAATGAAAACAAAAAGAATGACAAGCAAAAATATCCGCACAAATATCCGCACAAATATCGAATATATGTGATAAACATTGCAAAGCAAATATCAAACAAAATCTATGAGTACAACATTTGAAAGTGCTGTCAAAACAATCAACGCGTGCGATGAAGACATTTTCGCAACGCTAACCGATTTGCGAAATGCAGAAAAACTGAAAGATAGAATTCCTCAGGATAAAGTGAAAGAGATTCAATTTGAACAGGACAGCATCAGTTTCGTGGTTGACCCCATTGGCAAATTAAAGCTGAAAATAGTTGACCAAGAACCTTTTAAGACGATTAAATTTTCAGGCGAACAAGCTCCGGTTGATTTTTTTGTTTGGATACAATTAAAAGAAACGGACGAGACTGAAACGAAGATGAAAATCACGCTGAAAGCCGAACTGAATCCAATTATAAAAATGATGGCATCAAAGCCGTTGGAGCAGTTTGTCAATATGCTGGCAGACGCGTTGGCGACGTTAGAATATAAAGAAAAAAAATAGCACACGGAAAACAACACGGATTAAACAGAATAACACAGTGAAAATCCGTTTTGTCCGCGTATTCGTAATGTGCAAATATAGGCTTATTAGCATAAAATAAATGACACAAAAACTTTGGGATAAAGGAAAACCAACCGATTCGACAATCGAAAAATTCACTGTCGGGAAAGACCGCGAAATGGATTTGTTTTTGGCGAAGCACGATGTGCTCGGCTCAATGGCGCATATCACGATGCTCCAAAGCGTTGGTTTGTTAGAAAAAAATGAACTCGAAATTCTGCTGAAAGAATTAAAAAATATTTACGCCATAGCCGAAAAAGGCGAATTTGTAATTGAAGACGGTGTCGAAGACGTTCATTCGCAAGTTGAGTTGATGCTGATTAATAAACTTGGTGAAATCGGGAAAAAAATCCACAGTGGTCGTTCGCGCAACGACCAAGTGCTGTTGGATTTGAAATTGTTTACGCGCGATAAAATTCGTGAAGTTGTCGATGCAGTTTCCGATTTGTTTGAAGTGTTGATTTCACAGAGCGAAAAATATAAAAACGTATTGCTTCCCGGCTACACACATTTGCAAATTGCGATGCCGTCGTCGTTTGGCTTGTGGTTTGGCGCTTATGCCGAAAGCTTGACCGACGATTTGCGTATGCTTCATACAGCATTTGAAATCTGCAACAGAAATCCACTTGGCTCGGCGGCAGGATACGGTTCTTCGTTTCCATTGAACAGAACAATGACAACCGATCTGCTTGGTTTCGACGGACTGAATCACAACGTAGTGTATGCACAAATGGGACGCGGAAAAATGGAGCGCAACGTATCGTATGCGCTGAGTTCTGTTGCCGGAACGGCTTCTAAATTAGCATTCGATGCGTGTATGTTTACAAGTCAAAATTTTAATTTCTTAAAATTGCCCGATGAATTTACAACCGGTTCGAGCATTATGCCTCACAAAAAAAATCCTGATGTGTTTGAGCTTGTCCGCGCTAAGTGCAATAAAATTCAAGCATTGCCTCAACAAATCATTTTGATTTCCAACAATTTACCTTCGGGATATTTCCGCGATTTGCAAATTATCAAAGAAGTGTTTATTCCGGCTTTCGACGAGCTGATTGACTGCTTAAAAATGGCGTCGTTTATGCTCAAAGACGTAAAAATCAATGAACATATTCTCGACGATAAAAAATATATTCACATCTTCAGCGTGGAAGAAGTGAATAAACGAACGCTCAACGGCGTTCCGTTTCGGGATGCTTACAAGCAGGTCGGTTTGGACATTGATGCCGGAAATTTTAATCCGGACACAACGATTCATCACACGCACGAAGGAAGCATCGGCAATTTGTGCAACGATGAAATTAAGATATTAATGCAAAGCATTTTAGAACGATTTAATTTTGAAAAAATAGACAAAGCCGAAAACGCTTTGTTGAACAGATAAAAATAAAAAACTCAAAATATGAAAAAAACGATACTCATTCGTATAGTGTCCGCCTTAATACTGTTTCTAGCTTTTTGTGGAAATGTATTTTCCTTTAACACGGTCAATATGTACATCGACGGCAGAACAACGATTTGTGAAGGCGAACCAATCGACATTACCGTGCGCGGTATTATCGACATTAATCCGCTGTTGTTTCAGTTTTCGATTGATGGAACTGTTATTCAACCTTTTAGCCTTGACAGCAATTTTGTCTTTTTTCCTGTGAGTACAGGCGGAATAGTCGTTGATATTGTAGTCAAACAAAATGTAACAGACGAAGCGATGAGTATCGAAACGGTTGTTGATATTCTTGTTGTTCCTTCCGAACCATTTGAACTACCGGATTTTCTCGTTACAACGGTATGTTTCCCGGAAACGGTCAATCTCACTTTCACTCATCCGGAAATATATAGTTTCGTTTATTACAATTCTGATTGGGTGCTTGTGTCAAATCCGGCTGAAATATCAGTTAGTGGAACGTACCATATAGTTAGAACACGCGTTAATGATTGTAAAGATACCGCGTCTGTTGTCGTAACAATAAACGAACAGCCTGTACTTTCGTTGGTTTCTTCAGCAATAACAGAATGTTACAGCGCAGACATAACTCAGCCGCCACTTCCAGCTCCATCTCTTTATACATACGATTATGCTTATTACAAATCCGATTTCACGATAGTTTCCGACCCGGCAAACGTTACCGAAAACGGTATCTATTATATTTCGCTGACATATAGCCAAACCGGTTGTGTGAGCGATACATTGCCTATCGTAGTAACGATTATGAAACCAAAGTTCGAGCCTATTTCTATTTCAATTGCCGTATGTTTTCCCAATACAGCGGATATAACTCAACCGGCAGAATCGGGTTTCTCCTTTATTTATTATGAATCGAATTTAACCACAATTGTTTCCGACCCATCAAATATTGATGTTAGCGGTACATTTTTTATCACAAAAACAAATGAAACTTATAATTGTGTAAGCGATACGATAGAAGTTACGGTAACTATTAACGATAAGCCCGAATTTTTGCTCAATCCAACAATAACTTCTTGTGCTTCGGCAAATATAACACAACCGTACGAAGCCGGATTTACATTTACTTATTATGAGTCGGATCAAGTAACCATACTTGCAAATCCTTCGGATATAACAACCAATGGTACATTTTTTATTTCTAAAACAAATAATGCGACAGGTTGTGTAAGCGACAAGCTTCCCATAATGGTAATAATTGATTCAAATCCGTCGTTTATTCCTGCTTTTACGGAGATAACCGCTTGCTTTTCGACGAGTATTGTTCAGCCGGAAGAAGTAGGTTATTCTTTTACATATTTTGAATCGGACAGAGTAACCATACTTGCAAACCCGGCAGCTGTTTTAGCAAGCGGAACATATTATGTTTCAAAAGTAGAAGTCGCATCGGGTTGCACGAGCGATACGGTAGCCATCGAAGTAACCATTGACCCAAAACCGGTGTTTAATCCGATAGCTCCGGCGCCGGTTTGTTCTCCCAATACAGTGAGCATTGAGCAAGCACCCGAAGTTGGTTTTGAATTCTTTTATTATCAAAACGCAGCGGCAACTATTCCGTTGCTTAATTATACCGAAATCGGCGCATCGGGTACATTCTACATTATAAAAAGAGATGAAGAAACAGGCTGCGAAAGCAATACAATGCCTGTGGCAGTTACTATACACATAACGCCTGTGGCAAACGCCGGAGCCGACAGAACGGTTTGCGAAAAGGAAACAACTACATTGGGCGGAGGCACAAACCAATCGGGCGTAGCATATTCGTGGAGTCCGCTGTTGAATTTCGTAGGCTCATCGGCAATCAGAAATCCGATTATTATTGCCGACAGAGAAGTTCCGTTTTATGTGTTAACCGCTCGCAACACCACCACCGGCTGTTTTGCAACCGACACAGTTTTTGTGCGCGCGTTAAAAGTACCTGAAGTATTTTCGATATCCGGTGGTGGATTTCATTGCGCGGGTGATTTACCAACCGCTACATTCGTTGAGTTAAGCGGTTCGGAAATAGATGCTTTTTATTCTCTTTATAATGGAACAACTTTGATTAATCAACGCGTAGGAACGGGCGCACCACTCCGTTGGGAAAACCTACAGAGCGGAAACTATACAGTAAGAGCTCGCCAGTTGGAAGGTTGCGAAGTAAACATGATTGGGTTGGTTACTATCGAAGAAATAGTAAAACCAACAGCAACTATAACTGCATCAAGAGCTGTATTATGCCCGGGCGATTCTGCTGATATTACGATACGGCTTTCGGGAACTCCGCCTTTTATACTTACTTACGAAAGTTTTTCGGGACTCCAAACAACTGTAACTACTTCTGATTTAACCCACACATTCAGAGTACATCCAATTGTTACGAGTACGTGGCGTGTTGTTAGCCTTTCGGACTTTTTCTGCGAAACAACGTATCAAATAGCATTGCGTCCAAGCGTTACCATAACAGTGGGTGTAGACATTGACCCGAGAATCACAACACTTATACCAAACGACACCATTTGTTCGGGGTCCCCGATAACGCTTACGCCTGTAATGCTGGACCCAAATTTATTTTACAGATGGAGTACAGGCGAAACTACGCAGACCATTACCGTTCGCCCAACTCACACAGCTACTTATTCGTTGGAAATAAGAGATAACTTGGGTTGTGCAAAAACGGGTATTATTACTATTAATGTACGCCCGTTGCCGGTGATTGATTTTATCGGACCAAATGTTGAGGCAGGAGTTTGTATTAAGTCCGACCCAATTCCTTTAATCGGCATTCCACCGGGCGGCGTTTTTTCCGGTCCGAATGTTGTTGGTTCGACTTATTATCCTACGAGCGCACCCGGAACAGATTTCATTACTTATACATTTGTTGATATACATGGTTGCAGAAACGAAATAACCAAGCATTACAATATAAATTCACTGCCAAGAGTTGATTGGTATGTACCTGAAGAACCAGGTCCTCCCACGGACTATCAAGAGAGTTATGAATTTTGCCGTTTCTTCAATGACAGTATTCCATTGCAAGGTATTCCAAGAAGCAATGCCGGCACTCAGTGGACATTGGATAAAGATTCCGGAAGCCCGGCAACGCTGGTTCGCGGCAGCAACGGAAGTGCATACATCAGAAACGCTCTTCCGGGCATTTATCATGTAACATACGGGTTTGTTGATAACAATGGCTGTGAAGCAAGCAAAACGAAAACAATTACTATTTCGTCTGATTTTCCAGATAGTTTGAGTTTGGGCGTCATTATTATGCCCGACACTCTTTGCAACAGAGAAACAAATGTGTTGGTTAAAGCATCACAAATGGACGGAGTTTTTACCGTAAACGACCCGAGGATGGTTATTTCTCAAAATTCATCGACAGGAGAATTATGGATAAATCCTTCGCGGGTAGGCGTTGGTGTGTATCGAGTGATGTATCACAAAGATGATGCTCAAGGATGCTACAACAATCACGCTATTTTTAAAGATTTTCATGTTCAAGCACCGGTTAATATAAATCCGCTGAGAATTCCGAATCGATATTGCGTAACCGATGCGCCTGTTACGTTTGAGCTTACATCGCCTTCACCTGTTTCAGGATTTGTTTATATTATAAAAAACAATGTGGATACAGTGTTGAATCAAACTCCGAATACAGCTACGTTGATTTTTAATCCCGCGTGGGGCGCCGGAAATTATGAAATTATTTATCATTATTCCGATGGAATTTGTCCGAATACATACAGATTTGCTATTTCAGTATTCGACACGCCTGTTATCAATATGAATCTCGTGAGAAGAGATTATTGCTATGGCGACATTGTAACGTTTAACGCAACGCCGGCAGGCGGATATTATACTTCGAGCAACAGCAATGTCGGATTAACATTGAATAGATTTAATACACGAACTTCGGGTACCGGAATATTTACGATATATTATCATTATGTCGATACCCGCTCTTGTCCGGCTGTTGATTCTGTCCAAATTTATGTAAGAGGACAGGAAGACGGCGATATGCAGATTCTTGACCTGGAAGACAAATATTGCGAAAGCAAAGGAACGGTAACTATTTCGGGATTTCCAACCGAAAACGGTGTTCCTTATTTTAGAGAAACAGTGTTTCTTACAGACTTGGGCAACGGAACTGCATTGATTGATTTAACACAAACCAATTATAACAGTGTTAATAATGTAACTTTCTTCTTTAAAGAATATTATACTAATTTTTATGGAGTACAAGATTCTTGTATCCATTCGGTTACCCGTTCGTTTAGGATATTAAGCGAAAGCGTAGACTTTTCCGGATTCAACGATGGCGACACTATTTGCGCGCACTTGGATTCTGTATTATTAGTTGGCAGCAAGCAAGCAAATTCATGGTTTGAAATCAATACGCCTATTACGGGAACCGAGATAAACAATCTCGCCAACGGCAGAGCGGCGCTTTATCCGAACCAATTAATAGAAGGTTGGTACACCATTACGTATTATGCAGAGCATTATGAAAATAATGCGCTTTTCTGTACCGTCGAAAAATCAAAATCGTTCTATATTTTACCAATTGCGCCGTATGAACCAAGAGTTATTTGCTCCGGCAATAGAAACACATTTACCATTGATAATAGCGAAAACGGAGTTATTTATGAACTTTGGGTAAACGGAGTTCTATATGATATGCAAACGGGAACCGGCGGAAGTATCTTTTTTACTTCGCTGTTAAATCAAGATGTTATTTGTATATTCTACGCAAATAGAAATATGTGCAGAGTTGAGCATCCGACACAATTCCGTCTTACTCCTCTCACGGTAAATATCAGCAGAACAGCCAATATTTCTTGTTTTGGAAATAATGACGGAGAGCTTATGGCTATTGTAAATGGAGGATTAACTCCGGTAGCCGTTTCTTGGTCAAGCTTAACGGCAACCAATTTCAGTTCTGACCTCATCGTTTCAAATTTAGAACCAAGCACTTATACTGTAACGGCAACCGACAGCATAGGTTGCACCGCTACAGCTTCGATGATGCTTCAAGAACCGGCGTTGTTGGAATTGAATATCGATAGTCAAAGCGGTATTCTTTGCAACGGTTCGAACGAAGGATTTGCGCAGGTAATCGCTACGGGTGGAACAACTCCTTATACTTATCAATGGTTAGACGAGAATAGTAACGTTATCAGCAATACAGGTTCCATATCACGCGTAACAGCCGGAACGTACCGAGTTTCTGTCCGCGATAGAAATAATTGCAGCGCCAACATTGTCGTACTGATTCAAGAATATACAACCATTGTAATTGACGTTACGCGTGTACAACATGTCGAAATTTTTAGTCAAGCAACGGGAGAAATTGATATCAATGTTACCGGTGGTTTAGCGCCATATACTTACGAATGGTTCGGTTTAGGTATTAACCCTGCCGATAAGAACAACCAAAATCAAGTCGAATTAATTGCCGGCAGGTATTTCTTGACCGTTACAGATGCAAATGGCTGTAAAAAAGATATATTTGTTGATATTACTCAACAAGAAAAATTGACAGTAACATCAACAACCCGAAATATTTCTTGCTTTGGCGCCAACGATGGACAGATTGATTTAACGGTAAGCGGCGGTGTTACGCCTTATACGTTCCATTGGACAAAAGAAAGTGTATTTTATGCTGATACCGAAGACCTTATCAATTTGGCTCCGGGCATATATTCTGTTGTAGTAACAGATGATTCGGGCGATACATTCAGTCAAAACTATCAAATAACAAGTCCCGATTCGCTGATTATTCTCACAAAAGGAAATACAAATCTTTCCATCTTGTGCTATAGTGAAACAACAGGCGTACTTGATGTAGAAGCCCGCGGAGGAACTCCGGCGTACAGTTACGAATGGTCGGGCGCCGGCATTCCGGCAAGCGACAGGTATAATCCGTATGTTGCAAACCTTCCGGCAGGAACGTATCGCATGAGAGTAACAGATGCTCACAACTGCGTTACAGTAGAAGATTTTGTAATTGTTCAGCCAAGCGAGTTAGAAATAACCGGTTCGGTGGCAACTCCGCCGACTTGCTTCAATAGCAGAGATGCATCTATTAGCATTACAGTGGCAGGCGGCGTTCTTCCGTATGATTATTTCTGGGAAGGAAACAATGTTATTCCTTCTAACCAAAATCAATCTAATATCGGATTCGGAACGTATCGAGTAACAGTAACCGATGCTAATAATTGCCAAGTTACACAAGAATTTACGCTTGCCAATCCGGAAGAATTGAGAATTTCTATTTCGAGTGTATCCGATATTTGTATCGGCGCCGATGTAGAATTGCAATTCAGCATGAACGCAAACCGCAACTGGACTATTATTTACACGGATGGCATAAATAATTATACCATTAATCCGGTAATAGCCAATGCTTTTGTTAATCACACCATTACGCAAAACACAACGTTTACCATTTTGCAAGCATTCGACCAAAACGGCTGTATGGCAATGATTGAAAACAGAAGTACACTAGTTACTGTTCATAACTATCCGGATATTACATTAACCAAAACCTATTTTGAAATTTGCAAAGGCGAGGAAATTTTTATTCCGTTCAGTTTATCGGGGCAAGCTCCTTGGAGCGTTGTTTTCACCGATGGAAACCGAATGTACGGAAAAACAAATATTCCATTGGGAATAGATTCGTTGCATTTGTTGCCCGATAGTTCAAAAACGTACCGATTAGTTTCTGTTTCTACCGATTATTGCACCAGAAATAAATCGGACGAAGTGACCGTAGTTGTTCATCCACTTTCACAACTTTCGGCAACTTGTGCCGTAACTTCCATTTGCGGCGGCGACCCGACAACTATTGAATTAACCCTTCAAGGCGAAGCTCCATGGCGTGTTTTCTACACCGAAGGTACGGAAGAAAAGAACGTATTGGTTCCTTATTCTCCGTTCCCGTTGGTAGTAAATCCACAAGGAGCAACTCGATACGGTTTCCATACTGTTGAGTCAGCTTTCGGATGCAGAAATGCAGTTACAGCCGATATTATTATCAGCTCGCTTCCGCTTCCGGAAACCATTATCGGCATTACCGGACCAAGCGAAGTTTGTGCAGGAGGACAAGCTGTTTATTTTGTACCTACCGTACTGCATGCAACGGAATATGTTTGGACACTTCCTTCGGGAGCTACTATTGTAAATGGTGCCGGAACTAATCAAATACGAGTAGAATTTGCTTCCACCACACAATCGGGAATTTTCAGCGTGTATGGAAAAAATGCTTGCGGAAACAGCGAAACAGTTGAATTGCCTATAACTGTAATCGGACTTCCCGGAAATGCGGGAACTATTACGCTGCCGGCAACACTGTGTCAAGGTGAGCAAAATTTCTTTATCAGCACCGGTATTATTCCGAATGCGACCGAATATGTTTGGACATTGCCTTACGGATTTGATATTACGCAAGGTGCCGGAACGAGAGATATACGCGTATCGTTGCACGAAGATGCAATTCCGGGAATAATTTCGGTGTATGGAAAAAATGCTTGCGGACAAGGAGCATCGTCTCAAACACCGGTTACCATCAGTACATTCCCTACTATTCAAGCAGGACCAGATGCTTTTACCAATTGTAGCGACCAAATTTACCTCAATGCCTTGTCGGCTGCGCCTTATCAAGGCACGTGGAGAGTAATACAAGGACGAGGTACATTCCAAAGTATTTATGACCCTCGAACATTGGTAACAGATATTGCTCAAGGAGAAAATTTATATGTTTGGGAAGTTTGGAACGGCGTTTGTACAAGGTCGGATACGGTTAAGATAACCAATCGAAGTCCCGACAGAGCTGTGCCCGAAATTACCGGCAATGTTATTCTTTGCGAAGAATCATTAACATTGCGGGCAAATAATCCGACGAATGGCGTTGGTCGTTGGGACGTGGTGAGAGGTTCGGCAAGTATTGAAGACCCGAACAGTAATGTTACTACCGCAACCGATTTCGGCTATGGACATAATCAATTGAGGTGGACTATAAGCAACGGAACGTGCAGTAATTTTGCATTGGTAGATATATACTATTATTCGGCAAGAAATCATATATTCCCCGAAATAACCGATACAACATTAGTGCCAGAATACAGGCTGATAGCATCACCGGTATTGGAAGACATGAGAGGCGAATGGGAAGTTATTGCGGGAACAGGACGTATCGTTGACCCGACAGACCACGCATCGCAAGTATATAATTTATCTCCGGGATTAAACACATTCCGTTGGACAGTAGGCAATGATTATTGCAGTTCTTACTCCGAAGTAAAAGTGTATTATTTGGCAAATCCGATTGCGTTGTTCGAGGTAGCCGAAACGGAAGGCTGTTCGCCGTTTACACCGTTTATTACCAATACTTCTATCGGTAGGGCAGACTTCCTTTGGGATTTTGGCGACGGCAACACATCGACTGCCTTTAATCCGATTCACACGTATGAAGAACCCGGAATTTATACCATTAAATTAACAGCAACCGGCAATGACAGAATAACAGAGTCTTACCAAGAAATAAATGTAAGACGAGGACCGAGAATAGATGTAAATATATTGTCTCCTGTTTTATACATTCCAAATGCAAACTTAATGGTGCTCAACGGAACAACCGGTGCCACAAGATTCCTTTGGCATTTTGGAACGGGAGAAACTTCAACGGAAAAGAATCCGACATATACGTACAGAGAAACCGGCATTTATGATATTAAGTTAGTAGCCACAGGTCAACACAACTGTGTCGATTCAATAACACTGCGCAATGCCGTTGTGGTAAAATCGAGAGGATTCATTACATTCCCCAATGCGTTTGTACCCAACAAAGGATATGCGAATGGCGGCGAATTTTCGTTGATAACAAGAAATCATGATGTCTTCTACCCCATTTGGGACGATGTAGATGAAAGTTCATACATACTGGAAATATTCAACCGCTGGGGAGAAAAAATCTTTGTAAGTAAAGATATGAACACCGGTTGGGACGGCTACGTAAACGGTAAACTATCGCCAACGGGAGTTTACATTTACAAATCAACCGGAAGATTTAACAGCGGAGATTCATTTTCTAAAAGAGGAGAAGTTACATTGATACAATAACACTCTGTAGAGACGGGGCGTGTCCCGTCTCTACATCAGATTATTCAAATATGAAAAAAACAATTATATATTTTATAGCGATTATTACAATAGGAATTGGTTTTCCGATGGAAACGAAAGGGCAAGATTTTATCTTATCACAACCTTACAATAACTCTATCGTCATTGCTCCCTCTTTTGCAGGATTGACAAATGGCGGACGTGTGGCACTTTCTTACCGCAATCAGTGGCCCGGATTGAGCAATTTCAACACGTATGTTACTTACATTGCTGCTTTCGATTATTTCTTGCAAGAATTCAACAGTGGAATAGGCGCGTTGGTTTCAAACGATATTCAAGCAGGCGGATTAGTAAGAAGTACCGAAGGCGCGTTGCAGTACAATTACAGAGTTCAGCTGGGTGGTCGCCATGGAAGCGTTTATTTCCGTCCGGGCGTGCAAGTAAAATTTATGCACAAATCGCTGGATTTCAGCAGATTTATTTTTAGTGAAAATATTATGGTTGATGGAAGTATCGTAAACAACGGAATTCATTTCGATGTAGAGGTAGAATCATATAATAAACTCGACGCCGCGTTTTCGTCTTTGTTTTACAACAGACATTTTTGGGCAGGATTTAATATTGACCATTTAATTCCTTCCAATGTTTCGTTTTTAAACCAAGACGCAAAAATTCCGATAAAATTCAGCATTATGGGAGGATACAACCTTATCTACAAAGAAAGCGGTTGGCGAAATCCTTATGACGAAGCCGTTACATTTAGCGTTTTATTGCAGCGTCAAGGACAATTTAGTCAAATGGATTTGGGTGTTGCGTGGACGAAGAGTATATTTCAAGTGGGAGCCGCTTATCGCGGATTTCTACCCGTATCAACACTCACGGCACACGATGCGTTTATCTTCTCCCTCGGACTCAATATGGAGCAATTTAAAGTAGTGTACAGCTACGATGTTTCGTTGTCGGCATTGCACAATGTATCGGCAGGTTCACATGAAATATCATTGCAATTTTTCTTCAACCAAAAAGAAAGGTCGCCGATGTCGTTTTTCTGTAGGTAAAAATTGAATAACCATGAACATCGAAGAACTAAGAGAATATTGCATCTCCAAAAAAGCCGTTACCGAAGATTTTCCTTTCGACGATGTGTCACTGGTATTGAAAGTCGGCGGAAAAATGTTTGCGTTGATTTCTTTAGATGAAATGCCACATCGAATTTCGCTAAAATGCGACCCTGAATATGCCTTGGAACTTCGCGAGCAATATCCTGCCGTTCAACCGGCTTATCATTTCAACAAAAAACATTGGAATATGGTTATTCTCGACGGCTCGATTTCTGAAAAAAACCTAAAACTCTGGATAGACCATTCGTATGAAATGGTATTGAAAGGAATGACGAAAAAGCAACGCGAAGAAATAGAAGCACACGGATAACACGGATTTTACGGATTAACACAGAAAAATAAAAAACCACAGACTTCATATGGCATAAAATCTGTGTTTTTCCGTAAAATCTGTGTATCCTGTGTGCAGAAGAATCAATCCTTTATCAAATCTTTTCCCGTCATCTCCGCAGGCGGATTAATTCCCATAATATGACAAATGGATGGAGCCACATCAGCCAAAACACCATCTTCGACAGTCGCATGTTTATTTTCGGTAATATACACAAACGGCACCAGATTTAACGAGTGCGCTGTATTAGGCGTTCCGTCAGCATTTACAGCATGGTCGGCATTTCCGTGGTCAGCAATAATAATCGCTTCATAACCGTTTGCTTTTGCTGACTCAATTGCATCTTTCAAACAATTATCCACAGCAACAACCGCTTTTTGAATCGCATCATAAATGCCCGTATGTCCAACCATATCGCCGTTGGCAAAATTTACCACAATGAGATCGAACTTATTTTTGTTTAATTCTGCTACCAACGCATCTTTTACTTCATAAGCGCTCATTTCAGGTTTTAAGTCGTAAGTCGCTACTTTTGGCGAAGGAATCAACACCCTTTCTTCATTTTCAAAAGGCGCTTCCTGTCCACCGGAGAAAAAGAACGTAACATGCGCATATTTTTCCGTTTCAGCAATGCGCAACTGTTTTTTCCCAGCTGCCGACACAATTTCGCCCAATGTGTTATGTACATTATCTTTATCGAAAAGAACGTGCAAGCCGGTAAACTTAGCATCATAAGGAGTCATCGTGCAGAAGTACAACGGAATGGTTTTCAAACCATTTTCGGGCATATCTTTTTGCGTCAAAGCAATGGTCAATTCCTTTGCACGGTCATTACGGTAATTGAAAAAGATAACCATATCGCCTTCTTGAATCGTTCCGACAGGTTTATTATCGTCTTTTACAATGACAATTGGTTTCACAAATTCGTCGGTTACACCATTATCATAAGAAGCCTGCATTGCTTCTATCGGATTTTTAAACGGCGTCCCGGTACCCAAAACAATCAAATCGTAAGCTTCTTTTACTCTTTCCCAGCGATTATCTCTATCCATTGCATAATATCTTCCGATAATAGAAGCAATTTTTCCGGCAGATTTTTTTGTATATTCGTCCAACTCGGCAATAAATCCCTTTCCGCTTTTGGGGTCTGTATCACGACCATCCATAAAACAATGAATAAAAGTATTTTCAATACCGTATTCTTTCGATATGTCGCAAAGCTTACACAAATGATCGAGAGAACTATGCACACCGCCATCGGAAACCAATCCCATGAAATGAACATTTTTTCCGTTCTCTTTAGCATAAGTAAACGCTTTTACAATTTCAGGATTTTGCAAAATGCTGTTATCGCGGCAAGCAATGTTTATTTTCACTAAATCTTGATACACTACGCGCCCGGCGCCGATATTCAAGTGTCCAACTTCCGAATTTCCCATTTGTCCATCGGGCAATCCTACATTTTCGCCCGACGCTTGCAATTGCGAGTGCGGATATGTATCTAACAAATAGTTCCAATAAGGAGTCGGCGTGCTGTCGATAGCGTTGCTTTTGTCGTGTTTGCCGATTCCCCAACCGTCAAGAATCACTAATAATGCTTTTTTGCTCATGTCGTTATATTTTTAATTTATATTCAATTTTTTAACGCCTACAAAGGTAACACATTTTTTTGAGAAAAGTTTTGCTGTCTGAAAATAAAGAACTACCTTTGTGCCCTGTTTAATCAAAATAAATAAACAATTATGTATTTAAGCGCAGAAAAAAAGCAAGAAATCTTCGCGAAACACGGCAAGTCTAATACTGATACCGGGTCACCAGAATCCCAGATAGCATTATTTTCGTTCCGTATCGCTCATTTAACTGAACACTTAAAGTTAAATAAAAAAGATTATAGCACAGAAAGAGCTTTGAAAATGTTGGTAGGTAAACGTCGTCGTTTACTTGATTATTTGAAAGAAAACGACATCGAAAGATATCGTTCTATTATCAAAGAATTAGGCATTAGAAAGTAAGAAACGAAAGAGGTTGTTGTCAAAACAACCTCTTTTTTTCTTTTAGTCATTCTGGGCTTGACACAAAATCTCTTCAAATATTAGGAGATTGCGGGCTTGACCGCAATGACTAAAAGAATCTATCAACATTTATAATTACAAAATAAATATCCTAATATCAATAAATATCTACCAATATCTACATAATTCTTAATTAATTAACGTATCTTTGCCCGAATTTATGAAGTAAAAATATGAATGTAGTTACAAAAACAATTGAACTAAGTGATGGAAGGGCTATCACTATTGAAACAGGAAAATTGGCTAAACAAGCCGATGGTTCTGTAGTTGTCCGTATGGGCAACACTATGCTGTTGGCAACCGTTTGTGGTGCCGCCGACGCAAAACCGGGCACAGATTTTATGCCTCTTACAGTAGAATACAAGGAAAAATTTGCCTCAGCGGGACGTTTCCCCGGCGGATTTACTCGTCGCGAAGGACGTGCTTCTGATTATGAAATCTTGGTCTCTCGCTTGATTGACCGCGCGCTTCGTCCGTTATTTCCAGACGATTATCACGCAGAAGTTTACGTGAATGTATTGCTTATTTCAGCCGACGGCAACGATATGCCCGACGCGTTAGCAGGCTTGGCTGCTTCGGCGGCATTAGCCGTTTCGGACATTCCGTTCAACGGACCGATTTCTGAAGTTCGTGTGGCACGTATCGACGGAAAATTTTGCATTAACCCAACATTCCAAGAACTTGAAAAAGCTGATATGGACATTATGGTAGCGGCGACTCTCGACAACATTATGATGGTGGAAGGCGAAATGAAAGAAGTTTCGGAAGCCGAAATGTTGGAAGCTATTAAAGTGGCGCACGAGGAAATTAAAAGACAATGCCAAGCGCAAATCGAACTAACCCAAATGGTTGGTAAAGAAGTAAAACGCACGTATTGCCACGAAGAAAACGACGAAGAGTTGAAAAAAGACGTTTGGGCAAAAACGTATGACAAAGTTTACGCTGTTGCCGCATCTTGCAACGCAAACAAACACTCTCGCGGCGATGCTTTCAAAGCAGTAAAAGCTGAATACGAAGCTACTTTTTCTGAAGAAGAATTGGCAGAAAAAGGCGCGCTTATCGGCAAATATTATCATGATGTAGAAAAAGAAGCGATGCGTCGCGCTATTCTTGACGAAGGCAAACGCCTTGACGGTCGCAAAACTACCGAAATTCGCCCGATTTGGTCGGAAATCGATTACCTTCCGGGCACACACGGTTCGGCTGTGTTTACGCGCGGCGAAACGCAATCGCTTACTTCGGTTACGTTGGGAACAAAACGCGATGAGAAAATGGTTGATGAAGCGTTGATACAAGGTTATGAGCGTTTCTTGTTACATTATAATTTCCCGCCGTTTTCTACCGGCGAGGCAAAAGCACAACGTGGCGTTGGTCGTCGCGAAGTGGGACACGGAAACTTGGCGCACCGCGCATTGAAAGGAATGATTCCTGCCGATTATCCGTATGTAATTCGCATTGTTTCAGATATATTGGAGTCAAACGGTTCATCTTCAATGGCAACTGTTTGCGCCGGAACATTGGCGTTGATGGACGCAGGTGTTACCATCAAAAAACCTGTTTCGGGAATCGCAATGGGATTAATTTCTGAAAATAAAGGACGAAATTTTGCTGTTCTTTCGGATATTTTGGGCGACGAAGACCATCTTGGCGATATGGACTTTAAAGTAACCGGAACAAAAGACGGTATCACGGCTACGCAAATGGACATCAAAGTTGATGGTTTATCATTCGAGATTCTCGAAAAAGCATTGAACCAAGCAAAAGAAGGTCGTATGCACATTTTGGGCAAAATTACCGAAACTATCGCCGAACCTCGCGCGGAAATGAAACCGCACGCACCGCGCATCTTTACAATGATGATTCCGAAAGAAATGATTGGCGCGGTAATCGGACCGGGCGGAAAAATCATTCAAGATATGCAAGAAAAAACCGGAACGGTTATTTCTATTGAAGAAATTGATAATCAAGGCCGCATAGAAATTGCAGCAAACAACCAAGCGTCTATTGAAGCAGCTTTGGCACGTATCAAAGCAATTGTTGCCATTGCCGAAGTAGGCGAAACGTATCAAGGAAAAATCAAATCGGTGATGCCTTACGGCGCATTTGTTGAGTTTATGCCAGGCAAAGAAGGTTTGCTTCACATTTCGGAAATCGATTGGAAACGCATCGAAACAATGGAAGAAACGGGATTGAAAGAAGGAGATTCTATTGAAGTTAAATTGCTTGACATTGATTCTAAAACAGGGAAATTCAAACTCTCTAAAAAAGCGTTGTTACCACGTCCGCCAAGAGAAGAGAAAGCTTAATTTACATTAAGTTTAATAATGTTTGATGAGGGGTTGTTTGTACAAACAACCTCTTTTTTTGTTTTGTTATTGACTGCATTTCATTGCATCGAACATTGTCTCCATATTTGAAACAATACTCAACTTTCTGCATGGCTTTCCAAAAACTTCATAATAATGGCATTCTATTCGTTGATTAATTTTAACATTATTTAACTAATAACGAACGGTTAATCGGATGGTTTGATTTACCTTTGTGACGTTAAAATTTATTAATCTTTAAAAGTATTTATCATGAAAAAAGTATTATTAGTAGTAGCAGTTGCATTTGCAGCAATTTCTTTCTCTTCTTGTAAAAAAGAATGTATGTGTAGAGAAAATGGCGGAAAATGGGAAGCAGCAAACGAAGGTTTAGGAGGAGACATTTCTAAAGACCAATGTAAAGCTTTAAACACATTAGTTTCTGCTTTTGGAGAAGGCGAGTGCGAAATGAGATAATAAAAAGTATATTGTCAAACAAAAAATGCGTTGCCTTTTTCAAGACAACGCATTTTTCGTTTCATTGAGATTTGTCGAAAAAAATGTATCTTTGCAAGAAACTATGAACCATTTGAACATTATTCTCCGCATATTATTAGGGCTGATTTTTATTCTTTCTGCCGTCTTAAAACTCTTTCCGATAGAGGCTTTTGATGCCAACATTTTAGAACAATTTCCTTTTATTGGCTGGACATTTTCGATGATTTTGGCGCGTATTATAATCGGATTCGAATTAACGTTGGGCATTTTAATCATAGTTGGTTTTTGGATGAAGAAAATTGTATATCCGATAACCTTAGCGATGCTTGCCGGGTTTACTTTCATTTTAATATATTCGCTCGTTCGTTTCGGCAATCTTCCCAATTGCGGTTGTTTTGGCGAGCTGCTACCTTTTAGCAACATAGAATCTTTGATTAAAAATCTGGTTTTAATAACGTTAACTTTTTATTTGTATAAAAAATCAAGTCATACATCCTATAAATATTGGTGGGTATCGTTCATTATATTGGCAGTTTCGATTACAGCCATTTTCTTGACGAATAAAGTAACAATTTACGGTGACGATTTTGAAATCAAAAAAGAAATTCCGGCAACACATTTGGAGCAAACTGTATTTTCGACCGGAACAGCAGACCTCAACAAACAGCATTTGATTGTGTTTGTGTCGCCCAATTGCGTTTCCTGCCGAAAAATGCTGCAAAACCTGCAGACCATTCACAATATTTACGGATTTCGCGATACATATATCTTGATTAAAGGCGAAGAAAACGCAGAAATTGCGCCGTTGCTGTCAGCTTTTCCGCATCAGTTTATCAAGCTAGACATATTCGACACGTATTTGATTGCGCCGTATTTGCCGCTTATCGCCTTGATTGACGAGCGTGGAATTTACCAAAATTTATGGACTGCATCCAACTTTAATCTTAACAAAGTAATTCCTTTGTTGCAGCGAGAAGGAATTCTTGAGAAATAGAGCAGATTAAATAATCCTCCCGTCTTTCATTTCAATAATCCTATCCGAAATATTTGCCAATTGATGGTCGTGCGTTACAATCACGACTGTTTGCCCAAAAGTATCGCGAAGGTCAAAGAAAAGCTTGTGCAGTTCCTCTTTGTTTTTGGTATCAAGACTTCCTGAAGGTTCGTCAGCCAAAATTACAGCCGGATTGTTGATTAATGCGCGAGCAGCCGCAACACGTTGTTTTTCCCCGCCGGAAAGTTCAGCCGGTTTGTGTTCTAATCTATCCGATAGCTTCAAAAAATTGAGAATATCCAATGCTCGCTCTTCTGCTTTTTTGTAATTTTCTTTCGCAATAAGTGCCGGCATTAACACATTTTCTAACGCTGTAAATTCGGGTAATAATTGATGAAACTGGAAGATAAAACCAATATTTTGATTCCGAAAAGCCGAAAGGTCTTTTTCGTTTAGTTCGTTAATATTTACATTATTCACAAAAATTCGACCGCTATCGGGTTTATCAAGCGAGCCAATAATCTGCAACAACGTTGTTTTTCCCGCACCACTTGGTCCAACAATAGACACAATTTCGCCTTGTTTGATAGACAAATTCACATCTTTCAGCACTTCCAACGTGCCGTAGCTTTTATAAATATTTTCTACTCGTATCATCATTTTATATTTCGTATCACGTACGAAGCTAATAGACAGCCAAAAATAGCCGGCATATAGGATATCGTACCTGTGGTTGATTTTTTATTTCTTTCGTTTTCGACTAATAACACAGCGCCTTTGTTGATGCCTTCAGTCGAAGCTACAACGGGAACGCCTTTTTTGATTCCCATTTTGCTCAATCGCTGTCTCACTGTTCTGGCTAACGCGCAATTTTCGGTTTTTGAAATATCCGTTATTTTTACCTGCGCAGGATCTATTTTCGCTCCCGAACCCATTGACGAAACAATCGGAATATTTTGCTTCACGCACGCTTTTATCAATGCGATTTTTGGCGCAATAGTATCAATAGCATCAACAACAAAATCAAATTTATTGTTCAACAGAGATTCTATTTTTTCTTCTTCCAAAAAATCAACAATAACATTTAGTTTTAACTCTGGATTAATATCGCGAAGCCGTGAAGCAAGCACTTCGGCTTTTGGTTTTCCAACGGTGCTGTGCAACGCTGCTAATTGCCTATTGATATTCGATGGGGCAACCGTATCGGCATCTAAAATCGTCATCTCACCCACTCCGCTTCGACAAATCATTTCAGCAGCCATTCCACCAACGCCACCAAGTCCAACGACCAAAACATGAGAATTTTGCAATTTTTTTATTTTCTCATTTCCCAATAATAATTCTGTTCGCGAGTGCCAATTTTCCATTCGAGCAATATTTTTACAAAGATATTATTAAAAAGTTCAAATCTCAAATCTCAACGTATCTTATTTTTTTCGTATCTTTGTCAGCAAATTTTTTCTTATGGAAACAAAATATATTTTCGTTACTGGCGGCGTAACCTCTTCGTTAGGAAAAGGGATTATTGCCGCATCGTTGGCAAAGCTCTTGCAGGCAAGCGGTTTGTCTGTTACTATTCAAAAATTCGACCCTTATATAAATGTTGACCCCGACACGCTGAATCCTTACGAACACGGCGAATGCTATGTTACAAACGATGGTGCGGTTACCGACCTTGATTTGGGGCATTACGAGCGTTTTTTGAGCGTTCCTACTTCGCAAGCCAATAGTATCACTACCGGGCGCATTTATCAATCGGTTATTGACAAAGAGCGTCGCGGCGAATACTTGGGAAAAACGGTTCAAGTTATTCCGCATATTACCGACGAAATTAAACGGAATATCAAACAACTTGGTTCTACGGGAAAATACGATGTAGTCATTACCGAAATCGGTGGAACCGTTGGCGATATTGAGTCATTGCCATACATCGAAGCTGTGCGTCAAATGCGTTGGGAATTGGGGAAACGCTGTCTTTGCGTGCATCTTACATACGTGCCTTACGTTGCCGCTGCGCATGAATTAAAAACGAAACCGACGCAGCATTCTGTTAAATTATTGCAAGAGCAAGGAGTGCAGGCAGATGTGTTGATATTGCGCGCGGAACACGAAATAACCGACGACATCAAACGAAAAGTGGCTTTGTTTTGCAATGTTGAACACGATGCTGTGATTCCTTGTTTAGATGCGCCAACGATTTATCAAGTACCTGTTTTGATGCGTGAAGAAAAGTTGAGCGAAGTAGTGTTACGTAAATTAGGAATGACCAGCTTGCCCGAACCAAATTTGAAAAGCTGGGAAGAATTTTTGAAAAAATATTTTAATCCGAAAAAAACCGTAAACATTGGGTTAGTCGGCAAATACATTGAGCTGCCCGATGCTTACAAATCTATTCTCGAATCGTTTGTACATGCCGGTGCCGCCAACGAATGCAAAGTAAAATTGACATTGTTCCAGTCCGAAAACATCACGGAAGAAAATGTAGCGGACATATTGAAAAATATGCAAGGGATTCTTGTTGCTCCCGGATTTGGTGAGCGCGGTATTGAAGGAAAAATCGCTGCTATTAAGTATGTTCGCGAAAATAATATCCCATTTTTGGGAATTTGCTTGGGAATGCAATGCGCCAGCATAGAGTTTGCACGAAATGTATTGGGACTGAAAGACGCTCACTCTACGGAGATTAATCCCAAAACACCTCATAAGGTAATTGATTTGATGGAAGACCAAAAATCTGTGGTCAACAAAGGCGGAACAATGAGGCTTGGCGCTTATAATTGCCGAATAAAAGAGGGAACATTGGCTTCTCAAATTTATAATCAAAAAGAAATTTACGAACGCCATCGTCATCGTTATGAATTTAATAATCAATATCTTGCTGCTTTCGAAAATGCCGGGATGATTGCTTCGGGAGTAAATCCGGAAAGTGGTTTGGTTGAAATTATTGAAATGCCTTCACATCCGTTTTTTGTTGGTGTGCAATTTCATCCCGAATTGCAAAGTACGGTGCAAAATCCGCACCCGTTATTTGTGGCTTTTGTAAAAGCTGTTTCGCAGGTATAAAGAAATACAAATGACGCAAAAAGCACAAATTTCCGCAAAAAATAAATGAATAAAACTTGCGTAAATTTGCGCTTTTTGCGTCATCTGCGTTCTAAACTATAACAAGCTAAAACTAACGACTAATCCTACCGTTACAATAGAAACAATACTCATCAGTTTAATCAGCGTATTCAAACTTGGACCTGACGTATCTTTAAACGGGTCGCCCACGGTGTCGCCTACAACAGCTGCTTTATGAACATGCGATCCTTTACCGCCGAAGTTACCTTCTTCTACATACTTTTTGGCGTTATCCCACGCGCCGCCTGCATTAGCCATAAATATTGCCAACACAAAACCCGAACCGAGCGCGCCGACCAACAAACCCATTACGCCTGCCACACCAAAAATAAGACCGGTAACGATGGGTGCCAAAATAGTGAGAATAGACGGAAGCATCATTTCTTTTTGCGCGCCTTTAGTGGATATTTCTACGCAACGGGCATAATCGGGTTCTGCTTCGCCCGTAAGAATGCCTTTAATTTCACGGAACTGTCTACGCACTTCTTCTACCATTTTTTGTGCAGCACGCCCCACAGCATTCATTGTTAACCCGCAGAACACAAACACCATCATCGAACCAATAAAAACGCCTATCAGCACTTTGGGATTCATTAAATTAATTTGATAATAATTCATAATGTCAATGATAGTTGCGTTTTCGGTTATCACGTTCATTGTTTCGCCATTTGGCATAATGATAGAAATAACATTTTCGCCGATATGCTGTAATCCGATTTTTACTTCTTCAATATATGCAGCCAAAAGCGCCAAGCCTGTTAACGCCGCCGAACCGATAGCAAATCCTTTTCCTGTAGCAGCGGTTGTATTACCTAATGCGTCAAGTATGTCAGTACGTTTGCGAACTTCGGGCTCCAAACGGCTCATTTCGGCGTTACCGCCTGCATTATCCGCAATAGGACCGTAAGCATCAGTTGCCAGCGTAATTCCAAGCGTAGAAAGCATTCCCACGGCAGCAATTCCAACGCCATACAACCCAAGACTTAAATTCCTTGCATCAAGCATATTGGTAAAATCAAAAGGCGATGCATTAATGGCAAAAAGGAAAGCGAGCATAATGGCAACGCCAACAACAAGCACCGGAATAGCAGTGGACATCATACCTAAACCGATACCTGAAATAATAACGGTTGCGGGACCGGTTTCTCCGCTTTTTGAAACTCTTTTCGTCGGCTCGTATGAATGCGATGTATAATATTCCGTCGATTGCCCGATGGCAATTCCTGCCAATAATCCAGTTATAACGGACAATGAAATACCTAACCAATTTTGAATATCTAGCAAATATAAAATTCCAAAAGTAGATGCAGCAATTAATACAGAGCTGATGTGTATTCCCTTACCCAACGAACCGAGCAGCTGTTTCATCGTGGCGCCTTCTTTGGTACGCACCAAGAAAATACCGAGAATGGACAACACAACGCCGATAGCGGCAATCAGCATCGGTGCAAATATCGCTTTCAGCTGCATATCAACTCCGACAATGTAAAACGCCGAAGCGCCCAATGCGGCTGTTGCCAGCACGGAATTACAATAACTTTCGTAGAGGTCGGTTCCCATTCCAGCCACGTCGCCCACGTTATCGCCTACGTTGTCGGCAATAGTGGCAGGATTGCGAGGGTCGTCTTCGGGAATGCCTGCCTCAACTTTGCCCACAAGGTCGGCGCCCACGTCGGCAGCTTTTGTATAAATACCACCACCCACACGTGCGAATAGTGCCTGTACAGAAACACCCATACCGAACGTAAGCATCGTGGTCGTAATAATTACTAATTTTTGTGCCTGCGTTGATGCCTCTATAAAATGGTCGAGAATAAGATACCAAACGGCAATATCAAGCAATCCTAATCCGACTACGGTCAATCCCATAACCGCGCCTGCACGGAACGCCACTTGCAAACCGCTGTTGAGCGAACGACGCGACGCGTTAGCAGTACGCGCCGAAGCATACGTTGCGGTTTTCATACCGAGAAACCCTGCCAAACCAGAGAAAAATCCGCCAGTAATAAACGCAAAAGGTACCCAACCATTTTGCACTTCAAGTCCGTAAGACAATACGCACAGGAACAAGGCGAGTACCACAAAAACCATTGCCACTATTTTATATTGCTGTTTAAGATAAGCCATCGCGCCTTCGCGAACATGCTGAGCAATTTTTTTCATCACATCTGTTCCTTCGTCTTCTTTCATCATCTGTTTGAAAAACAGGAACGCAAACCCTAACGCCAATAAAGAGGCTGACAACACCAATAGAATTACATAATTCATAGATTAAATTTTTAAGAATTCACAAAGAAAGAAATTCTTTTTTAAAAAGCAAAGAAAGTGCTTTGAAATTTATAGGGGATTATTTCAAAAGCCAACAAAGTAGTAGCCGTATAGTCTTTTTTATCAGATTGAAATTCTAATATCTGTTTTTGATATTCGGCTTCTTTTTTCAATATGATTTTCAAAATCAATTCTTTGTTCGGACAATTCGGCTTCGGACGGTTTTTCTCAAAGTCCCAAAATTTAGGATTTATAGAAACGCCTAAACTTTGAAATTTACGTTTGTTGTCTTTACAAACACGAATTACAAGTGGGTGTTCGCCGTTTGCAAGAGTTTTTGACCTGTAACACAGAATGTTAATAGTACCTTTCATTGTGGGTTACGGTTTGCGTAGCGGTTTGCGGACACACGTTGTAACCCTCTAAAATCGTACCAAAATTAAAACAAAAAAGCAGTTACTTTTATGTAACTGCTTGATTTTCAAGTGGGCGTTGACGGATTCGAACCGCCGACCCTCTGCTTGTAAGGCAGATGCTCTGAACCAGCTGAGCTAAACGCCCGAAAAAAATGTGAAATGCTTTTCTTCAAAAGCGATGCAAAGATAAGAGCATTTTTGTTTTTGGCAAAATTATTTCACTGTTTTTTCAAAAATATTTTCTCTCCTAATTTGAATACTCTCTCGAATACCTCAAATGCTGTTCTACATAGCCTTCGGTGTAGTCGATATTGATGTCGATTATTTCGCCTTTTTCGTCAAGAACGGGCATATAAATAGGATTTACAAAGCCTCTGTAAGGGGCAATGTTTAGTTTTTTGTAGCGCTCTAAAATTTCACTATGTAAATCTTGATTGATTTTTATTCCGTAAGTTTCTACCAAGTTTTTAGCAAATTCGTAGTCACCTTCAGATTTTATGCGCTGTATTTGGCTTAATAAATTTCCGAATAATTCACGTAAAGTTTCGTAATCATTGATTTGTACAAAGGTTTTTCCGTCGCGTTTTACTAATTCCACTGCGGGTGCTGTACCGTGTAACTCTGCCAACGCAGGCGCAAAGTTAAGCACCCATCTCGCCACCATTTGCCTATTCCGCATATGCGTTTGCACTATATCGTTACCGAGTTCTATGCGTGCAAGTTGTGTCATCAAGCCGTTCATCATATAATTATAGTAAGCGGCTTTGTAGGCTTCGTGATTGGGCAGCAAGCCGAGTTCCACTATTTTTGGGTCAGCCATAAAATAAAGCGCAAAAAGGTCGGCGCGCGCCTCTTCGATTACTGCGCCATAAGCTTTGAGAGCATCGGGACTTACACCGGGCAGAAGTTTTCCCGAGCCATGTCCCAATTCATGAAGGTCGGTATGGAGATTATCTACAAGTTTTCCATATGTTGAGCGGCGTACAATTTCTTCGTTGCTGATGATAAATTCTTCGTTGAAACCGCTTCCTTTAGAGGCGTGGAAATAGGCGTCGGTAACATTGTCAATCGTAACCGATTTTGAGCCGTGCATTTCGCGAATCCAATTCGAGTTCGGCAGGTTTATGCCCATCGGCGAGGCAGGATAACAATCGCCACCAAGCATTGCCACAGTAATGACTTTTGCCGAAACACCTTTTACTTCTTTTTTCTTAAAACGCTCATCGACAGGTGAATTATCTTCAAACCACTGCGCATTGGCACTGATTATTTCGGTGCGTTTGGTCGCCTCTGTATTCTTGAAATTCACTATCGCTTCCCAACTTGCCTTAATGCCGAGCGGGTCGCCGTAAGTTTCGATAAAACCGTTTAAGAAATCAATGTGCGAATTGATATCTTGCACCCACGCGATGCTATATTCGTCGAAAGTTTTTAAATCGCCTGTGGTGTAAAAATCTATCAACAAACTAATTATATTTTTTTGTTGGTCGTTTTCGGCAACAGATTTTGCTTTTTCGAGCCAATAGACGATTTGTCCGATTTCATAATAATACATACCGTCGTCCATTTTCCAAACCTGTTCAAATATTTCTCCATCAAAACCTTTTACCAAACGGCTATTTAATCCATAAGAAACGGGCGTTTTATCATCCGGATTTCTTTTTGCGTTGTAAAAATCTTCAACTTCTTTTTGTGTTAAAGGATTATTTCTATCATAAGAATAATAATAATTGTTGGCAGATGTTACAATTAAATCCTCGCCTTCGGTTTGATTCACACGTTTAGCGTACCAAGCAGGATCAAAAATTATATATATATCAAGAGAATTTTCGTCAATTCTGAAAATTTCATCAAATACACTATTATGCGCCTCAATAAAAAATTCTTTTGAAAATCCGGGCGTAAATTTATCCATACTATAATGATGATGTATGCCGTTTGAAAACCAAACTCGTTTCAAATAAATTTCAAATTGACGGAAATCTTCTGTGTTTCGATCGCCTGCGTAATCCAAATAAATTTTTTCAAGTCTATAACGAATACCAAGATTACCTATAAAATTTTGGTCAAACAAAATATCACGCCCTGCAACAGAAGCTTGGGCAAGATAATAAATATATTTTTTTTGTTGCAAGGTTAACTCCTCAAATCCGGGCACTCGGTAGCGCAAAATTTCGATGTCGGCAAACCTATCTACACGGTAATTGAAGTTGTTATTTTCTTTTTCCATAGCATTAGATATTGAAAAATAGTTGATTAATAATATGAATAGTATTTTTTTCATTCGTCTTGTTTCAATAAAATTAGTCGTTTTCTCGCAATAGTATAACCCAAATGAATTTGTTTTCTGCTTATTGCTTATCGAAAACGTTCCTTTTTACAAAGATACGAAATTTTTATTGATATTTGCTTCGCAATATTCGTTGACATTGATAGATATTGGAAAAGTGTCGGTAGGCAGAAAATTAATTTTATAGATCACCCGCGTGCCGTAGATACGCAACTTTTAAATATATTGCGTGCCTAACGGCACTAAAATACAGAATTTATCAATATTTCTACCAATATTTTGTTCCTAATGAAACTAAAATTCTGTGATTCGTCTTACAACAAATATCCCAATATCTATAAATATCAATGAATATCTTAAAATAAATAATTATCTTTGTATTACAAAAATCAAATTGTATGTTTTCAGGAATTGTAGAAGAAACAGCCTTAGTCGTAGGCTTGAAAAAAGAAAAAGAAAATCTGCACATCACAATGAAGTGCTCATTTGTCAATGAACTCAAAATAGATCAAAGCGTGGCGCACAACGGTGTTTGCCTTACCGTGGTTGATATAACAGCCAACACTTATATCGTAACAGCGATAAAAGAAACGCTCGAATGCTCAAATCTCGGACTGCTCGAAATCGGCAGTAAAGTAAACCTTGAACGCAGTATGTTGATGAACGGTCGGTTAGACGGACATATCGTACAGGGACACGTTGACCAAACCGCTGTTTGCACAGAAGTAAAAGAAGCTGACGGAAGTTTTTATTATACATTTGAATATGCTTTCGATGCAGCAATGGCAAAAAAAGGCTATATGACCGTTGACAAAGGTTCTGTTACTGTAAATGGTGTGAGTCTAACCGTTTGCAATCCGACAAACAACACGTTTCAAGTGGCGATTATTCCTTATACTTACGAGTTTACTAATTTCCATCAAATAAAAGAAGGTACAGTTGTTAATTTAGAATTTGATATTATCGGAAAATACATCAGCAGGATGATGAGTTTTTAAGTTTTTTTTAACAACGAACGCCAAACAAAAAACGAGAACTATTATTCTCGTTTTTTGTTATTTAAGACGAGCGATAAACGAAGATTTTATGACCGAATCAATCAAAATAAAACTACTGAATCCGATTTACGATTATGTCGCGGTAGTTGTCCTCATCGTAGGGATGACTTTTTTTCTTCCAATTCGAGAAAGCATTGTGCTGTCGTTTACATCAGCAACATTGATTTTCGCGCTGTCGTGCACATTCAGAAGGCAGATTCTTTTTTGGAATGTTATCAAATATGTGATTGGAATCATTGGCTACGGAATTATGTTGTTGCTGGTGACAAAAACTCCCGATGAAATCGCCGAAGTTATGCCGAGCATCGTAATAGTAAGTGTTCTCGTTTTTATGCTGATTTTCCAACATCCGATAAAGAAATTTTTGAAAAAAAACCAAATTGCACCCCGTTATTTTGAAGAATTTTTTCGGTTGGCAAGAATGTTTCTGTTTTCGTTTATTACCTACATTGTTTTATTCTTCGTTTTTTCCAATCAAGTAACAGGACAACTTTTTGCCGAAGAATTGCTCTGTATTATGTTGATAATAATTGTTATTTACGAATTTATTCGTGAAACAATCATTAAAATAAATCTCCGCAAAGAAGAATGGTTTCCGATTGTTGATGAAAAAGGGAGTGTACTCGGAAAAGTTGAAAAAAGAGAAAGTTTGTTCTCCAAAGAAAAATACTTGCACCCGATAATCCGTGTACACATTATTTTTAACAACACCATTTATTTGCAAAAAACGAGTTCCAACGATTTGATTTTTCCCGATAAATGGGATACTGCCATCAGCAATCATGTGCTTTTCGGAGAAACCCTTGACCAATGCATTGTCCGAACAGCCAAACAGCACTACGGATTAGAAAACATTAAGCCAATCTATTTGAATAAATATATGCTGGAAACGGAAAACGAAAAACAATTGGCTTTTGTTTATTATATGAAAGGAACGGAAGACTTGAAACCGATAGATAAAAAACACATTCAAATGGGGAAATACTGGACTATAAAGCAAATAGGTCAAGAGTTTGATTCAGGTATTTTTACCGCAAATTTTATTCACGAATTTGAAGTGTTGTGCGAAAAAATTCTTGACTGCAACGACTTACTTGAAGAGTAAAAAAATACAATTTCGTTTGTCTATTTCCGGCTTCATTCTTTTCCACGCGGCAATGCTTTTTGTCTTGATAAATTCCGATTCCATCGTTAAATCGGCGGCTATACAAAGCTTTGTTTGCACACTGCAATGACTCGCAATATCTTCAAATAACTTTACATTTCGATAAGGCGTTTCAATAAAAATCTGTGTTTGATTTTCCGAATAAATTCGATTCTCCATTTTTTTGAGCGCTTTTATCCGCTCTTGCGACTGAATGGGCAGATAACCTACAAAAGCAAAACTTTGTCCGTTGAATCCCGATGCCATCAGCGAAAGTAGTATCGACGATGGTCCAACCAACGGCACTACATTGTAATCCCTTTCTTGTGCTATACGCACCACATCAGCACCCGGATCGGCAACGGCAGGACAACCAGCTTCGGAAATAATTCCCACATCGAAACCTTGTTTCATTGGATTGAGAAAAGAAGCGATTTCATCGACAGAAGTGTGTTGATTCAACACAAAAAAAGTCAACTCATCAATGTTTATTTCCTTGTCCGTTTTTTTCAGAAAACGACGTGCCGAACGCACATCTTCAACAATAAAATGCTTGATTTGAAGAATAACGTTGCGATTCTCCGAAGGCAGTACACGCTCAATCGTAGAATCGCCCAGCGTTACAGGAATAAGGTAGAGAGTTGGCATAAAAGCGAATATTTTTCTCACAAAAATAGAAATATATTTTATATTTGCGTCAATTATCTTTGATTATGAATTTACCGCAACCATTTATAACCGAAATAACACCGATTCTTGGCAGTGAATTGAATGACTTTTTGCAAGCATTACAACAAAATTCGCCCACGAGTATCCGCGTCAACAACAAAACAATCGTAACAGGCAACAAACCTGTTTCTTGGTGCGAAACAGGTTTTTATCTCAACGAAAGACCGCTGTTTACCGCTGACCCGCTGTTTCATGCCGGAGCATATTATGTGCAAGAAGCTTCGTCGATGTTTGTTGAGCAAGCTATTAAGCAATACATTAGCGAACCTATCAATATACTTGATTTGTGTGCCGCACCGGGCGGAAAATCTACGCATTTATCGTCATTATTACCCGAAAATAGTTTATTGGTCAGCAACGAAATTATCCGTTCACGAGTGTATATTTTGGCAGAAAATATGATGAAATGGGGAAATTCTAATGTTGTTGTAACCAATAATTCTCCCGACGATTTTTCAAAACTGCATTCTTTTTTTGATGCGATGTTGATTGATGCGCCTTGTTCCGGCGAAGGAATGTTTCGCAAAGATGAAGGCGCGATTAATGAATGGTCGCCCGACAATGTAAAAAAGTGCGTTGAACGTCAGCGCAATATCGTTTCAGCTGTTTGGTCTGCGTTAAAAACAGGCGGTATTCTTATTTACAGTACTTGTACTTACAATCGTCATGAAAATGAAGAAAATATTCAATGGATAATAAATGAACTTGGTGCCGAATTATTACCGTTGAAATTAAATGACGATTTGGGAATAACCGTTTCGGATTACGGCTATCGTTTTTATCCGCACAAAACCTGCGGAGAAGGCTTTTTTTTATCCGTATTACGAAAAACTTCCGATGATACTTGTCATTGCGGGCTTGACCCGCAATCTCATCGAAAGCGCGACAAGAAACAGAATAAAAAAAAGGAGATTGCGGGTCAAGCCCGCAATGACGGCGATTTTAAAAAGCAATTATTAAATCCAAATAATTGGAAAATATCAATGCTTGGAAACATTGTACGCGCATTGCCCGAAAAAAAAGCCGAAGAAATAGAATGGCTCGAAAAAAATCTCAACCCAATGTACAGCGGTATACCGTTAGCAGAGCAAAAAGGCAAAGATTTTATTCCGGAAACAGCGTTGGCATTGTCTAAGCATATTGATTTAAATCAATTTAATACCGTTGAAGTAGATTTAAAAACCGCCATTCTTTATTTACAAAAAGAAGCGATTGAAATTCCGCCAATAGACAAAGGATATGTATTGCTTACTTACCAAAAAGTGCCGATTGGATGGGTAAAAAACATTGGAAACAGGTGTAATAATCTTTATCCGAATGAATGGCGGATTAGGATGAAAATTCCAAGCCCCCTAAATCCCCCAAAGGGGGGACTTGAAAACAAAAACCACGATTAAAAAAACATGAAAAACACCAAACAAAATAATGACATTGTCTTCCAAAGTCCCCCTTTGGGGGATTTAGGGGGCTTGGAGTTTTCTATTCTGTTTCTCGGCACAGGAACCTCAACGGGAGTTCCCGAAATAGGTTGTTCATGTGCTGTTTGTCAATCGGCTGATATTAAGGATAAAAGATTGAGAACGTCGGTGTTATTGCGTTCCAAAAATGAAACTGTGTTGATAGACTGCGGTCCCGATTTCAGGCAGCAGATGCTGACGCATCATATCAACCAATTAGACGCTATTTTACTCACACACGAACATTACGACCATATATCGGGATTAGATGATGTGCGTCCATTGGGAAGCATGAAATTGTATGCGCAAGAATCTGTATTACAGGTGATTAAAAATAATATCCCTTATTCTTTTCGGCAATCTGACCTTCCGTTGAAAGTACCTAAACTTGCATTGCACGCCATAAATAATGAACCGTTTTCTGTAGGAAATTTTATTTTTCAGCCCATTCAACTGATGCATTTGAAGTTGCCTGTTCTTGGCTTTCGAACAAGAAATGTTGCTTACCTAACTGATTTTAATGAGATTCCTGAACAGGAATTTGAAAAACTACACAATTTGGACATATTGGTAATTGACGCTTTGCGGATAAAACCACATCCTTCGCACAATACACTCGAACAGGCATTGAATTTTATACAAAAAATCAATCCTCGCCGTGCATATCTCACTCACATTAGCCATGGAATGGGCTTGCACGAAGAAGTTCAACAAACGTTGCCCGAAAATGTATTTTTGGCTTACGACGGGTTGAAAATAATTAGTCAATAAAATTGCAAAATATATTATAATTCATACCTTTGTTGTGATGCAAAAATTTCATTACTATGGAAAAGTTATCACATTATTTTCAGAAAGTTAAGCCGTATTTAAAAAACAAATATGTTATTATTATCCTTGCTTTTGGGGTGTATTTTGTGTTTTTCGATTCGTTTAATTTGACGACAAGATTTTCGAACGGCAGGAAAATAAAAAAACTCGAAAACGATATTGCTTATTATCAAAATGAGATTGAGTCGAGCAAACGACAGAAAGAGGAATTGCAATCGAACAACGACAATTTGATAAAGTTTGCTCGCGAAGAATATTTGATGAAACAAAAAAACGAAGATATTTATATTGTAGATGTGAATGAAAAATAACGATTATATTTTTGCGCTTGGCGCGATGCTCGTGTTGGCAGGCGCCATCTTGCAAATTTCGGGGAATTGGATAGCGCCTTATGTGGTAGGCGTAGGCGGGCTTGTTATATTCGTTTTCAGACTTGTTTTTACGCCTAAAAATGAAAATTTTAGGATAAAAAGATTAATGAAAATGCAACTTGTCAGCAGTGTTTTCCTCTTGGTAAGCGCATACTTGATGTACACAAACAATCCTCGCAATGCTTGGGCATTGACACTTTTTTTGGCTGCTTTTTTGGATATTTTTATTATTTGGCGAATGCCGAAAGAGGAGAAATAATCGGCTAAATCAACTTATTATCTATCGCAAACATTACCAAATTTGCCGTATTTTTACAGCCTGTTTTGGATAATAAATTAGCGCGGTGTTTTTCTACCGTACGTTTGCTGATAAAAAGAATTTCGCCGATTTCTTCGTTAGAAAGTCCTTTGCAAATCAATCCGACTATTTCCAATTCGCGTTCCGAAAGTTGCGGAAGATTTTCCTTTTTTTCGGTAACTTCGGTAATATTTTTTACCACGTTATAAAGCACTTCCGATGAAAAATAAGTAGAGCCGTTCATTACCGTTCTTATCGCGCGAGTAACTTCATCAATATCAGAGTTTTTCAGGATAAAACCTTTCGCTCCGGCATTTATCATTTTATAATAATATTCTTCTTCGCCATACATCGAAAGAGAAATAATTTTCAGGTTTGGATATAATTCCATCGCTTTTTGCGTTGCTTCAATGCCGTTCATAACGGGCATTTCGATGTCAATCAATACAACATCAGCTTGTTTTTCGGACAAAATATCCAACAATTCTTTGCCGTTAGAAGCTTGCGCAACGATTTCAATATCATCGTAGCTATCAAGCAAAAACTGCATTCCTTTGCGAAAAAGAGTATGGTCGTCAACCAATATTGTTTTGATAGGATTCATAATTTTACAAATTTACAACAATAATAGCATTGGTTCCTGCTTCCGGTGAACTTTCTATATTAACAGTTCCTTCGATAGATTTAACACGAGAATAAATATTGGACAATCCCATTCCGAATCCCATTTTTTCGCTGTTTTTAAGCGCTTTGTGGACATCAAATCCAGCTCCGTCGTCGCTGATAATCAACCTTAATATATTGTTATGTTTTGTCAATTCTACTTCTACGCTTTTGGCGTCGGCGTGTTTGATGGCATTATTCAAAAATTCGCAAAAAACACGGAAAAGCACTGTTTCGATTTTCTCATCAAACCGTTCTTCGGGAACATTTGTTTTGAAAGAAATGGCGATTTCACCGGAATAATTGATGGGCGAACAAAATGCTTTTACCGCATTTGCCAACCCAAAATTATTAAGAATATGTGAACCCAGATTATTGGAAATTTCGCGTATCGTGCGAATCGATTCTTTAATAATCAGCTCCGTATTGTCAATAATATCAGACGCTTGTTCGTTGTCCGCATTATGTTTCCGCAATGCCGAAATAGACATTCTAACGGTCGATAACAACGGACCTAAACTATCATGCAATTCTTTTGCCAGCCGTCTTCTTTCCTTTTCTTCGGCTTGAATAATGGCGTTCAAAATCCGCTGTTCCGATTCTTTCCGCTCTTTTTCAGCTTGATGCAGCGAGTCGAAAATCTTTGAAATAAGAAATACACCAATCACAATGCAAATCGCCGCAATGATGCTCAACCAATTAATCACAACTTCAGCGTTGTATTGCAGATTTTTCCAAATATACGGAATAAAGCGAATGGCATTTTGCACCGCCAGCAGACCAATCGCCGCCGAAAGTAATATCCACGAAAGATTAAATTCCGTGCGGCGAACCAAGCGGATAGCCATAACGGCGCCCGCTAATTGAAAAAGGGTTGCGATGATTAAAAGGCTAATTACGAGCATAATATATTGATTTCAAGATATTGAAATAACAAAATTATAGATTAAAAATTTTGTTATTCTGTAATCTGAAAATTAGCAATCACAAAACGGAATTTTATCTATTCTTGCTTGGTGCCTGCCACCATCAAAATCGGTCGTTAAAAAAGTCATAACCATTTCATACGCCTCATCTTCCGAAACGAATCGAGCAGGAAGCGCAATCACATTTGCATTATTATGTTGTCGTGCTAATGCCGCGATTTCTTTTTTCCAACACAATGCGGAACGTATGCCTTGATGTTTATTTACGGTCATATTAACGCCGTTTCCGCTTCCACAAATAGCGATGCCAAGGTCAAAATTTCCGTTTTCCACTGCCGTCGCCATCGGATGTGCAAAATCGGGATAATCACAACTTTCCGGCGAGAAACAACCAAAATCTTTTATTTCCGCAAGTTGGTCTTGTAGTCTTTTTATCAAATTCTGTTTCAATTCATAACCGGCGTGATCGTTACAAATCGCGATTTTTAGTTCGTTAAGATTTTTCATTTGTTGGTTTCTTAATTTTTTACAACTTTTAAAACAATAGGCTTATTATTGTTTGTTGAATTTATAGTTAAAAAATAAATTCCGATCGGAAAATTACTAACATCAAAATCAAAAGTATTGACTCCAAGAGAAGCCGCAGCGTTATTTTTCATTACAATGTTTCCGGAAATATTTGTTAGTGTAAAATTCAACAGAGAATTATTATTCATTTTAATAGTTACATTCAAAACATTTTTTACGGGATTATTGTAATAAATTGATTCTGCAACTTGCGGCTGTTCGATTCCGGTTGTTCCGCTGTTTACTTCTTGCAACGCATATAACGCACTCGAAAAGAAACCTTGATTATATTGTAACAACAAAGCTCCATTTTCTGCATACCACATATATGCTCTATTTGTTGAAATGCCTTCTAAAATCTCATAATAAACCATAAATACATTATGAAAAGTTGCATCGGGCAACATCAACGTTCCATAACCAACACATTCAAAATCAATCGTTCCGCCATAAGAAGATGCTGAATTATCCCAAGTATCATTTGCAGTTGTGCCATATTGCATTGGAAAAACCAACTCTGTTTGGTAATTGCTGTAAGAAACAAGCGGTTGATTCAAATATTTATAGCCTACTTTTTCCACTTTGCTATCAGTTATTTTCCAATAACTATATTTGGAAAAAATCAAAACATTGCTTGTGTTGTAATCTTCTTCGAGTGTAACAAAATTTGCATCGGGAAAATCAAGTTCAAATTCCGTTCCGGCAGATTCTTTATAATACATATGAATAGTGTTTGTATTTGCATTTCGCAATCCTCTAAAATCCCAAGTTACATTTTCGCCTGTTATTGAAACATCAATGGCATCGAGAGATAACCAAGAGGCATCTGCCATTTTCCATACCGCACCGGGATTCACATACGAATTTCTTGTCAAAATAGGACTTTGTGCATACGCTGAACAAAACAATCCCAACCAAATAAATAGTAATAATTTTCTTTTCATTTTTGTATAATTTTAATATTTGATTTAACAATGATTCCAACCTTGCGCCTTTAATTGAAATTCCTGCTCATCGCGTGTAACGAGCATAAGACCTGCATTTTTAGGGACAATGTGTCCGATAACGCTGATGCCTTCTATTTCCTTTATTTTATCGTGGTCGGCAAGCGGAACGGTAAATAATAACTCGTAATCTTCGCCACCATTGAGGGCGCAAGTAACCAAATTCATATTGAATTCGTCTGCCATCGTCGCCGTTTGGTAATCAATCGGAATACGCTCTTCATACAAACGACAACCTACGTTGCTTTGTTCGCAAATGTGCATCAAATCGGACGAAAGACCGTCGGAAACATCAATCATCGAAGTTGGTAAAATTCCCTTTTCATCGAGCTTTTTTATAATATCTTTGCGCGCTTCAGGTTTTAATTGACGTTCCAAAATATAATCTTTTCCTTCAAAATCGGGTTGAATAGTTGAATCGCTACTGTTCGAGAATACTCTTTTTTCTCTTTCTAATAATTGCAATCCCATATAAGCCGCACCAAAATCACCGCTCACGCAAATTAAATCGGTTTCTTTGGCTCCGTTTCTATAAACGATTTTTTCTTTGTCGGCTTCGCCGACGCAAGTAATGGAGATGGTTAAGCCTGTGAGTGAAGAAGACGTGTCGCCACCAACAACATCAACGCCGTATTTTTCGCAAGCCAATAATATTCCTTCGTAAATCTGCTCAACATCTTCGACTTTAAAACGGTTGGAAATGCCGATAGAAACGGTAATTTGCTTCGGCTGTCCGTTCATAGCATACACATCGGAAAAATTTACCACAGCCGATTTGTAACCTAAATGTTTCAAGGGAACATACGTCAAATCAAAATGAATTCCTTCGAGCAATAAATCGGTCGTTACAAGAATTTGTTTGTCTTTATAATCAAGTACAGCACAATCGTCACCAATGCCAATTATGCTCGATGAATTAGTCAATTTTATTTTTTTGGTAAGATGTTTGATAAGCCCAAATTCGCCTAAGTCTGATATTTCCATTTTTCGTGAAATTAAAATAACAAAATTAGGTATTTATTGGTCAAAAACAAAAGAATTAGGAATTCAAAAAAATATTTTTTATCTTTGTTGTATCATTATATCACTTTTATTATGATACATACTGTTTATTTAGACGATACAACAATCGCCGGAAAAAAATTTGTAAAAGAACTACGCCGACACAAAGAAGGAATACGATTTGAAAACTCCGCCATTCCCGAAGGCTATATGACAAGCGAAGAATTTAGAAAAGTTACTCGCGAAGACTTGGACAATATTTGCAGGAAATATGGTCTTTTATAACGCACAAGCAAGGTTTGATTTGCAAGAAATTTTTGATAATTTGTTGATGTGGACAACTCCAAATCTGCAAATTCATTTAAATTATCACGAAGTTGTTGGATATTATAATGATATTGTTGATGTTTGCGATTCGCTAGATAATATTTCATACCATGCAAAAGCAAAATATCGCGACCATTTGAAATATGGCACTTATGTATATTCATACAACAGAAATAAAAGAACAACTTGGTACATTGTTTACGAAAAAACAGATAACAACATTTTTATCAATAAAATAATAAACAATTATCAAACAATAACTCCACAAGAGGCATAAAACTATGTCAATAAAAGTCGAAAATATTTGTAAAAACTACGGCACTCAGCAAGTGCTTGATAATATTTCTTTTGCGATTCCATCGGGACAAATCGTCGGTTTTCTTGGACCAAACGGCGCGGGAAAATCAACTATGATGAAAATCATTACGGGTTACATTACCGATTTTGAAGGCGGTGTCGAAGTTTCGGGGTTTAACATCAGAACATCGCCCATCGAAGCAAAAAAAATGATTGGTTATTTGCCCGAACACAATCCGCTTTATTTGGATATGTATGTAAAAGAGTATCTTTCTTTTGTGGCTCAATCGTACGGATTGGGCAAAAACAGCGTTTCGCGAGTTGATGAAATGATAGAAAAAACAGGATTAACGCCCGAATACAGGAAAAAAATCGGATTACTTTCCAAAGGCTACCGACAGCGCGTTGGATTGGCACAAGCGTTGATTCACGACCCAAAAGTATTGATTCTTGATGAACCGACAACAGGATTGGATCCGAATCAAGTGGTCGATGTGCGCAATTTGATTATCGAAGTCGGTAAAGAAAAAACGGTAATGCTCAGTACTCATATTATGCAAGAAGTAAAAGCCATTTGCCAACGTGTAATGATTATCAACAACGGAAAATTAGTTGCCGACGAAGCACAAACAATGCTCGTAGAAACGCTTCGTTTTATTGTAGAAACCGAACAGCCGATTGATTGCAACCATTTTTCTTCCATTTCTGGAATTGAACAAATTTTGCCGATTTCATCGAATATAATTGAGATTCATGCCACGCGCGATGTTCGTTCCGATATTTTTCAATTGGCATTGGAAAAAGGGTTGATGATACGAACTTTGAAACAGCAGGAACAAAATATGGAAGAGGTTTTTAGAAAATTGACGAAATAACAACAACGATAAACAAAAAACTCCGTTTGGTGCAAGTTTCCAAACGGAGTTTTTTATTGTTCATTTAGGAATTTATTTTTATCTTTGACAGAACAAAAATAAATTTTTATGAAACGCTTACATCTTGTTGTTTTTTGCATTCTTTTCTGCCAATTCACTTTTGCGGAAAAGCCAACAGAAAAAGGGCTGAACAAAGAAAAATGCACATGCAACGGCATTCCTCTCAAAGGAAAAGTGAAAATAGTAGATAATTTTGCTGACTTTAAGGTGCAGGTAGTCAATTCTTTTCCCGATATAAAAGTTAAAAAAGTAACCTCTTTTCCGAATAATTGCGGTGAATGGCAATTTGTAGAAAGTTTTCCCGATTTTACCATTCAAATTGTAGAGAGTTTTCCAGATGTGAAAATCAAATTTGTAAATTCATTTCCGGGAATGAAATAAGCAATAAAATATTGTTTGCAATTTGCAAATTAATAAAACGTTATAATGAAGAAAATAGAAATTTATTCCAGCAAGAAAAAATTCTTTTTAGTATTAATTGTTTCATTGCTTTTTGTTGTCGGTGGAATTTATGTATTTTTGAATCCCGAGAGCATTAAAGATGAAAGTCCGCTTTTTGTAAAAGTAATGGGACTTATTGCTATGTTGTTTTTTGGCTTGGGAATATATGTTTCCATCAAAGCATTAATAAAAAATCGATTAATTCTTGTTATCGACAATATAGGTATAAATGTTAATCCCGAAAAATCGTCGGAAACAATCGAATGGAAAAACATAACAGGTTTTTCTGAAATTAAAATACAAGGCGCGAAAATTATCATCATCAACATAAATAATTCGGACTATTGGATTGAAAAAGAAAAAAATGCCATTAAGAAAACAATGATGAAATTTAATTTTAATAATTATCGTTCACCATTTAATCTTTCGGCAAACGCCACGCAATTAAGCCACACCGAACTGATGAAATTATTGAATGAAAGTTTGGAGCAAAATAGGCAGAAATGAAAAAATAAGAAACAACAATAAAAAGTTCAGCAGTTGAATATTTAACTTTTATAGCATCTTCGGGCAATAAAGCACAAAGCATCGAAATGCGCTACGAAAATGAAGCAAATCAAATTGTAAAAGATTACTACGTCCTTCCGAATTTGCAATTCGGAAGTAGCGAGTATCAGCATTTCTAATGCGAAAAAATTAAAGTTTTATGAATATTTTTAACAATACACTTACGAAAGACTTATATTTTATGACAGATACCGTTGTAGATTGGGTGGATATATTCACGCGTCCAACCTACAAACATATCATTGTCGAGTCATTACAATATTGCCAAGAGCAAAAAGGATTAGTAATTCACGCTTGGGTATTGATGAGTAATCATTTACATACAATAGTCAGCACCAAAGAAGAAATAAAAATCGGAGATGTTTGGCATGATTTTAAAAAATTTACAAGCAAAAAAATACTCGCTACACTCGAAAAAGACATACAAGAAAGTCGTCGCGAATGGATGCTCGATAGATTTGAATTTAGAGCAAGAAACGACAAGCGGATAAGCAAATACAAGTTTTGGCAAGATGGAAATGATGGACAACATATATTTTCCATTGATTATTTGGAACAAAAACTAAATTATATACATAACAATCTCGTAAAAGCCGAGTTTGTAAGCAGTCCTGAAAATTATCTTTACAGTTCGGCAATAGATTATGCCGGAGAAAAGGGATTGGTAAAAGTGGAATCGATAAGATAATAGTTGATTATCGCATTATAAATGCTAACACTCTATAACTGTCGAATTACAAATTCGACAGAACGAAGGTTTTTGCAATTGGAAAACAATGTAAAAGAAATTAAGAATTAAATTATGGAAGAAAATTTCGACATAAGAAACAACCGCACTACTGACCGCGAAAAAGAATTTGAAAAAGCGTTGCGTCCGCTCGCTTTTTCCGATTTCAGCGGACAAAATAAAATCATTGAGAACTTGAAAATCTTTGTGCAGGCGGCGCGCGAACGCGGCGAAGCACTCGACCATACGCTATTACACGGTCCGCCCGGATTGGGAAAAACAACACTGTCGAACATTATTGCCAATGAATTAAGCGTAGGATTCAAAATTACGTCCGGTCCCGTGTTGGATAAACCCGGCGACTTGGCAGGTTTGCTCACAAGTTTGGAACCAAACGATGTGCTTTTTATCGATGAAATCCATCGATTAAGTCCGGTTGTTGAGGAATATCTTTACTCGGCGATGGAAGATTACCGAATCGATATTATGATTGACAAAGGACCAAGCGCGCGTTCCATTCAAATAGATTTGAATCCTTTCACATTGGTTGGCGCAACAACTCGCAGCGGAATGCTCACAAGTCCGCTACGCGCCCGTTTTGGCATTAATTGCCATTTGGAATATTACGATGTTTCGATTTTAAAACAAATTGTGAAGCGTTCGGCTTCCATATTAAATATTCCGTGCAATGAAAAAGCAGCTGTTGAAATTGCCGGACGAAGCCGTGGAACACCACGTATTGCCAATGCGCTGTTGCGACGCGTGCGTGATTTTGCGCAAGTAAAAGGAAACGGAACGATAGATTACGAAATAGCTTGCTTTGCTCTCGAAGCATTGAACATTGACAAATACGGATTAGACGAAATTGATAACAAAATATTATGCTGCTTGATTGATAAATTTCAAGGCGGCCCGGTAGGATTGACCACCATCGCAACTGCTCTCAGTGAAGATGCGGGAACAATAGAAGAAGTCTATGAGCCTTATTTAATTAAAGAAGGGTTCTTGAAACGCACTCCTCGCGGACGCGAAGTTACTCCTTTGGCATATAAACATCTGGGAAGAACAAAATTAGGCGAACAAAGCATGTTGTTTTAAAATAAAAAATTGAAGATTTTACGAACAAATACACGTATTTTTTTAAAAATGATACTTTTTTCTCTTTTTGGATAAAAAAATGTGAAATTTATGAATTTAATTTAAATTTATTAATTAGTTTTACAGCCGGTATAATATCAAAATAAAAAACTAACTCCTTTTTATCCTTAATGTTATGAAAAAAAATTTACACAAACTTCTAATTGTTCTGTCTGCAGTATTGTTTCCAATACTGGCTCAGGCACAGAAAAGAGAGCTGATGTATTACAGCTCTGCTGATAGAAAAACTTTTGCACACTGGTCTTACTCGGTTATTGGCGGTACAACTATTTTTAACGGCGACGTAAGCGAGTCTCACGACCAAATGTTTCCTACCACAGATTTTAAGCCTACACTGGGTGGTACGTTGGAACGTACTTTCAATCCCGTTTTCGGATTAGGAGTACAATATATGTATATTCCTTATCAAGCCGATTTTAACGATAATATACGAAGGGTACAAGGAACTGCTCAAGAAGCAACAGCCTTTTTGTCTCTAAATATTCTAAATCTTTTTTACCAAACCAGACCGCAAAAGTGGAATATATATGGAAATATTGGTTGGGGAGTCTCATTTTATAACGCCGAAACGATTGATAAAAGAACCGGAAAGCCTGTACTTGGTGGACCATTATCATCGAGAATTCCAATGAAATTAGACGATGGAATGGCGTATGTAATTCCACTTGGATTACATTTAGAATATAATGTAAGCAGACATTTTGCCATTGGAGCAAAAGCAGAATACAGAATGCACAACAAGGACAATTATGAAGGCGGTACCAAAATGCCCGAATTAAGACAAGGAAATTCTAACGATGCGTTTATGGTATTTGCTCTTTCGCTCCGACACAAAATGAATTTTGGAAAAGGAAGACACGTAAGAGACGCAACATACGGATACGGAACGCCTGCCATGAGTGAAAAAGCAGAAACGAAAGATCTTGAAAGACGATTAAACGATTTGAGAGATGTAGTAGAAGAAATGTTAGAAGAAATGGAGGCAAAAGACGCAGGAACAGCTTGTTGTACAGAAGCTATGAAGAGAATAGAAATTCTCGAAAATCAATTATCTCAAAGCAGAATAGAAAGACCTGTTCCCGCGAAAACTGACTCTGAAGATGAAACCGGAGAAGAAATAAGCCGTTCAACAGGAGAAATAATTTGTGACTTTGATCCTTCTGCTTACGAAACGTTGATTTATGTTACTGCCGAAAAAGGAACTCATTTAGCTATATTCTCAACACAACATTATGGAAGCTTTATGTTCTGGCCTTACATCTATTTGGCAAATACAGACGTTTTGTCGTCCGACCCGAATGAGTTGGTAATCGGAACAAACTTGAGAATACCTAAACTTCCGGCAGAAATGATTGATGAAGACAATCCCGAAGCTGTTGAACGAGTTGAGTGCATTAAAGAACAGATATACAATAGATAACAATCCAAAATAAAAAAGAGAGAATTTAAATTCTCTCTTTTTTATTTTAATCCTTTATCTTTGCAACAAATTACAGTTACCATGGCAGAACAAGAAATGAAATCTCTTGCAAAAGATACAGCCATATATGGCATTAGCAGTATCATTGGCAAATTCATGAACTGGCTGCTTGTTCCATTATACACTTTTGTATTAAGCAGTTCTGCCGAATACGGCATTGTTACAAACCTGTACGCTTGGACAGCTTTCCTTCTTGTCATATTAACGTACGGAATGGAAACAGGCTTTTTCCGCTTTGTGAATAAAAATAAAGAAGAAGCCGATAAAGTTTACAGCACCACATTAACCTCTGTCGGATTTACCTCGTTCGTTTTTGCCATTTGCTGTGTATTCTTTTCACAACCGATTGCAACCGCGATGGGCTACGGCAATCATCCCGAATTTATCAGTATGCTGGGAATTGTCGTTGCAATGGACGCGTTCGGCTCTATTCCGTTTGCTTTTCTACGTTATAAAAGAATGCCCGTCAGATTCGCCGCGCTGAAATTATTTATGATAGGCGGTAATATCTTTTTTAATATTTTCTTTCTTGTGGTTTGTCCGTGGATTATGACCAAAAATCCTGAATTAATCAGTTGGTTTTATAATCCAAGTTATGGCGTTGGATATGTTTTTGTATCCAATCTACTATCTACAACATTGGTTACACTGGCACTTTTGCCATACGTGATAAAAGTCAAATTCAATTTCGATGGCAATTTGCTCAAGCAAATGCTTCGCTATTCACTTCCGTTGCTTGTGCTTGGCATCGCAGGAATTATGAATCAAACATTGGATAAAATCATTTTCCCATTTTTATTTGACGATAAAGCTGAAGCCGCCACTCAACTTGGAATTTACGGCGCTTGTTTCAAAATAGCCATGGTGATGATGATGTTTACACAAGCGTTTCGCTATGCTTACGAACCATTTATTTTTGCACAACACAAAGACAAAAACAGCAAAGCAGCTTATGCCGATGCAATGAAATACTTTGTTATTTTTTCGCTGTTGATTTTCCTCGGAATGGTTTTTGGACTTGATATATTAAAATACCTTATCAGAAGCGATTATTGGGAAGGACTGCGCGTGGTGCCTATTGTGTTGTTTTCTTACATTTTTCAAGGTGTATTTTTCAATCTTTCACTTTGGTACAAACTTACCGACCAAACAATGTACGGCGCGTGGTTTTCCATTCTCGGTGTCGTTATCACATTGGCGATTAATATCGCGTTTGTGCCACTATACGGTTATATGGCTTCTGCTTGGGCGTCGTTTGCATGCTATTTTGTGATGATGATTGTTTCCTATTATTTCGGACAAAGAAATATGCCGATAGAATACGATTTGAAAAAAATAGGGATTTATACGTTGGCTGCCATATTACTATATGGATTAAGCTTTATCGTCGTTTTCGACAATGTGATACTATCTTACGCCTACAAAGCGGCGTTGTTAGCATTGTTTGTTTTGTTGATGCTGAAACTTGATTTAAAAGAATTGATTCCGGCAGTAAAAGCCAAATTAGGAAGAAAATAATAAACCATAATTAATGAACAAAGAAACTTTTCAAATACTCGTTAAAACATTCCAAGGATTGGAGCAAGTCTTGGCTTCAGAACTCGTAAAAATCGGAGCAACCGAAGACCTGCAAATTCACAGGCGCGCCGTTTCTTTTACGGGCGATTTAGCATTGCTTTACAAAGCAAATCTGCATTGTCGCACCGCCATTCGAGTGCTGAAACCCATCAAAACTTTCAAGGCTTTTTCGGCTGATGAAGTGTACGAAGAAATCAAAAAAATAGATTGGGACAAATATCTTGATTTAAAGAAAAAATTCTCAATAGATTCAGTTGTTTATTCCGACACATTTTCGCATTCCAAGTTTGTTGCCTATCGTGTAAAAGACGGAATTGCCGATTATTTCACCGAAAAATACGGCAAACGTCCGTCGGTGAGTGTCGAAAGTCCCGATATTATGCTCAATATCCACATTGCGCAAAATACATGCACTATTTCGTTAGATAGTTCGGGCGAATCGCTACACAAACGCGGTTATCGCGTATCGCAAAACGAAGCGCCGCTCAACGAAGCATTGGCGGCGGGACTCATTATGCTTACCGGCTGGGACGGAAATTGTGATTTTGTAGATCCAATGTGCGGTTCAGGAACGCTACTTATCGAAGCGGCGATGATTGCGCTCAATATTCCGCCGGGAATTTATCGAAAAGAATTTGCTTTTGAAAAATGGAACGATTTTGATGAGGATTTGTTTGATGAAATTTATAATGACCAATCGAACGAACGCGAATTCAAATACAAGATTTATGGCTCCGATATTTCGCCGAAAGCAATAAAAATTGCCGAATCCAACGTGAAAAGTGCAGCATTATCAAAATACATCGAACTAAAAGTTTGTCCTATCCAACAATTAGAACCGCCTGCCGAAAAAGGCATTGTGGTTATTAATCCGCCTTATGGCGAAAGAATTGAATCCAACGATATTTTTGGACTTTACAGCGCCATCGGCGAACGGCTGAAACATCATTTTATGGGTTACGATGCTTGGATTATCAGTTCGCACAAAGAATGTTTGTTTAAAATCGGACTGAAACCGTCTCAAAAAATTAAAATGTTGAACGCGTCGTTAGAATGTGAATATCATAAATATGAGATTTTTTCGGGGAAAAGAAAAGAGTTTGTCGGAAAGAAATCGGAAAGAAAAACGAATAATAATGTACGGAAAATATGAAAATAGTTCTGTCAAAATTGACAGAACTATTATGATTTTTTTTACCTTTGTACCAAATACAACATTTCGCTATGGATTATAAAAGTGTGTTAATTGCATTAGGATTCATTCCGAAAGAAAATGCTGTCGGTGTTTTTTCAAAGAAATATCAGCAGGTGGATGGTTATTGCCTTGAAGTAAATCTTGAAAAACAAACCATTAACTATGGTGATAAAATTCAATCCGAAAACAAAATCACCCAAAATTTTTCGCAAGCAGAAAACTTTGTCGTGCTGGAATGCGTAAATCGCTTGCTCGAAAAAGGCTATAAACCCGAAAATATTATTCTTGAAAAAACTTGGAGCGCAGGACACGGCACTTCGGGAAGGCTGGATATTTGCGTAACTCGTGATGACGGATCGGAATATTTGCTGATTGAATGTAAAACTTACGGTAAAGAATTTGACAAGGAGTTTGCTCGAATGAAAAAAGACGGCGGACAACTTTTTACCTATTTCAAATTTAGTAACAAAGCCGATGTAATAATGCTTTACGCATCTGAATTGAAAGGAAAAGAAATTATTTATCGCAACGAAATTATAAAAATCGAAGATGATTACCGCACAGGCGATGTAAAAGATTTTTACGAAAAATGGAATAAACTCACAAAAGATAATGGCGTTTTTGACAGTTGGGTAAAGCCGTACAACTTTGAAAGTAAAGCATTGACACCAAAACAGTTAATCCCAATTAAGCAAGAAGATAGCAGTTTGATTTTCAATCAATTTCTTGAAATTTTAAGACACAATGTTGTTTCGGATAAACCAAACGCTTTTAATAAAATTTTCACGCTGTTTTTGTGCAAAGTTTATGACGAAAAAACTACAAAACCCAACGAAGAACTAAAATTTCAATGGTTTGACGGAATTGATAAAACCATAGGCGACGATGCTTATGTGGATTTTCTTATTCGGTTGTCTGACTTGTATAAAAACGGAATGCTCGAATTTTTAGAAAAAGAAGTTACCGATTTTTCCGAAGATGTATTTAATAAAAAATACGAAACGCTCGACGATAGCGTAAAAAAAGATTTATTGAGAGAATTTAAGAAAATTCGCTTGGAAAAAAATAACGAATTTGCAATCAAGGAAGTTTTTGACAATCAGTCTTTTATCGAAAATTCAAAGATTGTAAAAGAGGTTGTTGAATTATTACAAGGCTATCGTATTCGCTACAATAAAAGACAACAGTATTTGTCTGATTTTTTTGAATTACTTTTAACAACCGGATTAAAACAAGAGTCAGGGCAATTTTTTACACCTGTGCCAATAGCACAGTTTATTATTAAGAGTTTGCCGATTGACACGATGGTTAATGAGAAATTAGAAAAAGGCGAAAAAAACAATCTTTTGCCTTATTTGATTGATTATGCGGCAGGTAGCGGACATTTCCTCACGGAAAGTATGCACGAAATACAAAGTTTAATCGACAAAAAAAATCCCGAAAACTATATAAAAGACACCGCAACGAAAATAATGGGTTGGCACAACGACCATTTCGATTGGGCTACGCAATATGTTTACGGGATTGAAAAAGATTATCGCCTTGTAAAAGTAGGAAAAGTAGGTTGTTATTTGCACGGCGACGGTTTGGCGAATGTAATTTTGAGTGATGGTTTGGCAAAATTCGACCATTCGGAATATAAATTAAAATTGAAAAATAGCGATAGTGATTTCCCAAAAGAAAACAAACAATTTGATATTTTGGTTTCAAATCCGCCTTATTCAGTTTCTGCATTTAAAAATACTTCAATAGACTATTACACGGCAAAAGATTTCGACCTTTACAGTTCGCTGACGGCTAATAGTTCCGAAATCGAATGTCTTTTCATTGAACGCACTAAACAGCTTTTGAAAGACGGTGGTGTAGCGGGTGTTATTTTACCGAGTTCTATTCTTAGCAATGAGGGTATTTACACAAAAGCTCGCGAAATAATTTTGCAAAACTTTGAAATTGTTGCCATTACCGAATTAGGTAGCAATACTTTTATGGCAACAGGCACAAATACGGTTGTGTTGTTTTTGAGAAGAAGAAATAATTACGACAGTATTAATTTGCGAAAATCAGTTGAGCGATTTTTTGATGATTTCCAAGATGTAACACGCAACGGCATTGAAAAACCGATTGTTAAATACGTTAGTTGCGTTTGGGGAAATATCTCTTTTGATGACTACGTTTTTATGCTCAAAAAACAACCAAACAAAGCGGTTGAAGAATCAGAAATTTACAACGAGTATCGCAAAAAAATAAAAGCTAAAACCGAAAAAGAGTTTTGGAACACACTTATTGAAAACGAAAAAGAAAAATTATTGTATTTCATTTTGGCATATCCGCAAAGAGTAGTATTGGTAAAAACAGGCGAAAAAGATGCCGAAAAACGCTTTTTGGGTTACGAATTTTCTAACCGCAGAGGTAGCGAGGGAATACACCCAATACAAGGAGGAAAATCAATTGCCGAATGTACAAAACTTTTTGACGAAGACCGATTTGACAACAAAGAAAAAGCAAGCACATACATTTACAAAGCATTTTCGGGCGATTATGATTTTCCAATAGACGAAAATTTAAAAGAAAATATTTCTCGTGTTCGTTTAGTTGATATGTTTACTTTTGACCGTGCAATTTTTACGAAAAATATTTCTACGGCGGTTAAAAAAAAAGTAAAGATTGAAAGCAAGTGGGATATTGTAAGATTAGGAAATGTTTCGCAAATTAATTATGGCACAAGGATAGTAAGAAAAACAGAAGAAGGTACAATTTACCCTGTTTACGGAGGTGGAAATGAGACATTTAAAGCAAATTCTTTTAATCGAAAAGATACTTATATTATTTCAAGATTTGGAATGTCTCCTGAATGTATAAGATTTGTGACAGGAGAATTTTTTCTGAATGACTCAGGAATGACTTTAGATAGTTCAAGTGAATTGTTAAATCAAAAATATCTTGATTATTTTCTTTTCTTAAATCAAGAAATAGTTTATTTATGTGGCAGAGGAGTTGCACAAAAAAATATAGATATTGAGGCATTTAATAAAATTCAAATTCCACTCCCTCTCAAAGAAATACAAGAAAAAATTGTTTCTGAAATTGAAATTTTGGAAAAGAAAGAGGCAAAGGTGAAAGAGAAAATTGAGGGATTGAAAAATTCAATATCTGAATCGATGAGTTCTTTTGGCAATGCTCAAACCACAAAATTAGAAGATGTTGCTTTATTGTTAAAACGAGGTAAATCAGCAAAATACGGAAATTCAAACATTCAAATAATCAAATCGGGACAGGCAAGAGGAATAAAAGAATTTGATTTTTCTAAAAAGCATTTTGTTGACGAAAAATTCGTTTTAGACGAAAGAAAATTAGAAAAAGGCGATATTTTGATAAATTCGACAGGCGTAGGCACAGCAGGCAGAGTAACTATGTTTGATTTAGATGGCACTTTTGTTGTTGATAGCCACATAACTATTTTACGCCCAAATAAAAAACAAGTTTTGCCTGATTTTATTTTGCAAAGTCTTGTAAAAATTGGGTTCAAAAATATTGAGGCAATGGCACAAGGACAAAGCGGTCAAATAGAATTGTCTTTATCAACAATCCAAAATATAAAAATTTCTCTTCCATCATTTTCTGAACAACAAAAAATCGTTTCCGAAATCGAAAAAATTGAAACGGAAGTTGCAGAATTAGAACAACAATTAGCAGAAATACCAAAAGAAAAAGAAGCGGTTTTGAAGAAATATCTGTAATGCAAAAACTACTTAAATATCTCATTCAATTTTTACTCAATTCTGACAATTCCGCCATAATTGATTCTGTCGGTTATACTGCCGACGAGAATCTTTTTGAGCAATATAAAATAGTGATTATTCCTTCACGATTTTTTGATGAGGATTTTTACGGGAAAAAAGAATCACTTCCCACTTTTTCTGTCGATTTCATCGAGGATATTCCGCTTTTATATGGAAAGCCTGTTGTAAAAACAAAAGGAAACACGCTGGTTGTTTATGCAGATATAATTGCTTCGTCTTATTTTTTATTAAGCCGTTACGAAGAATGGATTCGCCCCGATTGCCGTGATGTACACGGCAGATTTCCGGGGAAAGAATCGCTTGCATATCGGGCAAATTTCATCTATCGTCCTATTGTTGATGAATACGGCAGATTATTACGAAAATGGTTACGAGAGGCAGGAATAAATATATCGGAACCGCCTCATCAATTTAATAAAATTTATTTGACACACGATGTAGATATTCCTTTCCAATACCGAACTCCTCGAAGTTTAGTAAAAGCATTATTAAACGGACATTTTAAGGGAGCATTAAAAATATACAAGGGAAATGTAGAAGATGACGCCTTTTTCACTTTTCCGTGGTTATTGGAACAAAACAAAAAACTGCAAGCAGAAACGATTTTTTTCATAAAATCGGCGGTAGAATCGTGTAATTTTGATAATCCGCGATACAATTTGAATTCAAAAGATATTCAATATTTATTCAAGATAATTGAAAAAGCAGGCGCAAAAATCGGATTGCATTGCAGTTATTTGTCGAGCGACAAACTCGAATTGATAGAAAAAGAAAAGAAAAAGTTGGAACAATATTCGGATTCAACTATCTATTATAATCGAAATCATTACCTACGAGCGAAAGAACCGCAAGATATGCAATACTTGATTAATGCGGGAATAACCGACGATTTTACGATGGGATTTGCCGATGTGTCGGGATTTCGGTTGGGCACTTGTCGCGCTGTAAAATGGATTGATGTGAGAACAAAGAAAGTTTCAAATCTGACATTGCACCCGCTAACCATTATGGAATGCACGTTAGACCGTCCGCAATATATGAATTTGGATTATGAATCGGCGTTGACTTACTGCCAACAACTTATTGACCTGACTTTTATGTTTAACGGAGATTTGAATTTGTTGTGGCATAACACAAATGTTGTGAAATCGGCAAACAATTGGCAATCGATGCTGTATGAAAATGTATTGAACTACATTTTGTCATTGCGGGCTTGACCCGCAATCTCCTAATCATGCGGTGCGTTTTGGTGGAGATTCCGCGTCAAGCGCGGAATGACAAGATTGTTTTAAGGAACAGGGTCATAACCGCTTCCGCCCCAAGGATGGCAACGGAGAATTCTCTTTATTACGAACCAAAAACCTTTAAATGGACCATGCTTTTTGAGCGCTTCTATGGTGTATTGCGAACAGGTTGGAACATATCGGCAGCTTGCAGGCGTAAACGGCGAAATAACAGACCTGTAAAAATAAACAGGAAGTAAAAAAATGTATGTCAACAATTTTTTCATTTCAAGGTTAGAGTCTGTTTAAATTTTTCCCCAATTTACCGATGGTTTCTATCCATTTCTTTTGAATAATGTCGTACGTTAATTTATCGGAAGAAACGTAGCTGACAGCTAAATGAATAGATAAACCTTTCTCTTGCAACAGTTCGTAAAGCAATTTTTTATTCTGCCTGTACGATTCTCTAATTAAGCGTTTTATTCGGTTGCGATCAACGGCTTTTTTGAAGCGTTTTTTGGGAACACTGATGACTACTCTCGCCGGAACATCGGATTCGGGCGCAACAACAAAACCAACTCGGAACGGGTACGACAAGAAAAACTCGCCTTTTTCAAAGAGTTCTTTGATGCGGATTTCGCCTGTCAAACGTTCTGATTTTTGAAATGTTAGTTTTTCTTGCACGATATAATTTTAAATTTTCATTTGCAAGCCGTTAGGTTTGCATCGATCGGTAGAAAGATGAAACGTTCCACCAAACAGCGTGCCGTCAGGTACGCAACCTTATATATTTTGGTCGCAAACCTACGGCTTGCGATTTTGAGCTATCTATGATTTTCTACCAAGCGATAATACTTACGGCATAAAAAACAAAAATTAGCTTACGCTGACCTTTGGTTCAAAATAATTTCTAAAAGTAGTGAAAAAAATAAAAGGACAAAAAATTGCCCTTTTTTATTTTCTAAATTATCTTGCGAATCTTTTAATCTTGTGGTTCAAGACAAATATCACTACTTCTTTGCGTTTTTATGATTTTCTTTCACAAAAATCTCAAGAGCTGCAGTGATAGACGGCGCGTCGGGGCGAGGTGCTTCAAAGTCAAGGCGAAGTCCCGCGTCTTTAACCGCTTTTGCCGTGGTTGGACCTAAGCAGCCGATAGCAGTCTCGTTTTGATCAAATTCCGGAAAGTTTTTCAGTAGCGAAGTAATACCCGCCGGACTAAAAAATACCAACAAATCGTAATTAAATTCTTCATCTGGACCAAAATCATTGCTAACTGTTTTATACATAGTCGCTTTGTCGTAAGACAAATTATGCTTATCCATCAAATCGGTCAGTTCATCTTTGTGAACATCGGACAGCGCTAACAAGAATTTCTCTGAACTGTGTTTCAGCAAAACCGTGATAAGGTCTTCTAATTTACCTGTTTCGGCATAAAATATTTTGCGCTTGCGGTACTGTATGTATTTTTGCAAATAAAGAGCAATTGCTTCCGAAACACAAAAATATTTCATTGTGTCGGGCACCGTGATGCGCATTTCTTCACACAAACGGAAAAAATGGTCGATTCCGGTGCGAGCCGTGAAAATAACAGCCGTATGCTCCAGAATAGAAATCCGTTGTTGTCTGAATTCTTTTGCCGAAACGCCTTCCACTTTTATGAATGGGCGAAAATCAATTTTTAAATTATACTTTTCGGCAATATCAAAATAGGGAGATTTTTCTGATGTCGGTTTTGGTTGAGAAACAAGTATCCTCTTTATTTTCACTGCTTTATTATCCATTACAAACTAATTTGTTCGACTTCAAAAAGTGTTATATACAACAAAATTGCGGGTAAAATTTCAAGGGTACAAAGATACAACATTAAATAGAAAAAAGAATAAATTTGTGTATAAAAATGCTTTACAAGCCGATAAGCGGTTAAAATGACATACAAAATGTAGATAACAAAGCCTGCAACAAACAAATAATCAGCATATTGAAACGGCGAATATATCAAAAACAAAACATTGACATACAGCAATACGCCAAGCATCGACGTCAGCACAAAAAGACTGTCCCTAATCGAATCTACTGTTATGCTATTGTCGAAAAAAACGTATTGCAAAAATCGCAACAGACTGAATTTCAATATAAAAAACAACAACACAACTCCAAAAAACAGCAAAATATTGATGGATTGATTTTCGGAATAAATTTGATGGCGTGAAATAAAAAGATACAGAAAAAGTGCCAAATTTAGGGTTGCAAGAAAGCTTAAATAGAAAATTTGTCGGGAATTTTTTACCGAAGTATCGATAAAAAGGCTCGAGCGCTCTTTTGTTTGAAAAAGTTCTTTAAGACTCTCTTGCCAAAATTTTCGGAAATACGAAAAGGCGTGAAAATACACAAAAAACTGAATTATCAGCACCAGTGCAAGCCAACTTTGCGACTGCATCATAAACGGAATGGCATTGCCTTCGGCTCGTGGAAAATTAGTTTTTGGCGGAGAAACGGCAATATAACAGCTATCATTGTTTAGCAACGAAAATCTTTCTTTCGGTTGAAGAAAATCAAAATAGACATTTCCCGAAACAATCGTGTCATCTGTTATTTGTACAAAATTGTCCGACATTTTAATTTTTTCGGTTATTTTTTGCGATTTCATCGAAAAGTTCGGCTTCATTACCAACAACTTTCCACAAACTTAAATCTTCTTCTTCCATAAATTTTTCGGCAACAGCTTTTTCCAGCATATCAATCAGCGGTCGGTAATAATCGTTGCTGTTTACAATATATATAGGATTATCGAAAAGTCCAAGTTTGCGCCAGGTGATGGCTTCGACCAATTCTTCAAAAGTGCCGATTCCACCGGGCAAAGCAACGACTGCATCAGCTTTTTTCATCATTAGTTCTTTGCGCTCGTGCATCGTTTTTACCATTATCAATTTGGGTAACCCGGTGTGGTTCCACTCGCGCTCACACATAAAGTATGGAATAATACCGGTTATCATTCCATTTTCAGACAGCACACCATCGGCAAGTCCACCCATTAAACCGGTCGAACCGGCACCATAGATACAATGAATGTTGTTTTTTGCCAACAATCCGCCGATTTTTTGGGCGAGTTCAATGTAAGATTGCTCGACATTTGGACTCGAAGCGCAATAAACACAAACAGATTTTATCATTTTCGTTTTATATTTTAGAACGCAAATGACGCAAAAAGCACAAATTTACACAAATTTTACTTTGACAATAATCAACACATTGAAAAATTTTATAATATTTTTTTGCGTAAATTTGTGCTTTTTGCGTCATTTGCGTTTTTTTAAAACTGCAAAATTAATACTTTATTCCTTTATTTAAAAACCATATCAAGCTAAACTCCAAACTATTGTTGTATTGCCCTTTGAATCGTGGATTAAAACCTTGCATTTGCCGTTGTGCTTCGTTTCGGCGGATAGGTAGCGAGTACGCAAACCGCGCGTTTACACGCAGCATTGTTTTCGGAATATCATACGCTGCACCGATTAATGCGGCAAATTCCGATTTATTAAACGGAATGGAATAGGGCAATTCACCGAAATCATTTTCTTCTTTCGAGCTAATCAGATAACCATATGAAAGCCCGAATTCGCCAAAAAAATTGTCCCAAAAATTATACTGCGCAATTAACGGAAGCTGGATATAATTGAGCTGAACTCTGTAAAATCCGCCGCTTTGGGTATGAATATTATAAGAAGCGTGAGCGCCTTTTTGAATAAATTTCAACTCCATTGCCATCGTAAATTTTTCGGCAAACGCTCTGTTTACCATCACGCCGCCCACAGCACCGATTTTATTGTAGCCGCCAAGTCCGTCGCCATCTATTTGACTCAATGTCATTCCGCCAATAATGCCACCGCCAAAATTTTGTGCGCTCGCGGCACAACAAAAAAGAGAAAAAACGAAAAGAAAAATATTTTTTTTCATGCTTCACATATTTTTTTCAAAAGTAATCAAAAAAATAAATTATATTTGTATAATTATTCACATTGTTCGTACAGGTACACAAACAACCAAAGTAGTTTGTAAATAAATGGCAGTAAAGACAATATGACCAAACGAAAAGCGGCAACCTAAATAGGTTACCGCTTTCTTTTTATTTTAAAAAACATTACGACTGCACAAATCTCTCCATTATTCCGCTAACCAAACTGACAACAATACTGAAAAGCAACGCCCACCAAAAACTTTCGACTTTAAAACTACCGACAAGATAACTTGCCATGATAATTATTAATGCATTAATAACCAATAGGAAAAGTCCAAATGTTACTATCGTTATCGGAAAAGAAAGAAACACTAAGATAGGTTTCAAAAACGCATCAAGCAAACCCAGCACAATAGCCACCAGAATAGCTGAGGGATAACTGGTTATGCTAACGCCAGGCAACAGCCAAGCCGTAAAATATACAGCCAGACTCGAAATAAGAATGTGAATAAATAAGCCCATAATTTGATTTACGATTTTAGATTTATAAATTTTAGATTGTTTCGTTCCTTGCAATGACGCACTACTTTTGGTTTTCACATCATTGCGAGGAACGAAACAATCCAGAGAAAATAACAACAAAAATTTATTATATTCTTACAGGAATATTTTTTGAATGTAAATATTGTTTCAATTCGGGAATCGAAACTTCTTTGAAGTGAAAAATGCTCGCTGCCAACGCCGCATCGGCTTTTCCGAGTGTAAATGCATCGTAAAAATGCTCCATATTTCCGGCACCGCCCGATGCAATCACAGGGATGTTCAAACTTTCTGATAATGAGCGCAATGCGTCATTTGGAAAACCTTGTTTCACGCCGTCGTGGCTCATACTGGTGAAAAGAATTTCGCCTGCACCGCGCTCTTGTGCCTCTTTTGCCCATTCGAGAAGTTTTCTGTCCGTTGCCACGCGACCACCGTTCAAATAGCAAATCCATTCGCCGTTGTCGAATTTGGCATCAATCGCCACTGTGCACACTTGACTGCCGAAGTTTTTGGCAATTTCCTCAATTAAATCGGGATTTTTTATCGCCGCCGAATTTATCGAAACCTTATCGGCACCCGAATTCAATAATCTATCCACGTCCGAAATTTCGTAAATTCCGCCACCAACGGTAAAAGGAATATTAATATTTTCGGCAATGCGTTTGACCAATTCGGCAAATGTTTTTCGTTTTTCGTTCGTGGCGGCAATGTCCAAAAACACTAATTCATCGGCACCTTGGCGGCTATATTCCGCGCCTAATTCTACTGGATCGCCTGCATTACGCAGGTTTTCAAAATTAATTCCCTTTACGGTTTGCCCGTCTTTAATATCAAGACAAGGAATGATTCTTTTTGCTAACATATTATAATTCAATAAAATTTCTCAATATTTTTTCTCCAATAATGCCGCTTTTTTCGGGGTGGAACTGCACTGCGTAAAAGTTATCTTTCTGCAAAGCCGCGCTAAACGGCCGAATGTAATCAGTTGTCGCTATCGTATTTTTTCCCGCATTGGCATAATAACTGTGTACATAATACAGATATTCATCATTCGATATTCCATTAAACAACTTATTATCATTGTGTTGAACCGTATTCCAACCCATATGCGGAACTTTAAAGTCCGTATTTCTTGAAGAAAATTTCATTACTTTTTCATCAAAAATTCCCAGACATTCTACATTTCCTTCTTCGGAATAAGAACAAAGCAACTGCATTCCAATGCAAATTCCAAAAACAGGCTGTTTCAATTCTTTTATCACGTTGTCTAATCCACGTTCACGCAAATAAGCCATCGTGGTACTCGCCTCGCCCACTCCGGGGAAAATGATTTTATCTGCACTTTTTATTTTTTCTATATCGCCCGTAATCTCAGCATCAACACCAATTCGTTTCAAACCATAGTTTACCGAAAAAATATTTCCTGCGTTGTATTTAATAATAACAACTCTCATCTTTTTTTGTTTAAATAAATCAAGTTCCTATGTAAAATCCAAGTCCGTACACAATACCAAACAAGAGAGTAAACATCGAAATCATACCCATCAGTTTGTTATATTCGTGAGGCGTCTTTGCATTATAAAAAGCTTTTATATACATCGAAAAAGGAATCAACATCAGTAAAAAAAGCCATTGCCACAAGCTGTAATAATGTAGCAACACATAACCGGCAGACAATATAAATAACAAAGTAATCAGAATAAACTGATAAATTCGGGCTTTTTTCAATCCAAGATTATACGCTACGGTTATTTTTCCACTACGAGGATCTGCTTCTATATCTCTGATATTGTTATTGTTAAGCAATCCGACAATCGGCATTCCGATAGCCGCGGCAGGAAGCAGAATGCTGAAATCGAATACCAATGTCTGCAAATAATACGAACCGATAACAGTTGCCAACCCAAAAAATATAAATACCGACAAGTCGCCCAAGCTAATATATCCGTATGGTTTTTTGCCATTTGTATAAGCTACCGCACCGTAAATAGCAAAAATTCCCAACGCAAAAAAGATAATATGTGCAACAGTAATGCCAAAACCTAATGCCGAAAATATCATTAACGATCCAAATATAGCAGAAAGTACTCCTAATATATAGCACATATTTTTCACTTCTTTAAGCGACAAAAGTCCATCTTGTACATAACGCACATCGCCAAAATCATGGTCAACATCTGTGTTACGAACAGCATCTCCATAATCATTGGAAACATTACAAAGCAAATGTAAACACCAAGTAGTCAGCAATGTAAATACAAAAACACTCCATTGAAAATATCCATACGAAGCCGCAATAAGCGTTCCCATAAATATTCCTGCCGAAGAAACCATTAACGAATAAAGACGGAAAGCGCCGAGCCAAATAACAAATTTAGATTGTTGATTCATAATTAATGATATTTTCATTTTTGACTGTGCAAAATTATAAAAAATTATTTTTCCGAAAAAGCTGTATCTTTGTATTCTGAAAATAAGATTGTTTTTTTATGAATTTCAACTACGACATAATTGTTATTGGCGGCGGACATGCAGGTTGCGAAGCAGCGGCAGCAGCGGCAAACCTCGGTTCCAAAACCGTGCTCATAACAATGGATATGAACAAAATTGCCCAAATGAGTTGTAATCCTGCCGTGGGCGGCATTGCTAAAGGACAGATTGTTCGCGAAATTGACGCGCTCGGCGGACAAATGGGCATCATTACCGACAAAACCGCCATACAATTCCGTATGCTCAACAGCTCGAAAGGACCGGCAATGTGGAGCCCTCGCGCACAAAGCGACCGTATGAAGTTCAGCGAAAAGTGGCGCCGAACATTGGAAAACACTAATAATCTGGACATTTGGCAAGATACCGTGATGCGCCTTATCGTCGAAAACAATGAACTGAAAGGCGTAACGACGCAACTCGGTGTAGAAATCCACGCCAAATGCGTGATTCTCACTACCGGAACTTTTCTCAATGGGTTGATTCATATCGGGAAAGTGCAAATTGGCGGTGGGCGGATTTCGGAACCTTCATCATTTGGCATTACCGAACAACTGGCAGAAATCGGGTTCACGACCGACCGAATGAAAACAGGAACACCTGTACGGATTGATGGAAGAAGTGTAAATTTTGCCGAACTCATCGAGCAAAATGGCGATGACGACTTTCATAAATTCTCTTATTTGGACTTTGTTCCGCGACCACTGAAACAATTAAGTTGCTGGATGGCTTATACGAATGACGAAGTGCACGAAATTTTGCGAGGCGGATTATCGCATTCGCCCCTTTTCAACGGACAAATTCAGAGTATCGGACCGAGATATTGTCCAAGCATCGAAACAAAAATTGTAACGTTTGCCGACAAAGAGCGTCATCATTTGTTTTTGGAACCCGAAGGAGAAGATTCACAGGAATATTACTTGAATGGTTTTTCATCTTCTCTGCCCTTAGATATTCAACTCAATGCATTGCGAAAAGTAAAAGGTTTTGAAAACGTAAAAATTTACCGTCCCGGTTATGCCATTGAATATGACTTTTTCGACCCGACACAATTAACTCACACGCTCGAAACCAAGTTAATCAAAAATCTGTTTTTCGCCGGACAAGTAAACGGCACAACAGGCTACGAAGAAGCGGCGGGACAAGGCTTGATTGCCGGAATAAACGCTCACATCAATTGTTATGGCGGCGAACCTTTTACGCTTGGCAGGGAAGAAGCATATATCGGCGTATTAATCGACGATTTAGTTACCAAAGG
>Ga0099364_10000258_pt1 | contig 88442 bp, 76 predicted proteins | sample TergutTh196P3_FD_73070 | JGI IMG/M metagenome (GOLD analysis project Ga0099364, IMG submission 73070) | Microcerotermes parvus P3 segment gut microbial communities from Pointe-Noire, Republic of the Congo - Th196 P3 | ecosystem: Host-associated > Arthropoda: Insects > Digestive system > Gut ...
TCCGCAATCCCGGCAAAAAAAGCAAGCTCATTCGTCAAAATACAACAAAATTACAAGCAAAATACATCAAAAACAGCAAGAAATCAGCGACAGGCATGGAGCCACCCCGGCCTTTAGGCCGGAGATTCCTCGATACAGGTCAGAGAAGCCCTCGGCTCCAAAAACAATCTCGCTCGCCTCGTCATTCATTTCAAGGACTGCGCTTGACAAGTGTTCATGCCTGTCGCTCAAAACGAAAGCGAAAGCGAAGCCGCAATAACAAAACCGGAAGAAAAAAGCGGTTTTGGAGCCTTGACTGGTCTTGCAAGGGAAAGGTCGTAAAACCAGTTGCCGCCAGCTTTCATCTGACCGCGCGCGCCGACTCCGGCTCCCTCCAAAGTAGTGCCCGCCAGCCATTTGGCAGAGGGGCCGCCTACCTTGCCGCGATCCCAGAGCGCATAGACCTGATGCCCGGACGTGTAATGCCATACAAGTTCATTGCGCCAATAATAGCCGCGTTCAGCCATCAGGGTTGTTTCGCCGTCAAAGCCGCGCACCGTATAACGATTGCCTATGGATAGCTTGTCCTGGGCAATTAGCGGCGTTTGGTTATGCTGAATATGCGCGTGTGAACTGAACGCAAAACGCTCTCCGCCAAGAAAAAAGGGCAAACCCAAAGAAATGTCGGCATTGATTAAGCGCATTCGGGAAGTTCCCTCGCCAAACTCTTCTTCCGGCGCGCGCAGGGAATCATGCAAGCCCGTGCCGCGTTTGTACCTTATGCGCGCGTGGAGAGTGGCGCTGTCAATGTGCTCCGTGTGCGCCGCTTCCATGCGCCACCCCGCAGTGCGGCGGCGCTGGATGGTCAATTCCGCGTCATCAATGTAGTTACGGCTGGCGCGAAACCAAAGCCCCGCGCCGACAGTTGTCTTGCGACTGCCGTCGCGGTAAAGAATGCGGGTCGCGGTCAAGTCATGAGTGCGGCTTGTGCCCCAATAGAGATAATCGGTAAAAAATCCCGCTACCGCCTGTTGATACTCGCTATACCCATAATTGTAGGCCAGCGTCCAATCGGCAAACGGAACGGAATAATGAAGGCCGTGCCCCTCTGTGCCCGATGCCCGCTCTTGTCCCGTCGCTTGATCCTTGCTGCGCTTTTTGTGGCCCAGGTCATGACTATAGTACCCATACAGGATGTCGGACAAACCTAGCGGATTCTCGAATGACAGCGCGACAGTTCCCTGATTCTTGCCCGTCTGCCGGGAACCGGAATCGTCCGCGCTCAAGGTAAGCCGCAAAGGAAACTTCTGCCGCCACTTGATCACGATGTCCGATTCGCCCGGGACATCGCCCGGCGCAATCTCAAACTCCGCCTCCACCGACGACAACCGACGGAAATTCTCCAAAGCCGTCTCAATATCCCGCAGATTCAACCAATCGCCTTCTTTCATCGGAAACTCGTTGCGGAAATACTGCGTCCGCTCGGCATTGCCGCGCCACTCTTCACGCGCGGCGACGCCATGAAAACGAAGATGACGGATTTTGCCGGGAATGACCAGCAAGACTATCTTTTGCTCCTCCGCAATGTTCTGCGACCGGGCAACAATGCGCGTTGTGACATAACCATCGGCAATCACCCGATCCTGCAACCGGGACATTATGAAATTGACGCCATTGCCGCCAAGGCACATGCCGGGGATAAAACCAGAATTCTCAAGAAGGCTCTCAAGAGCCGAATGGAAGCGGTCAGCGCGCTCGCCCTCAAGGGTAACCGCATTGACCGTAAAGCAGGGAGATTCAGAGACAGGAAGCCGAAAATCAGAATCTTCAGGCTCTCTGCGAGGCAAACGGACTTCTGTCTCCGGCAACACACGCTCGCGTAACTGGCGCTGCCGTTCCTGATCCCGAAGAAATTCCTCCGTGCCGACATCGGCATGGGCAGGAAACAGGCAAGCACAGAAAACAACAGCGCAAAAAAGGCGCAACATGAAATGACATATTAAAAAGTCTGGCATTCTAGCAGAAATAACCGCCTGCACAGAACGAATCATTAACGAGGAAGCATAATAAGGCCGCCATAAGGTTGACCGGCTTTCTCGCCCCTCCTATAATCTTTCGCCTCTGCGTCTTGCGCCGCAGAATTAAAATTGGGGTGATGTAGCTCAGACGGTTAGAGCGACGGACTCATAACCCGTAGGTCGGCGGTTCAACTCCGCCCATCACCACCAAATACCTGTTTTTTCCCGTCTTATCCAGTCCAGAACTCCCTAGAGAATCAAGGGTTCTGGGCTTTTTTTCGTCTATTCCCGTCCAAGCAAATGTATTTGAATCTGGGTGTATTTGGGTGTATAGTAGGGTATATACCCGTTTTTGTGGGTGTATCTTGCAAACCCGCTATTCTCTAGCCTGCGTAGGCTAGAATTCCACTTCGTTCCATACTTGGCTACGAGCCGCATATAATGCTTTCCGTTAATAAAGCGACGGTCAAGTGATGTGCGATAGGGGCAAAATACCCGCATCCCCTCTCCACCGCCCCTCTCCCATAAATGGTAGAGGGGAGTAAAGCGCGCTCCCCGACCGTGGCATAAAAACTATCCGGCAAACCCCCGGCGCTTCGCGCCACCCACTTTAAAAATGGGGCTTGGACAAAACCTGTTCGCGGCGCAGCATCTCATAAGGGGTCATAAACCCCGCGCCTCGCCGTTCCCGAACACTACCCATTTCTGGCTGGTTAGTCCTTCAAGGCCGACCGGGCCGCGCGCGTGGATTTTGTCGGTGGAAATGCCGATTTCCGCGCCCAGGCCATATTCAAAGCCGTCGGCAAAACGGGTTGAGGCATTCACCATGACCGAGCTGGAATCCACCTCCCGCAAAAAGCGCATGGCGTGACTGTGATTCTCCGTCACAATGGCGTCGGTATGACGGGAAGAATAGCGGCTGATATGGGCAATGGCTTCCCCTACATCCGATACGACTTTTACGGCAATGATCGGCGCCAGATATTCGGTCGCGTAATCTTCTTCGGTCGCCGACACGGCTTCCGGCACAATCCGGCAAGTCTCCGCGCAACCCCGAATTTCCACTCCCTTCATACGCAATCTCTCTCCTACAAGCGGCAGCAGGTTTTCTGCGACTTCCCGGTCAATCAGCAGGGATTCGGCGGCGTTGCACACGCCGTACCGCTGTGTTTTGGCGTTTTCCACGATTTTTATCGCCTTTTCCGGATCGGCGCTTGCTTCCAGATAGACATGGCAGTTACCGTCCAGATGCTGAATCATCGGCACTTTCGCATCGGCGAGCAGGCGAGCAATCAAGCCCTTGCCGCCCCGCGGCACGATGACATCCACAAACTCGCGCATGGTGATGAGTTCGCCCACAGCGGCGCGGTCTGTGGTTTCCACAACCTGAATGGCATCAAGGGGCAGTCCGGCGCTTTGCAAACCTTCCTGAATCAAGGCGGCAATGGCTCGATTGGAGCAAATGGCTTCCGAGCCGCCGCGCAGGATGGCGGCGTTGCCGGATTTGAGACACAGCGCGGCGGCATCCGCCGTAACGTTGGGACGCGCCTCGTAGATAATGCCGACCACGCCTAACGGAACTCGCATCCTTCCTACCTCTATGCCGGAAGGCCGCCTTCTTATGTCGGTCATTTCTCCTACCGGATCAGGCAGTTCCGCAATCTGAAATACTCCTGCCGCCATGTCGGCAATGCTTTTTTCGGTAAGGGTCAAGCGATCCAGCAGGGATTCTTCCAGTCCGTTTTTTCGCGCCGCTTCCAGATCAATCGCGTTGGCATTCATAAGCGCCTGCGTCTCCCGCAGAATGGCGTTGCCGATATTGACAAGCGCCGCGTTTTTTTTTCGCCGTCGGGGCGCGAAGAAGCAGGTTTGATGCTTCACGCGCCTGCCGCCCCAGAGTTTGCATGTAGGTTTTTATATCGTTCATGGCAGAGGGGAAACATAAAAAGGACAATTGTACGGCACACAGGGAAAATCGGGCAGGATCACCGGTTTTTCATGGCTTCGAGGGCGGCTTTGGCTTTCTCATGCCCTTGTGCCGCCGCCTTCAGGTACCACTTCACAGCTTCCGCGTAATCCTGCTCAACGCCGTGTCCCTCGGCATACATCCTGACCTCTCACGCCTCTCCCGGACACAACACCAATGTCCGCCAGGTCAGTCCTTCTAGGCTAACAGGGCGACGCGTAAATTTGCCGTAAATGCCGATTTTCGCGCCCAGTCCAAAAAAATTAAAAATTCCCTTGACACGAGGAAATGAGTCTGACAATATGGCAAAACATACTAATTCCATATGTTAAGTATGTCACGCACAGGAGCGATCTCAAATGAATCTGTTGGATGCCGTAGGAAAAACGCCCACCATCGCGCTGAAAAACATCGGCGCGGGGTTTGGCGGCGTGCGAATTTTTGCCAAGGCCGAATACCTGAATCCCAGCGGCTCGGTCAAGGACAGGGCGGCCAAGGCATTGATACTGGACGGTATTCGCGCGGGGCAACTGAACCGATACAAAATCATTCTCGACTCCACCAGCGGCAATACCGGGGTGGCCTATGCCATGTTCGGCGCGGCGCTTGGCTATCGCGTGACGATGCTGATGCCGTCCAACACAAGCATCGAGCGGAAAAAGGTCATCTGGGCCTACGGCGCCAAGATTATCGAGACCGACCCGCTCGAAGGCTCGGACGGCGCATATCGCGCGGCGATAGAACTGGCGCGGCAGGAGCCTGACAAATATTTCTTCCCTAATCAATACGATAACGATGAAAACCTGCGCGTTCATTATGAAACGACCGGCGTTGAACTCTATGAGCAATGTAAACCCACGCACTTCGTGGCGGGAACCGGAACATCCGGCACATTCATGGGTGTCTCCAAAAGGTTGAAGGAGTTTGACCCGACAATCCGCGTGATCTGGATGCAGCCTGACTCGCCGTTTCACGGACTGGAAGGCATGAAGCATATCAGCACGACAATCATGCCGAAGATATTTGACGAGAGCATAGTAGACGCCCAGATTGAGGTCAGAACCGAGGATGCCTATGATACGGCACGGCGGCTTGCCGCCGAGGAGGGTCTGTATGTCGGCGTAAGCTCCGGCGCAAATGTATTTGCCGCGCTGGAACTGGCAAAGACCCTGCCCGAAGGCGCGCGGGTGGCTACCATCCTGTGCGACAGCGGATACCGCTATCTCTCGGAACCTTTATGGCGGGCGGAGCCTGCTTTCAGGAGGGACTTCTGATGCTGGTTTTACCGTCCGAATGGAATGCGCTCATCCGCGCCGAAGGCGAGGCCGCATATCCCAACGAATGCTGCGGCACCCTGATAGGCGAAGCCGACGGCGCGGGAATCAAATCAGTCAAACGCATTGTGTCGATCCTTAACGCAAGGGAGGATGGCGAGCAATACCACCGTTTTCTGATTACGCCGGAGGATTTGCTGCGCGCGGAGCAAGCCGCGAGAGCGTTCGGGCTGGACGTCATCGGGTTCTACCACTCGCACCCCGATCATCCGTCGGCTCCGTCGGATTACGACCGAGATCACGCGCTGCCGTTTTATTCGTATGTAATCGTGTCCGTAGAAAAGGGAACAGCGGAAAAAATCACAAGCTGGGAACTTACGACGGACAGGGCTGAATTTTTGCCGGAAGAAATAAAGGAGAACTGAATTATGGTCAAGGTGCTTATTCCCTACGCGCTCAGGGTGTTTACCGAGCGTTGCTCCGAAGTGGAGGTTGAGGCCAATACGGCAGGCGAAGCAATCCGCGCGCTCGCAAACGAATATCCCGAACTGAAAAAACATCTGTTTACCGAGGACGGAAATTTGCGCGATTTCATAAATCTGTTCGTCGGCAGCGAAAACGTACACAACCTGCAAGGGTTGGATACTCCGGTTGCGGCGGGCGGCGAGGTGATGATCATTCCCGCCATCGCTGGCGGAAGCGGGAACGGGGCGGAAGATGTCGGACTGTCGCACGAGGAAATTGCCCGTTACAGCCGACATCTCCTCCTGCCGGATATTGCCGTGGATGGACAAAAAAAGCTGAAGGCGGCGAAAGTCCTGATTATCGGCACCGGCGGACTTGGCGCGCCGATGGCGCTCTATCTCGCGGCGGCAGGCGTCGGGACAATCGGGCTTGTGGACTTTGATTTTGTGGATGAATCCAACCTTCAGCGCCAAATCATCCACTCGACCCGCGACATAGACCGCCCCAAGGTTGCGTCGGCCAAAGACAGCTTGAAAGGCATCAATCCCTTGATTCGCGTAATCACGCACAACGCCATGCTGACCAGTCAGAACGCGCTGGAGATTATTAGGGACTACGACATTGTGGCTGACGGAACCGACAACTTTCAAACGCGCTACTTGGTAAACGACGCCTGTGTGTTTCTGGGCAAGCCGAACGTCTACGGCTCGGTGTTCCAGTTTGAGGGACAGGCGAGCGTATTCGGCGCAAAGGACGGCCCCTGCTACCGCTGCCTGTATCCGTTGCCGCCCCCGCCGGGACTTGTGCCGTCGTGCGCCGAGGGCGGAGTCATGGGGGTTCTGCCGGGAATCATCGGAACCATTCAGGCCGCCGAAATCATCAAGCTGATTGTCGGCAACGCCAAGCCTCTGGTCGGGCGATTGCTGCATTTTGACGCCTGGCGGATGGCGTTTCGGGAATTGAAACTGGCAAAAGAGCCGGATTGTCCGGTTTGCGGGGCAAATCCGAGCATTACCGAACTTATTGACTATGAGCAGTTTTGCGGCTTGAAGCCGAGTGGGACGGAAGAACCCGTCGAGACCATCACCGCTACCTATCTAAAACAACGTCTCGACAATGGCGAGCGTATCCAGTTTATTGATATTCGCGAACCGCACGAGCGCGCTATCGTCAAATTCCCGAATTCATGGGTCTGCCCGCTCGGTCAGTTAACGAGACGCGCCGATGAACTCGACCCCACCGCCGACGCGGTGTTTCTGTGCAAAATCGGTCAACGCAGCATTTTGGGCATCAAAGCTCTGCGCGAGGCCGGATATCAGGGTCGGATGCTGAATCTGGAAGACGGCCTGAACGCATGGGCAAGGGATGTTGACAAGTCCATGCCCATTTATTGATTTACACAACCCACAAAGGAATCACCCATGTCTAATGAACTGAACGCGCTGAACGCGACACAAGCCTATCAACTGACCGACATTGCCAAAACGCCGCCCCAGTTTGGCGCGATAACCCCGCGCTGGCTGACCCGATTTCTGGAATTCAAAGGTCTTGATTCGGGCATTTACCGAGTAAACAAGGTTGTCGAAGGCGACACGCCGCTTGATGTATTGTGCTCGTCCGAGAAGAAGAGAGCCGAGATTCCTGCCGGTTTTGTGGAGTATCAGACAAAGCCGAGGGAGTACATTCTCAATTCGATTTCCACCATCCTCAACGTGGACACCGCCGTGGCGGATGTTTTTTCGTCTCCGTATGACCAGACGAAGGAACAGCTCCATCTGGCGATTGAGAGCTTGAAAGAGCGTCAGGAGAGCCAGATCATCAACAACGACGACTATGGCTTGCTCAAAAATGTGGCCGACAGCCAGCGCGTCACTCCGATAAAAGGCGCGCCGATGCCGGACGATCTGGATGAACTTCTCAGCAAGGTTTGGAAAGAGCCGTCGTTCTTTCTGGCGCACCCGCGCGCAATCGCAGCGTTCGAGCGCGAATGCACCCGGCGCGGCGTGCCGCCCGTCACCGCTTCAATCTACGGCGGAACTTTTATCCTGTGGCGCGGCATTCCGCTGATTCCGACCGACAAACTGTTCGTGGATGGCCTGAAAAACCCCAAGGGCAAGGGCGGCAAGACCAACATCCTGCTCATTCGCGTGGGCGAGGCCAAGCGCGGCGTCATCGGGCTTTATCAAGCGGGCTTGCAAAACGAGCATTCACGCGGGCTTGCGGTGCGGTTCAGAGGCGTTGACGACAAGGGCGTCGCATCTTACCTGCTGTCTCTCTATTGCTCGGCTGCCATTCTTGCGGATGATGCCATCGCGGTGCTCGAAGATGTGGAAGTAGGCGACTACTATGACTACCGCTGACACTTACGGCCTGCCAAGCCCCGAAGAACTCCAGCAATGGGCGCTCCCGTACTTTCCGGAGTTTCGGGAGGCGGTCTTGCAGACGGCAATTAGATCGGTAATCTTGCAGACGGCTACCGAATTCCCGTACTTTCCGGAGTTGCGGGAGCCGTCCACATACTCCCCTGTCGTCTCGCCATACACCGGCGCGGCGGGCAGTTTCGATGTAAACCGATACCGCGCGGATTTTCCGATCCTGAACGAGACAGTCGACGGCAAGCCCCTCATCTGGCTTGACAACGGCGCGACCACGCAAAAGCCGCGCCAGGTCATAGAGCGTATCTCGTACTATTACGAGCATGAGAACTCGAATGTCCATCGAGGGGCGCATGAACTGGCCGCCCGCTCGACCGACGCGTATGAAGCGGCGCGGCAGACTGTCGCGGGCTTTTTGGGCGCGCCGTCCAAAGACAACATCATGTTTGTGCGAGGGACGACCGAGGGAATCAACCTCGTGGCGCGGGGTTACGTCAAGCCGCTGCTCGCTCCGGGTGATGAGATTGTTCTTACCTGGCTGGAACACCACGCCAATATCGTGCCGTGGCAGTTGATCGCGCAGGAGGCTGGCGCGGTAATCAAGGTCGCGCCGGTTGATGATGCGGGACAGATTATCTTGTCCGAATTTGAGCGGCTGTTTAGCCCGCGCACTCGCTTTGCGGCGGTGACGCATGTCTCGAACGCGCTGGGAACAATCACGCCGTTGCATGAGATGGTGCAAATCGCGCATCGCTACGGAGTGCGGATACTGGTGGACGGGGCGCAGTCGGTGGCGCATACGCCGGTCAATGTAAGCGCGCTGGATGCGGATTTCTTCGTGTTTTCCGGACACAAGATATTCGCCCCGACGGGAATCGGCGCGGTGTATGGCAAGGCGGACGCATTGGAAGAGGCGCGGCCTTATCAGGGCGGCGGCAACATGATTCGGGACGTGACCTTCGAGCACACAGTTTACAACCCCGCGCCGGAAAAATTCGAGGCCGGTACGGGAAGTATTGCTGACGCCGTAGGTCTGGGCGCGGCGCTGGATTATGTGACGGGCGTCGGTCTTTTGAACATCAGCGCCTATGAGCATGATCTTCTGGACTACGCCGCCCGTGAGCTTGGGCGCATAAACGGCTTAAAGCTTATCGGCGCGGCGAAGGAAAAAGCGAGCGCGCTCTCCTTTGTGCTGGATGGCGTGAGCGTTCAACATGTCGGAAAACATCTCTCCAATCACGGCATTGCCGTTCGTGCCGGTCACCATTGCGCCCAGCCAATTCTGCGTCGTTTCGGGCTTGAGGCGACCGTGCGCCCCACGATTGCGTTTTACAACACGGCGGATGAGATCGACGCGCTGGCGCGCGCGGTTTGGGAACTGGCGCGCTAGGGGAAAGACATGCGACCGATTGATGCGGAGATAGAACAGGTCTCGGAGGCGATTCTCGATTATCTGGAAAGAAATCGGGAGACGATACCCAAACAGCCGGACAAGGCAGCGATCATTGCAATGATCGGGAAGTTGCAGCATATCCTGTTCCCTACGCACTTTGAGGGCGGTCATATCCGTGGCGGTTCGCTCAAAAACCGGATTGGCGTGATGCTGGAGGAAGTGGCGCATGAGCTTGCCTTGCAGACGGGTTTTGCGCTGCGGCATGACTTCTCCTGCAAGAGTCGTCCGCAAGAGGAGGTAAATGAGGCGGCGGATGAGATAGCCTTGCAATTCATCAAGAGAATTCCGGTCATCAAGGAACATCTGGAGAGTGACGTTGAGGCTATCTATAAAGGCGACCCTTCCGCGTACAGCAAGGCGGAGATCATCATTTCGTATCCCGGCGCGTATGCCGGCATGGTTTACCGCGTCGCGCACGAGCTATACCTTTTGTCCGTGCCGCTTATTCCGAGAATCATGAGCGAATACGCGCACAGCGTCACCGGAATTGACATTCATCCCGGAGCCGCAATAGGAAAATACTTCTTTATGGATCATGGGACGGGCATCGTTATCGGCGAGACGACGGTTATCGGCGACCATGTAAAGCTGTTTCAGGGGGTTACGTTGGGGGCGTTGTCTACACAAGGCGGACAAAACCTGAAGGGCGTCAAGCGCCATCCGACGATTAACGACCATGTGACGATTTATTCGGGGGCTTCGATTTTGGGCGGTGATACGATTATCGGGCAGGGGGCGATAATCGGCGGCAATGCTTTTGTTGTGAAGTCGGTGCCGGAGAATACTCGGGTGACTGTCAAAAATCCCGAACTGCAATTCAGGAACAACCGCAACATTTCCGCGCGCGTCGAACTGGATCAGACGGAATTCTGGTTTTACGCGATATGAACACGCGTCAAGCGCAATCCTCGCCATTTATGGCGAGGTGACTCAACCGCCCTAACCCCGCGCCTCGCCGTTCCCGAACACTACCCATTTCTGGCTGGTTAGTCCTTCAAGGCCGACCGGGCCGCGCGCGTGGATTTTGTCGGTGGAAATGCCTATTTCCGCGCCCAGGCCATATTCAAAGCCATCGGCAAAACGGGTTGAGGCATTCACCATTACCGAGCTGGAATCCACCTCCCGCAAAAACCGCATGGCGTGACTGTGATTCTCCGTCACAATGGCGTCGGTATGACGGGAAGAATAGCGGTTGATATGGGCAATGGCTTCTCTTACACCCGATACGACTTTCACGGCAATAATCGGCGCCAGATATTCGGTCGCGTAATCTTCTTCGGTCGCCGACACGGCTTCCGGCACAATCCGGCAAGTCTCCGCGCAACCCCGAATTTCCACTCCCTTCATACGCAATCTCTCTCCTACAAGCGGCAGCAGGTTTTCTGCGACTTCCCGGTCAATCAGCAGGGATTCGGCGGCGTTGCACACGCCGTACCGCTGTGTTTTGGCGTTTTCCACGATTTTTATCGCCTTTTCCGGATCGGCGCTTGCTTCCAGATAGACATGGCAGTTACCGTCCAGATGCTGAATCATCGGCACTTTCGCATCGGCGAGCAGGCGAGCAATCAAGCCCTTGCCGCCCCGCGGCACGATGACATCCACAAACTCGCGCATGGTGATGAGTTCGCCCACAGCGGCGCGGTCTGTGGTTTCCACAACCTGAATGGCATCAAGGGGCAGTCCGGCGCTTTGCAAACCTTCCTGAATCAAGGCGGCAATGGCTCGATTGGAGCAAATGGCTTCCGAGCCGCCGCGCAGGATGGCGGCGTTGCCGGATTTGAGACACAGCGCGGCGGCATCCGCCGTAACGTTGGGACGCGCCTCGTAGATAATGCCGACCACGCCTAACGGAACTCGCATCCTTCCTACCTCTATGCCGGAAGGCCGCCTTCTTATGTCGGTCATTTCTCCTACCGGATCAGGCAGTTCCGCAATCTGAAATACTCCTGCCGCCATGTCGGCAATGCTTTTTTCGGTAAGGGTCAAGCGATCCAGCAGGGATTCTTCCAGTCCGTTTTTTCGCGCCGCTTCCAGATCAATCGCGTTGGCATTCATAAGCGCCTGCGTCTCCCGCAGAATGGCGTTGCCGATATTGACAAGCGCCGCGTTTTTTTTCGCCGTCGGGGCGCGAAGAAGCAGGCTTGATGCTTCACGCGCCTGCCGCCCCAAGGTTTTCATGTATGTTTGTATGTCGTTCATGGCAGAGGGGAAACATAAAAAGAACAATTGTACGGCAAGTAATCAGCGCGAAAAAGGAAAGCCGCTTCAGGTAAAATCCATCAGAATCTTATGGGATTGTCTCCATGACCGAATCCATCCTCATCAATTTCGCGCCGCAGGAAACCCGGGTCGCCATTCTCGCGCAGGGCGTGGTGCAGGAATTGCACATCGAGCGCGCCGCCAACAGGGGTCTGGTAGGCAATATCTATCTGGGACGGGTAAACCGCATCCTGCCCGGTATGCAGTCCGCGTTCATTGACATCGGGCTGGAGCGCGCGGCTTTCCTGCATGTGGCGGACATCTGGCAGCCGCGCGAAAACGGCGATGGCTCCGGCAACGGGAACGAACACGGAAACGCCCGCCCGATCAAAAGCATACTCTCGGACGGGCAGCGTCTCATGGTACAGGTCATCAAAGACCCGTTGGGGAGCAAGGGCGCGCGGCTATCCACGCAAATTTCCCTTGCGGGGCGAATGTTGGTCTATCTGCCGCAAGAGAAACATATCGGCATTTCCCAGCGGATTGAAGACGAAGCGGGGCGCGAATCCCTGCGGGCGCGTCTGGCCGCGCTCGTGCCGCCTGAAGAGGAAGGCGGCTTTATCGTGCGTACAATTGCGGAAAGCGCAAGCGACGAAGAGCTGGAAAACGACATGGCCTATCTCTGCAAGCTCTGGCGCGACATCAGGGAACGCGCCAGATGCGCGGGCGCAGCCTCGCCCCTGTATCTCGAACTTGACCTGGCGCACCGGGTATTGCGCGATTTCGTCAATCCGGAAACTTCCAGAATCGTGATTGACGCGGAGTTAAAATTGCGGCAATTACAGGAATTTGCCGCCGAATACACTCCGGCGGTCTTGCCCCTGCTTGAATACTACGGCAATCAGCGTCCTCTCTTTGATTTGCACGGCGTGGAAGAAGAAATGGAAAAGGCGCTTGCCCGCCGCGTCGACCTGAAATCGGGCGGTTATCTGATTCTCGACCAGAACGAGGCAATGACCACCATTGACGTAAATACCGGCGGCTTCGTCGGCATCAGGAATTTCGACGACACCATCTTCAAGACCAATCTGGAAGCGGCGCAGGCCATTGCCCGCCAGCTTCGGCTGCGAAACCTTGGCGGCATCATCGTCATTGACTTTATTGACATGGAAAATCCGGAGCATCGCGGCGCGGTGCTCTCCGAGTTCAACAAGGCGCTTGCCAACGACCACACCCGCATTACGGTCAATGGTTTTACCGCCCTTGGTCTGGTGGAGATGACCAGAAAGCGCACCCGCGAATCCCTCTCTCATATTCTTTGCGAGTCATGCCCGACCTGCGGCGGACGGGGCGAAGTAAAGACGGCAAGGACAATGGCGCACGAGATTTTACGCGAACTGCTGCGTGAGGCAAGGCAGTTTGATGCCCGTGAATACCGGGTGCTTGCGGGGACTGAAATCATTGATCTGCTGCAAGAAGAGGAATCGCAGGCGTTGGCTCTCATCTCCGATGAAATCGGTAAACCCGTCTCCCTGCAAGCAGAGGCAAGCTACGCCGCCGAACAATACGATATTGTTCTGATGTGACCACGTGTCTCGCGCAAATCTCGCCATTTATGGCGGGTGAGCGAGACAGTTGTTTTGTGGAGCTGAAGGCTCCCTCATCTGTGGCGAGGAAGCCCCAACCTTCAGGTTAATGGAATGGACTCCTCCTGCCCTTTTCGGCCTCGTAATGTGCCAGACTGGAGGGGTGACTCACAGCAAGCGCCATTTCAACCTGAGCGAGAGATATGGCGACTCGCGTGAATATATAACGCTTTCCGCAAATAACATTACTATCAGAGGTAGCTAACCACGCCGCCGTAGGGGTTAAAAATTTTTAACCCCTACGACCGCGCAAGCGGGAGAGGGGAGACATTCTAGCCGCCCTGCCAGCAGGCGCGTTGTTTGCTGCCTGTTTCACGCCAGGGCAGGAGGTTTTCCGTCGCCAACCTTGCGGCAAGCTCCGAGAGCGCCGCTACGCCGCCTGCCGCATCCGGCGATGGCGTCATGACGGTACGGAAAAATCGCGCCTCGTCCTCCAGCCGTCCTGTCTTTACATGCCAGACTTGCGCTTCAAGCGCAATCACGGCAAAACTTTGATCCGGCGCGGAAAAGACCTGTTCAAAGCGGGTCAGGTTAAGGACAAGCTGGCATTGATCTTCCGCGCCCTCCGGCCAGAACAGATAATGCGCCAGATGTCGGCTCAAAATTTCAGCGGGCGGGGAAATCCAGCGGGAGCGGGAATAGGTCAGAACCTCCGCCCCTCCGGCGGGCTTGACATACTCCAGCCGGTAGCGCATTGCTTCATCCGCCAGGTCGGAGCCGGAGCGCACCTCGAATTTCCAGGCGCGGCGGGAATCATCCACGGTCTCTGCCGCAGGCCCCGCGCCCAGATCAAACCGGCCAATGTCCGCCGCCGGGTCTTGCCGGATGGAGCAGGCCGACAGAAGAAAGAAGGATAAAAACAGGAAAACTTTCATGGCTATTCCGGTATTGCAAACCCGGCCTCGCCGGGTCCGGGACGCGCGGGCGGCGCCCCGAAAATAAGGCTTTGCGGGGAACGTTCGATCATTTTCAGCGTCCTGTCCAGTTGGCGCAGGGTCGTTGCAAGATCGCGGCTTACCGTGGAGATTTGCGGCATCAATTCTTCGCCCCAATCGCCTCCCTGCTTCAGCAGGCTGTTCAGACCGGCTGCCGCGTCGTCCACGCTTGCCACCATTTGCCGCGCTTCTTCCACCAACAGGGGCATTTTCTGCATGGCATCCGACATGGAGTTAACATTTTCGGCGGAAAGCATTTGCTCCATTGAGGCGAGCGCGCGATCAGCCCTGGCGCTGGCTGATTCAAATCTGGCCAGGGTGGCGCTGAAGTGGCGTCTGTTTTCCTCGTTCAACAAGGCATTGGCCTGTTTCATGAAATGCCGCGCTTCGCCAAGCAACTCCGGCAGACTGTCCTGCAACTGGTTCATCAGGCTCGCGCGAAGCGGGATGCGCGGCAACTGCCCGGAGATGGTGTGCGGCAGCGGATTTTTGCTCTCCTCGTCATCTTCAAGCATGATCTTGGCGACGCCGGTAATGCCTTGATAGGCAAGACGCGCGCCTACTTCATCGCCAAGCGGCAGGCTTTTATCCACCTGCACGTGAATCAGAATATCGCGGCGATCCTGCGAGTCGAGCCGGATATTCAGCACCTTGCCTACGTCAATTCCGCGATAACTGACCCGAGCCTGAGGCATAAGCCCGTCAATGTTTTCCCGCGAGACCACGATCAGCTCCCTGAATTCCTGATCGTCGGCTGAGCCAAACCAGTACAGGAAAAATACGGCAGCCGCCCCCAAAAAGAGCGTAAACAATCCGGCCAGAAATGCGTTGGCTTTACTTTCCATATTGATTTTCGGAATACGATGTCAGCCTACCAGAATTTCCACCAGGGGGATTTTGTCTGCTTTTTGACGGACGAGCTGGATTTTTTCGACCCGCCGGCATCTCTTTTGTGTTTGAAGAACACGCCGTATTTCGCGTCCTCGGAGAGAATATGCTTGGTCAGCCAGTTACGCAGGAATTGCAGCAACTCGAAGCTGATCGCGGCTTGTCCGCTGGCGACTTTTTGCTGCAACGCATCCACTTTTTCAAGCAGGGATTCATGGTGCTTGCAGTGTTCTTCGTATGCCGGATACTTGCCGACGCGCATCAAGGTCTGCTCCAGCGTGAAATGCACGCGGGTGTAATCCACAAGTTCCGCAAGAATGGTCTTGCAGGCGGAGCTGCCTTCATGGTTCATGATGGCCTGATGCAGCTTTTCAGCCATGGCGAACAGGTTTTTATGTTGTTCGTCAATTTCGTCAATTCCGACGCTGTACTCATCTGACCAAATAAACATATTGCTCATAGATATAACTCCTGTGCAACGGGAAAATGGTTAGGATACCGGAAGTCCGCCGCTGCGTGAACAGGAAAAACGCCAGGACGCCACCTGAAAATGGTAAACTTCGCTTCTTTCAGGAGTTCGTTTTATGTCGCTTTCTTCCCGACAAATCATCTTTGCCGGATTTTTAATCGTCACCGCCGTTTTGGGCGCGGTCATCCTGCAAAGCGACCAGCAGCTGGAACGTCTGACGGAACGGAGCCAGCACGTCAGGCAGCAGGCGTTTTTGCTTTTCACCGCATTGCAAAGCCTGGACGAACGCAGCGTCGACCTGGAACGCAGCGTCAGGCAATACCACCTGACAAGGCAAACAGCCTATCGCGCCAGTTTTGATGTGACGCTGGAGCAAGCGCTTCTTCTGATAGAGCGATTGGAGCAGCAAAAAGAGCATATTCCGGGACTGGAACCGTTGCTTGAACCTTGGCGCGCCACTCTCCACGGCCTTGCCGACAGTCTGGGCACGGAGACAGAATCTGCCTTCATTGGCGCATCCTTCTCCCATCTTGCCGAATTACGGGTCAGAATGCGGCAAGTCGGGCAACAGTGGGTAGACGAACAGGAGAATCAGATGACTTCCAGATTGAGGCTGGCTCTCCAGTTGCAAATCATGCTTCCCTTTCTTGGCTCGGTTCTGGTCGCGTTTTTCATCAGCCGTTGGCTGACCCACACCACCCGCAAGGTGAAAAATTCCATAACCCGGCTTGAGCAGGGAAATTTCGACGAGCCTATCGCCATTACCGGCCCGTCGGACATCAAGCGTCTGGGCAATCGCCTGGATCGGCTACGGACAAGACTCATGGAATCGGGCGATTTCAAGGAAGAAATCCTGCGTCATGCCGAACAGGTATTGAAGGCGCGGCTTTCTTCCCTGCAAAACAACGTTGACCTCTTGAACGAAGGAAGTTCCGGCTCCGCCGACAACAAAGTGATTGGCGTTCTCTCAAGCAATCTCGACAGCCTGAAAAAACTGGCGGATTACCTTAGCATGGTCATCAAGCTATTTTTTGAGGAGCGCGGCGTACAGAAGCGGCGCGTCGGGCTTGGCGATCTGCTCGCCCGTATCGTGGAGAGCCAGAACGAGCACCCCCGATTTTCCGAGGTCAAGGTTCGCGTGGATTGTCCGCCGGAAAAAGAGGCATGGCTGGATACGGAAAAGGTTGTCTCTGTAGCAGGCCATATTTTCAAAAACGCGCTTGATTTCGCCCCTGCGGGCGGCGAAATCAGACTCTCGGTCTATCTGGAAGGGAAAACCATCGTGCTGGAATGCCTTGATCAAGGGCCTGGCATTCTGCCTGACGATGCGCCGCACATTTTTGAACCTTTCTACCGCGACCGTTTCAATCCCTACGACAACGCGCCTGGAGGCAGGATCAACCTTGGCATTGCAAAAGAATTGGCTAAAATCATGGAAGGCGACATACAATTACTGGATGCGTCCTCCGGCGCGCGTTTTCGCGTCACTCTGCCTTATGAACCGTTTGCCTTGAACCGTTAGCCGCCTCATGAACCTTTCTCTTTTACGCCTTGGCTTGTTTCTTCTGGCTTCGTTCCTTGCCGGATGTTCCCTTTTGCCTGCCGACAAGAGCGAGGACAGAGAGCGGGTATACCCTGAGGCGGCAAGACCCGCCATAGTCGACCGGGTGGGCCATACGCCCGCTGCGCTTCTTTCCTACTATCACGCTCTTTCCTTCTTTTCGGCCAGCGAGCTGTCGCGGGAAAAGGAGCTTTTGTTTCAATCCGGCGACGCGCCGGATACCCGGCTGCGTATGGCGATGGTGATGGGACATCCGCTTCAGCCAAACCCGGAATTGAGACGCGCCGCCTTCATCCTTGCCGATCTCATGCAGGCTCGTGATTCGGTCAGCTACTATCTGCGCCCGATAACCCAGGTGCTGGCGGTTTCCTATAATGAGCGGTTGCGTCTGGAGCAACAGATAAGGAGGCAAAACGCGCAACTGGAAAAACAGCACATGCGTATTTTGGAAGCGCAGCGTCAATCCCGTGAATTAGAGGAAGCCCTGAAGGGTCTCGCCGACATCGAGCGTTCCCTGCCCAGGGCGCGCAATCGTTGAGTCATGCCTGATTTCACCATGCCCGTCCGCGTCTATTACGAGGATACCGATGCTGCCGGCGTGGTGTATTACGCGAGTTACCTGAAGTTTTTCGAGCGTTGCCGAACCGAGTGGATGCGCGCCATCGGGCAGGGGCAGCGGGAGTTTCTGGAGTCAAGCGGTCTTGTTTTTGTGGTGAGGCGAGTTGAATATGATTATCTTGCTCCTGCCAGGCTGGATGATCTTTTGTCCATTCAACTTTTCGTGGAAAAAGTGGGACGCGCCCAGGTGGTTTTGCGTCAACGCGCCTGTCTGGGGGACAGGATTCTGGTGGATGGCACGACGCAGGTTGCGTCCATAAACCTTGCAAAAATGAAAAGCGCCCCCATTCCCGACTGGTTACGCGCCGAACTCACGGCGCAAGCGGAGAACCAATGAACGTAACTCAAGACCTTTCCATCCTTCAGTTGATTCTTGATGCCAGCGCCGTCGTTCAGCTCGTCATGGCTGTTCTGGTCTGGATTTCCTTCACATCCTGTTTCTACATCTCTGTCAAGTGGTTTACGGTGCGCGACGCCAGGAGGAAGACCGAGCAATTCGAGCGTGATTTCTGGTCGGGCGGCAATCTTTCCAGTCTCTATGATCAGGCTATCAGCCGCAGCCATCGCTCCGGCAGCATGGAGCGCATATTTGAGGCGGGTTTCAGCGAATTTACCAAGCTGAAGGGACAAAAGGGGCTTGAAGCCAGCGATATAATTGGCGGCATTCGCCGCGCCATGCGGGCTACTTTCCAGCGCGAGGTGGACGCTCTTGAATCCCATCTTGCCTTTCTTGCTTCGGCGGGTTCGGTGTCTCCCTATATCGGGCTTTTCGGCACGGTCTGGGGCATCATGCATGCCTTTCTGGCTCTTGGCAATGTGGGGCAGGCCACCCTGGCTTCCGTCGCGCCCGGAATCGCCGAAGCCCTTGTCGCCACGGCTGCGGGTTTGTTCGCCGCCATTCCCGCCGTGCTTGCCTACAATCGTTTTTCGCACGATATTGACCGGCTTGCCATTCGTTACGAATCCTTCATGGAAGAGTTTTCCAACATTATCCAGCGTCAGATGAGGTAATGCTTATGGCGGCTCGCGTAAATAAAACGACTGCCAGGCATAGCCGTTCCTTCGCAGCCAATCACTCGTCATTCCCGCAGCATTGCCCTCGCCTTTGCCCCCTTTACAAAGGGGGTGCAGCGCAGCGGCGGGGGTTTGTAGACAGCGTGTAATTTTAATTACGGGAATCCACATATGCTTCGTCCGCCCCGTCGCCTGAAAAACGAGATCAATGTCGTTCCGTACATTGACGTGATGCTTGTGTTGCTTGTCATTTTCATGGTTTCCGCGCCCATGATGTATACCGGAAGCGTCAACCTGCCCAGCGTGGAGCAGGCGGATGGCGTCCCGCAGGACCCGGTGCGGATTGAAGTGGGCGAAGCGGGCGCGTTGAAATTTTCCGGCGCGGGCGAGCCTCTTCGCCCGGTTGATTGGACGGAGCTTGGGACGCTCCTCAAGGATAATCCCGACCGGGCCGTGCTTGTCGCCGCGGACAAGGATGCCAGCTATCAGACCGTTCTGAACGCGCTGGACAAGATCAAGAAATCCGGCTTTTCCGGACGGGTCGGACTGGAAACCTCGCGTCAGCCATGAACGACAACCCCGAACCCGGTCGCAAAGCCGCGCTGGCCATTTCCCTGGTCGTTCATTCGTTGCTTGTGCTGGCGCTGTTTTTCGGGCTGCAATGGAGCACTGAACACGCCCCGATTGAAGTCGAGCTTTGGGCGCCTGTTCCTGTTTCCGCCGCCAAGCCGCCTGCCGCGCCGCCGCCAGCTCCTGTTCCTGCGCCCGCTCCTGTCCCTGAGCCGGAGCCGGTCAAGCCGATTCCCAAGCCGGATATCGTTGTGAAACGCGAAGAGCCGAAGCCGGAACCCCCCAAACCAGAGCCGCCCAAACCCGCGCCGCCCCCAAAGACGGATTTCAGCCGACTTGCGGAACAGGAATTACGTGACAGGCGTCAGAGCGATCTTTTGGCCCAAGCGGATCGTGAGCTTCAGGCGGCGGGGCGCAGAGCGGCGGAAAGCGTCTGGATGGGCAAAATCCAGGCGAAAGTCCGCTCAAATGTCGTTCAGCTTCCCAACATTTCCGGCAATCCCGAGGCGGAGTTCCTTGTTCGACTTTTGCCTACGGGCGAGGTCGTCCGCGATCCTCGTCTTGTCCGATCCAGCGGCAATTCCGCTTTGGACGATATTCTGTTGCGCGCCATATTGCGGTCTACGCCCTTTCCCCTGCCGGACAATTCCACTGTTATACCGAGCGAGCTACGCGAACTGAAACTAGTCTTGCGCCCTTACGACGATTGATGCCTTTGTTATATATAATAATTTCTGTTAATACAGCGACGGTCAAGTAATGTGCGGGAAAGGCGAAATGCCTGCATCCCCTCTCCCCCTGCCCCTTTCCCAAAGGGTGTGGCGCGAAGCCGCCGGGGGTTTGCCGGATAGTTTTTATGCCGCAGTCGGGGAGTGCGCTATACTCCGCTATAATCATCCGACAACTTTTGCCGACGGAGATTTCGATGAGCTACAAAACAACCGAGGAGCTTTCCCCTGAAAGCGTGATTTGTTATCTGGAAGCTAATTCGCAATTTTTCGAGAATTACGCCGACCGGCTGGCGGAGATTTTTGTGCCTCATCCTTATGGCGGACGCGCCATTTCCTTGACCGAGCGGCAGATCATCACCTATCGGGATCGGGTGCGGGAGCTGGAGCGAAAACTCTCGGATCTTTCCGGCTTTGGCGAGGACAATGACGCGATCAGCGAAAAGATGCAGCGGCTCGCCCTTCTCCTTTTGGGCGCGGAGAATGCGGAGGCGGTGACTCATTTGACGGTGGCGCAATTAAGGGAGAGTTTTGCCGTGCCGCATGTCGATCTCCTCTGGCGTATGGTATCAGGCAAACGTTGTCCGCCGGGTTTTGCCGCCGCGGGGGATTCCCTGGACGAGATTCTGGAAAAACTGGAGACGCCTTTTTGCGGCGGCAAAGATGATTTGCCCATCCCTGCCCTTTTTGGACAGGAGGCTCGAAATATCCGCTCGCAGGCGTTGATCAGGTTGAAGGTTCCCGGCGAATTCGGCGGCATGGGCATTCTGGCGATGGGCAGCGAGGAGCCGGAACGCTTCCATGCGAAGATGGGCACGCTTTACCTGCAACGGATGGCTGAACTCGTATCCGCCGCGCTCGCCCGTTGCTTGAAGGCGGGTTGAGGTTATAAAGAGACTGTATGGAAAATGATGTTTCAGAAAGCATTACCGCCCGCAAACGGCGGCTATCCGCCAAGCTCCCGCCTTGCCCCCTTTACAAAGGGGGTGCCGCGAAGCGCCGGGGGTTTGCAAGGGGACGCCCCGAAGGTGTGGGGATTTGTAGATAGCGCATGTTTTTTAATTACGAGAATTTCCATAAAGGCCAATAATGGCTAAGCCGACGCTCCCGTCAAAATCATCCGATGCAGCCGCCGTTGCATTGCCGTCTGCAAGACCGGAGAACGCGGTCAAGGTAAAGGGTTGGCTCTCCGTGCTTGCCGAGCAGCGTCGCCAATCCCCCCTTACCGTGGAAAACTATGCCCGTGATTTGCAGCGGCTGCTTGACGCCGCAGGCGATCTCGATTTATGCGTTGTCAATGTCGCGTTCATTCGGCGTCAGGTTGCGCTTATGCACGGCGGCGGGTTGTCGGGACGTTCGCTTGCCCGGCTTCTTTCCGCCTGGCGCGGCTTTTTCCGTTATTTGCAACAGATTGGGCTAAGACGGGATAACCCTTGCGCCGACTTGCGCCCTCCGAAATCTCCGCGCCGATTGCCGGGGGCGCTGTCGGTGGAAGCATGCATGGCGCTTTTGAACGCAGGCGGAAAGGCGAGCGAAAAAGAAGACGAGCGTTTGATCAGGCGCGATCAGGCGATGTTCGAGCTTTTTTATTCATCGGGGTTGCGCCTTTCCGAACTTGCCGCGCTTGACATTACCGATCTTGCCGCGATGGTGGAAGCGGGCGAAGCAAGGGTGACGGGAAAGCGCGGGAAAACGCGGGTTGTTCCGGTCGGCAAAGAGGCAAGGCTCGCGCTTGTCGCCTGGAAAGAGGCTCGCGCCGCTCTTGCAGGGCCGGAGGAGCCTGCGCTTTTCGTCAATCAGCGCGGCGCGAGGCTGGGGGTTCGCTCAATCGAGCTTCGCCTTGCCCGCCGCGCATTGCTTGCCGATATGAGAGGAGCGGGCAGGGTGCATCCGCATATTTTGCGGCATTCGTTTGCTTCTCATGTTCTCCAATCCAGCGGCGATCTTCGCGCGGTGCAGGAAATGCTGGGGCACAGCAGCATTGCCTCGACCCAGGTTTATACTCATCTGGATTTTCAGCATTTGAGCAAGGTTTATGACAAGGCGCACCCTCGCGCCCGTTATCGAGGAGAGGGCTGACCACGCGAGGGCGGGGAGAATTTTCTCCTGAGGGTAAACTTACAGATTGGTTAAGCCCCCTTTTTAAAGAGGGTGGCGCGTTAGCGCCGGGGGTTTGCAGGGTAGCGCATGTCTGCAAGGTCGCCGTGGGTTTGTGGACTTGTTAGCAAACCCCCGCCCTTGCGGGCGCCCCCTTTGACTTGCGGCGCAGCCAAAAGGGGGCTTTAAACCAGTTCACTTTTCCAAAGCGTACTGAATTCAGGCCGGTTCACATGAACAATTTATGTAAAACGCGCACCCCTACCGTCTCGTTATTTACAGAAAACGCTATAAAATCGGAAGATTGGTCACGCATGGCACAGTAAAAACTGTGCCAAAAGTAACATTTTTTTACAGATCAGAGAGCGTTACCCTGCCCCCAAATATCCATTCTACCCACAAATACCCATTTGGAAACGCTGATTTATTCACCTTGTCAAAAAACCACCCCTTACAAAACAATGAGTTCGGTTGGTCGGTGGCTTGGTTTTCTGAATAAACCAGCGCGTCCATTTACGCTTATGGCCTGAAAATATTTATTTGCCGTCTGGCATGGTTTTTGATATATCATTCCACCAGAGGGAACAGAAGAAGTCTCTGAATTTTGAACTCACCAATTTTTTAACCGAAAGGAAACTCTCATGAAACAACAAGGCTTTACTCTCATCGAACTGATGATCGTCGTCGCCATCATTGGCGTTCTGGCCGCAATCGCCATTCCCCAGTATCAGGACTACGTCATCCGCTCCCAGGTCACCCGCGCCTTTGGCGAGGCAAACGGCGTTCGCACCGGCATTGAAGTCTGCCTGTTTGACGGTCGGGTCAATATTGCCACGACTGAAACCGACCCGACTTATTGCAAGATCGGTTATACCGCTTCCAGCATCATTCTTGGCGCGCCTCAAGATCCAAACGTTCTTGTTGTCGCTGGCTCCGGTTTCCCGTCAGTGACCGATCCGCTGGTGCCAAATGGCAACATTGTCATCACCTCCACCTTTGGCAACTCGGCGCACGTCACATTGCACACCAACAGTTTGATTCTGACCCGCGATCCTACCGGCTCCTGGGTGTGCACCAACTCTGGCATATTGCAGAAGTACCTGCCCAAAGGCTGCAACTAGGCGTAATTTCGCGCTTCGCATCCTTGCCCCAAAAACCCCGGTTTGAGCCGGGGTTTTTCTTGCGCCAATCGGAGGTGGTTAACCACGCCGCTCCAAGGGTTAAGAATTTTTAACCCCTGCGGATGGGTTGACCCCAACGCCGCGTCGCCGCCGTAGGGGCAGACCTATGTGTCTGCCCACAGGGCGAACACGCAGGTTCGCCCCTACAACCCCGCCTCGCCATGAATGGCCATGATTGCGCTTGACGCGCATTCAGGTACAATAACTACCCTTGTTTTTTGTACCGACGCCATGATCCACGGTTCCATTGTCGCGCTTGTCACCCCCATGACCACTGCCGGAGCGCTTGATTTCGCCGCGCTCAAACGGCTCGTTCTATTCCACATCCAGGAAAAAACCGACGCGATCGTCATCGTCGGCACAACCGGCGAATCCCCGGTCGTGGATATGAACGAACACCGCCAACTGATCGAAAAATGCGTGGAATACGCGGATAAAAAGATTCCGGTAATCGCCGGAACCGGCGCGAATTCCACGGCGGAAGCCATCGAACTCTCCCGCTTCGCCAAAAGCGCCGGAGCGAACGCCGCCCTCTCCGTCGTCCCCTATTACAACAAGCCCGGACAGGAAGGCATTTACCGGCATTTCGCCGCCATAGCGGAACAGGCGGACATTGACATGATCCTCTACAACGTGCCGGGACGCACCGTAGCCGACATGTCGAATGACACCACCCTCAAACTTGCCGAAATTCCCAACATCATCGGCATCAAGGACGCTACCGGCGACATCGCCAGAGCAAGCCATCTGGTTGAAGAGGTCAGAACTCTTGAGCGCCCGTTCGCGCTCTACAGCGGCGACGATATGACCGCGCTTGCCTCCTTGTTCCTGGGGTTTGACGGGGTAATCTCCGTCACCGCCAACGTCGCGCCCCATCTGATGCACAAAATGTGCGCCGCCATGCGAACCGGACATTTTGACAAAGCGCGGGAAATCAATTTCAGCCTCGCCGGACTGCACCGCAATCTGTTCGTTGAGACAAGCCCCGGCCCGGTCAAATGGGCAGTCGCTGAATTGGGACTGACCGAATACGGCATTCGTCTGCCGCTCACCAAACTCGGCGAGGATGGACAGCAAAAAGTAGCCGCCGCCATGCGTCAGGCAGGCATAAAGAAGGAGAAAACATGAGCCTAGCATTTTCGATACGTAAAGCAATCACGGAGCAACCAACCCTCTCCCCCAGACCCTCTCCCACTCGCGGCGCAGCCACAAGCGGGAGAGGGGAGCGCGCCGCAGAATGCCTCTCCCCCAATTCTTCTCCCGCAAGCGAAAGAGGGAAGCGCGCCGCAGAATGTTCCTTCAGTCCGTCCGCGATAGGGGCACTGTTTCCTCTCATTGTCCTGCTCTCGTTCGCGCTTGCCGCCTGTAGCGCCGCAATCCCGGATACAAAAAGAATTGATTACAAATCCGCCAGTCAGCGCGTCCCCACCCTGGAAATTCCGCCAGACTTGACCCAAATCACCCATGACGGTCGCTTTAGCGTGCCGGGCAGGAGCGGAACCACCCTTTCGGAACTTGAGGCCGAACGCGCCCCCAATCAGGCGCAAAATTCCAGCGTCCTGCCGGAAATTGACAACTTGAGAATTGAACGCTCCGGCAATCAACGCTGGCTGGTCGCGGCGATTCCGCCGGATCGCCTCTGGGATTCGGTCAAGGATTTCTGGCAGGAGCTGGGCTTCATCATCGCCATAGAAGCGCCAGAAGCCGGAATAATGGAAACCGATTGGGCGGAAAACCGCGCCAACATCCCCGACGATTTAATCCGCAGAACCCTGGGACGGCTGCTCGATTCGCTCTATTCCACCGGCGAGCGCGACAAATTCCGCACCCGCTTTGAACCCGGCGAGGCACTGGGCACGACAGACATTTTCATCAGCAATCGCCGCATGGAAGAGGTCTACACCACCTCCGCCAGAGACGACACCCGCTGGCAACCCGCGCCTTCCGACCCGGAACTGGAAGCGGAAATGCTGCGCCGCCTCATGGTTCGCCTGGGCAGCGATGAACGCCGCGCCGAAGCGGCAATCGCCAGCGCCCGCACGGAAGACCGCGCTCGCCTGATTTCCGGCGAGGACGGCAGCATTCTGGAAGTGGAAGAACGCTTTGACCGCGCCTGGCGGCGAGTCGGCCTCGCGCTTGATCGGACAGGATTCACCGTCGAAGACCGGGATCGCAGCCGGGGACTGTATTTCGTCCGTTACGTCGACTCGGCGGAAGCCGGAAAGAAAGAACAAGGCTGGTTCTCGCGCCTGTTCTCCTGGGGAAGCGACAAAAACGCCATTCCGGCTACGCAATACCGAATCCATCTTGGCGCGGAAGGCGACATAACCCGCATTCAGGTGCTTTCCGCCGAAGGCGGCATTGATCAGTCCGCAAGCGCAAGGCAAATCCTCGCCCTGCTTTTGGAGCAGTTGCGCTAAGGCCGGTTGTGCGTACCTCTTTCTCCAGGCTTACGCTGCGTCAGCCCTCTCCCCTGCCCCTCTCCCGCAAGCGGGAGAGGGGAGTGTTTCCCTCTCACTTGTGGGAGAGTGTGGTCACTCGCGGCGTGGCCAAAAGGCCGGGAGAGGGTGCGTGAAATGTACTCACTTGAGCCGAAACCGCTCCAGTGGGCAGGGGAATCAGGCAAACCCCCGCCCCTTCGGGGCACCCCCTTTCAAAAGGGGGCTTTCCTCTGATCCCTGACCCCTGTCTTCTGTCCCCTGACTCATGCGCCTCTTTCGCCTTCTGAAAATTATCATAATCGCCAACCGCTACGGGCTGGATCAGATGGCGCTTGGCATCAATCGTCCCAAAATCGCCCGCTTTTTGAGAGTTGTCCTGTTTTGGCGCAATCTTTCCCGACCGCGCGCCCAACGCCTTAAAAACGCGCTGGAACAATTAGGGCCGATTTTCGTTAAATTCGGCCAGGCGCTCTCCACCCGCCGCGACCTCTTGCCGGAAGACATCGCGGATGAACTCTCCCTCCTGCAAGATCAGGCTCCGCCCTTCGCGCCGGAATTGGCGCTGGCCGAAATCTCCCGCGTCTATGGTCGTCCCGCCCATGAAGTTTTCGCAAAATTCGAGGAGACGCCGATTGCCTCGGCATCAGTCGCGCAAGTGCATCTCGCCCTTCTCCCCGACGGACGCGAAGTAGCCGTTAAAATCCTCCGCCCCGACATCGAACAGGTCATCGAACACGATCTGGCCTTGATGGATACGGCGGCGACATTGCTGGAAAAAATCCTGATTGACGCAAAACGCCTGAAAGCCCGGCAAGTCGTCGCGGAATTTGCCAAATATCTGCGCTTTGAGCTGGATTTGATGCGGGAAGCGGCAAACTGCTCGCAGCTTAAACGCAATTTCGCCAATTCCGACCTCATCGTCATCCCGGAAGTATATTGGGAATGGTGCGCCCCTACCGTAATGGTCATGGAACGAATGCGCGGCATTCCGATCTCGAAAATTGAAGCCCTGCGCGAAAATGGCATTGATCTCTCCCGTCTTGCCGCGACTGGTGTCGAGATTTTCTTCACCCAGGTTTTCCGCGACGGATTTTTTCATGCCGACATGCATCCGGGAAATATCTTCGTCCGCGCCGACGGGCGTTACATCGCGGTTGATTTCGGCATCGTAAGCGCGCTTACCGAACACGACAAGAATTATCTGGCGCGAAATTTTCTCGCTTTCTTCCGTCGCGATTACCGAACAGTAGCGGAAAACCACGTCGAATCCGGCTGGGTATCCGCCGACACCAGGATTGACGAATTCGAGGCAAGCATCCGCTCCGTATGCGAACCGATTTTCGCCCGCCCATTGAAGGATATTTCCTTCGGCAAGCTCCTGCTTCGCCTGTTCCAGACCTGCCGCGAATTCGATGTGGAAATTCAGCCGCAACTGATCATGCTGCAAAAAACCCTGCTCAACATCGAAGGTCTGGGAAGGCAGCTCGACCCGGAACTGGATTTGTGGCAAACCGCCAAGCCATTTCTCGAACGCTGGATGAGCGAACAAATCGGCTGGCGAGGCGCATTGAAAAGCATCCGGGAAGAAGCGCCGCGCTGGGCGCGGGAATTGCCGCAACTGCCAAGGCTCCTGCATCAGGCGCTCGCGAAAAAACACTCAAACGCCATTCTGGAGGAAAAACTGGCAAGGCTGTCAATCGCGCAAAAATGGCTTGTCTTTCTGATTCTCACCAACCTTGCGCTAACCGGCGCGTTGATTTTCCGCTTTTTTTCATAGCACATGACAAACTCCAGCGGAATGTCGTCCGGCACGCTCTCCTGGCTTGCCGACTTGAAGAATTTAAGCCAGGCCGTGGAAAACCGGCAAAAAGGCGAATCAAGGCCCGGCGTTCTTTATCGGCTGCAATGGTCAAGGCATGACCTGTTTTCCGGCGTTGAGATCGCGCTCCTGAAAGGAATGGATGCCCATAAGGCAAGACCCTGGGCGGCAAATGAGCAAGTATTGACCCAGCCGCCCCGTTTCATGGAGGAAGAGGATATTCCCATTCTGCGCCGACTGTTGACGCTTCCCTGCTCCAAAAACGAGAACGGCGTCCATAACATTTTTTCGCTCGACTGCCGGATTCTCCCCGCCGCACCGGATGACTGCCCCATCCCTCTCTTGCTCTCCGACATGCTGGCTACCGGCAGGCTGTTCGCCGGAACGCCGCCGGTCATTCTTGCCGAAGGATCGCCCCGGCAAGGGGAAATTGTCTGGCGTGAAGGGAATCCGCAACCAATCATTCAGGCAAACCCGCCCGCTACCAATATCCTGAAGACCTGGCCGCTTTGGTATCTGGACTGGCAGAAAGGCCAACTCGGTCTTCTTGATCTTCCGCTCGCCCCGGAAACCCTGGCGGCATTGCAAACGCTTACTGAATCGCCCGAATTCAACCATTCCTGGCACGAAGTCGAATATTGGGACGCGGAATTGCTCGATGAAAAAGACGGCTGGCTCGGATTGGACATGGGCGTATTTGTCGCCGGTAAACGGGAGCCGCTGGCGCCGATGCTATCCAACTTGATCCGGCGCGAATCGCGCTGGCTGGACGCCCTCCAACTCGCGGATATTCCCGATACCGAAATCGTCGACCTGTTTACCGAGGACGGACGACGGCTGAAGGTAGAGGCGGAACGAATCAAGCCTCTTGCCCGGCTCCTGATTGACCTTTTCGACGGTTATCGGGAAGACAAACCCGCCTTGCGAATATCCCGCTTCGACGCTCCCCGCCTTGAACAGTTCAAGGATCGCTGGCAATTTCGCGGCGATGATTCGATTCTCGCCCTCGCAGCGCGTCTCAAGGATTCCCACGGCGTAAAAGAAGTAACCCCGCCTCGCGGCATAAAACTGGAATTGCGCGACTATCAACGCCAGGGACTTGCCTGGCTGCAATATCTGCGCGAACACAATCTTTCCGGCATTCTTGCCGACGACATGGGATTGGGAAAAACCGCCCAGACCCTTGCCCATCTCCTCATGGAAAAAGAGGCCGGGCGGCTGACCAGCCCTGCCCTGGTGATTCTGCCGACTTCGCTCATTTTCAACTGGAAAAACGAGGCCGCCTCCTGTGCGCCAGACCTGAAAGTTCTAAGCCTGCACGGTCAGGAACGGGATTCCCTGTTCGATTCCATTCCCGAATACGACATGGTTTTGACCACCTATCCGCTTCTCTGGCGCGACAGCGCAAGGCTGACCAAGCATGAATATCATCTTTTGGTTCTGGATGAAGCGCAAATGATAAAAAACTCAAGGAGCAGAAGCTCCGCCATCGTGCGCCTACTGCAAGCGCGGCATCGTCTATGCCTTACCGGAACTCCACTGGAAAACCATCTTGGCGAAATCTGGACGCAATTTGATTTTCTCCTCCCCGGCTTTTTAGGCGACCAGAGAAGTTTTGTCCGACTATGGAGAAATCCGATTGAGAAGCGCGGCAACATCCTGCGCCGTGATTTGCTCGCTCGCCGCATTCATCCGTTCATCCTGCGGCGGAAAAAGGACGAAGTGGCAAAGGAACTGCCGGAAAAAACCACAATCATCAGAAAGGTCGAGCTTTCTGGCGATCAACGCGACCTGTACGAAGCCGTGCGCGCCGCAATGGATAAACGGGTACGTCTGGAAATAGCCCAACACGGTTTCACCCGAAGCCAGATTATCATCCTTGACGCGCTTCTCAAACTGCGCCAGGTCTGCTGCGATCCGCGTCTGGTCAAATCAGTAGCCGCCAAAAAAATACAGGAAAAAGCCAAGCTCAACCTGTTGATGGACATGTTGCCGGAAATGGCGGCGGAAGGACGGCGAATCCTGCTATTTTCCCAATTTACCGCAATGCTGGATTTAATCCGGCAAGAGCTTGACCAAATCGGTCTTCCCTACGCCATTCTGACCGGCGAGACCAAAGATCGGGAAACGCCGGTAACGGCATTCCAGAGCGGAAAAGTTCCCCTCTTTCTGATAAGCCTGAAAGCGGGCGGAGTCGGGCTTAACCTGACGGCGGCGGATACCGTGATTCATTACGATCCGTGGTGGAATCCGGCGGTGGAAAACCAGGCCACAGACCGCGCCCACAGGATAGGGCAGGACAAGCCGGTTTTTGTCTACAAACTGATTGTAGCCGACAGCATCGAAGAAAAAATCATTGCCATGCAGGAACAGAAAGCCGACCTTGCCGCCGGGATACTTTCCGAAAACATGGACAAGCAAGTCAAGTTTGACGCCGCCGATTTGAATGCCCTGTTCGAGCCGTTGCCGAAGGTATAGTTATTGTATTTTAAGTATATAAAAGATAAATACAATAAAAAGGCTTCGGGCAAAGATGTTGATAAGCATTAAAACTACTTATTAATCAATAAGTTATATCAAAAACATTGATGCTGAAAAGGGCTTGGCAGGCTGTGGATGAAATCTGGACAAATAATCGGAAAAATCTGTTTTTCCCGTTTGTCCAGAACTAATCCACGCCTTGCCAACAGCTTTTTCACAGGCTCGTGAGCCCCCCAACCTGAAGGTTGGGGCTTCCTCGCCGCAGATGAGGGGAGCCTCAATGCTCCACAAAACAACTGTCTCGCTCACCCCGCAATAAATGGCGAGGCTTCTTCGAGACGCGTGGTTAGATGTCTATATTCATCGCATAGATTGCGTTTGACTCGATGAATTCCCGTCGAGGCTCGACCATCTCCCCCATCAATGTCGTGAAAATCGCGTCCGCCCCAATGGCGTCCTCAATATTGACTTTCAGAAGCCGTCGCACTTCCGGGTTCATGGTGGTTTCCCAAAGCTGATCGGGATTCATCTCCCCCAATCCTTTGTAACGCTGCTTGCTGATGCCGCGCTCGACTTCGCTCAAGAGCCAGTTCATGGCTTCGGCGAATCCCTTGACCGGACGCTTCTTTTCACCACGCGTAATATAAGCGCCTTCGCCGAACAGATCGGAGAGTAACGCGCCAGTGGCAAGCAACTGAGCGTAGTCGCCGGAGCACAAAAATTCCTCGTCAATCAAGCCTACCCGGACATTGCCATGCCGCAAACGCTCGGTGCGAAGCTGCCAAATCTCCCGCTTTTCGTTATAGACGGCGGAAATATGAATGCCCGGACGAATGGATCGGGCGATTCGCTCCGCGCTGTCCTGCGCCGTCTCCGCATTGGAAAGATCAAGGGCGATGTGATGCGCGACAATGGTATGAAGCACATCAGAATTGATGTAGTGGGAAAGACGCTCGATAATGGCTTGGGTAACAAGCCAAGAGCGGGCGAGCGATTCCAGCGCCTCGCCGCTGATAGGCTCCGCGCCCGCCCTGGGAAAAAGAATAGCTTCCGCCATCGCCATGTTCAGAAGGAACTGGTTATATCCGTGATCGTCCTTCAGGTAGCGTTCGGTCTTGCCGTGCTTTACCTTGTAGAGCGGCGGCTGGGCGATATAGATGTGACCGCCCTCAATCAACTCCGGCATTTGCCGATAGAAAAAAGTGAGCAGCAAGGTTCTGATATGCGCGCCATCTACGTCGGCATCGGTCATAATTATGATACGATGATAACGGAGTTTTTCCGGTTTGTATTCATCCCTGCCGATGCCGGTTCCCAAGGCTGTGATCAAGGTGACTACTTCCTGCGAAGAAAGCATTTTGTCAAAACGCGCCTTTTCAACGTTCAGAATCTTGCCCTTCAACGGCAAAATTGCCTGAAACTTGCGGTCACGCCCCTGCTTGGCAGAGCCGCCAGCGGAATCGCCCTCGACAAGATAAAGCTCGCATAACGCCGGGTCTTTTTCCTGACAATCCGCCAGCTTGCCGGGCATTCCCAATCCGTCCAGCACGCCCTTGCGGCGCGTCATCTCACGGGCGCGGCGGGCGGCGTCACGAGCGCGGGCGGCATCCACAATCTTGCTACAGATGATTTTGGCATCCTGCGGCCTTTCCAGAAGATATTCGGAGAGCTTTGTAGCCACCACTTCTTCCACCGCCGGACGAGCTTCGCTTGAAACCAGTTTCATCTTGGTCTGGCTTGCGAACTTCGGATCAGGCATCTTGATTGAAAGCACACAGGCCAAGCCTTCCCGCATGTCATCGCCGGTGATTTCCACCTTGGCCTTTTTGGCAATCTCGTTTTCTTCGATGTATTTGTTGATGACCCTGGTCATCGCGGCGCGCAGTCCCGTCAGGTGAGTGCCGCCGTCCGCCTGGGGGATGTTGTTGGTAAAGCAAAGCGTCTGTTCCTGATAACTGTCGTTCCACTGCATCGCCACTTCAACGACAATGGTCTCCCCGCTGGGAAGGATGGACTCGCCGGAAGAATGGAAAACATTGGGATTGAGCGCGGTTTTGCTGCGATTGATGTATTGGACAAAGCCCGTGACCCCGCCGGAAAAGGCAAAATCCTCTTCCTTGCCGCTTCGCTGATCAACCAGTCTGACACGCACCCCATTGTTCAGGAAAGAAAGCTCCCGCAGACGCTTGGCGATAATGTCATAGTGATATTCGACGGTTCCGAAAATTTCCTCATCCGCCAGAAAATGAACTTCCGTGCCGGAAAAAAGACTCTCGCCGGTAACCTTCATGGGAGAGACCGCAATGCCGTCCTGCGTTTCGATGATCCGGTCAATAACATCTCCCCGGTTGAATTCGAGAAAGTGCTTGCGCCCGTCGCGGCGGATAATCAGACGCAGCCACTTTGACAGGGCATTGACGCAGGAGACCCCGACTCCGTGCAGACCACCGGAAACCTTGTAGGAATTCTGGTTGAACTTGCCGCCCGCATGCAGGACGCACATCACGATTTCCGCCGCGCTGCGTCTGGGTTCGTTCTTGTCGTCGAGCTTGACGCCGACCGGAATACCCCGGCCATTGTCAATGACGGAAATGGAATTGTCCGCATGGATAGTTACCAAAATATCGTCGCAATGCCCGGCGATCGCTTCGTCAATCGCGTTATCCACGACCTCAAAAACCATGTGATGCAGACCTGTGCCGTCGGAAGTGTCGCCAATATACATGCCGGGACGCTTGCGTACGGCCTCCAGGCCTTCAAGTTGCTGAATGCTGGATTCGTCATAGGATGGAGTGGTCATGGGATTATCCTGTTAAAAATAGAATTGGGGGAAATGGAACAACTCCCCTCTCCCGCTTGCGGCGCGAGTGGGAGGGGGTTGGGGAGAGGGCTGTTACGCATGGGGAGCTTGAATCGCTCCGGCTCGCTCGTGGAGCGGTCAGATACGCATCGGCATCACAACATACTTGAAGCGGTCATTGTCCGGCATGGTGATCAAGGCGCTGGAAGTCGCGTCGTTGAAACTCCAGCAGACTTTTTCGCCGGAGAGGTTGTTCAACACGTCCAGAAGGTAGGTCACGTTGAAGCCTACATCTAGCGGCGCGCCGGTGTACTCTACTTCGATTTCTTCCTGCGCTTCTTCCTGCTCGGCGTTGGCGGCGATGATTTTAAGCAGGTTCTCTTCAAGAAGGACGCGTATGCCCCGGAATTTTTCATTGGTCAGAATGGCGACGCGCGACATGGCAGTATGCAAACCCTGCCGATCCGCAAACATGTGGAGGGAAAGGTTTGTGGGAATGACCCGCTCGTAGTCCGGGAATTTGCCGTCAATCAGCTTGGAAACCAGTATCGTGCTGCCGAATTCAAAGCGAATCTGATTTGCGCTCCCGGTGATTTTCAGCGGTTCGTCGTTATCCGCTAACAGGCGGTTCAATTCCAACACGGTCTTGCGCGGCAAAATCATTTCCTGCTTGGGGAAATCGGTTTCGATGTCCATGCTGTTGTAGGCAAGACGGTGGCTGTCGGTCGCGGCGCAGGAAAGCTTGTTGCCATTCACTATCAGCAGGAGACCGTTCAGGTAGTAGCGGACATCCTGGGCGGCCATTGCGTACTGGGTCTTGCCAATCAACTGGCGAAAATTCTTCTGGGTCACGGTGAAGGTTTTTTCTTCCCCGCCGGTAGCGGCGGTCATGCGCGGGAAATCCTGGGGGGGCAGGGTTTGCAGGGAAAAACGGCTTCTTCCCGCTTTCAGGAGCAGGCGTTTTTCTTCCATGTCCAGGGTAATTTGCGCCGATTCGGGGAGCGACCGCAGAATGTCTTGCAGTTTTTTTGCGGCAACTGTCACCGAGCCGTCGTTGTCGCCTCCTACGTTTTCGCTTGTCGCCGCGATTTGAATTTCAATGTCGGTTGCAACCAGGGTCAGTTTGCCGCCTTCCTTTTCCAACAACACATTGGAAAGAATGGGTAGGGTGTGGCGTCTTTCCACGACGCCTGAGACTGATTGCAGCGGGTTTAACAGAACATCCCTTGGGCTTTGCAGAATGATCATGATCCGGTTTCCTTGTTTAGAATGGGCAGGGGTCGGAGACAAGTTTGTCGCCGTTTTCCTAACCCCTAATGATAACAGCAGAGGCGCGTTTCTGGGCAAATTCAGGCAGGGTAGAGCAAAAATTCTTCTCGCTCGTGTCGCCATTCTTGTTCGTCTATACGGGCGATCTCGTCCAGATCATTTGGGGTTGCCGCCGGATCGTCTACCCACTGTCGCAAGAGCGGACTGCCGTTGATTAGATCAATGGGAAGGCGCTGAAATTCATACTCATAGGCAAACTCGCGCCAGAGCGGATAATCGGGATAGAGCCGCCGGATGGCTTTGAAGACGAGCGCCAGCAAACGCCAGGGGCGAAATTTCTCATGATCGTAGTGCGGATGTTCCACGTGAAACTGAATGCCGTGACACAGTTTCCCGACATGCTTGTGGAAGGTAGGCTCAAACCAGATTTCGCGCAGGCGGCAGCCCAAAAGCCAATCGGGCGCGAGCTTTTCCATTTCCGTGAGGAGCAATCTGGCATCCACATCCGGCGCGCCGAACAACTCCAAAGGACGAGTTGTGCCCCTGCCTTCGGAAAGGGTTGTTCCTTCAAGCAGCACCGTTCCAGCATAGGCGCGCGCCATTGAGAGATTCGCCGCGTTGGGACTGGGATTGACCCAGGCGCGTTCCGGCCAGCCAAAGCAGGGGGGATCATTCGCGCTCCAGCCTTGCATGGGAATGATCCGGCAATCCAGATTCAGAGGGACTGCAAACCGGCGGGCAAGCTCTCCCATCGTTAACCCATGCCGCATCGGGATGAGGTCTGCGCCGACAAAACTCTCCCACCCGGCTTTGAGCTTCAAGCCCTCGATCGGACGCCCTGCCGGATTCGGGCGATCCAGTACCCAGACGGATTTTCCTCGCGTCGCGCAATCTTCCAGCACATAGCGGAGAGTGGTGATGAAGGTATAAATCCGGCAGCCCAAATCCTGCAAATCGACGAGCAACACATCAAAAGCGTCCAGCATGGTCTCATTCAAGCGGCGAGTCTCGCCGTACAGGCTGAAAACCGGAATACCAAGGCGGGGGTCGGTGAAATTGTCCGATTCCACCATGTTGTCCTGTTTGTCGCCCTTGATTCCATGTTGCGGCCCGAAGGCGGCAGTCAGGCGAATGTCGGCAAGTTCTGCCAGCGCATCCAGCGCGTTTGTCAAGTCCTTGGTGACCGAGGCGGGATTGGCAAGCAGAGCTATGCGCTTGCCCGCGAGCGGTCGGCGCAATTCGGAATCAGCAAGAAGACGGTCAAGGCCAAACAGGATCATGGGAAAAATTATTGTGGGAAAGATGGCGCATTTTAACGGGTTTCACGTGAAACAATCGCATGTTTGAAGTCTCTGCAAGTGTTAGAATAAGAGAATTAATGCGGCAAGCTGCGAGAGGAGAAAATTATGTCCATGGCGGATCGTGACGGCTTTATCTGGTTTGACGGCAAGCTTGTTCCCTGGCGGGAAGCGAAGCTACATTTTCTTACCCATTCGCTCCATTACGGGATGGGAGTATTCGAAGGAGTGCGCGCCTACAAGGGCGATTCCGGTACGGCCATTTTTCGCCTGCGGGAGCATACCAGGCGTTTATTCAATTCCGCGCACATCTGCCAGATGGAGATACCGTTTGAACAGGAAGTCATCAATGAAGCGCACAAGGAGGTCGTGCGCGTAAACCAGCTTGAATCCGCCTATATTCGTCCGCTTGCTTTTTACGGCTCGGAAAAGATGGGGCTATCAACCAAAGGGGCAAGGGTTCATGTCGCCATTGCCGCCTGGTCATGGGGAGCCTATCTGGGCGAAGACGCAATGGCGCGAGGAATAAGGGTCAAGGTTTCCAGTTTCACCCGGCATCATGTCAACATAACAATGGTGCGCGCCAAGGCGTCAGGAGCCTATCTGAATTCCATCCTTGCCAATAACGAGGCGACAAACGCAGGTTACGACGAGGCGCTTTTGCTTGATCCTGAAGGTTATGTCGCCGAAGGAGCCGGTGAAAACGTATTTATCGTCAAGGAAGGGAGGCTCTATACGCCGGAGCTTGCCGCCTGTCTGGAAGGAATTACCCGCGACACGATCATGCAGCTTGCGCGTGAACTGGGGATTGAGGTCAAGGAAAAACGGATTACCCGCGATGAAATGTATTGTGCGGACGAGGCATTTTTCACCGGCACGGCGGCGGAAGTTACGCCGATTCGGGAAGTGGATGATCGCAAAATCGGCTTGGGCGGGCGCGGTCCTGTCACCCAATTATTGCAGGAACGCTATTTCGACGCGGTGTATGGACGCAACCACCAGGATTGGCTGACCCTCGTTGTATGACCATGCGGGCGCTGATTGTCGCCCCGGCTTGGGTGGGGGACGCCATCATGATCCAGCCGCTTCTCATGCGTCTCAAAAAGATGAGCATGGAAATTGATGTGCTTTCTCCCGCTTGGGCTGCGCCTCTGTTTGCCCGGATGCCGGAAGTGGGACAGATTCACGTTTCCCCTTTCAGGCATGGCGAATTGGCGCTTTATCGGCGCTTTTCCCTGGCGCGCAGGTTAAGGGGCTATACCCACGCCTATATTTTGCCATATTCTTTCAAGTCCGCGCTCATTCCATTTTTTGCAGGGATTCCGTATCGGCATGGATTTACCGGCGAGGCGCGTTATGGCTTGATCAATGTGCGGCATGTTCTGGATAAGTCTGCTCTACCGCGCGCGGTTGATCGTTTCGCGCAGTTGGCGAATGAACCGGGAACGCCTCTGGAGCGCCCGGTTCCTTTTCCGCGCCTTGTCTCCACGCTGGAACAGCAGCGGGCGACCTTGCGCGAATTGGGACTGGAAGAAGACGGAGAAGCTCCGATAATATTTTGCCCCGGCGCCGAATACGGCTCTGCCAAACGCTGGCCGGTCGAGCATTTTGCCAGCCTTGCGCTTGCTTTGGGTAAAGAGGGGGCGCGTATCTGGCTTGTCGGCTCCGACAAGGATAAAATTCTGGCTGATGCCATTCTGGCGCTGTTGCCGGAGCGCGCGCGCGCGGGTTTCCGTAACCTGTGCGGCGCGACCATGCTCCTCCAGGCGATTGACGTGATTGCGTTTTCCCGTCTTGTCATCTGCAATGATTCTGGCCTGATGCATGTTGCAGCCGCGCTCAATCGTCCGCTTGTCGCCCTGTTCGGTTCTTCCTCCCCGGATTTTACGCCGCCGTTATCCGAAAAAGCGGAGATCGCGCGGCTGAATCTTGAATGCAGCCCCTGCTTCAAGCGGGAATGCCCGTTGGGGCATCTTGACTGCCTCTATAAACTCACGCCGGAATTGGCGCTGGCCGCCTCTAACCGGCTTATCTCATGACTGCCATGCAAACTTTCGTAACGCCGGAAGATGTTGAAAACGCTTTTTACAAAGCGGTCAATCATGGAAATTTGAGCGATCTGCTTTCCGTCTGGGCGGAAGAAGAGGAGTTGCTGTGCCTGCATCCTAATGGAACCTTGCTGAACAGTCTGGAGAATATCCGGGAGAGCTGGCGGGAGATTCTGGGCGGGCAGACGAAAATCCGGCTCAATTTTCGCCGTATCGGCTATTGGCGCGGTTCCATGATTGCGGTGCATCATCTGCTCGAAGAGATGCAATCCGATTCTGATGATGTCAGCGGTATTTTCCGTGTCACCCATGTGTTCATGCGAGGAGCATACGGATGGCGGATGGTCTGTAGGCATAGCTCCCCCGTCGGCAATGATTTTGTGATGCGGCAGGGAGCGGCTGGCAGGCGGACGCTGCATTAGAGCGGTTTTTGAGTTACACCGGCCTTTAGGCCGGGGATTCCTCGACACAGGTTAGAGAGCCTCAATGCTCCATAAAACAACTGTTTCGCTCATCTCGCCATTCATTTCGAGGATTGCGCTTGGCGCATGTTCAAGCGCTTGCTTTACACGCACTCTCCCGCAAGCGGGAGAGGGGAGCAAGGCGCTCCCACAAGGCATCCACCATTTTTTGGAGAAATAGCATGCTTCGCAAAAAATCCTTTAGAATCAATAAGTTACCCACACTATTGAATGCACGCAGCATTTGTCCTTCCCGTAGGCGATTTCCTTCTTTTCCCGGCGTGGCGTCTCCCGGCCTTTGCGCGTTTTCGGTTCTGGCGTTTGCCGGGCTTTTGGCCGCGCCGATGCAGGCGATGGCGGATTGTGTTATGAACATTGGCGGAACTGTATCTGGCTCTGTTTACGGCAACACCAGTAGCCCCCAGAACGACTGTAGTGTGGCAGACATGAATGCGGATGGGGCAACGCTTCGTATCAACCACGGCACCACAATCTCCGACCAAGCATACGGTGGCTACCATGAGCCTGGCAGCGGAGACGCAACAGCCACTTCAAACCTGCTAAGCATTGACGACGATTCTGCCGTAGACGGCGACGCATACGGCGGGTATGCCTTATCAAACGATGTCACCGCCACCGCCTCGGGTAACACAATCGAAAATGACGGCAGCGTTAGAGGCGACGCATACGGCGGATATGCCGAAGCAGACGATAACGCTACAGCCTCGAGTAACACAATCGAAAATAATGGCCACATTGACGGCCATGTTTATGGTGGGTTTGCCACAGCAGGCAGTAACGCCACCGCCTCGAGTAACACAGTTGAAATCAATGACAGCAGCGTTAGCGGCGATGTTTATGGCGGGCGTGCCCACGCAAACAACGCCACTGCCTCGGATAACAAAGTGTCATTCAAGGACTCTGCGGAGATTGATGTGGACTTCATACGGGGCGGTCATGCCCTATCTATAGGGGGCCACGCTTTCGCCAGCGGCAATATAGTCGAATTCGACAATGTTGACGGAATCGTCGGTTACGCTGAAGTAAATGGCGGATATGCTTCTGGCCCTGAAGAAGCCAAAGCCGATCGCAACACGGTAACATTCAGCAATATCAGCTCTGGCGCGACATTCGAACTTGGCGATGTCATGGGCGGCTTTGCCTTCCATGGCGCATTCAGCAGCACGGCGGATGGCAACAGTGTCAGCTTCACGAACATTGCGACCACTGTCAGTCTTAAAGGCAATTATCAGGCGGGCGGAGCGGCTGCGGGCGGGCGCTTTAGCGCCAGCGCCACAGGGAACTCCCTTACATTCACCAATGTGACGGCAATTGAGAGTCTGAACAACTTGTACGGCGGGCATGCTTTAGCTACTTCATCGAGTGGTGGCAATGCCACAGCGGATGCAAATTACGTCGCATTCAACAATGTCGTGGGTGCCGATCTGCTTGATGTCATTGGCGGAGACGCAAGCGGTAACCACGGTCAAGTCTCAGCCTCAATGAATGAGGTCACTTTCACGGATGTAGTGAATCTGGAAGCCGTTAACATCGCGGGCGGTAGCGCCAGTGGCGGCGACGCAGAAAAAGTCTCAGCCTCAATGAATGAGGTAGCATTCACGGATATCAGGAATCTGGAAGCCGATGCAATCACGGGCGGTAGCGCCAGCAGTGACGGCATCTACACAGAAGAAGTCTCAGCCTCAGGAAATGAGGTCACATTCACGGATATCGGGAATCTGGAAGTCGGCGGTGAAATCACGGGCGGTAGAGCCGCCACCAGCAAAGACGCAATCAATGCGGATAACAATACTGTCACATTCTTGGGAATTGCCTCTGCCGAAATCGGGGGTGTCAAGGGCGGAGAGGCGGACGGCGCAGACGAAGCCTCCGCCTCGGATAACAAAGTGTCATTCAATGACTCTGCGGCGATTGTTGTGGATTCAGGAATATGGGGCGGGTATGCCAACAATCCAGGAGGCGACGCTTTCGCCAATGGCAATATAGTCGAATTCAACGATGTTGGCGAAATTGATGTCGGTAGTAATGGTATAAAGGGCGGATGGGCTAGAGGCGTCACTTCTGGAGAAGCCAGCGCCGATGGCAACCAGGTGATATTCAGCAGTATCAGCTCTGGCGCTCTAGTCGACCTTAGAGATGTCGTAGGCGGCTATGTCGTACAGGGCGGCGAGGCCACGGCGGATGGCAACAGTGTCATATTCACGCACATTGAGACACCTGTCAGCCTTGCAGGCGATTATCAGGCGGGCGGATCGGTTGTGGACGCGCGCTTGAGCGCCAGCGCCGCAGGGAACTACTTGGTATTCGACAGTGTGAGGGAAATTACGAGTGTTCAACTCTACGGCGGGCGGGCCATAAATCAAGGTACTGGCGACACCACAGCGAATGCAAATATGGTCTCATTCAACAATGTCGGGAATGCCGATCTGCGTGATGTCTTTGGCGGATATGCAAAAGGCGACGAAACAGTCACAGCCTCAGGCAATTCGGTCATATTCGCGGTTACGAATACTATTGTCACCGAGATTCTGGAGGCTCTTGAAGTCAAGGGCGGTTTCGCAGAGGGCGGCGACGAAACCTATGCGGATGGCAACCTTGTCGCACTCCAAAGCTACTCCTCTGCCGAAATCGGGAGTATCACGGGCGGAGATGCAAGAAATGGAGACGAATCCTCCGCCTCCGGCAACGAAATTTCCATCATGCTTGTTTCGGACGCTCTGGTAGGCGGCATCACAGGCGGCTACGCCTCTGGCGCGAGAAGCGGCACGGCCAGCGACAACGAAATTTACCTCATGCTTGTTTCGGAAGCTCTGGTAGGCGGCATCATAGGCGGCTACGCCTCTGGCTCAATAAGCGGCACGGCCAGCGGCAACGAAATTTACCTATCTGACCTATCCGGCAAGGATGATACGGGTAACGCAACAGTGGGCGGAATCGCAGGCGGCAACGCCGCAAACGGCGGCGAGATCGCCACAGCCAACCTCAACATAATTGAACTCTATACTGTGGCAGGCGGAGACGGTCGCGCAGGAGTGGATGGTAGTGGCGGAGACGGCGGTGACGGCGGCGAAGGGGTGGGAGGATATATAACAGGCGGGATTGCCGGTGGCGATGTGGCGACCGCCAGCGGTAATAGTGTCAGTCTGACAGGCGTGACCGGCGGCAGAGGCGGCGACGGCGGCGACGGCGCTCCCGGTTTCAATGGCGGCGACGGCGGAAACGCCCGCGTAGGGGTGGATGGCAATGTAACAGGTGGGGATGCCGAGGGCACACATGAGGCAACCGCCAACAATAACAGCGTCAATCTGATAAATGTGACCGGCGGCAGAGGCGGAGACGGCGGAGACGGTTTCAATGGCGGAGACGGAGGAAACGGCAGCGCGGGAGTGGATGGCAATATAACAGGCGGGTACGTCCATTCTGGCGCAGGCGACGCAATCATCGCTGCAGGCAATACAGTCACTATCCAGAATGTGACTGGCGGCGCGGGCGGTACGGGCGGACAGGGCAATAGCAATGGCGCTGACGGTGCAGCCGACAAAGGCATAACCGGCAATGTCACCGGAGGTTATGCAATCGGCGGATCCGACTCCGTCACCGTCGGCGTGGATACCGGCGGCAGCGGCAGGAATAATACCGTCACAATTACCGGAACTGTCGCCGATCCTGTTACCGTCGGGGGCAATATCACAGGCAGCCATGCCGAATCTACTATGGCCAGTTCCATTCCCCGCGTCACGGGCGGCATTGTTGCCCTGACCAATGTCGTCGTGGGCGATCCTGGCGATAAAAGTAATGTGTATGGCGGAAGGGTTATCGTCCCGCTTAGCTCCGAAGGTTCTGTCATTGGCACAGGCGCTACCAGCACAGTCTCCGTCACCCTCAACAATGCCGAGGTTCATGGCAATGTCTACGGCGGAGCCGCTGAATTGGTGCCTTCTGGTTTTTCTTTGCACCTTACCGTCAGCGGAGCTGTGGTTACAATAACCAACGGCGGCATTGTGTCCGGCAAAGTGGCAGGCGGGGCGCTGCTTTCAGAAGGAGGGGATGCGGCAGGCTCAGCCACCAACAATACCGTCAATATCACCGGATCATCCACATCCTCGCTTGTGATTGGCAGCGGCAACTCAGGCGACGGTCTGTACGGCGGGTTTTATGATGGCAGTAACTCTTTGGATGTCTTCACCGGCAACACCCTGAATGTGCGTTCCTCCGGAATTGGCGGGGCATCTATAACTAACGCAGGAATTGAGGTAAAGGGCAATCTGGCAAACTTTGAATTCCTCAATTTCTACCTGCCCTCGGACATCAAGCCGGACGACACCATGCTCAACATGACCGGCACGGCCTTCATTGACGACACGATGGTTCGTGTGGGCGTCCAGGGCGTTTCTCCGTCCCTCGCAGGAGGAGACAGGGTTATTCTCATTGACGCCGACGACGGCGAGATTAACGGAACTCCCAGGAACAACACCACAGACGGAACCGGGATGGGACTGACCCTCAAGTATTCTTTCGTGCTGGATGTTGTCGACGAGATGGATGGCTTGAATCCAAGAACCCGGCTTGTGGCCACAGTGGACGGCATCAGCGCGAACGCGCAAAACAAGGCTTTGGCCGAAGGCAACCTGGCTCCGGCTATCCTCGTCAACCGGGGCGGCGATATGGTGGCATGGCAAGGGCTTGACGAGGCAATCCGCGCTGCCCGTGAACAAAAAACCGGCAGAGCCGTATTCGGCGTCATCCACGGGGGCGACATCAAACAAAAAACAGACTCTCATGTTGATATGTCAAGCGTCAGCCTGATGACCGGCATTACCGCAAACATGGGTAACGGAGACTTCGGGGCGTTCATCGAATACGGCAACGGCAGCTACGATACCTACAACAAATTTGCCAATGACCCCACAGTCAAGGGCGACGGCAAAACCGACTACTATGGCGGCGGTATTCTGGGACGCTTCGATATTGATCCTGCGGATGCCGGAAATCTCTACGTTGAAGGCAGCGCCAGAGCAGGAAAGGTTAAGAACCGCTACAGCACCGACGACCTTGGGAATTACAGGGCGCGTTACAAGACTTCCGCCGGATACGCCAGTCTGCATCTTGGGGCAGGCTATCGCTGGAAGATCGCCCCCTCCTCCGACTTCAGCCTCTACGGGCAAACCTTCTTCACGAAAGTGGGGAGTGACAGGACAAAACTCTACAATCGCTCTACCGGAGAGGCTGTCGACGTGGTGAGCTTCAAGGCGGTTAATTCCAACCGACTGCGCCTTGGCGGACGCTATGAATGGACGCTGGATACCGTCACTCCGTTCTTCGGCCTCGCCTATGAATACGAATTCAGCGGCAAGGCCAAGGCAAGCACGGAGAACAGCGGCAAGATCGAAAGTCCCAAAATGCGGGGCGGCACGGGCATAGTTGAAGGCGGCCTCATCATGAAGCCAAGACCGAACCATCCGCTCTCCGTCAATCTCGGCCTGCAAGGCTACGTCGGCAAGATGGAAGGCATAACCGGCAGCTTGAGGTTGAACTACGAGTTCTGATGGAAATCAGAGGACAGGTATCAGGAATCATTACTGATTCCTGATAACCTGACGCTACGCAAAAATCCTCGCCACATCGGTTGCGTCAAAACAATAGGTTTGGTTGCCGATCTCGTCGTATATTTCGATTGCGCCCTGCTCCGTCAGGACGGCCTCCGCCTCGGCGCGTCCCCAGGATTTGATGAGCGCGGCCAGTTTTTCCCGATTGTCAGGGCAGTACCAGGAGACAGACCGCGCCGGAAACAACACCAGACCCGCCGGAGCGCCTTCCATATATCCGCCCGCTCTCGCAGCGACATTTTGACCTGCTGTCGCAGCGACATCCTCATCTGCTTCTGCCGCAGCGTCTTCCGGAAACAGGCGAAACAGGAGGGATGCCGCTTCAAGCCCCAATAATTCTTCGGAGCGAACCGTGTCTGCCAACCGGGTCAGCCTTGTCCAGCCGTCCGCGTCCATACTGTCGGCGGCTGGCATTTTTTGCAGAAACAAACCTGCCACAACCTCTTTGTCGGCGGCGAGAAAAAGCCGCGCTTCCTGTTGTTCGGATTGGGCGAGGTAATGGCTGAAAATGGCGGACACAGTATCGCCCGCCAGCGGGACAATGCTTTGATACAGGCCGGTTTCCTGCTCCAGCGTCAGTAAAAGTCGGCCTTCTTCCCCGTCTGCTCCTTCTTTCCCTGCGCCAAGAAGCTCCCGCGCGCTTGCGCCTTGAGGGCATGTTCCGGCGCGTGCCATGCCGCGCAAACGCAATGCTTCGTCGCAGTCCACCAGAAGCAGGGAAATCGCACCATACCCTTTAAGTTGCAGGGTCAGCCGCCCCTGCCCTTTCAACTCTGCGGCAATGAGCGCGACAGTCGCCGAAAGCTCGCCCAGCAGGGATGCCACCGCCTGCGGATAATCGCGCCCCTGAAGCATGGCTTGCCAGGCGTCATCCAGACGGACAAACGCGCCGCGAATATCTAGGCGCGGAAAAAGAAAGCGGACAACGCTACTCACAGCAACACCGTAACAAAGGGGTTACCATAATACCAGCAGGCATAAGACAAGCGCGGTAATATTACGGTTTTTCGTTCGCGTCCCGATCATGCGTATTTCTGAAATCTGCATTCAGCGTCCCGTATTCGCCTCGGTGCTGTCCTTGGCGATAATGCTCCTGGGCCTGGTCTCCTATGGGCGGCTTGCCGTGCGCGAATACCCCAAGATTGACGAGCCGATCGTGACGGTCGCCACCACTTACCGGGGCGCCTCAGCGGAAATTGTCGAATCGAAGGTAACCCGCCCGCTGGAAGACTCTCTTGCCAGCATCGAGGGGATAGAGGTCATGACTTCCGTATCCAGGGCGGAGCGCAGTCAGGTTTCGGTGCGCTTCAAGGTAGAGCGCGACCCTGATTCCGCCGCTTCCGATGTGCGCGACCGGGTTTCACGCGCGCGCGGCAGATTGCCGGATGAAATTGACGAGCCGATCATTGCCAAGGTGGAAGCGGATGCCGACCCGATCATTCGTATCTCCTTTTCCTCCGAGCTGCATAGCCAGATGGAGATCAGCGATATAGCCACCCGTATTGTCAAGCCTCGTCTGCAAACCTTGCCCGGCATGGCGGATGTCGGCATTTTCGGGGAGAGACGGTTTGCCATGCGAATCTGGCTTGACAGATCGCGGCTGGCAGCCTACCAGATCACGGTGCAGGATGTGGAGAACGCGCTTCGCCAGCAAAATGTGGAAATACCGGCAGGCCGCATTGAAAGCGCACAGCGGGAATTTTCCGTCATGGCGCGCACTACGCTTAACGAGCCGGAGGAATTCGCCGCCATTATCATTAGAACCGTTCAGGGCTATCCGGTGCGATTGGGCGATCTGGGGCGAGTGGAAGTCGGCCCTGAATCCGAACGCAGCGCCTCCCGTTTCAACAGAAGAAGCTCCATCAACCTTGGCCTCATCAAACAGGCGACCGCCAACCCGATTACCGTGGCTCGCGCGCTGGATCAGGAATTGCCGCGCATCATAAGCGAATTGCCGGAAGGAATGCGTGTTGATATTTCCTATGACTCCACGACTTTCATTGACCGCTCGATCGAGGCTGTATTCAAAACCATTGGCGAAGCCATCCTGCTGGTCGTCCTGATCATCTTCTTTTTTCTGCGTAACCTGCGCTCCACCCTGATACCGCTGGTGACGATTCCTGTTTCCCTTGCCGGTGCGTTCGCGCTCATGCTCCTAATGGGCTTTACCATCAACACCCTTACCCTGCTGGCTATGGTGCTGGCAATCGGACTGGTGGTGGATGATGCCATTGTGGTGCTGGAAAACATCTATCGCCACATTGAGGCCGGTGTTCCGCGTGTAAAAGCCGCTATTCAGGGCGCAAGGGAAATCGGCTTTGCCATTGTGGCAATGACCATTACCCTTGCTGTCGTGTACGCGCCTGTCGCTTTCATAACCGGACGCACGGGCAAATTGTTCATTGAGTTTGCCTTGACTTTGGCGGGCGCGGTGCTGGTTTCCGGTTTTGTCGCGCTCACCCTCTCGCCGATGATGTGCGCCCGCCTCTTGAGGCATGAAAAGCAGCATGGACGTGTCTATATCGCCATTGAGAACTTTCTGGACTGGCTGACTGTCGGGTATGGCCGCCTGCTGGATTTCACCCTTGCCCGACGCTGGCTGGTCATGTTGTCCTTTTTTGCGGTGGCGGGAGTTGGCGCTGTCTTTTTCAATATCATCAAATCGGAGTTGGCTCCTACTGAAGACAGGGGGTTCATCGTCGGCTCCTTCACCGGGCCGGAAGGCGCGACCTTGGCATATATGGACAAATACGCCCAACAGATTGAGGAGCTTTACGAGCAAATACCGGAAATCAACCGTTACAACCTCATCTTGGGTTCTCCCACCCTGAATCGTGGCATTTCATTCGGGCGACTGACCGACTGGAACGACCGCAAACGATCAGCGCAGGAAATTGCCGAGGAGTTGCGTCCGAAATTCGCCGCCATTCCGGGCGTGCTTGCTACGCCCACCTTGCCGCCCTCGCTGGGACAGGGCGGACGCAGCCAGCCGATCAACTTTATCATCGTAACCAGCGCCTCTTACGAAGATCTATCCAGGGTTACAGACGAATTCATGCAGGAAATCCGCAAAAATCCCGGTCTCACCAATCTGGATACCGACCTTCGTCTAAACATGCCAGAGCTTGACGTGCGCGTTGATAGGGAGCGAGCCGCCGATATGGGCGTGGCCGTGGAAACCATTGGTCGCACTCTGGAGACCATGCTGGGAGGACGGCAGGTGACGCGCTTTACCAGAGACAGCGAGCAATATGATGTCATAGTCAAGATTGAGGATGCCGAGCGCGCGACTCCCAGCGACATCAGTAACATTTTTGTGCGTAACCAAACCGGCGGCATGACTCCGCTTGCCAATCTGCTAACGGTGACGGAAACGATAAGCCCGCGCGAACTCAACCATTTCGCCCAGCGTCGCGCCGTAAGAATCACTGCCAGCCTTGCTCCCGGCTATACAATGGGAGAGGCGTTGCAATTCATGGACAGGGTCGCCGACCAAATCCTGCCACTGGGCTATGCGGTTGATTACGACGGACAATCGCGCGAATTCAGGCAATCTTCCGCCTCGCTGGTCGTTATTTTCCTGCTTGCGCTTGCTTTCATCTATCTTGTGCTGGCGGCTCAGTTCGAGAGTTTTCGCGATCCGTTCATCATCATGCTTACAGTACCGCTCTCCATGACCGGCGCGCTTCTTGCGCTCTATTTCAGCGGCGGAACCCTGAATATCTACAGCCAGATAGGGCTGATAACCCTGGTGGGTCTGATTACCAAACACGGCATTTTGATTGTCGAATTCGCCAACCAGTTGCAGGAACAGGGGAAATCCATCATGGAAGCCGTTGCCGAAGCGGCGCGGCTTCGGCTTCGCCCCATTCTCATGACGACCGGCGCGATGGTGCTGGGCGCGGTTCCTCTGGCTTTCGCCTCCGGCGCGGGCGCGGAGTCGAGGCAGCAAATCGGCTGGGTGATCGTAGGCGGCCTGTTGCTGGGTACTTTCTTCACGCTCTTTGTCGTACCCACCGTCTACACTTTTCTGGCAACCCGCATCGAGCGTCATCAGGAGGGCTGAGCGCAAAAAACGGGGCGCTTTTGCGCCCCGTCGGGTGAGTCACCCTTCAGCTCCACAAAACAACTGTCTCGCTTACCCCACCATAAATGGCGAGGCAAGCGAGACGCGTGGTCAAGCCGAAGGATGAGTTTTTACCATCCCCATCCCCGACCACGCTTGCCATCACGCCAGCGCGGCGAATGCCAGTCGTCAAATATTTTCTTCTGCTCGGCGCTCAGGCTGGCGTAAAAAGTATTCAACACGGAAAGGCGCTTGTCCATCGTGTCCTGGTATTGGCGGGAGAGTTCCAGCCGCTTTTCCATCCGCTCAGGAGCGGAAAGCCCCATAAACTCTGCCGGGTCAGGACGCGCGGCAAACCGCGTTTCCGCTATCGCCAGCATTTGCTCGTTGAAGGTTTTCCAGGCGGCTTCCTGATTCGGAGCGATTTTCAGGATTTCCTTCAGTCTTGCGTGACGCGTCATCATGCGCTCCTTGACGGCTTCCTCGCTCCAGCCGCCGCCATAACCGCCGCCGTAGCCGCCATAGTAACAGTCGCCGCAACCGCCTCCGCGATGGTATCCGCCGCCCCAGCCCTGGGCGCTGGCAACGCCTGCGCCAAGCGCGAGACTGGCAGCCGTGAGAAAAGTGACAATGGTTTTTCTGTTCATTTCAAACTCCTTAAAAAAATTGATGAGACCTGCAAGAGTAATTAAAGCCTGAAATTGTAAAAAAGATATTTCGTTTGGGGACTTGATTGTTTCAGATTGTTAAAAACTTCCCGCAATCCGCACGTAACTCGTGAAATATGGCGACCACCGCAATCAAACCGCTTTCAGACCCAATTTTGCAAAGAGGGCGTCATCAAGGCTCACATCGGAGTTGCCCGTGGTCAGCAACGCTTCGCCATAGAAAATGGAATTTGCGCCTGCGAAAAAACAAAGCGCCTGCAATTCCTCGCTCATCTCCATGCGTCCGGCGGAAAGGCGCACCCAGGAGGCAGGCATAATGATACGGGCGGCGGCAATCGTGCGGACAAATTCAAAGGAATCAAGCGAAGGCGAATTACCCAAGGGCGTGCCGGAAACAGGAACCAGATGGTTGATCGGCACAGACTCCGGCGGCTTTGGCAAACCGGCAAGCTCCGCTAACATCGCGGCGCGGTTTTCGCGCGATTCGCCCATCCCGATAATGCCGCCGGAACAGATGTTAAGTCCAGCTTCCTGCGCCCTGTTTAGCGTATTCAGCCGGTCATCATAGGTATGGCTCTGGACGACCTGACCATAAAATTCCCGATCAGTATCGAGATTATGGTTGTAATAATCCAGACCCGCATTTTTTAACTTCCTTGCCTGTCCTTCCTCCAACATGCCCAGGGTGACGCAGGTCTCAAGCCCAAGCGCCTTTACGCCCTGCACCATCTCCAGCACTTTTTCCAGATCGGCCTCTTTCGGGCTTTTCCATGCCGCCCCCATGCAAAAACGGGAAGCGCCTTTCTCCTTGGCGGCGCGGGCAGCGGTGAGCACCTCTTCCAGCGGCAGCAACCGCTCGCGCTCTACCGCGCCATATCGCGCCGACTGGGCGCAATAGCCGCAATCTTCGGAACAGCCGCCGGTCTTGATGGAAAGCAGGGTTGAACGCTGGATGGCATTGGCGTCAAAATTCAGCCGGTGCGTCTCATGCGCCCGCCAAAGAAGATCCATGAAAGGCAACTCATAAAGGGCGAGCACATCCGCAGTCGTCCAGAGAGGACGGTCGACCAGCATGGAAGAAAGAGTTTCGGCAATGGCCTGCGACATGGGACAATCCGCGATAAAAGCGCCGTATCTTCAATTAACTCCTGCCAGAAGTCAATTCATAATGCTCGGAATTTCCCTGCCCAACTCCTGCACATCTGTTCTCTCACGAACGCTTGATATTCTTCTGCCGCCGATTTGTCTCCTTTGCGGCTCGCCTTCTTGCGAACCACACGGCGACGGCGTGCTCTGCTCCGGTTGTCTTGCCGATTTGCCGATGTTGCCTACACTTTGCTGCCCAATCTGTCTGGTTACGACCACGCGCGGCGAACGCTGCGGCGATTGCCTGCAACATCCGCCCGCCTTCACAAAAGCACACGCGCTTTACCGCTATGCCTTTCCGCTTGATCGCTTGATTCACGCCCTGAAATATAACGCGCAGTTGGCTCTGGCAAATGCCTGGGGGCGGCATCTTGCTCTTGCTCTGTCTGAAGTCGCGGCGGATTGCGTGCTGCCGCTTCCGCTTCATGCCGAGCGGATCAAGGAGCGCGGCTTCAATCAGGCGTTGGAAATTGCCCGCGCATTGGCGCGCGCTCGCGGCCTCAAATTGGATACTGACAGTTTGGAAAAAACGCGCCCGACTCCGCCGCAGACAGGGCTGACCTTGAAGGCGCGGCGTAAAAATCAGCGGGGCGCGTTTGCATCTTCCCGTGATTTCTCCGGACAAACCCTGCTGTTGGTCGACGATGTGCTCACGACCGGCGCAACCTGTAGGGAAGCCGCGCGGATACTGAAGCTGCATGGAGCCAGGGAAGTGCATGTCGCAGTCGTCGCGCGCGCCGAACGGCATCAACTCTAGAGCGTGTCGTCTGTCAGCCTGTTCCATAAGATGCTCTCCTGTTTGCCAAAAATTCAGAATATACAAGCTATTGACGACACGCTCCAAAGGCCTGGACATTGTGTGCAGGGATCGCGTTACGCTTCATATCTGCCTGCGCCATAGGCACTATGCGTTTGGCGCATTTGCGCCGTAGTCTCTCGTTCGCCGCAGGGTGTGCGGGAATAAGTGCCACAACCGAAGTGAAAAGCCGAAAACGCCCCTGGGCTTCAAGCCCAGGGGATGTTTTCGTTTTAGCCAAGGTTGGCTATTTGGCGGCTATTGCGTCGCTTGGGGTTGCGCTATGAGCAGAGACCGCTCAGGCAGGCCAATAGCCTTGCACAGAGCGTCAAGTCCGGCCTGGAATAAAGCTATCGGCTGCATAGCCTGATCCAGCGGCAGTTCAACTTCAATTGCTGTGACAGACTCCCCGACTGCCCTAATCGCTTTTAATACGACTACGGCTGTTTGTGCGTAAGTATATTTAACTGACCCGTCAAGATCCCCGAACAACAGCATGTTAGACATTTCCTGTCCGAGTACATCATACCCTTCTCGCCTTGCAACAAGCGAATCTGGTTGCTCAGCGTATTTCCCCAGACTTATCCTTCCGATTCTGCCAGTTATACGAGACGCCTGAAATATCCCGTCCAATTCATACACAACTGTGGTCTGATTACGGGAATCTGCAACTTGAATCCCCGCATTAGCCAGCGCGTACCTGAATTCATCAGTCAGACGCGGGCTATCCACCACAACCGCATACACGACATTATCCATATCCCCTCTAACATGAACATCGCTATCCGCAATGCGGGTCGCAAGCTGGGATTGCAGAGGCAGTTCATTTGTTTTGCGAGGCGCGACACCTCCAACAGCTGCGCATCCAGACAGCACCGTCAGAATCAGCGTGATGGACAGTAGTTTTGCATGTTTCATTTCATTCTCCTTGCGGTTTGGTTAAAAGTTAAGCAGAATTTGCTCACTGATTGAACTATCATACCCAAACAGGCAGAGCAATTCTGCAAAATCTTCGATTTTTTTCGCCGTTTTCCATCGTGCCGCGCTATAAGCCCAACCCAAGGCAACCGTCGTCCCAAGTGTCTGTGCAGATGGGGTCGCAGTACCAGTGAACAAAAAAGGTCACACTCCACATGGCTGTGCTGTACCCATTGGCGTTATGGATTGAGAGTACGTTTTTGCCCTCTTTGAGCAAATGTCGTATGTCCAGAGTGTGATTGCGCCCACTGCCAATATCACCCCGATTTAACTGGGGATAAGCCAGTCTGCTGGCCTGAGTGGTTGGACATTGGGATGCGGTTCCTGTGCAAGTCCCGTTATACAACACATCAAATCCACCAGGAAACACGGATGTTGCACGAACGAATCGTGTCAGACAATTATCGTTCCCGCCATAATGCGGCGCGCCAGAAGAGCAAGAACCGCCTGTTTTTGGTCCATATACGCTCCTGCCGGAGATGTGCATGACCACAAAATCGTCATTCATCTGTATTGCGGGAATATCATCACCAACCAAATGAGTCAGCTCAAATCTTGCTATATTGCTGACACCTACCACGCTAAATTCAAATTGAGTTGTTGACAAGGCAATTCCGCTGTTTTGTGTAGTGGAAAAGCGCATCCGACCTGTCCCGAAGTCATGTCCGATAGCTATGCCGACATTATGCGAAGTGTAAATTTGCCGTACAGAGGAATAATCAACCCCATGAATATCGCAATTACCGCCGCCCGGCCTGCACGTGACCACCAGAGTGCGATTGCAGTTCAGCGTCTGCCTGTTCTCGGGCTTGATGTCGCATTGATACCTCTTTTTCCAATCCACATCCACAACATTGCCTACTGAACACTGCCCCGTCCCCAGTTGCGATAGCGTGTGCCTGCATTGATAAAGGTGATCCGCGTCAATGTCCAGAACATGACCTATGGAGCAGAAAACGTCGTCAGGGTCATGCGCCAGCTCCTCACCGCAAACTTCGTACTCGAAGTCCCCGCCGTGATCGAGCGTGACTTCCTTGCAGTCCGTATAATGCCCCATGCCGCCTACCCCATAGGCTTCAGGGTCGGCCATGATTTGCTTGCCCAGAAGGATCATCGAGTCGTCCTTCTTGATAAGCATGTCCGCTATACCCCTTGATTCAGCCGCCTGATTGATCATTCTCACAGCCTCGCACCTTTGCTGGTCGTTTTCAGGGTCGTTGCCCATATTGCACTGCACGTTCAGATTGAACCCGCTTTGAAGCTGCGGTTGCACAATGCCCTGATCCCCAGTCCAGAACTGGCTGTGTTCGGGCGAGCCGGTATCGAAATCAATGATCTGGCGGACGTAGTCTTCGCTGAAGATGGTGTTGTACGCTTCCTGACCTGCCACGGAGCCATCTCCTCCCTGCTTGCCGAGATTAAACGCTTCTTCCTGGCTCATCTGTGCAAAAACAGGCGAAGCCACAAACGCAAAAACGACAGCTATGTATTTGCAATAACCGGATAGGGCAAAACCGTTACCCTGTAGGGGGGGGGGGTAGTATTTCCCAGAGTTAATCCAGGAAGGAAGAGGGCGCGGGTCATTGGTGGTTTCCTGGATTTACTCGGACGTGTCAGTCCTGGACGAGGACGATGGCACGGCAGTTATTTTGGGAAAGCGAATTCGCGGCGCATCCTCTCCGTATGGCTCGAAAATGTCGTCAAACATGCGTTCCAATAAAGGCACTATTGGGATGTGGTTAGCCGATGCGACATACCATCTCCCAGCCGTAATAGATTTCCCTTCAGAGGCAATTGTGACGTGCACAACGGCTTCCGTGAAATAATTCTTGGTAGCCTTCTTTTTTGCAGGAACGGCGTCAGTTAGCACATATACCCCACCGGGGACAGAGGAAACCGCCATATGCCCATAGATAGGCGTGTCTTTCAGTTGGAATTGTCTCATTGGGTTTGCGGCGCGGGCTGACAAGGCTCTATACGCTGATTCATCCTTAAAGCCCCATTGACCCAATTGCCACAATGGTCCCTTTTTCATCCAAACGCAATGAGTCGCCGCATCAATTAGTGCGCCAAGTAAGCTGCCTGAACCGGCGCGCTTTGCCTGAGTAGACCCGTCGTCATTTACCTTTACGTCAATCCGGATTCTGACTACAGCCTTGGAATCCGCCTCATTTGCGACTACTTCATAGCCACTCTTGCGGAATGCCTCTCTTAGCAGCTCCTGTAGCGTATTGTCCCAATCTCCATCATCATAAATCGAAACCCACATAGGCTTGTTGGAAATAGAGATGTCGGGGTCTATGAGCTGACGGCAGGGAGTTTGATCTGCATAGACAGGCGGAATGCGCAACTCCGCGCTGACCACGCCAGAAGCCAGAAACAAGACAGGAGCAATACCTGCCAGAAAAAGTCGCTTCAATGCGCGACGATTCAAGAAACGTTCAATCATAATAATTCCCCAGTCCTTTGGCTGTGTCAATGATGTTCTGCATGGCGCGTTCCTGGGCAAAGGACGAATCTTTATTCGACGGCATATGCCTGATGATGTCGCCAATGAACTCCGAGAAATCTATCTTATCAAAATCTATCCGGGCAAGTTCAGCTTCAGTAAAACCACGACATTCAGGCGACTTGGCGCTCCCCCATCCCATTCCTATTTGGGGTCGTGCTTGCTGGTGGATGATTCGCGCCAGCTTGCTTGGGAAGCAGCAATATCCTTCCTTTCGCTCATAGCATCCACCTAAACTTTTACTGGCGCACCACGAGCCGACGCGATGACAAAGTCCCTGCTTTCTCATCGCCCCGGTTACGAAATCATCATCGTCACACTCCAGGAGCATGGTTATGACCAGGATTATTATAGCGATGACGAAACCGACCGGGTTGAAGGCAAAGGCAAACCCAGAACCTCCTACCCCAGCGCCCGCGCCGACATACGAGACGGTTACACCAAAAGTACCTGCGCTTGTTATACCACCAGCAATTGTTCCCGCAGCAGCACTACTCAACCCTGCCGTTGTTAGCGCACTTTGAATCATATTTGTTAACAACCCTCCAGTACCCTCAAACCCTGTAAATATATGTTTAGAACCTGACATTACAACGTTCTCTACATACGATGATTGAGCGACAGGCATGAATGCCTGTCGCTAATTTCTTGCTCCCGACCTGCCGCACAGGCTAAACAGCTTTTGTCCCGTCCGGCAGGGATGAGCGCAGGGTTTGGTACAGAATATCAATCGCCTGCGGGCGGGTAAAAGTGACGCGCCAAGCCAGAAGGACGCGGCGCAGGGGAGCCGGTGGAACAAAGGGACGAACAGAGAAAAGTTCACTTTCCGGCCATGCTTTTGCAGCGGAAGCGGGTACAACGGCAATGCCCGCGCCGCTGGCTGCCATGTGTCGCAACGTCTCCAGCGAGCTTGATTCCAGCGCCTGATTGAGATTTTCCGGCGCGGATAGTTGCGGACAGGCCGTAACCACCTGATCCCGAAAACAATTACCCTGCCCCAAAAGCAGCAATTCGCTTGGGTCAAGGTCTGCATTGTCAATGGCTTCCTGCCGGCAGAGCGGATGATTGGTCGGCAAGACGATTCTGAATTCTTCCTCATAAAGCGGGCGGGTTACGACACCGGGCAGATTGAAAGGAGCCGCGATAATGGCCGCGTCAAGCTCGCCGCTTTTCAGCAAATCGGACAGCCGATGCGTAAAATTTTCCTGTAGATACAAGGGAATATCAGGCGCGGCTCTGTGCAGGGCGGGAACCAGACGAGGCAAAAGATAAGGCGCGATGGTGTAAATGACGCCCAGACGAAGAGAGCCGACCAAGGGATTCCTTCCAAGCTGGGCGATTTCTTCAATCATTGTCACTTCCTGGAGAGCCTTTTCCGCCTGCTCGCAAATTTGTTCTCCTATTGGAGTCAAGCGAATATCGCCGGGCGAACGCTCAAAAAGAAGCACGCCCAGGCGTTCCTCAAATTTTTTCACAGCGACGGACAGGGTAGGCTGGCTGACATGGCAACGCTCGGCAGCGCGCCGGAAATGTTTTTCCCGCGCAAGAGCCACGATATAGCGAAGTTCGGCAAGGCTCATGGCTGCAATCCGCGCGGCTGGAAAAGCCGCATCAGCACACGCTGCAAATCGGCGCTTTCTTCATTTCCGGCCTGGCGCAATGCCTGCGTGGGCGCATGGAGAAACTTGTTGGTCAACCGGGTCGAGAGTTGTTCCAAAACTTCTTCTGGCGTCTCGCCCGCATGAAGGCGTTTCACGGCGCGATCAAGCTCGTGCCGTCGGGCGCGCTCGGCTGAATCCCGCAAATCCCGAATCATGGGAACGGCATCCAGCGAGGCCAGCCATTTCATGAAATCCGCCGTTTGTCCCTCGATTATCGCCTCGGCCTCGGCCGCCGCAGCCTGCCGCGACTCAACCCCACTGGTCACAATTCCGGCAAGGTCATCCACAGTGTAGAGGAAAACATCATTCAGCATTCCCACTTCCGGCTCGATGTCGCGCGGCACGGCAAGGTCTACCATGAACATGGGGCGACGCCGACGCGCTTTCAGCGAGCGTTCCACCAGACCCAGGCCGATAATGGGCAGGGGCGAGGCGGTGCATGAAATCACGATGTCGTGCTCAAACAGTGTTCCGGCTATTTCATCCAGGCGGATAGCGCGACCATTGAAGCGTTCCGCCAGCGCCGCGCCCCGTTCCACGGTACGATTGGCGATTGTGACGGCGGCAGGCGAGCGGGCGCAAAAATGGGCGGCGGAAAGTTCGATCATCTCGCCTGCGCCGACCAAAAGCAGTTTTTGCGCGCTTATGGATTCAAATATACGCTCCGCCAGTTGCACGGCGGCGGCGGCCATCGAAATAACATTCGCGCCGATTGCGGTATCGCTCCTCACTCCCTTGGCAACGGAAAAGGCGCGTTGAAACAGGCGATGCAGATTCCCGCCCAGACTTCCGGCCTCTTCGGCCAGTCGCGCCGCTTCCTTGATCTGACCCAGAATCTGCGTTTCTCCAAGCACCATCGAATCCAGACCGGAGGCAACCCGAAACAGATGTCTCGCCGCTTCATCCTGCCTCAACATGTACATGAACGGTTGCAGCCGGGAAAGTTCAACGCGATGATGAGCGGCAAGCCATTCTCCCAATGCTTCCGGCGCCTCTGTCATGGCGTAAACCTCGGTGCGATTGCAGGTGGACAAGATCACCGCCTCGCTTGCCGCAGTCTTGTGTATCAACGACGCCAAGGCTTCCGGCAGCGTTTCGGCAGGAAAGGCCACCTGCTCGCGGATGTCGAGCGGCGCGGTATGGTGATTGATGCCAAGTACGAAAATGGACATGAGCCGAATAAATTGACCGGAAAGCGTCCGGCGCGTGGATAGGAGCCGAGATTGCAAGGAGCGCCATTATCTCATATTGCCCATGAATCATCCCAACGGTTGAGACTTCCTCGCGGCGAGTGGGAGGGAGGTTGGGAAGAGGGTAAGTCTACTGGCTTGATTCTCGCCTTCGCTGGAATGACAAGTAGGCAAAAAAGGAGCACAAAATTGACGCACTTCAATCAAAACCGCTCTGGTTGTTCTCCTGCCGCATTGCCGCCAAGGTGTTTACGAGTAGTGATGCTAAATAATATCGCTCCCTGTTTTTGAACACGCGTCGAGCGCTCACCTCGCCATTTATGACGTGGAGAGCGAGACAGTTGTTTTTGGAACCGAAGGCTTTCTAACTTGTGTCGAGGAATCCCCGGCCTTTAGGCCAGAGTGACTCAAGTCTAAAATTTTCGAGATGAATTCGAGGAACGCATACTCGGTTTGCCCGGTACAATCCCCTCCATGCTGTGCATCCACACCTCAAACCGCTACGAAATCCTGCGCGAACTGTTGCTGGCTCATATCTTTGCCGCGCCGGAAAATCCTTTTGCCTTGCAGGAAATCATCGTTCCCGGCACGGCGATCCAGTCCGATCTGGAACGCGCTCTGGCAGACCGGCACGGGGTGGCGGCGGGAATCCTGTTTTCCTTTCCCGGTCGCTGGCTCTGGCAGCGCATTACTGCCCTGTTGCCGGATGTGGCGAAAGATTCCCCCTTCGCGCCGGAGCGTTCAGTCTGGCGCATCACGCGCCTGCTTGCCGATAATGCCTTTATCCGGCAAACGCCCGCGCTCTTTGACTATCTGGCGGATGCCGACCCATTGATGCGGCATGAGTTGGCGGCAAAGATAGCCGCCCTGTTTTCCGCCTACGCAATTTATCGTCCCGATTATCTGACAACCTGGCAGGCGGGGCGAACGATAAAGACCGGCTATCCCCTCCCGCATGAGAACTGGCAGGCGGAATTATGGCGCAAACTCGCAGCGGAACTCGGTCTGGGCACGGAACATCCGGCGCGGCTTTTCTTCACCGCCCTTGCCGACAAAGAGGAAAACGCGGCGGGGAAATCAAGGCTGACGCATGACTTATCCGTCTTTTGCCTTCACGAATTGCCGCCGCTCTATCTTGAGATGCTGACCCGCATTGCCGAACGGGTTGACGTTCATCTTTATCTCCTCAATCCCTGCCGTGAGTACTGGACGGATCTGCCAACGACAAAAAACATGGCGCGGCTGGAAGCCTTGGGACGCGCGGATTTTCTTACTCCGGGACACCCCTTGCTGACCGACTGGGGGCGACAAACTCAAACGCTATTTACCATGCTTCTTGAAAATGACGCCGTTGCCGGAACCGAGCATTTCCAGCCCGGCACGGGAGAATCGCTCCTCGTTCGCCTGCAAAACAGCATTCTGGATGGGGAGCCGCCCGCCCCGGGCGCATGGTCGCTGTCTGACACAGACCGCAGCGTGGAAATCCATGTCGCCCATTCCCTGTTTCGCCAACTGGAAATCCTGCGCGATCAGTTACTCGCCCGCCTGGCTAACATCCCGCTCGCGGGGGAGGGGAGTAAAGCCAGACCATGCGATAAGAGCGATACGCAAAGCCCGCTCACTCTCTCGGACATTGTGGTACTGCTTCCCGATCTGGAAAGCGCCGCGCCCTGGATCGATGCGGTGTTTGCGCGAGATGCGCCGCGCATCCCCTACACCATCACCGGCTATGCCGCCGCCAAAAAAAACGCAATCGCCCGTCTGCTCCTTGCCCTGATGAATCTGGCCGCGCCGGGTTCACGCCTGACCGCCAATGAGGTATTCGCCTTTTTGCGCGAATTTGCCGCTCTCCTTGGCTTGTCCGCCAATGATGCGGAAAGCCTGTGCGCCGCGCTGAAGGAAGCCGGAGCGCGGTGGGGAATGGACGCCGGAATATCGCCGGAAGCGCGGCATACCTGGCGCGACGCTCTGGCGCGTCTGTTCCTGGGCTACGCGCTGCCCGCGCAACATGGCGGCGCAACCTCCATCTCTACCGAGCCTTTTCTGGCTCTGTTGCCAGCGGGCAATCTGGCCGGTTCCCGCGCCCGGATTCTGGGGAGCGCATGGCTGTTTCTCGAACGTATGGAAAAATTGCAAAAGGCGATTCGTAATCCTCTTTCCGCCGAGGGCTGGCGCGAACTATGGCAGCAAATACTGGACGAATGGCTGGATAAGGGCATGACCGCCATCGCCAACACGCCGGACATGACGGCGGACGCCGCCTTGCGCCAGACCATAGCCGCAATCCATACGCTCTGCGACAACATGGCGGCTGCCGATGACCTGCCGATACCTGCCGAAGTCGCCCTTGCCGCGCTGGAACAAGCCCTGCAAACGGAAGCGTTCGGCGCAAAGCCTTCCGGCGCGCTTACCTTCGCACCGCTTTTTGCCTTGCGCTCGCTCCCTTATCGGATGATCTGCGTTTTGGGACTGGAAGACGGCGTGTTTCCCCGCCGCGCGCAAACGCCTGAATTCGACCTGATGCCGCTTTTGCCCCGCTTGGGCGACAAGAGACAGAACCTTGATGAGCGTAACCTGTTTCTCGATACTATCCTGTCCGCCCGCGAAACCCTTTATCTTGGCTATTCCGGCAGAAGCCAGCGCGACGACGGCGAGCTTCCCCCTTCGCTTCCGCTTGCCGAATTGCGGGATTTTCTCGGCAAGGCCACCGGCGCTCCGCCGGAACGCCTGCAAGTTATCCATTCCCTGCAAGCCTTCTCCCCTGAATATTTTTCCGGCGATCCCCGCCTGACCAGCTTTCGGCAGGATTACGCCGAAGCCCTGCAACATGCTTCGGGAAAGGGCGAGGCCGCGCCATTTTTCGCCGTGCCCCTTTCGCCGCTTGGCGAGAAGCGGCTGTGGCTGCCGGAATTACAAATGTTCTTCCAACATCCGGCGCGCGCCCTGCTCATGGAGAGACTCGGCATTCGCCTGCCCGACGCGGCGGATGAGACAGAAGACATCGAGCCGCAAACCGCGCTTCCCCTGCCCCGCTACAATCTCAATCAGCGTTTGCTTGCGGCGGCTCTGTCCGGCGCGGACGAGGAGCGCATCTTCCGTCTTGCGGCAAGCGGGGTTGAATATCCGGGCGGACGCTTTGGCGAAGCATTGCTGAAAACGGAAACAAAGGCCGTCATCGCCTACGCCAATCGCCTGTTGTCGTACTGGCGCAATCGAGAGAAGCGCGACATATCCCTGCCGCTGCATGAACATATCCTTATGGCTTCCCTCTCCGATTTAACGCCGGATGGCCTCATGGCTTTTCGTTACGCCAATATCAGGGGGCGCGACTACATCACAACCTGGCTCGCGCATCTTGTCTTGAACACGGATGGCGGTATGCTGCGAACCCGCTTTTTTGCCCGCGATCAGGATTTTTCCTTCGCGCCGCTGGCGCAGGATGAGGCGACGGCGCTGCTTGCCGACTGGCTAGCCGCCTGGCAGGACGGTTGCCGAAAACCTCTTGCCTTCTACCCGGAAACAGCCTGGGTCTGGCAGCGGCAGGGCGAAGCCGCCGGACGCCGGAAATGGCTGGGTAGCGACTATTCCCGCGCCGAAGCGGATGACTGGTGGCGGCTTGCCTTGGGGCATTCCGCTCTGGAAGATGCCTTGAATGATGATTTCGCCCACTGGCGGGAGCGGCTTCTTAATCCGTTGGCGGAATATCTGGAACCCATGCCGGAACAACCATGACAACAGCCATGACGCGCGAACTGGAACTCCTCTCTTGTCCCCTGACCGGAAGGGTGTTAATCGAAGCCTCGGCAGGCACGGGCAAAACCTGGTCTATCTGCGCCTTGATCGTGCGCCTCGTGCTGGAAAAACATCTGGAACTCCGGCAGATTCTGGTATTGACTTTTACCCGCGCTGCCACAGCCGAATTGAAAACGCGGGTTCGCGCCCGTCTGGAAGAAGCCTTGCGCCATATAACCGCCGCAGTCTCCGGCGATCCGACGCTTGCCGCGTTATTTGCTAAACTGGAGAGTGGCGGACAGTCCAGAGCGGAAATGGCGGCAAGGTTAAGGCAGGCGTTATCATCATTCGATGAGGCCGCAATTTTCACCATGCATGCCTTTTGCCAGCGAGTATTGGCCGACATGCCGCTCCTCTCCCGACAGCCGCTTGCCATGAATTTCAGCGAAGATGGCGATGCTGGCGGCGGCCTGCTGACCGAGGTTGCGGCGGATTTCTGGCGGCGGCGCGTCATGTTCGGCGATGAGTCAGACCTGTTCCTTCGCTGGCTTGATGAGAAAAAATTAAGCCCGGAAAATCTTGAGCGACTGGCCATTCGGCATATGCAGCGTCCGCTTGCCGAAGCGCGTTGGCCGGAAGCGTTGGAAGCCGCCGCCGCTCCGAATGAAGCTGAACTGCAAGCCGCCTTTATAACGGCGGCAAAAATCTGGCAGACGGAACAGGAAGCAATTTTTACGCTGCTGGCAGACAAAATCAGCGAGCGAGGACTTAGCGCGGTCTCTTACAAGGCAGATAAACTCTCAATCTGGCGGGATGCCTGGAGCCGCTATTTCGCCGCCGACTTGCCGACCCAAACCTTCGAGGCGATGAAATTCCTCTGCGCCTCTTATCTGGCGGCAAAAAGCAACAAGGGGCATGAACCGCCGGAGCACCCGTTTTTCTTGCAGGCGGACAAGCTCTGCGAATGGGCAAACGCCGGACAGCATTTTTGCGAAACACGCTTAATCGTGCTGCAACGGGATTTTCTGGAATTTTTTCCCGCCCTGCTTGCCAAATTGAAACGACGGCGGCGTCATCTCGACTTCAACGACATGCTCCTCTACGTCTATCGGGCGCTGAAGGGAGAGAACGGTAACGCCTTGGCAAAACGGCTGCGGGAAACTTATCCCGCCGCCCTGATTGACGAGTTTCAGGATACCGACCCACTGCAATACGCGATTTTTCAGGCCATTTATGATGGAGCGGCAGATACCGCGCTCTTCTTCGTGGGCGATCCCAAGCAGGCCATTTACAGTTTTCGTCAGGCGGATTTGCCGACTTACTTCGCCGCCCGAAAAACAGTCTCGCCGGAACAGACTTTTGGCCTGAACCATAATCAGCGTTCCGCTAAAGGCGTTCTTGCCGGCATCAACGCCTTGTTTTGCGCGCAAGCCAATCCCTTTATGCTGACTGACCTTGCCTTTCCCGCAGCGTTAAGGGGCGAAAAACCATTGCCGCGCTTTGCTGATGAAAGCGGCATTGAGCGTCCCGCCTTTTCTTTCTGGCAACCGCCGGAAGCTGATGAGCGGGCAGCGGCTCTGTGGTCGGTCAAAACCACTGCGGCGGAAATAGCGCGGCTCCTGGCGGCAGCCCGCGCCGGAAAAATCCGGGTCAATGATAAACCTGTGGAAGCCAGACGCATCGCCGTTCTGGTACGTACCAACAAGGAAGGGCGGCAAGTCCGGCGGGCGCTTGCCGCCTTCGGGGTGCGTTCGGTGGAGTTGTCACTCGACAGCGTATATAAAAGCGAGACCGCGACAGAGCTTGCCCTGGTTCTGGCGGCAATGCTTGCTCCCCGCGATATTCGCCGGATAAAGGCTGCGCTTGCCACCCGCCTGTTCGGCTTTTCCGCCCCGGAAATTTTGGGGCTTGCGAACCTCTCCCCTCTCCCACTTGTGGGGTCTTGCAGACGGCAATTAGGGTCGGGGGAGAGGACGGGGGAGCCGGAGAGGGCAGAGAGGGACGACCGCGCCGAAAACAATGAATCCCTGCTCACGTCGCAAATTGAGCTATTCTCCCGCGCCAATCGGCTCTGGCAGGAAAAAGGCATTCTTGCGGCGTTGACCGTCATGGAAGCGGAAGGCAAATTTTCCGCTCGCCTGCTTGCCTTGCCGGATGGCGAACGCTCCCTGACCGATTATCTGCATCTTCAGGAATTGCTGCACGGCGAAGAAGCGGCTGGAAAATTGACGCCAGAACGCTTATTCGAGGCATTCTCGCTTGCCTTGCAGAATCCTCCGGGCGGAGAAGCTACGCAAATACGGCTGGAATCAGGGCTTGATCTGGTGCGAATCGTCACCATCCACAAAGCCAAGGGGCTGGAATACGACATCGTTTTTTGTCCTCTTCTCTGGAAAAATCATCATCCGCCGCCCGACAAAATGCCGGGGGAGATTTACCATGATAACGGCGCGTCCATTATTGACTATCGCCCGGAAACTGCGGCGACCGGCAAGCAACTGGCACGTCTGGAAGAAGCGGAAGAGTCGCTGCGCCTGATTTACGTGGCATTGACTCGCGCCGCGCTCCGCTGCTATCTGGTATGCAATCCCCTGCCTGCCAACAGTCTTTTGAATTGGCTGGCGGCAGGAGAACACTATGCCCCCTTAACCTGGCTTGGCAAGGAGAAGAAGCGCCTGCCGGATGAAGACGCCATCCGCCTTGCCTGGCAGCGCATAGCCGAAGCGGCGGGTAGCAGCGTGGATAGCTATCCGTTAGATGCCGCCGCGAGTTCCGCAAAAGATGGCGAGCCTTTCTCCCCTCTCCCGCTCGCGGGAGAGGGGTCGGGGGAGAGGGTGAGCGTTGAAGATTCAAAACCAGTGGGAGAGGGGAGTAGCGGGCGTAACTATATTTCGCCGCCTGTTTTTCCCGCTCGCTCGCTTTATTCCGACTGGCGGCTGGAGAGTTTTTCCGGTTTGGCGCGCGGCGCGGCATGGAGCATGGAAGAGCGCGAACATGACGCAACATCCGTTGCGGAAAACGAATTTGAAGCTGCCGAGCAGGGATCAGGCGATTCCATGCCCGATCACGACATTCTCCATTTTCCGAGGGGCGCTCGCGCCGGGGATTGCATTCATGCTTTTTTTGAGCAGATCGAATTTACCGATCCGGCGACCTTTGCGCCCGCTGCTGCCCGCGCCTTGAAGGCGCATTCGCAACCTGTCCGGCGCGAGGCGGAGCTGGTTCTTCAACAAGCGCAATTACTGCGGCTTGCGGATGATGCGCTTGCCACGCCCTTGCCGCTGATGGGGGAGACTCCGCTTTATCTGAATCGGCTTTCTTCAGATCGTTGTTTACGCGAGTTATCTTTTCATCTTCCGGCGAGGAATCTTGATCCGGCGCGGCTTGCCAAAATCATGACGGATTCCGGCGAGCCGCTGCCGCGCCTTGCCGCCCCAATCCTGAATGGCTACCTGAAAGGCTTTATTGATCTCGTGTTCGAGCATGAGGGGCGTTATTACATTCTGGACTGGAAGAGCAATCATCTGGGCTGGCGGCAAGCGGACTACGCAACTTCACGCCTTGCTCCGGTCATGCACAGGCACGGTTATTTTCTCCAGGCGCGTCTTTATATGCTTGCCCTGCATCGTTATTTGCGGGTGCGGCTTTCCGATTACGAACCTGCCCGACATTTAGGCGGAGCCTGCTATCTTTTTGTTCGCGGCATTCGACCAGACTGGACGAGCGAAGACAAGCCCGCAGGGTTCTACTGGCTGCCCCCCAATCCCGACTTGCTTTTTGCTCTGGAGCGGGAGTTGGGGGCTTGAACGGTTGGTAGAAAATAGCTGATCTGCGACTACTTGTTCCATCCCCATGCTATCATTTTCATATGAGTGTGAACTTGGAAAGTAAGTCATGGAACAGTCTGTTGGTCGCTTGTCCGGTGGCAAGGCATCCGCCTGTGTATGCGTTCGCGTAGACGCGCCGCTTCGGGAACGTGTTAGAAATATAGCCGAACGCAAAAGACGCTCGGCAAATTCGATCATGAAAGAAGCTATAGAAAAATTCGTTGATGCCGAAGAACGCCGCGCCGCTTTTCAACGCGAGGTTTTGGAATCAATGCGCGATTATGAGGAAACGGGCTTGCATCTCACACTTGACGAAATCAAGGCATGGATGGACGAATGTAGCGCAACCGGAAAAATAGTGGATATGCCTGTATGCCACGTTTGAGGCTACGCTTCACCCGTAAGGCCAGCGATGATCTTTTGCGTCTTGCCGGATTCCTCAATGATCATGGTGCACTGGATGCCGCCGAAAAGGCGCTTGCTGCCATAAGGAAATCATTAGGCGGGATTGAAGAAAATCCGCAGGTGTACCGCCAAGCGGATGATTTTGACGATCCAAACATCCGCCACTGTCATGTTAGATTCGGCAAGTATGGATATGCAATTCTTTACCGTATTTATCTTGAAGAAACTGTTGTTTTATCCATCAAGGCAGGACGTGAAGTCAGTTTCGGCGATGTCGACATGAATGCCACCGGATAAGCTGGCTCCTTTGTTGTATAGTGCTTTCCGTAAATAACAAGACGGCAGGGAAGTGCGCTTTGCTCCCCTCTCCCGCTTGCGGGAGAGGGGTTGGGGGAGGGTATGCGGTCTCCCGCACATCACTTGACTGTCGCTTTATGAACGCAAGCACTATAGTTTTACGATGAAAACGATCACCTCTGCCGCCAACCCTTCCTTTCGCCAATGGAAACAATTGGCGGATTCGGTGCGCGCGCGGAAAAAAACCGGGGAAACCCTGCTGGAAGGAATGCACCTTGTCGCCGCCTGGCAGGCATCCTGCGGAATGCCGATCGGCGTTTGGGTAAGCGAAGGCGGATTAAAACGCCCGGAAATCGCGGACTGGCTTGCCGCAAACCATCATGCCTTAATCAGCGCAGAGACAGAAATTTTTTGTTCGCCTGATACCCTGTTTTGCAAACTCGCTGATACCGAAACGCCGACCGGTATTCTAGCCCGGGTCAACCTGCCCAATCCGCCGGATTCTCCCCTGCCGGATACGGATACCGTATTGCTCGACGGCATCCAGGATCCCGGCAATCTGGGTTGCCTGCTACGCGCTGCGGCGGCAGCCGGATTTTCCCAAACGCTTCTGTCCACAGGTTCAGCATCGGCATGGTCGCCCAAGGTACTACGCGCCGGCCAAGGCGCGCATTTTCAACTGAAAATTTACGAAGCTGCGGATTTGGCGGATTTTCTGCGCCGGTTCAAGGGGGAAAGCCTCGCCGCGACGCTTGCCGACGCAACCCCTCTCTATACTGCCTATTGGCCTTTTGATGCGCCGCTTGCCTGGGTATTCGGCGCGGAAGGACAGGGCATTTCCGCTGCGGTATTGCAAGAAGCGCGGCAGCGAATCTGTATCGCCATGCCGGGCGGCATGGAATCGCTCAATGTCTCCGCCGCCGCCGCCGTTTGCCTGTTCGAGAGCCTGCGCCGCCGTCAAGCCTGAAACTGCGCCCAGCCAATCGCCTCCAGCCTGCTTTGTGTCTTGCCGATGCCGACTGGCGGCGGCGGAGATTCACCTTCGCCAATCTGCCCTATCCATGCTTCCATCTCATCAATCCAGGCGAACGCTTCGTCACGCCCCGGAGAACAATCAAGGCAGGCAGGATTCAACGCCGCAAGAAGGCCGGCAAAACGAAAAGCGGCAAAGGCCAGAGCGGACAATTCAAGCGGCTCGGCAAGCTGTTGCAGATGTCTGGCGGAAGAAGCGATTGATTCGGTATCGGGCGGCAAGGAATCCAGCGCGACGCGCATCTGTTCAATCTCCTCCAGCGCCTCATTGGCAAAAAGCTGATCCACGGCGCGCGAACGTATGCCTTCGCTCCTCCGCTCCAGCCGCTCTACCAGTTGCGCGACCCTGTTCTCCAATGCTTCGTGCTCAAGAAAATCCTTCTCCTGCAAAAGCTCGAAACAGGCAGTAAGCGCGGTAAACAAACGGGGCGTGGGCGGCGCGGCATCCAGCTCATCAATGGCGGAAGCTAACGCCTCGGCAAGTTGCAAGGGCGCGGAATGCAGAAGCGGCAACGCGCCTTCAAGCAACCGGAAAATCGCTCGCCTTAGCGGCGACCAGTCGGCATCTTCCGTCGCGCTGCCTGCTGTCGCGGCAGCCGCAAGATTGCTCCTGGCATCTTCCCAGGCAATGGCAAGTGCTTCCACGGCGGTATCCCAAAGAGCGCGTTGTTGCAGGGTAAAACGAGGTTCCCTGGATGTTTCTCCCAGCAATGGAAGCAAATCGGTCGCGGCTTCCAGAGTAACGGCAAGCGGGTCTTTTTTCTCCGGCAGGGCGGCAGCAGGCAGTTCCGCCTGAAGCGGCAAGGCGGATTCAGAAGGCAAGGCCAAAAGCAGGGCGCTCAAAGTCTCCCGATTTTTCTCCGCGCTTTGTTCCGCGCGCAGCGATTGCTCAATCCGCCCCGCCAACTTTCGGCATTCAAGGGCGGGCGGCAGACGCCCCTCGGCAATGGCGGCGAAAAGCCGCTCCCCGGCGTTAGCTATCTCCGCTTTTTCCGGCAACTCCCCGGCAATGATTCGCAATGTCTCCTGCAAACCGGCAAGCGCGGAAAGAGCCGCAGCACTACCCGATTCGTCCGCTGTTTTCAGCCAGAGAAGCAGGGACTTCTGGTAACGAGCGCGCAGGATTTCCATATGTTCAAAACCCTGTCACCCGGCGTCGGCAAAGGCTTGAATGACCTCCGGCGGAGCTTGCACAAGCTCGATCAATACGCCTTCGCCGCTTATCGGAAATTCATCATTGCCCTTGGGATGCATAAAACAAATATCATAACCAGCCGCGCCCTTTCTGATGCCGCCGGGCGCAAAACGAACGCCGTTGGCGGAAAGCCATTCCACCGCCACAGGCAAATCATCAACCCAAAGGCCGACATGATTCAATGGCGTGACATGCACGGCAGGCTTTTTCTCAGGGTCAATCGGCTGCATCAGATCAACCTCTACCTTGAAAGGGCCTGCGCCCATCGCGCAGATGTCCTCATCCACGTTTTCCCGCTCGCTTCGGAAAGTTCCGGTAACGGCAAGCCCAAGTTTCTCCACCCAAAGCGTTTTCAGCTTTTCTTTGGATGGAGCGCCAATGGCTATCTGCTGGATGCCCAACACCCTGAAAGGACGCGCATTGTTCATGTATCACCTCGCAGTTGTAAAAGAAACAGTAATTCCAAGCGGCGGTAGAACCCCCGCCGGTACAAAAAGGCAGCCGTGAGACTGCCTTTATATACCAGGAGATGACGATTTGTGCTCAATGCACAGTATTTTTCTTCTTTTTGATCGCTTGCAGTTGTTGCGTGACAGTCTGCATCAGCTCGGCCTCGGCAGCGGCAAAGTCCATCGCGCCGACTCTCTTGGCAAGGGCTTCCTCGGCGCGACGCTTGGCATCCAACGCCTCGGCCTCGTCCAGACCGGTAGCGCGAACGGCTGTATCCGCAAGCACGGTCACCAAATGCGGCTGCACTTCCAGCATTCCGCCCGAGACGTAAACCACCTCAAAACGGTCTTCGCCCGGAATCTTGAGACGAACCGCGCCCGCCTTGATCCGGGTCAGCAAGGGCGTATGTCGGGGCATGATTCCCAACTCCCCCGATTCGCCCGGAAAAACCGCAAGCTCAACAAGGCCGGAGAAAATTTCTTCTTCGACGCTTACTATATCTACACGGACGGTCATGGCCATGACAACTCCTGGACGTTATTGCATTTCCTTGGCTTTTTCAATGGCTTCCTCAATGGAACCTACCATATAAAAAGCCTGTTCGGGCAGATTGTCATATTCGCCTTCGACAATGCCCCTGAAGCCGTTGATGGTTTCCTTCAACGGCACATACTTGCCGGGAGAGCCGGTAAAGACCTCGGCCACATGGAAAGGCTGCGAAAGAAAACGCTGAATCTTGCGCGCGCGGGCGACAGCCAGCTTGTCTTCGGGAGAAAGCTCGTCCATGCCGAGAATGGCGATGATGTCGCGCAATTCCTTGTAACGCTGCAAGGTCATCTGCACGGCGCGCGCCACCCGATAATGCTCCTCGCCGACAACCAGCGGGTCAAGCTGGCGACTGGTGGAATCCAGCGGATCAACGGCAGGATAAATGCCAAGCGAGGCAATATCACGCGAAAGCACGACGGTGGAATCAAGGTGCAGGAACGTGGTGGCGGGCGAAGGGTCGGTCAGGTCGTCCGCAGGAACATACACAGCCTGAATGGAAGTAATCGAGCCAACCTTGGTGGAGGTAATGCGCTCCTGCAACCGCCCCATTTCTTCCGCCAGCGTCGGCTGATAGCCCACGGCGGACGGCATCCGCCCCAACAGGGCGGATACTTCCACACCCGCCAGGGTGTAACGGTAGATGTTGTCAACGAAGAACAGGATGTCGCGGCCTTCGTCGCGGAAACGCTCGGCCATCGTAAGGCCGGTGAGCGCCACGCGCAGACGGTTGCCCGGCGGCTCGTTCATCTGGCCGAAGACCATCGAGACCTTGTCCAGAACGTTTGAATCCTTCATTTCGTGATAAAAGTCGTTCCCTTCACGGGTACGCTCGCCCACGCCCGCAAAGACGGAAAGACCGGAGTGCTGCTTGGCGATGTTGTTGATAAGCTCCATCATATTGACGGTCTTGCCGACGCCCGCGCCGCCGAAAAGCCCTACCTTGCCGCCCTTGGCAAACGGACAGATGAGATCAATCACCTTGATGCCTGTTTCCAGAAGCTCAACCGAAGGAGAAAGCTCGTCAAACCTTGGCGCGGCGGCATGGATGTTGCGCTTTTCATCGCTCTCTATAGGGCCTGCCTCGTCAATGGGGCGTCCCAACACATCCATGATGCGCCCCAATGTGCCGTGTCCAACCGGCACGGAAATGGGGGCGTCTGTGCCGGTAACGCTCATGCCGCGCTTCAAGCCATCCGAAGAACCAAGCGCAATAGTGCGGACGATGCCATCGCCCAACTGCTGCTGCACTTCAAAGGTCAGCCCTTGTTCGACACGCTCGTTTTCGCCGACGACTTCATCCAGCACCAGCGCGTCGTAAATCTTGGGCATCGCGTCACGCGGGAACTGAATGTCCACCACGGCGCCGATACATTGCACGATAGAACCTTGACTCATGTTAAATCCCCAGTTTCATCAAAAATCTCAAACCGCTGCCGCGCCGCCGACGATCTCGGATAGCTCCGTGGTGATCGCCGCCTGACGCGCCTTGTTGTAAACCAGTTTCAGGTCGTCAATAACCGTCTTGGCGTTGTCCGAAGCCGACTTCATCGCAACCATCCGAGCCGACTGCTCGGAGGCCATGTTTTCCGCGACTGCCTGATAAATCAAGACTTCGACGTAACGCAACAAAAGAGTATCAATGACCGCCTTTGCGTCCGGCTCGTAGAGGTAGTCCCAGGAAGACTTGCCGGAGCCTACTTCCTCGCCGGAAAGCGGCAGCAATTGCTCCACCGTCGGCTCCTGCTTCATTGTGTTTACGAAGCGGGTATTGGCAATGTAGATGGCTCCCAGTTCACCGGCGACGAATTTGTCCAGCAGAATCTTGACCGGGCCAATCAGCCTTGCCAGACGAGGCGTATCGCCCAGTCCCTCGACATGAGAGACGATGTTTACTCCCGCCCGCTGCATGAAGCCGAAGCCCTTGTTGCCGACGCAGGTAACGAAAATCTCCAGGCCGTCCTTGTCCCACCCCTTCATTCGAGCAATCACTTGCCGGAAGAGGTTGCTGTTCAGACCGCCGCACAGACCCTTGTCGGAAGTCACCAGAATCAGACCCACAGCCTTGCCCTCGCCATGCGAGAGGAAAGGGTGCCGGTATTCGGTCATGGCATGGGAGAGATTGGCAGCCACCCGCCGTATCTTTTCGCCATAGGGACGAGCAGCGCGCATCTTGTCCTGCGCCTTGCGCATCTTGGATGCGGCCACCATCTCCATGGCCTTGGTGATCTTGCGCGTGTTCTCAACGCTCTTGATCTTGGTGCGAATTTCCTTGCCGCTTGGCATGGGCTTTCTCCCTGATTAGGCCCAGGAAGCCTTGAAGGCCGTGATGGCGGCGGCAAGCTCCTTGTCGCCGTCAGCATCAAGTTCCCTGGCGCTTTCTATTTTTGCGAGCAGGTCGGCATGATTCTGCTTCAGATAAGCCAGCAACGATCTCTCGAACTCCAGCGCGCGCTTGACATCCACGTCTTCGTAGTAGCCCTTTTCCGTCGCATAGAGCGTGATTGACATCTCGGAGATACTCATCGGCGCGTATTGCGGCTGCTTCATGAGTTCAGTCACCATCCGACCATGCTCAAGCTGCTTTCTGGTAGCCTCGTCCAGATCGGAAGCGAACTGCGCGAAGGCCGCAAGCTCGCGGTACTGCGCCAGCGCCAACCGTACTCCTCCGCCGAGTTTTTTGATGACCTTGGTCTGCGCCGCGCCGCCGACGCGGGAAACAGAAATGCCCGCGTTGATAGCAGGACGAATGCCCGCGTTGAAAAGGTCGGTTTCCAGAAAAATCTGTCCGTCCGTAATGGAAATGACGTTGGTCGGCACGAAGGCGGATACGTCGCCCGCCTGGGTTTCGATGACCGGCAATGCCGTAAGCGAACCCGTCCTGCCCTTGACTTCGCCGTTGGTAAACCGCTCTACCCACTCCTCGGAAACACGCGCGGCGCGCTCCAGCAAACGGGAATGAAGATAGAACACATCGCCCGGATAGGCTTCACGTCCCGGCGGACGCCGCAGCAACAGGGAAACCTGACGATACGCCCAGGCTTGCTTGGTGAGGTCGTCATAGATAATCAGCGCGTCTTCGCCCCGATCGCGGAAATATTCGCCCATCGTGCAGCCAGAATAGGGCGCGATGTACTGAAGGGCAGCCGTTTCAGAAGCGGGAGCGGCGACAATGATTGTGTATTCCATAGCGTTATGCTCTTCGAGCTTACGCACAACGTTGGCGATGGTTGAAGCCTTTTGCCCCACCGCCACGTAAATACATTTCACCCCCGCGCCCTTCTGGTTGATGATGGTATCAACAGCGACTGCGGTTTTGCCGGTTTGACGGTCGCCGATGATAAGCTCGCGCTGGCCGCGCCCGATAGGAACCATCGAATCAATGGATTTCAGGCCGGTTTGCACGGGTTGCGACACGGATTTGCGCCAGATAACGCCCGGAGCTACCTTTTCGATCTTGTCGGTTAGCTTGTGATTCAGCGGCCCTTTGCCATCAAGAGGCTGACCCAGCGAATTCACAACCCGCCCCAAAAGCTCGGGGCCTACCGGAACTTCCAGAATGCGCCCGGTGCACTTGACCGGATCGCCCTCGGAAATGTGACCATATTCGCCAAGCACGACCGCGCCTACGGAATCGCGCTCCAGGTTCAGCGCCATGCCGAAGGTGTTGCCGGGAAATTCCAGCATCTCCCCTTGCATGGCGTCCTGCAAACCATGAATGCGACAGATGCCGTCGGTCACGGATACGATAGTCCCCTGAGTGCGGGTTTCAACACCCACAGAGAGGTTTTGAATCTTGTTTTTGATCAGTTCGCTGATCTCGGACGGATTCAACTGCATGTATATCTCCTAGTTCCTTAACGCGATGGTCATGGCGTCGAGCTTGCCGCGCACGGAAGCATCCAGCACCTGATCGCCAACTGTCACTCGAACGCCACCGATCAAGTCGGCATCCACATTTACAACCGGCGCGAGTTTCGTTTTGAAATGCGCCTCAAGCTCCGGCAGCAGGGTTTTCAGATCGCCTTCGGAAAGCGGAAAGGCGCTTGTCAGCGTCGCTTCCCTGATACCCTCCGCCGCCGATTTCTCCGCCGCAAACAGAGCGGCAATTTCCGGCATAAGGGCCAGACGCTCGTTTTCAGCCAATGTCCTTACGAAATTGCGGAAAACCACATCCTCGCCACTTTCTTTGACCAGGCTTGTAAAAAAATCCACAAGCTGATCCACGGTAATGCAGGGATTGCCGATAATCTCGACAACCTGCCGATCTTCCGCAGCCAATGCCAGGCATTGAAGATTCCCGTTCCAGGCATTCAACGCTCCTGCCTCTTTTGCGGCGCGGAATGCCGCTTCCGCGTAGGGACGGGCGATGGTGACGGATTCAGCCATGATTTACAGTTCCTGCCGGATGGTTTCGAGCAGCTTGGCATGAACCTTGGCGTCAATTTCACGGCGCAGGATTCTTTCCGCGCCGATAACCGCCAAGACCGCCACCTGATCGCGCAGGGCTTCCTTCGCCTGCGTCATTTCATGCGCGGCGGCGGCTCGCCCGCCCAGAATGATGCGGTCGGCCTCAACCTTGGCCTGCGCCTTGGCATCTTCGATTATCTGGATAGCCTGCTTCTCGGCCTGGACAACCAGTTCGGCGTATTTTTCCTTGCCCGCGCGCAAAGTGTCGGAGGAGCGTTTGGTTGCCAGTTCAAGATCCTGCTTGCCGCGCTCGGCGGCGGCCAGACCGTCCGCGATTTTTTTCGCGCGCTCGTCAAGCGCCTTCACAATGGGTGGCCAGATAAACCGCATCGAAAACCACGCCAAAATGAAGAACACAATCATTTGCACGAACAATGTTGCGTTCAGATTCACGATGTTGCCCCTTTTTCAAAAAACAACGGTCGGTTATCCGATGAAGGGATTGGCAAGGGCAAACCACAACGCTATGCCCACCCCGATGATGAAGGGCGCATCAATCAGACCAACCAGAATGAACATTCTGACCTGCAACGCGTTCATCAACTCCGGCTGACGCGCGGAAGCCTCGATGAACTTGCCTCCCATCAGGGCAATGCCGACACTGGCGCCGCCCGCGCCAATAGCGATGATGAGGCCAACTGCCAACGCGACATAACTAGTGATGACTTCCATGATTGACTCCTTGGAGAAAAAACAAAGTGGGAAAAAACCTTAATCAATGGCTTTCATGCGCCTGCCCGATATAAACCAGAGTCAGCATCATGAACACAAAAGCCTGAAGGGTGATAATCAAAATGTGGAAAATCGCCCATGCAGTGCCGGCGATGATGTGACCGAGGACAAGCAGAAGGCCGCCTGCGGACAACGCCGCCATGCCGCCCAGGAGAGCTATCAGCATGAATATCAATTCGCCGGCGAACATGTTGCCGAACAACCGCATTCCGTGCGAGAAGGTCTTGGCCACAAATTCAATGATTTGCATGGCGAAGTTGAACGGCGCCAGCGCCCAATGGGCGCCAAAGGGCGCGGAGAAAAGCTCATGCATCCAGCCGCCAAACCCCTTGATTTTGATGTTGTACCAGATACATATCAGCAGCACGCTTATGGAAAGCCCCATAGCGCCATTCAGGTCGGCGGTCGGCAACACGCGCATGTATGCGTGGCTTGGATCGGCTCCCGCCACCTTGTAAGCTCCTGCCCAAAGCCAGGGTAGCAAATCAACCGGAAGCAAATCCATCGCGTTCATCAGGAAAATCCAGACAAACACCGTAAGCGCCAGCGGCGCGACAAAACGGCGCGATTGCTCGCTATGAATCATGCTCTTGGCCTGATCGGCAACCATTTCCACAAGAATTTCGACCGCCGCCTGACACCGCCCGGGCACGCCGGAAGTCGCGCGCCGCGCCGCGCGCGCGAGCAGGAAAATCGTGAGCAATCCCAAAGCCAAGGAGAAAAACACGGTATCGAAATTAATGACCGACAGGTCAAAAATATCTGTCTGCGCTTTGCCGATGCTGTTGAAGTGCACCATATGGTGATTAATGTACTCGCCGGCGGTAGTGCCTTGCGTCGCGGCAGCTTCTTCCATATGTCAGGCTTTCTTCCAAAGAGCCAAAAAATTAGCTTGCAGAACCATTATCACGCCTATCAGCAAAGCCGGCCAGTTAACGCCCGTCCAGCACACGACAATCAGCGCCAGAAGCGCGATAGTTGCCGTAACCTTGGCAAATTCGCCGACAAGAAACGCGACAGGCGGGATTTCTCCCTGCCGCGCCGCCATAGTCAACCATAACGCGAAACAGCAGGACGGAACAATAATCGCCAACGCCGCCAGAGTGGCGGAAACCGCGCCCTCCGCGCCCGCCAGAAAAGCGCCGATACACGCTGCCAAGAGCGCAGTAAAGAACTGCCATCGGATCACATTCAGCATGAATGACCTGAACTTGTCGCCGTTTCCGCGAAATAAAGGTTGCCACCTTAAGGCTTTTATCGCCTCTCGTCAAATAAAATTTTCAAAATCGCACAGCGCCTGCAAACCCTTGCCCGGCCTTTGTCTGCGCCGCGAGCGGCATCAAAGCGAGTAGCCACACTCTCCCGTTTGCGGCGTATGGGTTAAAAATTTTTAACCCCTATAGCGGCGTGGTTATCCTCCTTTCACAAAGAGTATGGCGCTATTGCAGTCTGCAAGACCGCAGGGGATTTGCCGGATAGCTGTTGTGGCGAGGCTGATAGTGCAATTGTTTACGTGCAAACTGTAATTCTGATTCGTATCGCCATAAACAGCCAGGGTTGCGTTCGACCCGCGCTCACGCGGCGATGGTCATCCCTTCGACCATGATTGAGCCGGTCTGTTTCGAGCCGCTAATCCAGATGTCGCTGCCGATGGCGACGATATTCCGAAGCATCGTCGACAAGTTCCCCGCGATGGTGATTTCTTCCACCGGATGCGCGATTTCTCCGTTCTCTATCCAGAAACCAGCCGCGCCGCGAGAGTAGTCGCCGGTCACGATGTTGACCCCGTAGCCCAGCAATTCCGTGACCAGAAGCCCCCGCCCCATCAGAAGCATCAGCCCGGACAGATCATGTTCCCCGGCGGGAAGCAAAAGATTATGGCTGCCTCCGGCATTGGCGGTGGTCGGCAGGCCCAGCTTGCGCCCGGAATAAACGCTCAGGAAATATCCTTCCAGAACGCCGTCTTTGACGACATCCCGATCACGGGTCGTTACTCCTTCCCGATCAAACGGCGCGCTGGATAGTTCGCCGGGTAAATGCGGGCGCTCATGTAGATTGAAAAAGGCGGGAAAAACCGTTTGCCCCAACTGATCGAGGAGGAAACTGGCCTTGCGGTACAACGCGCCGCCGGAAGCCGCCCGAGTGAAATGTCCCAGAAGGCTTGCGGCTACAGGCGCTTCAAATATCACCGGAAAGACGCCGGTCTGGATTTTTTTCGCGCCCAGTCTTGATGCCGCGCGTCTTGCCGCCTTCTCGCCTATGGATTCCGGCATGATGATCCTTGCCGCGTCGCGGTTGCTTTCATACCAGTAATCGCGCTGCATGGCCTTGTCCTGTTCCGCGATGACCGAGCAGGAAATCGAATGTCTGGATGTCGGATAGCCGCCCATGAAGCCCAGCGAATTGGCGGCGACGAACTGCGTTTCATGGGTGGAAACGCTGGCTCCTTCGGAATTTTTGATTCTCGCGTCCAGATTGAGCGCGGCGTTTTCGCAACGAATCGCAAGATCAATTGCTTCTTTCGTTCCCAAACGCCAAGGGTGATACAGGTCAAGGTCGGGAATTTCCTTTGCCAGCAAGGTTTCTTCCGGCAATCCCGCGCAATCGTCTTCTTTCGTGAAGCGGGCGATGGAAAGCGCCGATTCCACCGTTTCCTTTATGGCTCGATGCGAAAAATCAGAAGTGCTTGCATGTCCCAGGCGTTGCCCCAGATAGACGCTTATGCTCAAATCCTTGCCCCGATTGTATTCGATGCTCTCCACATCTCTTAAACGCGCCGTGACCGACAGGCCGAATCCCTCATGCGCGTACGCTTCCGCTGCCGTCGCACCCTGTTTGCGGGCATGAAGAAGCGCATCCTCCGCGAATTGCCTAAGGGCGGCGCAGTCCAGCAAAAAACCTTGTTCAGTCATGAAAAATCCCGGCTCGATAAAAAGGAGAGGCTTATCATATCAGCCCTTTTACAGAGTTCAGGAATTCATGGCGTCAATCCCTCTTATTCCTGCCGCCCTTGCAAAAGTCTTTGACCTTTGCGTAATGCTTTTTTATAATGCGACCTCTTTTCCGGCCAGTTAGCTCAGTTGGTAGAGCAGCGGACTGAAAATCCGCGTGTCCGTGGTTCGATTCCGCGACTGGCCACCAAAGGCTTGCAAGTTTTTATCCTTGCAAGCCTTTTTGTGTAATTCCTGTGTATACAATTGCGATCCGTCCAAAATTGAGCCACCCAGGCCTAAAGGCCGGGGATTCCTCGACACAGGTTAGAGAGCCTCAATGCTCCACAAAGCAATCTCGCTCACCTCGCCATGAATGGCAAAGATTGCGCTCAAGTTTTCCGGCGGATATCCGATATAGAAGTTTAATCCCGCCGTGAATGGCTGGGGTAAAACATTACGGGAGCCGAACATGAAGCTGGAAAATTTATCCCACCGTTGGCAGGGGATGCAATACATCCTTGCGGATGGGAAGTCTTCGCCGCTTTCCCTGGCGGAGCAGATTCGGGCGCAGTCTGCCAAGACGGAGGAGAAGGAAGAATCGCCGGAAGCTATCAAGCAACGACGGGCGCTTATTACCGTGCGGCTGCGTGTCGGACAAAAATTAAGCAGGAGCGATTTGGAATTTCTGAAAAAACACGCGGAGGGTCTGTACCGGGAAGCCGTGCGGGCAGAGGAGGGGCGCAGGCAGTATGAGCGGGAAATACGCGCCTGCCGCTCCAGGAAAGAAGTGGAAGCGGTACGAGCGCGCTGGCAACAGATGCACCTGACAGAAATACGGGCGATTGAACGTTCGAATATGTCGTTCGAGGAAAAAAAGCTGGCCAAGGAAGCCTCCCAGATTCGTTTTGCGGCGCGGGAGGACGCGCATCTGAAATTCCTGGATAGCCCGGCTTACATGAGATTGCCGGATGAGGAGGAAGATGAAAACAGCGCGCGGGGTTTGTATCAGGAAGTAATCCGCAAGGGGGCGGAAAAACGCGCTACGGATATGGAAGGCATACAGGAAAAGATAATGGCTACGCTGCGTGACAAGATAGATGACTGGGAAAAGATGGCGGGCATAAAACCCGCTGCCGCTCATGCTTCGGGACAGGAGAACGCCGAGTCCGGGAACGATCCTGCGCCTGCGGCGGACGAATCCACAATCAGCGCTTATTCCTGATGGATATGGCGATTGCAGCAATTATAGCGCTTTCCGTAAATAACGATACTGTAAGGGAGTGCGCTTTGCTCTCCTCTTTCTGCCCACAAGCGAGGGTTAAAAATTTTTAACGCCTACGGTGGCTTTCCCACTTGCGGCGACTTTCATCCCGGATTCTTGCTATACGCGGCAATAGCGGCGGGCATCCTGTGGAGCGGCAGAACATCGTCGGCAGCGCCCAGCTTGATAGCCTCCCTCGGCATCCCGAATACCACACAACTGGCTTCGTCCTGGGCGATTGTCTTCGCGCCAAAATCGTGCATCTCCTTCAAACCGACCGCGCCGTCATCCCCCATGCCGGTCATGATAATCCCCAGCGCGTTCGGCCCCGCGCTGTTGGCGACAGAACGAAAAAGCACATCAACCGAAGGAATATGACGAGTGACAGGGGGGCCGCTTCGGACTTCCACCCGGTACTGCGAACCGTCGCGTTTCACCAGCAAATGCCTGCCGCTCGGCGCAATCAGCGCCAGACCGGGATGCACGCGATCGCCATCGCAGGCTTCCCGCACTTCAAGCGCGCAGCGGTTATTCAAACGTTGGGTAAACATGCCGATGGAAAAATTGACCGGCATGTGCTGGACAATCACGATTCCAAGCGTTTCCACGGACAGATTGCTGAGAACTGCCTCCAGAGCCTGCGTGCCGCCGGTGGAAGTGCCGATGGCGATAATGCGCTCGCCCGCGCGTAGCAGGGGAACATTGCTCTTCAAGGGCAGAATCGCATCGGCGGAGAGCTTGGGTCGGACATCAAACGTCTGCGGGGCGACGCGCTGAACAAGATCAAGGGCAGGCTCCTTCTTCGGCAAAGCCTTTGGGCTGAAGACCTTCAGATTGGCATGCGCGGCGGTATGCACGGCCTGGCAGAGTTCAGCCGTGCTTTCTTCCATAAATTGCATGACCCCGGCGCGAGGCTTGCAAATGACCGAAACAGCGCCGGCTGCCAGCGCGTCCAGCGAAGTCCTGCCCCCTTGCTCCGCCATGCTGGAGCAGATAATGGTAGGCGTGGGATGATCCCTCATCAACTGGACAAGGAAGGAAATGCCGTCCATGCGCGGCATTTCAATGTCGAGAATCAGCACGTCCGGCCAGAGCCGGTTCATCTTCTCAAGCGCCACGATCGGATTGGGAGCGGAATCAATGACTTCAATCCCCGGATCGGTTTGCAACATTTTCGTGATGACCTGCCGAACAACAATCGAGTCGTCCACAACCATCACTTTGATTTTTGCCGCCATAAAATCTGCTATCCTATGTTTTTTGCCGCTCAAGCGTGTATGCCGCGCAGCCGGTTTTGCCTCAGAACGCCAGAAACTAGCTTTATACCGCCGAGCCGAATTTCCGGCATTGTAGATATGGTAGAACTTAAGTTCAACGGTTATAATGCCGATTCAAAAAATTTCCCGCGCGCGGCGAGACAATCCGGTCGACATGATAGCCGTCAAACCTGTCTTTACCAACGCGCACGATGATATTTTCATTGCCCCGACCTGAAATCGGCCTTCGCCGGAAAAACGAGAGCATTGAGCAGAGGAATACGAAATGGCAAAACTGATACTTTCCATGGATGGCCTAGTGCTGAACGAGTTTCACCTGAACAAGCCGCGCATCAGCATCGGCAGGCGGTCAACCAATGACATACAAATTAACAACCTCGCCGTTTCCGGCGAGCATGCCGCTATTATTACCATCCTTAACGATTCCTTTCTTGAGGACTTGCAGAGCACCAACGGAACCCAGGTCAATGGGCGCGCCGTCAAAAAATGCGTGCTGCACCACAATGACGAAATAGGATTCGGCAAATACAAGATAAAATATCTGGTTGATGCCACGCCTGCCGAGCGTCAGAGCCAGGAAGGCATAATTGACATGAAGGATGCTATCGCCAGCGACATCGGGACGGCATCCAATTTTGGCGCGCAGTCAACCGAGCAGCGGGACAGCCATCTTCCCGCTATCAATACCCCCGTTGATCCGCATCTGGAACACCAGCTTACTTCAATTATTCCCGGAGCTGTTCCTGCGGCGGATACGGAGAGCCTTCCGGACGCAGCCTCCAACGGAGTGCTTCGCATCTTGAGCGGCAGCAACAGGGGCAAGGAATTGCCGCTCAACAAGGAGCATGCCCTGCTCGGCAAAAATGGCGGCTCGGTTGCCGCTATCAGCCGGGATTCGCATTTTTATTACCTCTCCTATGTAGAGGGCGATTCGCGTCCGCTCGTCAACCGCAAGCCTTTGGGAGACGCCCCGCGTCGCTTGAACAACGGAGACGAGATCGAAATCGCAGGCGTGCATATGATGCTCATCCTGAAAGCCTGACCGGCGGTAAATGGAAATTTTGCCTAACCTGTCATTAGCGGTCGGGAGCTGCCAGAATCCGCGCGATGATTCGTAGAATAATCCGCCGTATTTTCCGCAAACCCGGACGAGGTGCATCCGCGCGCCGCGCCGTCGAGCCTGCGGTAATTCCGCCTGAATCCCACCCTGTCCGCCGGGAGCAAATCAGCCCCGGCAGCCGCCGCGTCTGTGAAACCCTCCAGCATCAGGGATACAAAGCCTATGTCGTAGGCGGCGCGGTGCGCGATCTTCTGACCGGAGCAACGCCCAAGGATTTCGATGTCGCCACCGACGCCACCCCGGACGAGGCGCGTCGTTGCTTCAGACGCTCCCACCTTATCGGTCGGCGCTTTCAGATCGTGCATGCCATGATGGGCAGGGAGATCGTCGAAATTACGACCTTTCGGGGCAGCGAGAAAGACGCGGCAAAAACCGACGCGCATGGCCGCCTGCTTCGTGACAACGTATTCGGCGATCAGTCCGAAGACGCAGCCCGCCGCGATTTCACCATCAACGCCCTCTATTTTGACCCGGTAACCGAGCAAATTCTTGACTATCACCACGGCGTAGCCGATCTGCGACAAAAAACCCTGCGTATTATCGGCGACCCGAAAATCCGTTATCGGGAAGATCCGGTGCGAATGCTGCGCGCCGTGCGCCTCTCCGCCAAGCTGGGGCTTTTCATTGACCCTGAAACACGCGCCCCCATTCGGGAGATGGCCGCCTTGCTGGCGAATGTTCCCGCGCCCCGCGTGTTTGACGAGATTCTGAAGATGCTGACTTCAGGACATGCGATCAAATGCCTGTCCGTTCTGCGCGACGAAGGTCTGCAACAATTATCCCTCCTGGATGCGGCGCTGAACGAGGGCGAAAAATTCATCCTGCTTGCCCTTGCCGACACAGATCAACGAATTCGCAAGGGAAAAACATCTTCTCCCGCTTTTCTTTTCGCCGTCCTGCTCTGGGGCAAGGTCAATGCCGCCTGGCGGCGTCTTTGCGAGGAAGGCGAGCATCCCAATCCCGCCTTGTCCCAGGCGATGAGCGATGTCCTGCATGCCCAAAACGAAAAACTGGTCATTAACCGCCGAATCGCAGGCGATATAAGGGAAATCTGGGCTTTGCAGCCGCGCCTTGAACAGCGTTCCGGCAAACGCGCCTATGGCGTGTTGGCGCATCCGCGTTTTCGCGCCGCTTATGATTTTCTCTTGCTGCGAGCGGCAGCCGGAGAAATATCGCAGGAATTGCCGGACTGGTGGCTGGCCTTTCAGGAAGCCGACGCCAAAAAACGCGCGGATATGCTGCTTCCCGGAGGCGGCAAAAAGCGACGACGCAAGCGGCGCAAGACGGAAAATCAGGCTAGCCATGCGGAAGAAAGTCATGCGGAAAAAAATAGTGCGAAAGAAGACGGCGACTGATTCAGGAGTTCCTGCTTATGTCGCCATAGGCTCCAATCTGGGCGATTCCTGCCAAATTGCGACTGACGCCATTGCCGCGCTTGACCGCCTTCCGAAAAGCAGGCTCGTCCAGGCATCTTCGCTCTATCGCGCCGCGCCGATCGGCTCCAGGGGGCAGGATTTGGAACAGCCGGATTTCATCAATGCCGTCGCCGCGCTTGATACCCGCCTTTCTCCCTTTGAGCTATTAGCCGCCCTGCAAGAAATGGAAGCGGCGGCAGGGCGGACTCGCTCCATTCCCAACGCCCCGCGCGCGCTTGATCTGGATTTATTGCTTTATGGCGATGAACGGATAAACACGCCCGCGCTCATCCTGCCTCATCCGCGCCTTTATTTACGCGCCTTTGTCCTGATTCCGCTGGCTGAAATCGCTCCTGCCCGGCTGGAAATTCCGGGACGCGGGCAGCTTTTCGCCTGGCTTCCCGCCGTCGCCGGACAGCGCATCAAGCGGTTGTAGCCTTCTGTAAATAAAGCGACGGTCAAGTGGTATGCGGGAGAGGGGAGAAATGCCCTTTCCCATTTGAGGGGACACGTCGACCGTAGGGGCAGACCCTAGACAAACCCCCGGCGCGCCACCCCACCCCACCCCACCCCACCCCCTTTCAAAAGGGGGCAAAAGCCTTTCTCCCTCTCCCCCGGCCGTCTCGTTATTTGCCAAATGAACTGGATGCTGTTATGGAGCACAATGTCGCTCTTCTGGTGATGGTAGGTCATGCGCCGCTGGCGCGGGGCTTTGTCAACACGCAAGCGCGCATCCTGCGCTAGCAGCACACGCCACCGTACATTGCGAAGGTATACCGCCCTCTGACAAGCGATCTTGAGAAAAATCCCGCTGCGCCGGGGCGCATTGAGTCATGGTGGCCTTGACCTACCCCAAGCCGGGATGCGACAACCGCGAGAGCGTTTTGTCCGCTTTGTGTCATATGTGATTGCAACTACGAACGGCGACAGAACCACCCTGCAAGCCAGCGTCAAAGCCTTACCCATATCTCAAAACGCAGCCGCTGCCAGGGGTCGGGATCGTCGGGATTGAAGCGGATGATGCGCCCGTCCAGCAATTCGCCGCGATCCATCGCTGCCGCTACGGCGCGGTTTTCCCGGCGCGGCACATAGCCCAGCATTTCACCCTGCCATTCCACCCGCACCGCGTTGGCGTCATATTGATTATCCGGTTCGCGGCGCAAGGTCAGGGAATCGCCCTCCCGTATCTTTCCGGCAAGCCTTGACAAGGCGTGAAACTGGCTGCCCGCCAGCGGCGAAGATTGCGCCAGCAGCCGGATTTGCCCTTCCGCCAGCGCCATGCCGGACAGAACGAAAATCAGGCATCCGGCGAACAACGCCCTAAATATCCGCGCGAAACGCATGTTTTACCCATTCGATGCCTGCCGACTCCAGCCGGTCAAGAAGCACGCAATCAAAGCGGCAGGCTTGACGCTTGCTTCCATGTCTTGCCAGCCAATGCCGCGCCGCCAGGATGATCCGGCGGCGCTTTCTGGCGATTATGCTTGCCGAAGCCCCCCCGAAGCGTTGCGAACGGCGCAGCCGCACCTCGACAAAAACGATAACATCCCGCGTTTTTTCCTCCGCGATCAGGTCTATCTCCCCGCCGCGTATCCGAAAATTTCGGGCGATAATCCGTAATCCACGGGCGCGAAGAAAATCGGCTGCCAATGCCTCCGCTTTCATTCCGTCATGATTGCCGATTCTCGTGGTATGTTTCGCCCATAGCCGATTCCAGACTGTTTTCCATTTTTCCTGCCAGATGCCGAGCGCGCGCGACTTCCATGCCATCCGATACTTCTCCATATAAAACCGCGCCATTGTACGTGGTTCCTACGCCGATCGGGAATCTTGCCGACATTACCGAGCGCGCCCGCGACGTTCTCTCCGAAATAGCCTGGGTTGCGGCGGAAGATACCCGCCATTCCGCCCCCCTGTTGAAACGTATAGGCTCTCGCGCTCGTCTTCTGGCGGCGCATGAACATAACGAAGAACAGGCGGCGGCTCGAATTCTGGAGCTGCTGGCGGCAGGAGAAAGCGTAGCACTCATTTCCGATTCGGGCACGCCCGCCATTTCCGACCCCGGCGCGCGTATTGTCGCTGCTGTTCATGCGGCGGGCGGCAGGGTAATTCCCCTGCCGGGGGCATGCGCCGCGACCGCCGCGCTCTCCGCCGCCGGATTTTCTCACCCGCATTGGCTGTTCTACGGCTTTCTTCCTGCGTCCGCCGGAGAGCGGAAAAAGGCTCTCAATGACCTGGCCGGGCTTGCCTGCGCCCTCGTTTTTTATGAAGCCCCGCATCGGATTCTAAAAAGCGTCGCGGACATGAATGAATGTCTGGGATCAGGGAGAACGCTTGTCATTGCGCGTGAAATCAGCAAGCAATTTGAACAGATTTGCCGTATGCCGCTTGGCGAGGCGGCAGACTGGCTCGCGGCAGACTCAATGCGGCAAAAAGGAGAATTTGCGCTGATCGTTTCTGCGGATGAAAGCGCGCGGGAAAAAGCGACGGCGAACAGTGGCATACGGGCGCTCGAACTTCTGCTTAAGGAAGGTCTGCCGAAAAGCCGGGCGGTTCGTCTGGCGGCGGCGATTACCGGCGCAAGCCGGAACGCGCTCTATGAACACGCTCTGGCAGGCGAGATAAAGTGATTTATTCAAGAGACTGTCATGGAGAACATTTTGCTCCCCGCTTCCGCTTGTGGTAGCGATCCGGCAAACCCCCGGCGCAACAAGCCACCCCCTTGCAAACCCCCGCCGCTGCGCGGCACCCCCTTTGTAAAGGGGGCAAGGCGAAGGCTTGGCGGCGCAGCCACTTGCGGCGCAGCCACTTGCGGCGCAGCCACTTGCGGCGCAGCCACTTGCGGCGCAGCCACTTGCGGCGCAGCCACTTGCGGCGCAGCCACTTGCGGCGCAGCCACTTGCGGCGCAGCCACTTGCGGCGTAGCCACCTGCGGCGTAGCCACCTGCGGCGTAGCCAAAATCCCTCTGCGGCGTCCGGCATGAAGCGTCTTTTCTTCCTGTTGGCTTTTCTGCCTGTGACCGCGCTGGCGTGGAATGCCGCCGGACACCGGCAAATTGCGGCGCTGGCCTGGGAAGTAATGGACGAACCTGTCCGGCGGCAAGCTATCCTTCTAATCAAACAGCATCCCGATTATGATCGCTGGCTGGCACGGCAAAAAGACCCTGATTACGGCGCGTTCCTTGAGGCTTCCGTTTGGGCGGATGATATTCGGCGCGACAAGCGTTTTTATTCCCAAGGGGAGCCGCAAACCCCGCCGCTACAGGGTTTTCCGACTATGGCGCGGCATAACGACTGGCACTATCAGGACGAAGAAAGAGGCGAACTTGGCGCGCGCCTGCCCAAACTTGCGGAAATTCTGGCGGACAGTACGCGAGGACAGGATGAGCGGGCTTACGCATTGGTCTGGCTGCTGCATCTTGTCGGGGACTTGCATCAACCCTTGCATACCGGCGGACGTTCCGACCGGGGCGGCAATCTGTTCCAGGCAAGATTTTTTGCCCGCCCGCATGAAGAGGTTTCATTGCATCGCTATTGGGACAACCTGCCGGGGCCTCTCTGGCTGCGCGGCGAACGGTTGCAGGCTTCGCTCGCGACCATTGAGCGAGTAGAGGACGGCGGCAAAACGGGCGATGTAAAAAGCTGGCTTACCGAGAGCCGCGCCTTGGTCGAGCAGGGAGTTTACCCGCCTGATGAAGATGGAGAAATTTCACCCGCCTTTCATCAACAGGCAAGGGCTATGGCGCGGCAACGGATCGCGCTGGCAGGATACCGGCTGGGCATGTGGCTGAACCTGCTGCTGGCTCAATGATTCGTCTGTCGCAGATGGGCGGCGAGAACAGCATCCATCGTGGCGGCATGTTGGATAAACCAGTTTTCCAGCTCTTTGGCGACGATGCCGCCGAGACCGGGATTATTACGAGCCATGACAATTATTTTTTTGAGCGAATCCAGCACCCGCGCATGTTCGTCCGCATGGCAGAAGACAGGCTGAAAATGGCTGTCTTCCATCCAGCGTTCTTCCTGGGCGAAATGCTCTTTCGCGTGGGCGAGCAAATCTTCAAGCGCGTCGACGACTTTTTCGCTATCCGCAGCGGATAACCGCGCCACACAAGCGACAAACTCACGATGGGTGTCGTCCATGCGCGGCAGACCAAGCGCGTAACTGTCTTGCCATTCCATTGTCTTCAATCCAAAGTGGCTTCGCCGCCAAGCCCCGCCTTGCCCCCGCCCTGCCCCCTTTGCAAAGGGGGTGCCGCGCAGCGGCGGGGGTTTGCAAGGTCGCCCCCTAAGGGGCGGGGTGGTAGTGCGCTATAACGAGAATCACCATAAAAACGGCGTCCGGAAAGGACGCCGTTCCGGTCAAATACGAGCAATCACAGGCGCTCGTAAATCGTGGCAATGCCTTGTCCGCCGCCGATGCACATGGTGGCAAGACCGTAGCGTTTTTGGGTGCGCTGCATTTCATGCAGGAGCTTGGTGATAATCACGCTTCCCGTGGCGGAAACCGGATGCCCCAGAGCGACCGCGCCGCCGTTGGGATTGGTCTTGTCCGGGTCAAGCTCGAGCCCCTTGGCAACGGCCAGGGCTTGCGCGGCAAAAGCCTCGTTCGCCTCAACGACATCAATCTGGTCGAGCGTCAACCCGGCGCGCTGGAGCGCCAGCTTGGTAGCGGGAATCGGGCCTTCGCCCATGACATCGTTGGGAACTCCGGCAATAGCGTAGGAAACAAGCCGCGCCATCGGCGCGTATCCGGCTGCCGCTGCCTTGGCGGCATCCGCCAGCACCAGAAAAGCCGCGCCGTCGTTCAGGGTGGAGGAGTTGCCGGCAGTCACCGTGCCTCCCTCTTTCTTGAAAGCCGGTTTCATCTTTGCCAACCCTTCCAGAGTCGTATCGGCCTTTACCTGCTCGTCAATGTCGAACACCGTATCGCCCTTGCGGCTCTTCAGGGTGATCGGCACGATCTGATCCTTGAAATAACCGGCGGCAAGCGCGGCGGCGGCGCGTTTTTGCGATTCCACGGCGTAGGCGTCCTGCTCTTCGCGGGATATGCCCCACTTGACCGCCAGATTCTCGGCGGTCATCCCCATATGACCGACGCCGAACGGGTCGGTAATGACGGAGACCATTGCGTCAATGGCTTTTACGTCGCCCATTCTGGCTCCGTTTCGCAGCGCGGGCAGGAGATAGGCGGTGCGGGTCATGCTTTCGACTCCGCCCGCAAGCGCAAATTCGGCATCGCCCAGCGTGATGGCCTGCGCGGAAGAAACTACGGCCTGCATGGCCGAGCCGCAAAGGCGATTTACGGCGAACGCGACGGAATCCATGGAAAGTCCGCCCTGAATGGTGGTAACGCGGGCGACATATGGATAACGAGTTTCGGTCGGCATGATATTACCGAGCGCGGCAAATGAAATCTGTTTGGGATCAACCTTGGAACGCTCGATGGTTTCCTTGATGACGAGCGCGCCAAGATCAATTGGCTCAAGGTCTTTCAGGGAGCCGCCGTATGCGCCGACAGCGGAGCGGGCGGCGGCAAGTATAACGATGTCTTTCAACATGGAACAATTCTCCTAACGAACAACAAAATCAGCTTGCCATACCGGCAAGCCACCTTAAAATCAACAACAAACACCACAGCATTACAGCCCGCCAGACCAGGCCCACGGCGCTTTGCATGGAATCCACATCTGCCGCTTCGCCTGTTCCCAGGTCGTTTTTCAGCCTGATGCCGAGAGCGCCCGCGCCGCTGGCGATCACAATGCCAAGCCCGCGATTATACCAGCGGGCAGCTTGGTTGCGCCAGCAAAAGACGGCATCCTCAAAGTTGCCGACGATTGCGAAAGCCGCAGCCGTAGCGCGAGTTGGCAGCCATTCCAGCCAGTAGAACATATCGGCGGCGAAGCGACCGAAATCCCCTTGCTCGCGCCATGAATCGGCCAGAAGATGCGAGATTCGATACAGGAGCGCGCCAAGCGGCCCCGGCAGGAGCACGAACCAGAAAATAACCGCGAACACATGCCGGTGTGAGGCGACAAGCGCGGTTTCAATGGCAAGCTGGGCAATTTCATCGGCTTCCAGATTGGCGGGCAAATCTTCATTTCTCCATTCGGAGAGCAAGGCGCGGGCGCGTTCCGTATCATCCAGACGCAGCGCCATCTGGATGTCGGTATAGAAATGGCTGAACTGGCGAAACCCAAGGGTCAGATATAAAATCAGCGCGTTGAGCGCGAATGCCAGAACGGGTTGTTCAAGACACAGGATATAAACGAGGATAAGCGGAGCGAGCGGCAAAAGCGTCGCAAGGAGCGCAGCGGCTATTCCCTGCTGATAACTTCCCGCGTTCAGATAACGCTCCAGCCATTCTGCCCAGATCGAGACAGGCCGCGCAACCCAATGCGCATACGGCAGCGGAAAACGTTGTTCCAGCAGCAGGGCAAGGATCAGGGCAAACAGGCTCATCGGCAGGGTGACACTGTGAGAACAAGAAGGTGGTATGATAGCTCGTTATGATACGAATGTCAGCAGATTGACCAGTCTGGCGAGTCTTGCGTCAAACCGCGACTGCCGGTGCGTGATTTCATGATTTTACGGACGACATGAGTATGACAGGAAATGAAAATTTGACCGAACAGCCGCTTGTCACAGTGATTATCGCGTCTTATAACCACGCGCCGTATGTTGAAGCGAGCATTCTTAGCGTCTTGAACCAGACCTATCCCCATATTGAGCTTCTGGTTATTGACGATGGGTAGACGGATGACAGCGTTGAAAAGATCATAAGTATGCAGGAAAAACACGGCTTTGATTTTCAGGCTCAGGAAAAAAGCGGAGCTTGTCTTTTGCCAATCCGGCATTAACTGCAACAATTTTATAAGTTGTCTCATGATTATCTGGATTCCATTCCGAGTTGCCCTTGCAAAGCGGGAGAATGGGCGTCGGTGAGGCCGGGTTTAACGTTCATATGCGCCAACATCTGCCTGATTCGGTGCGGCCAGGTATGGCTAGACAGAAATTTTTCGTGGCCGCGTCTTGCGATAGCCAGACGCTCGGCCT